>Ga0207683_10006184_pt1 | contig 10258 bp, 10 predicted proteins | sample KBSM73metaG_FD_184333 | JGI IMG/M metagenome (GOLD analysis project Ga0207683, IMG submission 184333) | Miscanthus rhizosphere microbial communities from Kellogg Biological Station, Michigan, USA - KBS M7-3 metaG (SPAdes) (version 2) | ecosystem: Host-associated > Plants > Roots > Rhizosphere >...
CGATGATGCGGCCCAGGAGGTCGCCGACCGCTGTCGAGGTCTCCCACCAGCCTTCCGCCCAGGCCCGAACCCCGCGCTCCCGCCACTCGCGCGCGTAGCGAAGCAGGCCCTCCTCGGCGCCGACGGGCATTGCGCCCAGCGAATGGTTGATCAGGTAGGTCGTATGCTCGAGGATCGGAAAGCGGTCGCGGTAGCTCTCGAGCGGCTGCACGGCGCTACGGGCCTACACGTGACGCGACCGGTGCGATTGATGTTGGCCGCGAGGCGCCGCTTGCGGTGCCGACCTGGAGGCCGAGCCGGCTTTGCCGGTTCGGCCGGCTAAACCCCTCTCGGGAGACAGCGCTCGCCAATGGACTTATCTGCGTTCGTGGCGGTGGCTTGGAATCGACGAGCACGGCCGCGGCGAGCAGGATCGCCATCCCGACGGCGCTCTCGCCGGCGAGGCTGCGCGGCAGCCGCGAGAAGATCGTCCCTTCGCTGACGCGCGTATCGCCGGTACGGAGGGATTGAACGACGAAGTGATGCACCGCGCCCCAGGTCAGCGCCAGCACGACGAGGCCGAGCTTGACGAGAAGAACCCGCCCATAACCGAACGTCCAGAGGTCGCTCAGCTGCGGCAGGCGGACGATGCTCAGGTAGACGCCGGCGGCGAGCACGACCGCGATCAGTCCCCCTGCCAGCCGCGAGAAGCGCAGCAGGGCCGTGCGCCTCAGCGCCGGAGCCTTCGGGAAGACGACGAACGCGAGCTGCACGAGCCCGCCGATCCAGAGCGCCGCGGCAGACAGATGCGCCCAATCGGCAAGCTCGGAAAGCCACGAGGAGCCCGGGTCGACCGCGGAATGGCCGGAGAGCGAGAGGCCCGAGGCGAAGCCGATTCCCAACACGAGCGCGGGCCAGAGCAGGAAGCGGCGGTCGGTCAGCCAGGCGAGGAAGACGAACGCAGCGACGAGCGCGTAGCCAAGCGTCATCGCGATGAAGGCCACGCCGAAACGAGTGCCGCTCGAGATCGAGGAGAGATCGCCGTAGAGCAGGCGAACGAAGGGCAGCTGCAAGGCGTCCTCGGCCCGCAGGATGAAGGCGACGATCCCGACCTCCAGCGTCGCGACGACGCCGATGCCGACGATCGCGTAGAAGCGCCGCTCGGCTGCCGGCGGCAGCTCCTCCCGGCCGATCAGCAGCCTGAAGCCGAGCCCGCCGAGAAGCAGCGCGAGCGAGAGGAAGTACGCCCAGCGGACGATGTGCTCGGTCGTCGTCGGCCCGGACGATCCGTAGGCCTCCGTCGGCGGCGGAGCGTTCGCCCGGACGCCGAAGGTGAAGACCCCCGAGACGACGTGGCCGTCCTCGGAGAGGACGTGCCAGCGAACGGTGTACGGGCCGCGGGGCAGCTGCTTGAGCGGGACTCGGACCGTCTGTCCGTGAGCAACTGTGGTTGCGGACAAGGTCTTCCCGAACTGGTTCTTGACCTCGATCGCGTTCGGCTCCGCCTGAACGGATTGGTCGAAGTGAAGGACGACCGCCTGAGGCGCCGACTCGAGCCGCTGCCGGTAATTCGGCGAGGTCGAGTCCAGGTTCGCGTGTGCGAACGCCGAAGCCGGGAAGGCAAGCGCCACCACAATCCCTGCAAGCACTCCCGAGCGAAGCGATGGGACAAACCAGCCCCGCGGAAAATGCGCAGCATTTTTCGCGGAAATCATCGGTGCTGCGCTCCTGCTAGAGGCGACATGTGGCCGAAAATCGACGCCGAGTCGCGGTCGGAGTAGAGGAAGACCGCGGTCACGACGAAGACGAGCGCGAACCCCGTGCGCACCACGACCGAGCTGGGCCTGAACGCGCGGGCAAGCGGGAACGCGGCGCCGATCACGAACGTCCAGCCGAGGATGTGGTGGAGGAACGCGGCACGCGCGTAGAACCAACCGTTCTGCTCGTGCAGGAGGATCGCCGCCGCCGAGACGAGAAAGGCCCCGGCCGTCGTCAGCGACCAGTACGGGCTGTGGAGCTTGCCGCGGGCCAGTCCGAGCTCGGCCGCGCCCGCCAGCATCATCGCCTGGGCCCAGGACCCGTGGGCGAGCATGTGGATCGTCGAGTTGGTGTAGAAGGTCATCACCGGCCACATCAACAGACCCATCAGGAACAGGAACGACGGCCACAGATAGACACGCCACGGCCGCCGCCGCCAGGCAGCCTCGCCGACCAGCGACTCGGCGAGCAGCAGCAGCCCGAGGATCAGGAACCCGGTGGCGAACCACCAGTGGACGAACTCAGCCTTCGGCAGCATCCTCTGCCTCCTCGAGATCCTGAATCAAGGCTGGGGCGAGGAACACGGCGAAGGCGAGGCCGACCAGGACGACGTAGAGCGGCGGCTCCGAGAGCAGCCACCAGAACCCCTGGCCGTGCGGATGCAGGAACGTCAGCCGGTAGGGCTGCATGAAGGCCCAGACGACGCCGCCGAGCATCGTCATGGGGCCGATCAGATTGACGGCTGTCGCGCGGAGCGAACTTCGCCGCAGGTGCGCGACCGCCTCGGTTCCGAAATGAGACTCCATTTTCCTCCCGCGAGGTCGAGATCACGACGAGCCCGCGAGCGCCTGCGCGCGCGGGCCTACGCGGGAACGGGAGGCGGCCGGCTCTCGAAGGCGAGGCCGAAGAGACGGCGAGGCGCGCGGGCGTCTGTGGCCCGAGCCACCGGAGCCGTCTGGGATGCGCGAATCGTGCGATGCGCGTGGGCGACCGTCGCCTCGGCAAACCGTTCGTATTCGGCGAGCCAGCCGGCGACCGCGCCCCAAACGACGGCGACGAGGACGGCCAGCACCGCGAAGACCGGCAGGGCCGAGGTGTGCAACCAGGGCGAGAGCAACGGCCATTGCCCGCTCGAGAGCCGCTCGGCGTCGGTCTGGACGAGGTAGAAGAGCGAGGTGACGAGGAAGGACACAAGCCACAGCCGGGGCGAGAAGACGACGCGAACGCGCGGCACCCGAGAAGGACTCGAGCCCATTGCGGCGAGCAACCTCCGCGCCGCCCGGGCCGCAGCGTGGGCACGTACGAAACGCCAGGCGAGCCTGGCGAGGAGCAGCGCGATGCCGACCTTGACCGCAGCGAGCAGGAACGGGTAGTAGCTCGCGCTCGCGTAGCCCGGCGACGAGACGTGCCGGCCGACATCGAGGCGGTAGGTGAGGCTGCGGCCGACGAGCTCAGCGACGAGCGCCAGCAGCCCGAAGGCAAGCCCGGACAGGAGGCGCTGGTGTCGACGCGCCCGATCCACGTTGCGGATGGTACTCCTGGAGACCCGGCTGGAGAAGCCGGGTCGGTCATTAGCGCGAACCAGGAAGTTCCCTCTCGCGCTGTGCAGGGTCGACCGTCAGCCGATCGCCGTCAGGGTCCGGCCGCGTAGCGGCCTGTCCGCGCAGCGGACCAGTGGAGGGGGTCTGAGGGGGAACCGGGAGGTTCCCCCTCGAGTTGCGCCAGCCAGACCGTCAGCCGATCGCCGTCAGGGTCCACCCGCCCGGCGATGAGCCGTTGAAGCCGAGCAGCAGCACGCGCTGCCAGGTACCGAGGCAGAGCTCGGCGTCGCGGAACGGAATCTGCTCCGTTCGCGGGCCGATCAGAAACCGGACAAGTCGCTCGCGATCGGCGACCTCGAGCGGCACGAGCCGCTCGAGCAGGTCCTCGAGGTCTTCGAAGAACCCAGTCTCACGCTCGTTCACTCGCACGATCCCGGTCTCGTCGGCCGGCGAGATGTAGGCGATCCCATCCTTGTGGCCGTTCCGCACGAGCTCGTGCGAGACGTCGTTCGTGATGTCGATCACGGTCAGCGACGGGAGCGCGCAGGCGATCGAGTACGGGATCTCGACAGAAGTCACAATTCGGCCCTCAACCGAGAGAGCGCCCGTTGAGCGACGGCCCCGAGCGCGGGGGCCAGAAGTCCATCCAAACCGGACGCGTAGCGTGTCATGTGGCCACGACCTCGCGCGGCAGGCGGAAGTGGACGTCTTCGCGCGCGACCTCGATCTCCGCGAGCTCGCCGTAGCCGGCGGCGGCGAGCTGCGCCACGACCGCCTGGACGAGCTCTTCCGGCGTGGAAGCGCCCGCGGTCAGGCCGATCGTGCCGTGGCCGTCGAGCAGATCGTGTTCGAGCTCGCGCTCGCCGTCGATCAGCGTCGCGGCGGCGCCATGTAGGCGAGCGACCTCGACGAGCCGCTGCGCGTTCGAGCTGGTCTCCGATCCGATCACGAGGATCAGAGAGGCGCCCTGCGCAACCATCTTCTTGACCGCATCCTGGCGGTTCTGCGTCGCGTAGCAGATGTCGTCCGCGGCCGGCCGCTTCAGGTTCCCGAAGCGGTCCGCGAGCGCTTCCACGGTCGAGGCGACGTCGTCGAGCGAGAGTGTCGTCTGGGTGATGACCGCGATCGGCTTCCCGCCGGACTCGAGCCGCTCGGCGTCCTCGGGTGACTCGATCACGACCGTCGCGTCCGGCCGCTCGCCGCTCGTCCCGATCACCTCGACGTGATCGGCGTGGCCGACGAGCGCGACGACGTGGCCAGTGTCGGCGTAGCGCCGCGCTTCCGCATGAACCTTCGAGACGAGCGGGCAAACCGCATCCACGACCCGGAGCCCGCGACGCTCCGCGTTTTCCTTCACCGCCGGCGCGACTCCGTGTGCCGAGAGCACGCAGATCTCCCCTCGCGGAATCTCATCCTCGTGCTCGACGAAGACCGCGCCGAGCCCCTCCAGCCGCCGAACGACGTGTTCGTTGTGAACGATCTGGTGGCGGACGTAGACCGGCGGCCCGTACTGCTCCAGCAGTCGCTCGACAATCTCGATTGCCCGGTCGACGCCCGCACAGAACGACCGTGGCGCGGCCAACAGGACGCGCTTGCTCATGCCACCGACTCTAGGCTTTTCAGGGCTCGGCGCGCGGCGCGCGCGGCGCGCGCCGTCTCGCGCGGGGCGCGGAGAAAACCTCGGGCGAGACCGAGATAGTCGACGTCGCCGTTCGGCCGCGCGCCCTCCGCGAGGCCGGCGAGCTCGTGGCCGGGGGCGTCGCTGATCGCACGGATACAGCCGGCCAGCTGCCCGGCGCGCGCGAGCGGACCGGATTCCATGTCGACCGCGTCTGCGCCGCTCGACTCGTGCAGACGGGCCCGCTCCGACGCGTCGTCGATGATCCGGCTCGCACCCAGGATCGTCCCGGTCTGCGCCGCCTCGATGCCCAGCGGCGGTCCCTCCCAGAGCACGTCGCCCTGCTCGTCGACCACGCGGGTCGCGTCGATAACGGTTCCGACCTCGAGGCCTGGCCGCAGCGCGCCCGCGATCCCGAACGAGACGAAGCGCCCTGTGGCTGGAAAACCGTTGGCGGCGCCAAGCCCGATGCGGACGGTCGGACCGAGCCGCCTCGCGATCCGCTCCTCGACGCTCATCGCACAGGCAAACGCCAACCCTCCGCCTGCTAGCCCGTCAGTGTCCAAGCCATGCTCCGAACGCCTTCCCTGAGGCTGTCTGCCGCGACGAGCGCCGCCGACGGCTCGAAGCCGGAATGGATCCCGCAGTGCTCGCAGCGCGGGTCGTTCCCGGGGCCGTAGTCCTCCCATTCGATTCCTTCGAGCAGCGCGTCGTACGTCGGGAAGATGCCGTCCGTGAGCAGGTAGCACGGGCCCTTCCAGCCGTAGGGGTTGCGCGTGATCGAGCCCCACGGTGCACAGGCGAGCTTGCGTTCCCCGGCGAGAAACTCCTGGTAGACCGGGCTGGCAAGCCAGCGGTAGCCGTTCTTCTTCGCCGCCGCCTTGATGATCCTGAACTTCTGCTCGTGCTCGGCCCGCGTCATCGTCAGGTTCGGGTCGATCTGGGAGTACTGATATCCCGGCGCAACCAGCATGCCGTCGATTCCGACCTCGTTCGTCAGGTAATCCATCATCTGGAGCACGTCCTCGACCTTGGTCTCCTTGAAGATGGTCGTGTTCGTCGTGACGCGGTAGCCCTCTTTGCGCGCGGCCTTGATCGCATCGACGGCCAGATCCCAGAGCCCTGCGTAGTCGCAGATGTAGTCGTGGATCTCGCGCATGCCGTCGAGGTGGACGACGAAGGTCAGTCTGGCGTTCGGCTTGAAGACCGAGAGGAACTCCTCGAGCTTCAGTGCGTTCGTGCAGAGCTCGATGTTCTTCTGCATCTCGAGCATCCCCGCGACAACGTCCTCGATCCCCTTGTAGACGAGCGGCTCGCCGCCGCAGATCGAGACGACGGGCGCCGGGCACTGGACTCCGGCGTCGACACACTCCTCGACCGAGAGTCGGGCCTTGTTCGACTCGTACTCGCGGATCTTGCCGCAGCCGATACAAGCGATGTTGCACGCGAGCGTCGGCTCGAGCATCAGGACAAGCGGGAACCGCGCCCCCGCACGCTTTTGCTTCGCCACGTAGCTACCGATCTGGATCGTCGAGCGCAATGGGAATTTCATGCGGCGAGCCTTTCTCGTAGACGACCTAGGGCCATGAGCGGGAAGTGCAGACGGTAGAGGTGATACCGGATCATGAAGTCAAGCGGGAAACCTGTACCTGTGTAGTGGTGTTCGTGCCAATCACCATTCGCTAGTTGCTCGGAGCAAAGCCAATCTGCGGCGCGGGTGGCCGCATCGGACCCGGCCTCACCCGCAGCGACGTAGCCTAATAGCGCCCAGGCCGTCTGAGAAGGAGTGGGGTGTCCCCGGCCTCGCCAGCTCGGGTCGGCATAGGACCGAATGTCCTCCCCGAAGCTCCCGTCCGGCTGCTGCACGGCCTGCAGCCAGCTGACCGCCCGCCGCATCGCGGGGTGGTCGGAGGGAAGCCCGCAAGCGGCGAGGGCGGGAAGCGCGGCGCCGGTTCCATAGACGTGATTGACGCCCCAACGGCCGAACCAGGAGCCGTCCTTCTCCTGCTCGCCGAGCAGCCAGTCGAGCCCGCGCTCGACCTCGGTCGCGTAACGGGAGTCCGGCGCGAGTGCCTCCAAGGCGTGGGCGCTCACGTCCGCGCTGGGCTCGTCCGTGACCTTGCCGAAGTCGCAGAACGGCAGCTTGTAGAGCCAGAGCGCCTCATTGTCGACGTCGAAGGCGCCCCAGCCGCCGCTGCGCGACTGCATGCCGGCTGTCCAGGCAAGACCGCGCTCGACCGCGTCGCCGCCGAGGGCGAGGCCGCGCAAGGCGAGGGCGACGACGGCCGTGTCGTCGACGTCCGGATAGAGGTCGTTCTCGAACTCGAATGCCCAACCGCCCGGCGGCAGGTCGGGCTTGCGAATCGCCCAGTCCCCGGGAACGGTTACCTCCTCGCCGACGAGCCACTCGCCGGCCCGGCGGAGAGCGGGGTCCTTCGGCGGGACGCCCGCATCGAGCAGCGCGAGCACGGCAAGGGCGGTGTCCCAAACCGGCGACTGACAAGCCTCGGGCCGCAGCCGGTCGCCCTCGTCGATCGTGAAGCCCTGCCAGCCCTCCACCGCCGCCCGCAGCGTCTCGTCCTCGAACCCGTAACCGAGCGCGGCCAGCATGATGATCGACCAGACCCACGGGGGCTGAATCCCGCCCCACGAGCCGTCGTCCTCCTGGCGGTCTCGAACCCAGCGCTCGGCGGTCGCGAAGGCAACGCGGCGGATCGGCCCCGGCCGCGGCGGCGGCTTGGTCTGGCCGGCGCGCGCGCCGATCTCGCGCAGGTCAATTGCTGCCGGGCGCACCGGGCGCAGCGCCTGGACGACCGAGAGCGGGACCACGGTCTGTCGCGCCCAGCAGGAGAAGTTGTAGACGGAGAAGGGCCCGTCCGGCGGGAGCAGGATCACTTCCGGCGGCATCCGGGCGATCCACTGCCACGGCCAGTGCCCCAGTAGCGCCAGGAAGCACTTCGTGAAGACACGCGCGCGCGAGGCACCGCCCTGGTTCCGGATGTACTCGCGTGCGAGAGAGCCTGGATCGACCCCCGCGAGCTTGAGTGCCGTGTAGGCCTCGACCGTTGTGGAGAGATCCGGCGGCCCCTCGAACCAGATCGACCAGGTGCCGTCGTCACGCCGGCGTGCCAGCAGCTCGTTGGCGATCTTGCGGTCGAGCTCCGGCGTCCGCAGGCCGAGGAAGTGGTGCCAGAACAGGTGCTGGGCGATCATCGTCGCATTCGACTCGAGCTCGCCGACCCACCAGCCGTCGGGGTGTTGGAGCTCGAGCAGGCGCTGTGTCGCACGCTCGACTGCCCGGTCGAGGGTGGTCGCCGTTCTGTCCGGTGCGAGTGTCACACTGCCACCTTAGTTGCCACGTCGGACAACAGATGCGCGGCCGCGCGGCCGCTTCGGACCGCGGCCTCCATGGTCGGCGGCCAGGGCGCCGCCAGCCACGCTCCCGCGAGCGCCAGTTCCTCGCGGGCTGCCGGCGGGCGACTGAGACCGGGCCGCACGGCGATCGTCGCCTCCGGCTCCCGGCTCATGCGCGACCAGAGGACGTCTGCCGGACCGAGACGCTCGGTCACCTGACCCGCGATCAGGTCGACCAGCTCCCGGCCGCGGATCTCCAGCAGCTCCGGAACGGCGCTCGAGACGACAGTCAAATACTGCCCGCGCTCGGGCTCATGCCCGGTCAGCGCGCCGCGATCGAACACCCAGTGCGCGTCGCTGCCGAGCAGCGCGGCCATCGGCGGCCGCAGGATGATGCGGTCGAAGAGCAGATGGACGCTGACGATCGGCGAGTGGTCGAACGTCCAGTCCTCCCCGAGTAGACGTGACGCCTCGTCGGGCGGCAGCGCGAGAACGACGGCGTCCGCGTCGAGCTCGGCGAGATCGTCGACTCGAGTGCCCGTCTGCACGCTGGCGCCTGCCTGCTGCAGCGCCCGAGCCGCGGCGACGCCGTGGATGTCTCCGAGCGGCGCCGTCGGGAGGACGAGATCGCTGGCCGCACGGCCCGAACGCAGGGCGCGGAGCACGGTGAAGCGAGCGGCCTCGGCGTCGACCTCGTCCGTGCGGAGGTTGAGCGCGGGCCGGATGAAGACGTCCCAGAAGCGCTCGATCGCTGTCTTCGACTGTCCGTGGCGCCGGAGAAACTCGCCGAACGTCTCGAGCTCACGAGGTGCCAGACGAGGCAGCCTCGCGACGAGGAGGGCAACCCGTAGCCGATCCCGGAACGGGAGGTGGCGATAGCGGAGGAGCGGGCCGAGGCCGTAGCCGATCCTCGCCGCGCGGCCGCGTTCGTCGATCACGGTCAGCTCGAAGGGCAGCCTTTGGATCTTGTCCCGGCTGCCGATTCGCTCGATGAACTCCAGGTAGTCGCTGAAGCAGCCGAGTGCGATGTGCTGGCCGTTGTCGGGCGGCGGGTCCGGGTCGCCCTCCCGCTCGGGCAGCGTTTGCACCTTGCCGCCGAGCGTGGGCCTGGCCTCGAGCAGTCTGACCTCGTGGCCCGCATCGGCGAGCTCGAGCGCAGCCGACAGACCGGCCAGGCCACCGCCGACAACGACAGCCTTCACCGTGCGAGCGCGGCTCCGACCACGCGCAACTTGGCCACCGGCGACAGCGTCGGCGCTCCGCCGAAGACGTCGAATCCCTCCTGCTCGATCCGGTCGAGGGTCGAGCGATAGAGACCGGCGAACGTCGCGACGCAGGCCGCGCTCCGGCGGTCCAGGTAGTCGAGCAGCGTCAGGCCCTCGGCAAGGTGCGCCCGGGCTCGCTCCGCTTGAAAGCCCATCAGCTCGCGCCATTCGGGCGTGACGAGCCCGCGGGCGATGTCGTCCTCGTCGACGCCGAAGCGGACGAGCTCGTTCTGCGGCAAGTAGACGCGGCCGAGAACCCAGTCCTCGGCGACATCGCGGACGATGTTGATCAGCTGCAATGCGATCCCGAGCGTTTCGGCACGCTGGGGCTCGTCTGCCCCATAAACCGCGACGCAGGCGCGCCCGACCGCGCCGGCTACACGGACGCAGTAGCCCCGCAGCTCGCCGAAGTCCGCATAGCGCTTCTGCTCGGTGTCCTGGACGCCGCCGTCGATCAGAGCCACCAATGCGTCGCGGGGGATCGAGAAGATCTGCCGAGCATCGGCCAGGGCGACGAACATCGCCTCCTCGCCTGCCGGGGCGTCGAGCCGGCCGCGAAGTTGCTCCAGGAGGACGCGTTTCTCCTCGTCCGGAAGAGGCCCGTCGGCAATGTCGTCGACCCGCCTCGCGAAGGCGTAGACGGCGGCGATCGCTCGCCTTTTTGGCCGCGGCAGCAACATGATCCCGTAGGCGAAGTTGCGTGCGCGCTGCCGGGTCAGCCGCTCGACCTCGGCGTAGGCGGC
>Ga0207683_10006186_pt1 | contig 10257 bp, 8 predicted proteins | sample KBSM73metaG_FD_184333 | JGI IMG/M metagenome (GOLD analysis project Ga0207683, IMG submission 184333) | Miscanthus rhizosphere microbial communities from Kellogg Biological Station, Michigan, USA - KBS M7-3 metaG (SPAdes) (version 2) | ecosystem: Host-associated > Plants > Roots > Rhizosphere >...
GGCGCTGGAAGCGCGACCCCTCGGCCCCAACCTGGCGGCGTTCATCGGGCACTCCGACATGCGCGCTGCCACCATGGGCTTGGACCGGGCCACGCAGAAGCGCGAACGCCCGGCCAAGAGCGAGCAGGCTCAGATGGAGCGGATGCTGTCGGATGCGCTGCGGGCAGGGTTTGTCGGAATGTCTTCGCAGCAACTGCTTTTCGACAAGCTCGACGGCGACGTCTGCCGCTCGCGCACACTGCCGTCGACGTATGCCAGGCCGCGTGAACTGCGCCGGCTGAAGTCGCTGCTGCGGCGCGCCGGACGGATCCTGCAGTCGGGCCCCGACATTCAGAATCCGCTCAACCTCGGTTCACAGCTCGCCCAGTCACTGGGCATCGTCCGCAACCCGCTCAAGACCAGCCTGCTGTCGGCGGCCGACGTCAAGGCCAACCCGTACGCCATCTGGGCCATGGGACCGGCCGCGCGGCTGATCAACCGCCTCGGCGGCAACTTCCGCTGGCAACACCTGCCCGTGCCGTTCGAGGTCTACGCCGACGGCATCGACCTCGTGGTCTTCGAGGAGTTCGGTGCGGGCGCCGCGGCTCTGCACCTGCGCGACGAGTTGGAGCGCAACGAACTTTTGCGCGACGAATCGTATCGCCGCGAGTTCCGCAAGCAGTACGCGAGCAAGTTCGGTGTGCGGGTGTGGCACCGCGACTTCTTCGACGCCGAAATCGTCGACTGCCCCGACGCGTCGGTGGTCGGCAAGTCGTTCGGCGAGGTCGGCCGGGACCGCGGCGGGCTGCACCCCGTCGACGCGTTCTTGGATCTGGTGCTCGAGCACGGCAGGGCGTTGCGGTGGTGCACCACGATTTCCAACCACCGGCCCGAGGTGCTGAAGATGCTTGCACGCGACCCCGGCATCCAGATGGGCTTCTCGGATGCGGGGGCACACCTTCGCAACATGGCCTTCTACAACATGGGCCTGCGGCTGTTGCGCCATGTGCTGGACGCGGAGAAGGCCGGCAAGCCGTTCATGACCATCGAGCAGGCCGTGCACCGGCTGACCGGTGAGCTCGCCGACTGGTACCGCATCGATGCAGGCCATCTGCGCATCGGCGACCGCGCCGACGTCGTGATCATCGACCCCGAACGGCTCGACGAGTCGCTTGATGACTACGCCGAGGAACAGGTCGAGCAGTACGGCGGGCTGTCCCGGATGGTCAACCGCAATGATCGAACCGTCAATGCCGTGTTCGTTGGCGGGCGCGCGGTTTTCATCGACGGCACGGCCAGCGATCTCGTCGGCAAACAGCGTACCGGTCGGTTCCTGCGTGCCGCGCACAAGGCCCCCGCGGTCACGTCGCAGGAAGGTGAGTTGGCAAGTGTCGGTTGAGGATACGGTTCTGAGCATGTGGAGGGCCCTGTCGGCTCGGGATTGGGATGGGATGAAGCAGTTTCTGTCCGACGACTGCATCTACTTCGACGTGCCGGTCGGCCCGGTCGCGGCCGCCCGCGGTCCGGAGGACATCGTCAAGCGGATCAAAATTGCACTCGAGCCGTTGGAGTCCTACGAGAACTTCCCCGGGCTGTTGGTCGACAATGGCACCGACGTCATGTACGAGCACCATGAGGAATGGCACTGGCCCACGGGCGAATCGGCGGTCAACCGCTTCGTCACCGTGCACCGTGTGGAGAACGGCAAGATCACCCTGTGGAAGGACTACTGGGACATGGGGGCGCTGGCCAACTTTGCCCCGCCGTCCTGGACCGAGGACTTGATGAAGTCCGACATGTCGTGGGTGTTCGACGCCACCGGCCTGGTCTGAGGAGCGCCGATGTACGACCTGAAAATCACCGGGGGGACCGTCGTCGACGGGACCGGAGCCGACCGATTCCGCGCCGACATCGGCGTGAAGGACGGTCGGATCGTCGAAGTGCGCAGGCGCATCGGGGACGACGTGGACCTTGAAGGTGAGGCCGCGGAGACCCTCGACGCAACGGGTCGTATCGTCGCGCCGGGGTTCGTCGACATCCACACCCACTACGACGGCCAAGTCAGCTGGGATCCACTGCTGGAGCCGTCAAGCCTGCACGGAGTCACCACCGTGGTCGGCGGAAACTGCGGGGTGGGATTCGCGCCCGTCACTCCAGGCCGCGAACAGTGGCTCATCGGGCTGATGGAAGGCGTCGAAGACATTCCGGGCTCGGCGCTCGCCGAGGGCATCACATGGCAGTGGGAGAGCTTCCCCGAATACCTCGACGCCATCGAGAAACGCCCGCTCGCCGTCGATTTCGGTACGCAGATCGCGCACGGCGCGGTTCGTGGCTATGCGATGGGTGACCGTGGCGCCCGCAACGAAGAGGCGACCGAAGACGACATCGCGGCGATGGCCCGAATCGTCCAGGAAGCCATCGAAGCAGGCGCACTTGGATTCTCGACGTCACGCACAGAGGGGCATCGAGCCGTGGGCGGCGAGGCGGTACCCGGGACTTACGCCGCCGAACAGGAATTGTTCGGCCTTGGCCGGGCGATGGCCGCCGGTGGCCGTGCGGTGTTCGAGGTGGCTCCGCAGGGTGTAGCCGGCGAGAGCCCCGCCGAGGCGTCGATACGGGAACTCGACTGGATGACCAGGCTGGCGGCCGAGATCGAACGGCCCGTGTCGTTCGCCATGATTCAGACGCCAGGGGCCCCCGACCTCTGGCAGGAACTGCTGGATCGTGCGGGTAAGGCCCTCGAAAACGGGATCGAGGTCTACGCGCAGATCGCGGCCCGCCCGTTCGGGATGTTGTTCGGCTTCCCCGGCTACCACGCGTTCACTCACCGACCCACCTACCGCAAGCTGAAGGCGGAACTGGATCGCGAGGAGTTGGCGCGCCGCCTCGCCGACCCGGCGGTGCGCGCGGCGATCTTGGCCGAGGACGATCTTCCGCCGCAGCCGCTTCCGTTATTCGACGGCATGTACGGACTGATCCAGCACAGCGCCGACCGCATCTACGCCATCGGCGACCCGCCCGACTACGAACCGACGTCCGAGCGGACCGTCGCTGCCATCGCCGAACGCCGCGGCGAGGAGCCGCTGGCCACCATGTACGACCTGATGCTCGAAGCGGATGCCTCGGCGCTGTTGATGCTGCCGTTCTACAACTACGCCGCGGGCAACCACGATGCGATCTACGAGATGCTGACGCACCCCGCGGCCGTTTCGGGACTGTCCGACGGTGGCGCCCACTGCGGGCTGATCTGCGATGCCTCGTACCCGACATTCCTGCTGACCCACTGGGCCCGCGACCGCCACCGCGGGCCGAAGCTCCCACTCGAATACGTCGTTCGCAGGCAGACCCTCGACACCGCAACGCTTTTCGGCCTCTCCGATCGTGGGGTCATCGAAGTCGGCAAGAAGGCCGATATCAATGTCATCGACACGGATGCATTGACCCTCGAACTGCCGAAGATGGTCTACGACCTGCCCGCCGGCGGACGCAGGCTGATCCAGGGCGCCAAGGGCTACGACGCGACGGTGGTCAGCGGAGCGGTGACCCGGCGGCACGGCATCGACACCGGCGCCAGGCCGGGCCAGTTGATACGGGGCGTGCGGTAGTCAGGCCAGCGCGTAGATCCGCTGCGCGTTCTCCCGGGCGATCAGGTCGACGACACGGATCGCGTCGGGCTCGCTCCACTCGTCGGCATCGATGAATTCCTGAAGCGTGTGCCGGATTCCGTTGCGCCACAGCCGGGCTCCGAGACAGTGCAGTTCGGCCGGACCGAACCCGTCCGACGAGTACAGGATCTTGCGGAACGGCGCCATCTCCAGCAGCCGTCCGATGAACGCCGCCGAGCGCGCGCCGAGGTAGTTGATGGACAACCCGCCGTCGAGATATACATTGTTGAACGCCTGCGCCAGATATCCGGCCTCGCGTTCGTAGGGATAGCAGTGCAGCAGCATGATCGGGGTGTCGCCGCTCTTGCGCAGGAAGTCCAGCAGGTCAAGCGGATTCGTCTTGTGCAGGTCGCAGTCGCGGTCGCCGAACCCGACGTGAAACTGCAGCGGCTTGCCGAGGCGCAGAGCCTGATAGAGCCCGAATCGCAGCAGCACCCGGTCGGTCAGCCGGGGGTCCCCACTGTCGCGCCACCTGATCGCCGCTTCGGCCACCTCGACGGGTGTGGGTTCACTCAAATCGCCGTCGAAGCCACCACGGTAGGCCAGAATCGACTTGGTCGCTATCGCGGTCTTCGCCCGACCGTCCAGGATGCGGGCGAATGCCGTGGCGTAGTCGCCGGATTCCTTGATGGCCTCTTCAGCGACCGACTCCAGTCGGACGATCTCGTGGACATGCCCAACCGACAGGTCGGCCAATGCGTCGAGATCGGCGACGCCACTGGCGAATCCGGTGTCCACCAGCCAGTCCGACACCTTGGCATCAGACAGGAACAGCTTGGCCAGCGCGCCCTCGGTGTGCTCGCTGCGACGTTTCCAGTAAGCGTCAGCGTTGGCGTGCCGCGGCAACCCGAGCAACGGTCCGCAATGCGCTCGGACCGCGAACCCGAGTTGGGTGTCGAACGCCGAATCGAAGTCCGCCAGCGGTTCGGTGTTGGCCTCGTTCAAACCGTTCTCGAACCGTGCGCGGTCGCGGGCTTCCAGCCAGCAGCCGTGCACGTGGTGGTCCACCAGCGGCACGTTCTCGATGTGCTCGCCCAGCGCTGGTGCTGATTCGCTCCTCACGTGCGCGGCAACCTCATACGCTCCAGGCCAGCCGGAACTTCTCGGCGAGCTCGTCGGGGCTCAGATCGCCGAAGTTCTCCTGCTCGTAGCGCCGCACAGCGACCACCGCTTCGACGGATTCGTCGCCGAGAATGCCACGCACCAAGGCGGATTGGTTGAGAGCATCAAGCGCGTCCGCCTGGCTCGACGCCAGCAGCTTGATGCCCGCCTGCTTGCGTTGTTCATCGGTGAGTGTGGCGGGGTCGACGGTCGTCTCGGGAGCAAGCGGAAGCTTGCGTTCGATGCCATCGAGGGCGAGTCCAAGTATCGCAGCGGTCGCGTAGTAGGGATTGGCCGACGGATCGATGACCTTCACCTCGACGTTCGCGCCTTGCGGATTGCTCGGGCCGCCGATCAGGTACCGCACCGCGGCTTCCCGGTTCTCGGTCCCCCAGCACACGTATGCCCCCGACCAATGACCCGGCTGCATCCGCAGGCCCGACACGACGGAGCCGCACAATACCCCCTCTGCTTCGGGCAGGCCCGACAGTAACCCGGCGATCGCCGATTCACCGTCGGGCGTCATGCCGCCGATTCCGGCTCCGCCCGAGAACAGCGGAGTTTCGCCGCGTTTCATCGAGAAGTGCTGATGCGCACCGGACCCGACACTGCCTGCGAACGGTACCGGGGACAGGCTGACTCGCAACCCGTATCGCCGGGCCACCCTTCCGATGATGATGCGCATCAGCACCAGTTGGTCGGCCGCCGCAACGGGTGACTGTGGCGACAGCGAGATCTCGAATTGGTTCACTCCATACTCGGGGTGAAACTGTTCGATGGTGACGCCAGAACCGGTTGCCGCGTTCATCACGTCGCGCACGAAGCCCTCGAATTCCAACACCCCGGCCAGACCGTACTGCGCCCACAGGTGCGATGGCAGCCGACCGCCGTCCGGCTCGACGAGCAGAAACTCGATCTCGTGACCGACGACCGCGTCGATGCCGGCGTCGGACAATCGCTCCTCGACCCGGCGCAGCACACCGCGGCTGCAATACGGATCAGGCGAACCGTCTTGATTGAAGAAAGCGCCAGGGGCCCAAGCTAATCCGTCGCCCAGTATCCGCAGCGCGCTGAGGTCGATGCGGATCCGCTGGTCCCCCACCACGCCTATGCCGTCGCCGAAGACGATGCCCGCCTGGTCGATGGTGAAGACGTGCCAGACCGGGCTCGCACCGAGTCCGGGATCGGCGAACGCGCCCATCCGGCGGAGCGGAACCGTCTTGGCATGCGTGAGCCCGGCGGGGTTGACGACCGTGCCGATCAGCGTCGCGACCCCGTCGGCCTCCAATTGGGCGATGGCCGCGGCGGCGAGGGGCTTGGCTGCCCGCGATGTCACAGCAGCCATTCTGCAGCGCTCAGCCGCGAATCACAGCGTGATCTTGCAGGTTTGGCCGATGTCGAGCGTGCGCAGCACCCGGCCCATGCCCAACCACATCGCGCACGACAGCGCCAGGTCCGTCAGGAGTTCGTCGTCGAACTGCTCGCTGCAGCGCGCCCAGAAGTTCTCGTCGTCCCGCAGCTTGGTGTGGTCGCGGGCGAAGCGTTCGGCGAACTCAGCGGCGATGCGCTCTTGTGCGCTGTAGCCGGGCCATGTCCGCCACTCGGCGGCGTGGTCGTAGAGGTCCTCGTCGACGCCCGCCGCGGTGCCCTCGCCGTCGCGGGTGTTCTGGCACACCACGCATTCGTTGTCGAGTGCGATGACCATTCGGGCGAGTTCACGGACCCGCATCGGCAGGCGGTTCTTGTCGTAGACCGCTCGCATGAAGCCGACCATGCCGATTCCGATGTCCGGGGACTTCTTGACCCACGCAGCGGCGTCGTCGTCGGCAAAGGCTCCAATTCGGCTCATGGCCGCATCGTACGCCGAAAGACACAAATCTGGAACACGTTCTAGTTTTCCGGATCAGCCGGCGGCTACCAGTTGCCCGCGGTCGTCTGTCCAGTCCCGTTGTACCAGGATCCGGTGTGCGATGCGTTCCAGCGCGGCCTCTACCTGCAATCGGTCCGGGCGCCCCTCGAACGACGGCGACATGGCCAACTTGTCGACGATGCGTCCGACGATGGCGGTCGATATGGCGTCAACCTGCTTCATCCCGGCCTGGGTGAGCCACAGTCGCCCGCCGGTCCTCAGCGCGAGACCACAACGGACCAACCCGTCGAAGGTGGGCTCGAGGACCTCGTGAGGCACCCGCAGGCGTTCGGCGATGTCGGTGAGCGTCGCCGACCCGAACACCTGATTCTGCCGGTAGATCTGTAGCAGCGCCCACAGTTGGCTGACGTCGAGTTCACATCCGGGTTGTTGGGCAAGGCTGCGTAGCCGGATGTCCGGCGAGTCCCGGAACAGCCGCCCGACGGCCACTTCCAGGATCTTCTCGGGCGACTCGGTGCACGGCATTCCGAAGCCCTCGCCGAGGTCGGTTGCTGAGACCGTTTCGACCTCGAGCAGCCTCTCCTCCTTCAGGAACAGCGAGACGATGAAGCCGATGACCGCGACGGGAACCGCACACAGAAATACCCCGCCGAGCGACTCGGCATACGCGTTGATGATCGGCGCGGCCATCTCCGGTGACAGCGCATGGAGCACCTGCGGTGATTGTGCTGCGCGCGGCGGGGCCCCGCCGGCGGCGAGCGCAGGCCCTATCCGGCTGGCGAGGAAGTTGGCGAACAGGGAGCCGAAGATGGCTGCCCCGAAGGAACTTCCGATGGTCCGGAAGAACGTCACACCCGATGTCGCGACTCCGAGGTCGGCGAAGCTGGAGGTGTTCTGGACGACCAGGATGAGGACCTGCATGCATAGGCCGATGCCGGTGCCGAGGACGAAAAGATACAGCGACTGTTGCCATGTGGGTGTTGCGGCGTCCATCTGGGAGAGCAGCACGAACGCCACCGCCATGATGGCGGTACCGGCGACGGGGAACACTTTGTACCGGCCGGTGCGGCCGACGAGGTTGCCGCTGCCGATCGAGGTGATGAGCATGCCCGCGACCATCGGCAGTGTGCGTAGTCCGGACGTCGTTGCCGAGACGCCGTCGACGAATTGCATGAACGTGGGCAGGAAAGTCAGCGCACCCAGCATCGCGAAGCCGACGATGAACCCGAGGATGCAGCACACAGTGAATACCGGGCTTGCGAACAGGCGGATCGGCAGAATTGGTTCCGTCGCACGGGTTTCCACCCACACGAAGATCGCAAGTGCCGCCGCGGAGGCTGCGAACAGCCCGATGATCACCGGTGAAGACCACGCGTAGGTGCCGCCACCCCAGCTGGTCGCCAGTGTGAGCCCCGACGCGCCAAGACCGACGAACAGGATGCCTGCGTAGTCGATGGCCGGCTTCGCGATCCTCGCCAGGGACGGAATGGCGGCCGCTCCGACGGCCAACACGACTATCGCGACGGGGATATTGATCCAGAATGCCCAGCGCCAGGTGAGGTGATCGGTGAAGAACCCGCCCAACAGCGGGCCGATCACGGTCGTGACGCCGAATACCGCGCCCAGTGCGCCTTGGTAACGCCCTCGTTCGCGCAACGGGATGACCTCGCCGATGACGGCCATCGCCGTCACCATGATCGCGCCACCGCCAATGCCCTGCAGGGCGCGCGACGCCACGAGCATGGTCATCGAGCCGGCCAACCCGCACAGGACGGAGCCGCCGAGGAAGAACAGAACCGATGCCTGGAACACCGCCTTACGGCCGAACAGGTCGCCGAGCTTGCCCACGATCGCGGTGACAATCGTCGACGCGAGCAGATAACTGGTCACCACCCAGGACTGGTGGCCGGCACCGCCGAGGTCAGCGACCACCGTGGGTAGCGCGGTCGCGACGATCGTCTGGTCCAGCGCTGCCAGCAGCATGCCGAGCAGCACCGCAACGAAGATGAAGTTGCGGCGCTGGGGACTGATAAGCGCACTGCCGGATTCGGGATCGGCGGCAGTGGCCGTCGCTGCCGTAGTTGTCATACCTGCCTCTCGTCGGCTACAGAAACTTCCATAGCCCATATCGTTAGACAGGCTAGAAAAGTTACCGCCGACGAAAGGGTTACCGATCCGGCGCGGGTGGAAACGGTGCGTTCGACCTAAAGCGACGTCGGGGGCCGCGACACACACTGCGCGAGGTAGAGCTGCTCGCCGAGCTTGTCCATCAGCTGCAGCTGAGTCTCCAGGTAGTCGATGTGGTCCTCTTCGTCGGCGAGGATCTTCTCGAACACGTTCGCGGAGGTGGCGTCTTCCTTCTCGCGGCACATGACGATTCCCGGCTTCAGCCGCGCCAGCACCTCGTATTCGATGGCCAGGTCGGCTTCAAACTGTTCGCGCAGAGTCTGGCCGACCCGCAGCGAGAAAAGGCGCTGGTAATTCGGCAGCCCGTCCAGAATGAGGATGCGGTTGGTGATTTCCTCCGCGTGCTGCATTTCCTCGAACGATTCTTTGCGGGTGTGCTCGGCGATCTCGGTGAACCCCCAATTCGCCTGCATCTTGGAATGCAGAAAATATTGGTTGATGGCCGTGAGCTCGCTCGTCAACTGCTCGTTGAGCAGTTTCAGAACGTCCGGGTCGCCTTGCATGCTCGCTCCTACGCACCTTGAGGGCTGGTCAAGTTTCTGCTTCTTCCGTGCGCGTCTCAATCTAGTGCAGGAGGCGGACAAGGGCGCGCGTTCGGGGTTGCGCCACGCCTGTTTTCGATGGTTCAAGCGACGACCGGCGGACGTCAGCGCCCAGATCAACTCCCAGTCTGGACTGCCTACGTTAAGTAAGGTTAGACTGCGCTAACACAAAGTGACCGCATCGGCAGGCAGGAAAGCCATGGGTGAGTACGACTTACACTCACTCATTCTTGCGTGTGATTTCCGTGTCGATGATGTCGACCGGATGTGGGCTTGGCTCAAAAAGCACCGCGAACCTCTGGCCTCGATCGGTGCCCATCACGTGGTGCTTTACACGTCACTCTGGGAGCCCGGGCGGGTGTTGGTGACAATCGGTATTCACCAGGCCGGGTCAATTCGTGAGGTATTGCGCTCACCCGCGATATTCGAATGGTTCGACATTTCCGGCGCCGACGATATTCCGCCGGTATTCGGCGGCGAAGTCGTCGAGAAGATCGACCTCCGGGGGCCGACGCCGGAAGACCACGTCGGCCGCGTGGTGGTCGGCGTGATGGCGTCGGTCGACGACGTGTCGGCCCTGATGGACAAGCTGCACGATGGAGTCGAGCGATTCAAGCGCGGTGGCGTTCGGAAGGTCTGGGTATATCGGGCACTAGACGACGGACGGGAAGTGATGATCCTGCAGGAGATCGAGGACGAGCTCACCGCCCGACAGTGGATCGATCATCCCGACGCCGCCGCGGAGTGGATGTCCAAGGCCGGCTTCGGCGCCTATCCCACGCAGTTTGTCGGCAGGTTCGCCCACCTCATGAGCGTCGGCGACGGGGGCTGACCGCAATGTTCGTCTGCCTGTGCAACGGAGTCACCAGCCACGTCGTCACCGAGGTGGTGGCGAACGGCGCGAAGACCTCGA
>Ga0207683_10006187_pt1 | contig 10256 bp, 11 predicted proteins | sample KBSM73metaG_FD_184333 | JGI IMG/M metagenome (GOLD analysis project Ga0207683, IMG submission 184333) | Miscanthus rhizosphere microbial communities from Kellogg Biological Station, Michigan, USA - KBS M7-3 metaG (SPAdes) (version 2) | ecosystem: Host-associated > Plants > Roots > Rhizosphere >...
GAAATTCATGACACCCGGCTTCGCCCTCGCGGCAGCGACGAAGTCGGCGATCGTTTTGAATCCGCTGGCGCGCGAAACGACCAGCACGCTCGGCGTGATGCCCAGCAAAGCTACGGCGGAAAGATCGGTCGCCGGATCATAGCCCAGGTGCGGGTAGAGCGCCGGGGCGATCGTATGCGCGGACGTATTGATGAGAATGGTGTAGCCGTCGGGATCCGCCTTGGCGACGAGGCCGGCGGCGGTCGTTGTCCCCGCGCCGGGACGGTTCTCGATGATGACACTCTGCCCGAGTTGGGCTGAAAGCTGCTCGAAGACCAAGCGCGGCACCACGTCAGTGATGGTACCCGCAGGGACCGGCACGATCGCCCGCGGCGATCGCGCCGGCCAAGTCTGGGCGTTGGTGTCGAACGAAACGAGTGCCAGGGCAAGCACGACTGCCAACATCAAACGAGAGTTCATGACGGTCCTCCAATCGGTGCGACGATGCGAGCGCGACGGGAGGGAAAATGACCATTGCACGCTCTATGCGTCCAATACATAATTTGTCTAACCGAGGATGCCGATCCAGCATAGTCATGCCATGAATTTTCGATACGCGCGTACGTTCGTCGTCGTGGCCGAGGTCGGGCCCGTGTTCGCCGCGGCGACCGCCTTGATCGAGGCGACGACCGGCTCGCCCTTCAGGTGGTTCATCGCCTGCTTGAGCTGGAAGTCGCTGTCCGAGCCGAACTCGAAGCGCGGCGCGGGTGCCGTCGGCACCGCTTGCGGGGCGCTCGGCGCGCTGGTCGCGGGAGCTGTGGCGCCGGTCGGCGCAGCGCCCGGTGCCCCCGGCGTGACCAGGTGGTGCTCGAGGTTCGCCTCGCGGATGCGGTTGACCGTGTCGCGGCCGTCGTCGACCACCAGATCCGGCTCGATGCCCTTCGCCTGGATCGAGCGGCCCGCCGGCGTGTAGTAGCGCGCCGTCGTGAGCTTGAGGCCCGCGTTCGCGCCGATCGGCAGGATCGTCTGCACCGAGCCCTTGCCGAACGTCGGCGCGCCCATCACGACCGCGCGCTTGTGATCCTGCAGCGCGCCCGCGACGATCTCGGACGCCGACGCGGTGCCGCCGTCGACGAGCACGACCATCGGGACCTTCTTGACGCCGGCCGGCAGGTCGCGGAACCAGTCGTCGCCGCGGCGCTGGTAGTTCTCGCGGCTCGCCGTCAGGCGCATGCGCGCGTCGGGCGTGCGGCCGTCGGTGTAGACGACCAGCGAGTCCTTGGGCAGGAACGCCGCGGACACCGCGACCGCCTGGTTGAGGAGGCCGCCCGGGTCGGCGCGCATGTCGAGCACGAGGCCCTTGAGCTCGCCCTGCTTGTAGAAGTCCTTGAGCACGCGCGCGAGGTCCTCGCCGGTGCGCTCCTGGAAGTTGCGGATGCGGACGTAGCCGTAGCCGGTCTCGAGCATCTTCGCGTACACGCTCTTGACGTTGATTTCCTCGCGCACGAGCGGGAACGTGAGCAGGCTCTCGGCATCCTTGCGCAGGATCGTGAGCGTGATCGGCGTGCCGGGCTTGCCGCGCATCAGCTCGACCGCCTTGTTGAGCGGCATGCCGCGCGTGGCGGTCTCGTCGATCTTGACGATCAGGTCGCCGGTCTTGACGCCGGCGCGGAACGCGGGCGTGCCCTCGATGGGGGAGACGACGCGAACCACGCCGTCCTCGACGCCGACCTCGATGCCGAGGCCGCCGAACTTGCCCTGCGTGCTGACCTGCAGCTCCCTGAACGCGTCGGCGTCCAGGAAATCGGAGTGCGGGTCGAGGCCGCGCACCATGCCGTTGATGGCTTCGCGGATGAGCTTCTCGTCGCTGACCGACTCGACGTAGTCGCTCTTGATCTTGCCGAAGACCGCCGAGAGGAGCTGCAGGTCCTCGTACGGAATCGGGAGCTTGGCGTCGCGCTGCGCGACGGCCGAGAAATTGAGCGTCAGGAGCGCACCGAGCACCGTGCCGAGCCCGATGAGTCCTGCCTTCTTCCATCCGTTGGTCATCGCTTCCTCACTCACCGCGCGGCGTCCCGCGCGAACCACGGCGTCGGGTCGATGGCCCGGCCGTCGTGCCTGACTTCAAAGTATACGCCCGGGGTTTCAGCACCGCCGGACGCGCCCGCCTGCGCTACGACCTCACCCGCAGCAACTTGCGCGCCAACGGCGGGAAAGAGGGCCTCGTTGTGGCCGTACAGCGTCATGTAACCGTCGCCGTGATCCAGGATCAGGAGGTTGCCGAATCCGCGCAACCAATCCGCCCACACGACCTGTCCGGCGGCGACGGCCCGGACGCTCGCACCAGCGGCAGTTTCGATGAACCAGCCGCGCCACGGCGCCCCCGAACCTTCCCTTGGTACGCCGAACCGGCCAATGAGTTCCCCTTTGGCCGGCATCGGAAAGTTTCTCATGGAACCGAAGCCTTTTGTCTGATTTTCCTGCCGGTGTCCGTCTGACGGCGGCACGGAAGGGCGTGCGCTTTTCGGGGGCGCCGGGCGCGCCAGGCGCTCGATAAGCGTGCGCAGCCGCGCCTCGTCCTTCGCGAGCGCGTCGAGCGAGACGCGCTGGCGCCTGATGTCGGTCGAGACGCGCGCGAGCACCGCCTGCTGCTCGCGCCGCCTCGCGTCGACGGCCGCCGCCTCGCGCGCGACGTCCTTCATCGTCTCGTCGTGCGCGCGCCGGGCGGCCTCCGCCGCGGCGACGAGCGCCGCGTCCCGCTCGCGGTTGCGGCGCCAGCGGTCGATCGCGTCGGCGCGCGCACGGCCGATCGCCGCGAGGTAGGTCGACAGGCGCGCGACGTCGGCCGGGTCGCGGCCCGACAGCCACAGCTTGAGCGGTTCGGCGGCGCCTTCGGCGTTGCGGTTGACGACGAGCTTGCCGAGGCGCGCCTGGTCGGTCCGAAGCGCGCGCGTCGCATCGTCGACCGCGGTCTGCGCCAGCGCCTGGGCGCTCCGGGCGGCGTCCCGCGCCCGCTCGGCCTCGGCCAGGCGCTTGCGCGCATCGGCGAGCGCCCGGTCGGCCTCGGCGATCGCGTCCATCGCGTCCTTGCGCTGGGTCTCGGCCGCCGCCAGCGCGGCGCGGGCGCGCTCGGCGCGGGCGCGGACGGCCTCGCGCTCGGCCTTGAGCCCGGCGGCGTCCTTCGCCGGCGCCGCGTGGGCCTCGAGGCCGATGGCGATCGCGGCCACAGTGAGCGCATACAGACAAGCTCGCATGCGCGCGACGGCCATCGCGGGCTAGCCCGGCGTCACCAGCGCCCGTCCGGTCATTTCCGCGGGCGGGGGCAGTCGCATGAGCGCAAGGAGCGTGGGCGCGATGTCCTTGAGCGCGCCGCCGGGCGCGACCGTCGCGGGGCGGCCGACGTACACGAACGGCACGACGTCGAGCGTGTGCGCCGTGTGCGGCTGGCCGGTCGACGCGTCGTACATCATCTCGACGTTGCCGTGGTCGGCGGTGATCACGACCTCGCCGCCGGCGCGGCGCGTCGCCTCGACGACGCGCCCGATGCACGCGTCGAGGACCTCGACCGCCGCGATGGCGGCCTCCATCCTGCCGGTGTGGCCGACCATGTCGCCGTTCGCGTAGTTGCACACGATCGCGTCGTACTTGCCCGAGGCGATCGCCGCCACGAGCTTGTCGGTCACCTCGTAGGCGCTCATCTCGGGCTTGAGGTCGTAGGTCGCGACCTTCGGCGACGGGACGAGGATGCGGTCCTCGCCCGGGTAGACGGCCTCGGTGCCGCCGTTGAAGAAATAGGTGACGTGCGCGTACTTCTCGGTCTCGGCGATGCGCAGCTGCGTCCGACCGTGGCCCGCGAGCCACGCGCCGAAGCTGTTGTCCACGGTCTGCGGCCCGAACGCCACCGGCAGGCGCGCGAACTCGTCGCCGTAGCGCGTCAGGCACACGAACGCCGCGAGCCTGGGCACGCGCGAGCGCGGAAATCCGTCGAACGCCGGATCGGTGAGCGCGCGCGTGAGCTGACGCGCGCGGTCGGCGCGGAAGTTCATGAACACGACGACATCGCCGTCGTCCATCTTCGCCGCGCTTCCGTCGGGACCCGCGACGACGGTCGCCTGCACGAACTCGTCGGTCTCGCCGCGCGCGTACGCCGCCTCGAGCGCCGCGGCGGCGCTGTGCGCCGTGAACGGCGCGCGGCCGTCGACGAGCGCGTCGTAGGCAGGCTTCTCGCGCTCCCAGCGCTGGTCGCGGTCCATCGCGTAGTAGCGGCCGGTCACCGTCGCGATGCGCGTGCCGGCATGCTTCGCGCATTCGCGCTCCATGAACGCGATCGACGCGGCGGCGCTTCGGGGCGGCGTGTCGCGCCCGTCGAGGAACGCATGGACGTACGTCCTGCCGACGCCGGCGGCCGCCGAGAGCGCGACCATCGCCGCGATGTGTGCCTGGTGGCTGTGGACGCCGCCGGGCGAGAGCAGCCCGAGCAGGTGGACGGCGCGACCGCTCGCGCGCGCCAGCGCGAGCGCGTCGTTCAGCACCCGGTTGGCCGCGAATTCGCCGGTCGCGATCGCGTGGTCGATGCGCGTCAGGTCCTGGTAGACGACGCGTCCCGCCCCGATGTTGAGGTGGCCGACCTCGGAATTGCCCATCTGGCCGTCGGGCAGGCCGACGTGCATCTCGGAGGCGTCGATCGTCCCGTGCGCGTAGTGCGCGAGGAGCGCGTTCCAGTTCGGCATCCGCGCGCGCGTGATCGCGTTGTCGGGCGCGTCGGGCCGCGAGCCGAAGCCGTCGAGGATCAGCAGGACGACCGGACGCGGCGTCATCGATGACGCGGTTGCGGTGGCGGGAAGGGTCATCGTTGCTATCATTCTACCCATGACACCCATCGATTTCGTGCAGAAGGAATGGCCGCTGGTCGCGGTCGCCGTGGTCTCGGGCGCGATGCTCGTGTGGCCGCTCGTCTCGCGGCGCATGTCGCCGATGAAGGACGTCGGCACGCACATGGCGACGCAGCTCATGAACCGCGACGCGCTCGTGCTCGACGTGCGCGAGCCCAAGGAGATGGAAGGCGGCAAGCTGCCGCACGCCGTGCACATCCCGCTGTCCGAGCTGGACAAGCGCGTCGGCGAGATCGCCTCGCGCGCGGGCAAGCCGGTCGTCGCGTACTGCGCGCGCGGCCAGCGCAGCCGCGGCGCGGGCGCTGCGCTCGCGAAGGCGGGCTTCAAGGACATCTACAACCTGCAAGGCGGCTTGGCCGCGTGGCGCGGCGCGGGGCTGCCGCTGGAGTCCTGACGTGGCCGTGGTGACGATGTACTCGACCGGCCAGTGCCCGTACTGCGTGCAGGCCGAGCGACTGCTGGCCGCCAAGGGCGTCGTCGGCATCGCCAAGATCCGCGTCGACCTCGAGCCCGAGCGGCGCCAGGAGATGATGGAGCGCACCGGCCGGCGCACCGTGCCGCAGATCTTCATCGACGAATTCCACGTCGGCGGCTACGACGACCTGGTCGCGCTCGACCGCGCGGGGCGGCTCGATCCCCTGCTCGAGCAGCGGGTATAATCGAAGGCTTTTCCGCTTACGCTCCCAGGATTGCCAATGGCCACCTCGCTCGCCTCCCCGGTCTCGGTTCAGGTCTCGGTCGAGAAGATCTACGTCAAGGACCTCTCGCTCGAGAATCCGGGCGCCCCGCAGACGTTCCGCCTGTCCGAGGCGCCGTCGATCGAGATCGGCCTTCGCACGCGCGCCGACCAGATCGAGCCCGACGTCTACGAATGCGTCATGACCGTCACGGTCACGGCGACCGCGGGCGACCGCACCGTGTTCCTGGTCGAGGTGGCGCAGGCCGGCATCTTCTCGGTCCAGGGCACGACGGAGGAGACGCTCCAGCCGGTGCTCGCGATGCACTGCCCGGCGATGCTGTTCCCGTACGCGCGCCAGGCGATCGCGCACGCGACGATGCTCGCCGGCTTCCCGCCGGTGCAGCTGCAGCCGATCAACTTCGAAGCGCTCTACGCCCAGCAGCTCGCCGGCAAGGCGGCCGAGGCCGGGGCGCCCGTCGCCGCCGCGTGATCTTTCCGGGCAGGTTCGCGCGCCGCGCGTCCGCCCTCGCGCTCGCCGTCGCGGCGGGGAGCGCGGCGCTGCCGGCGACCGCCGCCGACTTCCGCGTCACCGCGGACGCTCCCACGACCCTGTACGACGCGCCGTCGGCGCGCGCGCGGCCGCAGTTCGTGTTCGGGCGCGACGTGCCGATGGAGGTGCTGGTCGTCGTCGACGGCTGGACCAAGGTCCGCGACCTGGGCGGCACGATCGGCTGGATTCCGTCGAAATCGCTCGCCGACAAGCGCGTGCTGCAGGTGCGCGTCCCGACGGCCGACGTGCGCGCGAGCGCCGACGACGCCGCGCCGCTGGTGTTCCGCGCCGAGCAGAACGTCCTCCTCGAGCTCGCCGAGCCGGCGACGTCGGCCGGCAACACCGCGCAACCGGGCTGGGTGAAGGTGCGCCATCGCGACGGCGCGACCGGCTACGCGCGGATCTCGCAGCTCTACGGACTCTAGCGAAGGCGTCGATCACGTGGCCCCGGAGGTCGCCGTCGTCGGCGCCGGCGCATGGGGCACGGCGATCGCGTGCCATCTCGCCGACCGCGCGCACGCCAAGCCCCGCGTCGTGCTGATCGCGCGCTCGCGCGAGCGCGCCGACGAGATTCGGCGGGACAAGCGCAATGCGCGCTACCTGCCCGACATCGCGCTTCCCGCCGCGCTCGCGATCGACCACGACCTCGCGCGCGCCGCGCATTCGGAGCTCGTCCTCGTCGCGACGCCGATCAAGGCGCTCGAAACCCTCGCCGTCGCGCTCGCCGACGCGGGTGTCCGCTCGCCGCTCGTGTGGCTCGCGAAGGGCTTCGTTCGCGCCGCGTCGCCCGACGGCGAGGCGGCGCTCGCGCATCGGCGCATCGCCCCGCGCTGGCCCGCGCCGGTCGGCGTCGTGTCGGGACCGAGCTTCGCGGGGGAGGTCGCGCGCGCCTTGCCGACCGCGCTCGTGGCCGCGGCGACCGAAGGGTCGCTCGCCGCGCGTGCCGCGACGCTCCTTCGCGGCGACACGCTGCGCGTCTACGAGAGCGACGACCTGACCGGCGTCGAGGTCGGCGGCGCGGTCAAGAACGTGCTCGCGATCGCGGCCGGCCTCGCGGACGGCCTGGGCTACGGCGACAACGCGCGCGCGGCGCTGATCACGCGCGGGCTCGCCGAGATCTCGCGCCTCGCCGTTGCCGAAGGCGGCCGGCGCGAAACGCTGATGGGGCTCGCGGGCCTGGGCGATCTCGTCCTGACCTGCACCGGCGAGGCATCGCGCAATCGGCGCGTCGGTCTCGGGCTCGCGGCGGGACGTCCGCTCGACGCGATCCTCGCCTCGCTCGGCCACGTCGCCGAAGGCGTCGACGCGGCGCGCGCGGCGCGCTCGCTTGCGCGCAAGCACGGCATCGAGATGCCGATCACCGAGGCGGTCGCGCGCGTCCTCGACGGCGCGATCCCGGTCCGCGACGCGGTCGAGGCGCTGCTGCGGCGCGAACCCCGGCCGGAAACATGGTGACCCCTTCTTTGGCATACGACAGTCGCGCGAACGCCCGCCGCCGCGCGAGACCCCGGCTTGCGCCGCTCGTGACGGCATTCCTTGCCCTGTTCGCTGCGTGGACGGCAGCTACGGCGACGGAGATCGTGATCACAGGGGGCGTTCCCAGGGCGTCGCCCGTCGTCCCGACGCTGGTGTCTTTCTACGACGACGCGCCCGGGCTCCCGTCGGGCGTCGAGCAGAGGATCGAGCGGAACGGGAACACGATCGATTTCTACTGCCTGGTGTACTGGGTCGCCGGAACGTCTCCCGTGTCGAACTACCCGGTCTGCGGCAACTTTGCGACGTTCGATGCGCCTGGCCTGTACAGGCTGAATTTCCGCCTTGCGACCTGGGGGGCGGGCGTCTATGGGGACTACGTCCTGCGCCGCAGCGTGCAGGTGTGGGTCCCCGAAAGCTCGCAGGACGGCATCGCTGTCGAGTACTACCACGCAGGTCTAGATCACTACTTCCTCACGGCCGACGAAGCCGAGGCCGCCGCGCTGGACGCTGGCACGATCACGGGTTGGACGCGCACGGGCGCCACGTTCCGCGTGCTCGCGCCGCCGCAAGCGGTTCCAGGGGTGCGGCCTGTTTGCCGCTACTACGGACTGCCGAGCGCCGGCCTCGACACGCACTTCTTCTCGACCGACCCGGTCGAGTGCGCAGGGATCGCGCAGCGCTGGCCGGAGAAATGGCTGCTCGAGTCCGCGTCCGCGTTCTCCGTCGTCGGGCCGCGCGAGAGCGGGTCGTGCCCCGGCGTGGAACCGGTCGTGCGGTATTTCAACGGTCGCTACGACGTGAATCACCGCTACGTCGTGGGAGATGCGGCCCAGAAGAGCATGGCCGCGAAAGGCTGGATCCGCGAGGGTGATGCCTGGTGCTCTGACCGGCCCCCCGAGTGGCACTTCTCGCCTGGATGATGCGGTAACCGGCCGCGTCTCAGCGAAACCCGTTCTGCCGCCACGCCTCGTACACGGCGATGGCGACCGCGTTCGACAGGTTGAGGCTGCGCACGTTCGGGCGCATCGGAATGCGCAACCGGTGCTCGGGCGGGAACGCGTCGAGCACGTCGAGCGGCAATCCCGCGGACTCGCAGCCGAACACCAGCGCGTCGCCGGGCGCGAACGCGACTTCGTCGAACGTCCGCGTCGCCTGGGTCGTGAACGCGAGCCAACGTCGCGGCGTCGGCGCGTCGAGCGCGGCGCGGCACGCGGCAAAATTGCGGTGCGTACGGAGGCGCGTGTACTCGTGGTAATCGAGGCCGGCGCGCTTGAGCTCGCGGTCGCCGAGCGTGAACCCGAGCGGCTCGACCAGGTGCAGCTCCGCGCCGGTGTTCGCCGCGAGCCGGATCACGTTGCCCGTGTTGGGCGGGATCTCGGGATGAACCAGCACGATCGCGAACATCGCGGGCCTCACGTCGCCGGCGTGCGCGCGACGACCCACGCCTCGACGTGCGCGGCGCCGGCGCGCCGCAGCACCGCCGCTGCGGCCGAGGCGGTCGCGCCGGTCGTCATCACGTCGTCGACGAGCGCGAGCCGCGCGCCGTCGAACGGCCGCGACGTGGCGAACGCGCCGCGCACGTTGCGCTCGCGCTCGCGCCACGGCAGGGCGGCTTGCGGCGCGCCGTGCTTGAGCCTGACGAGCCCGCGCGCGATCGGCAGGCCGGTCGCGCGCGAGAGCGCCTTCGCGATCTCTCGCGCCTGGTTGCAGCCGCGCTTGCGCTGCCTGGCGGCCGCGAGCGGCATCGGCACCAATGCGTCGACGCGCGGAATCGCGCCCGCGACCGCCGCGGCGCGCGCGAGCTGCGCGCCGAGCGCTTCCGCCAGCGGCAGGTCGGCCGAGTACTTGAGCCGCATCACGAGCCGATCGAGCGGAAACGCATAAAGGCCGGAGGCGAGCGCCGCGTCGAACGCGGGCGGATGCGCGACACAGCGGCCGCACACCGCGCCGGCGGGCGTCGGCAGCGCGCAACGCGGACAGGCGGGACCGGCCGGCGCGATCGCGCTCGCGCAATCGTCGCACAGGCAAGCGTTGCCGGTCGCGCGCGCGCACAGCGCGCAGCGCTGCGGCAACGCGAACGCGATCGCGGCGTGCATTGCGCGCGCACCGCGGCGACCGATGTTAAGGATTTGATTTTGCGGATTTGACAAGTTCCTCACCCGGCCTCGACACTCGGACCGATTGTAGGTCGTCGCGGCGTTTCTCGTCTCGTCAGACCTTCGACCGAGAATCCTTTACCGCGCGTCACGATGCTCGACGAACCTTCCCCCGCCAGCGCCGCGTCCGCCGCGCGCACGCCGCCACGCGCGATGTCGCGCTGGAGCGTCGCCGAGGTCGAGGCGCTGTTCGCGCTTCCGTTCAACGACCTCGTCTTCCGCGCGCAGGAAACGCATCGTGCGCATCATGCACCGAACGAGGTGCAGCTTTCGACGCTGATCTCGATCAAGACGGGCGGATGCCCCGAGGATTGCGGCTACTGCCCGCAGGCGGCGCGCTACCACACGGGGGTGGCCAACGAGCCGCTGCTCGCGCTCGACGCGGTGCTCGACGCGGCGCGCGCGGCGAAGGCGGCCGGCGCGACGCGATTCTGCATGGGCGCGGCGTGGCGCGGCCCGAAGGATCGCGATCTCGCGCCGGTGCTCGACATGGTGCGCGGCGTCAAGGATCTCGGACTGGAGAC
>Ga0207683_10006190_pt1 | contig 10253 bp, 12 predicted proteins | sample KBSM73metaG_FD_184333 | JGI IMG/M metagenome (GOLD analysis project Ga0207683, IMG submission 184333) | Miscanthus rhizosphere microbial communities from Kellogg Biological Station, Michigan, USA - KBS M7-3 metaG (SPAdes) (version 2) | ecosystem: Host-associated > Plants > Roots > Rhizosphere >...
TGACCTGGCGCAAGCCCGACGGCAAACCCTTTATGGCGGCGGCGATCCCATCGCTGGCGGGTATCAGCGTGCTAGGCGCACACAAGCTGCTTGGCAAAGATACCGACAAAATTCTGGCGGCGGCCGAAAGCCAGGATGGCGTGGTCCCGGGCTTTGCCTTGCCCTTCTCCTTGCATGCGGTTCTGCATAGCGAGATCCGCAACATGGAGAGCGAGAATATCGTGGGCGAATTTCCCGGCTCCGATCCCAAATTGAAAAACGAATACATCGTGCTGTCGGCGCATTTGGACCATATCGGCGTCACCCCGCCGGTGAAGGGCGATGCCATCAACAATGGCGCACTGGACAATGCTTCGGGGGTGGCCACCACTCTGGAAGTGGCGCGGCTGCTCCGCGCCGCGCCCACGCCGCCCAAACGCTCGGTCCTAATTTTGATCGACACGGCGGAAGAAAAGGGCCTGATCGGGGCAGAATATTTCGCCCGCAATCCCACCGTGCCGCGCGCCGCCATCGCCGCCGATGTCGATCTGGATATGCCGATCCTGACCTATGATTTCACCGATGTGACAGCCTTCGGCGCCGACCGCTCCAGCATCGGCCCGGCCGTCAAACGCGCCGCCGCCCGCCTGAATGTGAAGGTTTCGCCGGACCCCACGCCGGACGAGGGCATCTTCACCCGTTCCGATCATTACCGTTTTGTCGAGCAGGGGATCCCGGCGGTTTTCCTGGCCACCGGCTATGCCAATGGTGGCAAGGCCGCGACCGAATTTTTCATGAAGAACAATTATCACAAGCCCAGTGACGATCTTTCCCAAGCCATCCGCTATGAGGTGGGCGCCAAATTCGCGCGGCTGAATTACGAAATCACCCGCGAGCTGGCCGACGGGCCGCGACCATCCTGGAACAAGGGCGATTTCTTCGCCGCCAAGTTCGCCAGGAAATAGCTGCTTCTACCGATGCGGACAGGCCTCCCGGCTTATTTTTTCCAGCTATAACTTCGCGTCACCTCTGCAACAATCAGCTCGTACCATTCGTACCAACTGTTGCGGCCTTCCTCGCGAATTGCGGAATGTGCGGCATCCGCTTTCCAGGCCTTTGCCGCGTCATCGCTATTCCAGTAACTGATCGTAATTCCGATACCATTGGCGTCGCGGACGCTGTGTATTCCGCAATACCCATCGGCTTTTTTTGCTGATTCACCCATTTGCGCAGCAGCCTTGGCGTAGCCTTCGGCATCTGCGGCAGCGCGTTTCGACACGAATATGACGGCGGTGGTTCCCGGTTTCATTTCATTCCGCCCATCCTGCAGACTTCCTTCCACTCCGCGGGCGTAACCGGCTGCACCGACAGGCGCGGCCAATGCACCAAGCTCATATCCTTCAATTTGGGATTGGCTTTGCAGTCCGCCAACGTCACCGGCTTGGGCACGTCCTTGACCGCTTTCACCACCACCAGGCCGAAGATGCCCGTCTCGTCGGTGGGATCCGGCTGATATTCGCCGATCACCTCGACAATGCCGACCACGGCCTTTTCCTCGCCGGTATGGTAGAAGAAACCCAGATCGCCTTTCTTCATCGCCATCATGTTGCGCTTGGCGGTGTGATTGCGCACTCCGCTCCAAGGCTCGCCCTTGGCGCCTTTCTTTTTCTGCATCGCCCAGGAAAAGGTTTCGGGTTCGGTTTTCAGCAGCCAGTAATTCATGGCCCAATCTCCTATTCCACCGTCAGCTTGCGGCTCATCAGCCGTATCACCGCCTCGCCCAAAGGCAGCGCGCCGCTCAAAAGATCCGCCATCGCCTCCGCGATGGGAAGTTCCACGCCGGCGGCGCGGGCGCGCTGGACCAAGGCGGGAGCAGTGTCCACGCCTTCGGCCAGGGCGGCGCCCGGTTCGATCCCTGCACCCAATGCCGCGCCATAAGAGAAGTTGCGCGACGATTTGCTGGTGGCGGTGAGCACCAGATCGCCCAGGCCGGATAGTCCCATCAAGGTTTCGCGCTTGGCGCCCAAGGCCTCGCCCAGACGCGATAGTTCCGCGAAGCTTCTGGCCAACAGCGCGGCCCTGGCATTTTCACCCAGCTTCATGCCCTCCACTACGCCGCAGGCGATGGCATAGACATTCTTGGCGGCGCCGCCCAGCGCCACGCCCGTCAGGTCATCACTGGCATAAGGGCGGAAGGTGGCCGAACCCAAAGCCGTCTGGAGCCGCTCCGCCAAACTGTTTTGGGCGGCGATGGTCACAGCCGTGGGCAGGCCTATCGCGACATCGAGGGCAAAAGACGGTCCCGACAGGATGGCCAGGGCCGCATCTGGCAACGCCTCGCCCGCCACTTCGGTGACCAATTTGCCGCTGTTTTTCTCGATGCCTTTGGCGCAGATCACCACTGGCTGGCCGGCTTTCAGAAAGGGGCGCAACGAGTCGGCAAAAGCGTGCAGCACTTGGGCGGGCACCACCAGCAGCAGCGCCTCCGCCCGGCAGGCCTCAGCCAGATCGCCGGTAACCGCCAGATCCGCTGGCAGTTTCACGCCGGGCAGAAAACGGTTTTCCATCCCCGTCTTCAGGCTGGCCAAAACATCGTCTTCCCGCACCCACAGCGTGGTTTTGCGCCCGGCCCGATGCGCAGCCAGCGCCAGAGCGGTGCCCCAGGCGCCTGCGCCCAGAACCGCGATATGGGACAAAGGGGACATATGTTGGGTTATTGCTTATTCGAGCGCGGAATCTATCTTGCCGTCCCGATGATCGCAAACCGCCACAAACCGCCTGAATTTCTCCATTTTGTCCTGTGAGTCTTGGTCCATGCGCCGTTTGTCACTTTGCCTGACCGCCCTTGTCTGTGCCGCCCTGTTGGGAGGCGCGGGCCAGCAGGCGCCCCAGCGCCAGAACCGCGCCTATAGCGACCAGGAAAAAGCCGACCTGGACAAGGTGAGTGCCTATCTCAATGGCATCAAAAGTCTCAAAGCCAGTTTTGTTCAGGTCGGGCCGGAAGGCGGCATGGACCAGGGCGAGGTGATGATCCAGAAACCCGGCCAAATTCGTTTTGAATACAAGCCGCCCAGCCCCATCCTGATCGTCTCCACCGGCGGCAGCATGTATGTGAAGAATTCCCGTCTCAACACTGTGGACCGCTATTCCTTGTCGGACACGCCGCTGGGGCTGCTGCTGAACGAGAATGTCGATCTCGCGCACAATCGCGCGGTGATCGGGGTCGCGGAACAGAATGGCGAGATCGTGGTGCGGGCCCGCACCAGCACCAACCGCAACGATTCCAATATCACCTTGGTGTTCTCCAGTCCGGGCATTGAACTGAGGCAATGGACGGTGCGCGACAATCAGGGCGGCAACACCACCGTGGCGCTGCAAAATCTGCAACCGGGCGCGGGCATCGATCCCGCGCTGTTCACCGCGCCCCAAAAAGACGTCAAGCAAGCTGCCAAGCAGCGTCCCTAGAATCGTGATTAAACTATCGAGATGAAGATCGTCGGCATTGTTTCGGATCGCCGCGTCTTTGACGGCATGGCGGTACATCAGGCCAATGACGAATATGTCGCGGCGGTGCAAGATGGCGTCGGCGCCCTGCCGCTCTTGATCCCATCCTCAACCGCGCCACTCGACATCGCCGGTATTCTGCAAGCCGTGGACGGTCTGTTGTTCAGTGGCGCGCCTTCCAATGTTGCTCCGCATCACTATGGCGCGGGGCTGAGGCCCGGCACGGAATTGGATGAGATTCGCGACGCCACCAGTCTGCCCTTGTTGCGCGCCGCGACCGAAACGGGAAAACCGCTGCTGGCGATCTGCCGCGGTTTTCAGGAGCTGAATGTCGCGCTGGGCGGCAGCCTGCATCAGCATGTGCATGAGCTTGCTGGCCGGTTGGATCACCGCGAACCGCAGAATGTCTCACGTGACGCCGAATATGCCCCGGCGCACAGTATCGCGATTGCTCCGGACGGCGTTTTGGCCCGGCTCTCAGGCCTTGATAAAGCGATGGTCAATTCGCTGCATCATCAGGGGATCGACCGGCTCGCGCCGGGCCTGAGGGTAGAAGCAACTGCCCCAGACGGACAAATTGAAGCCGTGTCCCTGCCGGGGTCAAAGGCATTTCTCTTGGGGGTACAATGGCATCCGGAATGGGCCTTTGCGGGCGACCCGCTGAGCCGGGCCATTTTTGCCGGTTTTGGCGCCGCGTTGTGAACACGCGCCACATTCGTTCACAGCATCCTAAGAAATTTTTGCCAGAATCCCGGCCGGTTTCGTCCGGTGCGCCATGTCTCTGCCTGTCCGTCTGCTGGGCTTTGCCTTCACCAATGCCGACTTCCTGTTCGAGATGAACACGGATGGCGTCATCCTGTTCGCCGCCGGAGCCGCCAATGACCTGGTGAAGGAAAGCGGCGATACCTTGATCGGCAAGCCCGCGGGCAAGCTGTTCAAGCCCTCGGAAGGCACCAAATTCGCCACCTTCACCAAGGCGCTGAAAAGCGGTGATCGCGCCGGTCCCTTCAAGTTGACCTTGGCCACGGGGACCGAAGCCAATCTCGCTATGTTCCGGCTGCCGGAGAACGGCGCCAATATTTCCTGCACCTTGACCAGGCCAGGCACCCGCGGGCCCAGTGTCGAAACCGATCCGCGCACCGGCCTCAAATCCCGCGAAGGCTTCATGGCGGCGGCCGCTAAAGCCAGTGACCGCGATACGATGACCTTGGTGCATGTGCCCGGCTTGCCGGAAATTTGCGCCCAACTGCCCCAGGACGGCGCCGACGCGCTTATGCAGCGCATTGGCGACAGCATGCAAACGGGCGGCGTGAGCGCGGCAGGCCGCATTTCTGAAACCGGCTTCGGCGCCATCGCGCCGGCAACGGCTGGCGGGCTGAACCTTGCCAGCAAAGTCAGCGAAGCCTTCAAGGCCGGCGGCCTGACGCCACCCAAAATCGCGGAAACCCAGCTGGCCCTGCAAGGCGGAACTCTAACCGCGGAGCAGCGGCTTTTGTCGATGCGCTATGTGATCGACCGGTTTGCCGAAAAGGGCAAAGTCGATGCCAATGACGGAGATATCGGCAGCATCTTCGCGGGCATGATGGACGATACCCAGAGGCGGCTGGCGGACATGACCCGCACCGTGGGCGAGGGCGCTTTCGAGATCGCCTACCAGCCGATCTGCGACCTGGTCAGTAAAAAAGTCTCGCATTACGAAGCGCTGGCGCGCTTTTCCAATAGCGAAGGCACCGCCAACACCGTCAAATTCATTGAGGCGCTGGGCATTGCCAATGTCTTTGACCTGGCGGTGGCCAGCAAGGTCCTAAGCCTGGTGGAAAGCCATTCCGGCGCCCACATCGCCTTCAATGTCTCGGGCGCGACCATCGCTTCACCGTCCAGTTTCGGCATGCTGGCCGCCATCCTGGCCAAGGGCAGGAAGCTCGCGCCCCGTTTGCTGATTGAAATCACTGAAACCGCGGCCATCGCCGATCTGGAAAATGCCGGCAAGGCAATCGCGGCTTTGCGCGCCATGGGCTATCGCGTGGGGCTGGATGATTTCGGCGCGGGCGCGGCCTCGATCAATTATCTGCATGCCTTCCAAGTGGATTTCGTGAAATTCGACGGCGCCATGATCAAGAAGATCGGCAGCTCCAAACGCGACGACGCGCTTCTGTCCGGGCTGGCAAAATTGTGCGGCGAGATGGGACTCACCACCATCGCGGAATGGATCGAAAGCGAAGACATGGCCAATACGGCCCGCGAGCTGGGCTTTCATCACGGCCAGGGCAAATGGCTGGGGGCGCCGCAGCTGGAATTCCCCGCCGACCCGGTTCGCACGGGCAGGCGCAAGGGCGTTACGGAATCGTGGGGGTGAGACGCGGTTCGCCGCGCAAAGCGCGGCGAACGAAACCGTCCAGTGGACGGTTTCGAGCGTCGAACGCCGCGAGCTTGGGCGAGCGGCCGGAGAGCTGCCCGCAGAGAACGCCATGCCCAAGCGCGTCGCATGCTCGCTAACGCTCGCATAGGGCAAGCTTTTCTAGGTTCGCTCCGCTCTCCAAGAAAAGCTAAGCCAACGCCGCAGCGGCGCGCGCCCAAGCGCGACGCGAGGCCGGGACGGCAGTCTCGCTCCAGTCCAACGCCGCCAGCCAAACCGAACAGTCCGTTCATGGGACCAAAGTCCAATAGACCTTTGTGCATGGCGCTTCGCATCATCCAAAAAGCGGCGGAAATCGGGGTGATTTGCGGCAAAATCGGTATGATAGAAATAGCACTGTCATTATAATTCTTTCAGTTTCCCGAATTTTCTTGAAACCTGTTGCATCTTTGCATAGTTTAAGCCTTGAAGACGGCTTGAGCTGTTGGCACTGCCCCCCCGCTCGCTTTCAGCTCCCGTCTTCGCTGGGGCGCCGGTCATCCCCTCCCGGACGCTCCTCGCGCTATTACAGCGCATTTGCCCCTGGCCCCCCGGCCAGGGGCCTTTTTTTTGGCCTGTCGGCTAGCGACAGCGTAGCCGGCGCGCCCTGCAGGGGCGCAATCAAACAGAGACTCGCCTCAATGTGAGGCTGATGCGGCCACCCTCTGGCAACAACCGGGAACTGCCAGGCTTGATGCGGTCGATGCCGTGATAGGCCAGCCGTGCCACCCCGCCAAACACCACCACGTCGCCGGAGGCCAGACGGATACTGGTGGTTTGGCCGCCCCGCGCCGACGCCCCGATGCGAAACAGGGCTTCATCGCCCAGCGAGACCCCGATCACTGCCGCGCTCTGGTCTTTCTCGTCCAGGTCCTGATGCAGGCCCATTTTGGCGCCTGCGCGATAGAAATTGACCAGGCAGCATTGTGGGCTGGGGCCCGGATTGATCCCGGTCCACAAGTCCAGCAGCGGCTGCGGAATATCCGGCCAGGGCGCGCCGGTCACAGGATGCGTCGGCTGATAGCGATAGCCGCTTTTGTCCGATACCCACCCCAGCTGGCCGAAATTGCTTTCCTCCACGGAAAAGGGTTTGCCGGTCTTGGGCATCACCGGACGGTAGAGCGGGGCTTGTTTGAGCCGCGCCATCACTTCATCCAGCAAATGCTTTTGCTCCAGCGGAGAAAATTTCTCGCGCCACAAAAACACGCCCGGAGCGACGACAAGCCTTTGCAGCATACTCAGGTCCGCCTCCCCCTCGTGCGCGCAAGCGCATTCGAGGGGGAGGTGCCCGTGCCCGCGAAAGCGGGCAAAGGGCGGAGGGGGTCATAAAAAAAGTTGCCTACCACTGATACGGAGAACGGGTCGGCGCCGTGAAGATGGCGGCATAGCTGCCTTCCAGCCCGTGACTGTCCAGCCACGCTTTGAGCTTTTCCGGTGTGTAGCTGTCCGCAATCCATGCCGCCAACGGCCGCCCGCCCGCACTTTCCCGTGCGAATTCCACAAATGGTTTCAGCCAGCGCTGATGCGTCTTGGGAAAATGCAGATAGGGGAAGCGGGCATACTGTGCCCTGGCGGAGTCCATCGCCTGCCAGCCGCCCTGATGGATCAGATACAGCGCCGCCGCAAAGCTGGTGCGGTCCTGTCCGCCGGAGCATTTCAGCATGAAGGGCCGGGGCGCACTGTCGAAACATTCGACCAGCCGCACCAGCATCGCGCGCGTGGGCAATTTCCGCGAATCCAGCATGGCGTCGAGATGGGCGATGCCGTTCGCCTTGGCGATCGCCGTCTCTTTCTTCCACCAGGACAGGTCATCATTGCGCCCGCGCAGATTGATGATGGCGCGGATGCCGCGGCGTTTGAGAAAAGGGCTTAAGCCCCCTGCCCAGGCCTGCATCGCCCGCGACGCCTCGCCGGGCACGACCCAGTGGAAATTGTAGAGAATATCCGCCGCTGTTCGGGATGGTGCCGATCGCATAAAGTGCGCTTTAGCATATTTCGGAACATCCATGCGCCTCACCAAGCAAAGCCTTGTCAGCCGATGGCTGCTCACCACAGTTTCAGGCGCACTCGTCTTTGCCGTGCTGGCAGGAGCGGACTTCCGGTTGAAAGCCCTGTCCGGCTATGGCACCGGCGATTTACAAGGGTTTTCCACCGCCCAACAGTATCGCCAGGCCTTCATGGTCTGGCCTTCGCTCTATGCCGTGCGTGCCGGCTTCAATTGGGGACTGGATTATCTGCTGATGCCGCTTTACGCGGCGGCCTTCTTTTATTCCGGCATCATCACCCGTGAGGCTTTCGCGCCCCGGCCCGGCCGGCTGCGCCGCATCCTGACCCTGCTGGCGGCGGTGCCCATCGCGGGCGCGGTTCTGGATGGGATCGAGAATGCGCTTCAATTTGGCATGATGCTCACCCGCCCCACCGACGAACTGGCGGGAATCGCTTTCAAGGTCTCCAACGCCAAATGGATGGCGATTTATGTAGGGCTTGCGCTGCTATTGGGGGCCTTTCTGGCCCGCCAGCAGGAGCGCCAGCAGAGGCGGCTCAAGGACAGCAAATAGTCCAAAGCTGAGACCCTGCCTCCCCCGCGCGCGTAGCGCATGCGGGGGAGGTGCCCGAGCCCCCGAGAGGGGGCTAAGGGCGGAGGGGGAAAACAATCAAAGCGCGGTCCTTGACCCGAAAGCGTCTTTGCGTATAGTCCGCCGCTCTCCGGGGGACTCGTTTCCCTAGAAAAACAATTAAATTCAAAGGTTTAGGCCATGTACGCGGTCGTCCGCACCGGCGGAAAACAGTATAAAGTGGGCAAGGACTCGGTCTTGAAGGTCGAGAGCCTGACGGGCGACGTCGGTTCCAAGCTGGATCTCGAAGTCCTGATGCTGGGTGGCGACAAGCCCAAGATCGGCTCTCCGCTGGTCAAGGGCGCGTCCGTCCAATGCGAGATCGTCGATCACGGCCAGGGCGAGAAAGTCATCGCCTTCAAGAAGAAGCGCCGCAAGAACACCCATCGCAAGCGTGGCCACCGCCAGCACTTCACCACGGTGAAGGTGCTCGGTATCACGGCTGGCAAGGAGTAAGTCATGGCGCATAAGAAAGCCGGCGGTTCCTCGCGCAACGGTCGCGATTCCAATCCCAAGATGCTGGGCGTCAAGCTGTTCGGCGGCGAAGCCGTTGCCGGCGGCAATGTGATCGTGCGCCAGCGCGGCACCAAATTCTATGCCGGTGAAGGCGTCGGCATGGGCAAGGACCATACCCTGTTTGCACTCCGCGACGGCCAGGTCTCGTTCAAGACCGGCTACAAGCGCCGTACTTTCGTATCCGTGATCCCGGCTACGAATCCGGCGATGAAGATCGCGGCAGAATAGGCGGCTGAAGACATAGGCCGCCAAGAAATTGGCGGCCCATTATGCGCGAGGGAGATGGTCCGCCATCTCCCTTTTTTATTCCTCGCACGAAAGGACTTGCGGGGGATGACATGTGCATTCTGGAGAGTGAGAGACTGATCCTCAGGCCGCCTCGGCCCACGGATATTCAAAGCATGACGGTGTGGCTCAGCGATTTCGATGTGTCGAAGATGACGTCGCGTGTGCCCTATCCTTACAACGAAGGGGACGCCGAGGCGTTTCTGGCAATGGCGGACGAGCATCGCTTTGTGATCCAGCGCAAAAGCGACGGGCTTTTCCTGGGCATGACGGGACTGCATACCGAAGACGGATATGAGTTCGGCTATTGGCTGGGCAAGCCCTTCTGGGGCTTGGGCTATGCCACGGAAGGCGCGCACCGGCTGGTGCGCTATGCCTTCGAGGCGCTGGGCCAGGAAACTGTCCATGCCGCCTGGTTCTACGACAATCCGGCGTCGGGCCGTGTTCTGGCCAAGTTGGGCGCGCGCCATAACGGTTCGGCGATGCGGGATTGCCGGGCCCGGGGCCGGGCGGTTCTGTGCCATGACATGCTGTTGACGCGGGCCGATTTCCTGCGAAAACAGGCCGCATAGGGAGCGGCCGGCGACATGAGCGTAGCGAATGCCGTCCGGCGCGACCAAAATAAAGAGTAGGGTCCGATGAAGTTTCTCGATGTCGCCAAGGTCTATGCCCAGTCCGGTGCAGGCGGCAATGGCTGTGTCGCATTCCGGCGCGAGAAGTTCATCGAATATGGCGGGCCCTATGGCGGCGATGGCGGGCGCGGCGGCGATGTGATTGCGGAAGCGGTGGACAATCTCAACACCCTGATCGACTACCGCTTCCAGCAGCATGTGAAGGCCAAGAGCGGCGAAGGCGGCAAAGGCAAGGTGATGACCGGCGCCGGCGGCGCCGACGCCATCATGAAAGTGCCGGTCGGAACCGAAATCTATGAGGAAGACGGCGAAAGCCTGATCGTGGAC
>Ga0207683_10006194_pt1 | contig 10251 bp, 11 predicted proteins | sample KBSM73metaG_FD_184333 | JGI IMG/M metagenome (GOLD analysis project Ga0207683, IMG submission 184333) | Miscanthus rhizosphere microbial communities from Kellogg Biological Station, Michigan, USA - KBS M7-3 metaG (SPAdes) (version 2) | ecosystem: Host-associated > Plants > Roots > Rhizosphere >...
GCTGCTCACGCCGGCGGCGATCTTCGAAGCGTCTTCACCGTTGAGAACACGCGAGGCCAACCGTCCTGCGTCCTGGCCAACTCCCCGCGGAGTCACCAGGAAGCCACCAACTGCGCCGCGCCCGAGGAACGTCTCCGTGGAGATCACGATCGGCCGATTGGCGGCTTCGGCGACAAGCGAAAGAGCTTCAGCCGGAACATACGACACGCCGGCGCGATCCAGGTTGATTGTGGTGTAGATGATCGCTGTTTGAGCGGGGAGAACCGCCACCCGCCGTCTCAGGTCCTCCATCGTCAGCCCTGTCAGATCGATCAGATCCAGTCCGTGCGCGACAACCGGGATTTCCTCCTTGAAATGGCGATAGGCGGGCAGGTTATCCAGCAAGTCTCCCACGACCGCGATGCGCGCGAGGTCCGGTACCAACGCACGCGCGGCCATGAGCATTTCGCCGAACGTGATGTTGATGGTCGTGCCGGTCACGGCAGCAGGAAGGTTAGATCGAGAAATGGCTGTTTCGGCGATCTCGCCGAACACCACGGCCGCCGTTGGCCATAGATCGGCACGGATATCAACCGCGTACTCGAGAGCCGACGGGCCAAATGCAACGATCAAACCGATGGCCTTGTCGCGATATTTCTCACGGAAATGGAGAGTCAGGCCTTCCTTGTATTTCGGGCCGGCAAATCGATTAAAATCGAGATACTCCTCGTAGATCGAGATCGGCACCACGCGGCCCGCGTTGAGCAGCGTCCGGAACGCGCTGTTGCGAGCGCCGACCCAGGGAAGCGACGCGGCATATTGATCGAGAATGAGCACCGATTGCGGCAATGGCTGCGCCGCCGTCACCCGCTTGGACTCGGCCGCCAAGGCGGTTTGGCTCGCAAGCAGCGCCAGCAGGCAGAACATCATTCCTGCCGTCGAGCGAATGGTGTTATGGTAAGTCATTACCCCCGTTCAAGATTCCTCTGCACTTTGACATGAGCGAGGCTTCGCGCAAGGCCCGGCGTTTCAACGGCGTCGCTTCATCTTCCCGTGGACCGGCAAATACGACTATTCGCGCTCTAATATCGTGGGAGATCTTCAAGCACCCAGCGCGTCCACCGCGCGCCCGCATCCACCTTCTGCCGCACGCAGGCGAACGTGATCACGAGCGTCTGTCGAAGTAGTTGTGCGTGGCCGGACAGTGGCAGCGCCGCTCGAACTGGCGATAAAGATCGCAGGCACGATCTGCGGACGCGGCATGCGCGCTTCCGGTGAATGCCGCAGCGAACAGGACCAGCGCGAGACGGCAGGTTACGGCGCCACCGCCGCGTCGAGCAGCTTGCGGCACTCTTGCAGTTCCCGCAGCGTGTCCTGCAGCTTGCGCAATTTGTCCGGCGGCAACGTCGCGGCCCCCATCGCCTCGGTCACCGCGAGCGCGGGCGACGGCGTGATCTGTGGCTCGGAGGTATCGATCTCGCGGCTGCGCGCGAGGCGCTCCTCGTCGATGCCGCTGGAGAGAAACGACGGCAGCAACCCGAACAGGCGGCGATGCGCCGAATCGGCATCGGCACGGCGGCCACCCGGCGGACGCGCGGGCGGCAATGGCTCGGCCGGCTGCGGGTCCCGCGCCTCGACCACAGGCGCGGGTTGCGCGGCGCCCGGCTTCCAGACGCCCTGCACGAACTTGATGCCGTTGTCCTTGAGAATCCGCTGCGCGCCGCGGATGGTGTAGCCCTCGCCGTAGAGCAGATGGCGGATGCCGCGCAGGAGATCGATATCGTCGGGTCGGTAATAGCGCCGGCCGCCGCCGCGCTTCAAAGGCCTGATCTGCTGGAAGCGCGTTTCCCAAAATCGCAGGACGTGTTGCGGCAAGTCGAGATCGTCCGCGACTTCGCTGATTGTCCTGAATGCGTCAGGCGCCTTTTCCACCACCGTCGCCTATCCCCCACTCGATTGACGCGGTCCAAAAGCGCTTGCCCTCGCCGGACTGCCGAAGCTGGTTTTCCCTGCGTGCTATTGCGCGGCCCCATCCGAGTTGGAGTTGATGCGCTGTTTCAGGATCGCGGACGGCTTGAATACCATCACGCGCCGCGGCGAGATCGGAACTTCCTTGCCGGTCTTCGGGTTGCGGCCGATTCTTTGACCTTTTTTCCGCACCACGAAGGAGCCGAACGACGACAGCTTCACGGTCTCGCCCCGCTCGAGGCAGTCCGTGACTTCCTTCAACACCATTTCAACGAGAGTCGCCGATTCCGTCCGCGACAACCCGACTTTTTGGTACACGGCCTCGCACAGGTCCGCCCGCGTTACCGTCTTGCCCGCCATCGCCCGACCCCGCTCTCGGCGATCAACCTTATCAACTTGAAATTCAACGATATTCACATGTTTGGGCCGTGGTCAACGGTCCCTTTGCGCGAATTCCTTCAAGTGTTTCACCATCGCACCAGTGCGGCGCCCCAGGTGAACCCGCCGCCCATCGCCTCCAGAAGCACCAGATCGCCGCGCTTGACGCGTCCATCCTTCACCGCGACGTCGAGCGCGAGCGGAATCGAGGCGGCCGAGGTGTTGCCGTGGCGATCCACCGTGGTGACGACCTTTTCCGGAGCTATTCCAAGCTTGTGCGCCGAGCCGTCAATGATGCGTTTGTTGGCCTGGTGCGGCACGAACCAGTCGATGTCGGCGGCGGTGTAGCCGGTGTCGGCGAACACATCCCTGATCACGTCGGTGATCGCGCCGACCGCGAACTTGAAGACCTCTTTGCCTTCCATGCGCAGGTGCCCGACCGTGCCGGTCGAGGACGGGCCGCCGTCGACATAGAGCTTCTGCTTGTGCCGTCCGTCGGAGCGCAGATGCGCGGTCAGGATGCCGCGGTCGTCGCGCGTGCCCGGCTGCTCCTGCGCGTCCATCACGATCGCGCCGGCGCCGTCGCCGAACAGCACGCAGGTGCCGCGATCGTTCCAGTCGAGGATGCGCGAGAAGGTTTCCGCCCCGATCACCAGCGCGCGCTTGTGCACGCCGGTGCGCAACAGGCCGTTGGCGGTCGCCATCGCATAGACGAAGCCCGAGCACACCGCCTGCAGATCGAACGCCGCGCCGTGGTTGATGCCGAGCGCCGCCTGGATCGCGACCGAGGTCGCCGGAAAGGTGTTGTCGGGCGTGGAGGTGCCGACGACGATCAGGTCGATCGACTGCGCATCGACCTTGGCATTGTCGAGCGCCGCGCGCGCGGCCTTCAGGCCGAGGTCGGAGGTGAACTCGCCGTCGGCCGCGATGTGGCGCTCGCGGATTCCGGTGCGCTGCACGATCCACTCGTCCGACGTATCGACCGTCTTGGCGAGGTCGGCGTTGGTGACGGTGCGCTCCGGCAGATAGCTGCCGCAGCCAAGGACGACAGAACGCGTGATGGTCACGAAGCGGCCTCGACTTTCGCCGCCTCATCGCGGGCGTGGCGCACAAGAGTGTCGCTGATCTTGTTGAGCAGTTCGTAGCGGATCATGTCATAGCCGACATCGACTGCGGACGCGAAGCCTTCGGCGTCGGTGCCCCCGTGGCTCTTGATGACGATGCCGTTCAATCCAAGGAACACGCCGCCGTTCGCCTTGCGCGGATCCATCTTGTCACGCAGCATCTGGAATGCATTGCGCGCGAACAGGTAGCCGATGCGCGCGCGCAAGGTCCGCGACATCGCGCCGCGCAGGAATTCGCTGAGCTGCCGCGCGGTCCCCTCCGCGGTCTTGATCGCGATGTTCCCGGCGAAGCCCTCGCTCACGATCACGTCGACGTTTCCCTTGCCGATGTCGTCACCCTCGACAAAACCCACATATTCGAGAAACGGCAAGTTCGCCTCGCGCAAAACGCGCCCGGCCTCCCTCACCTGTTCCTGGCCCTTCACTTCCTCGACGCCGATGTTGAGCAGGCCGACGGTCGGGCGCGCAAGATCGAACAGCACCCGCGCCATCGCGCTGCCCATCACGGCGAGGTCGACCAGGTGGTCCGCGTCCGCTCCGATCGTCGCGCCGACGTCGAGCACGACCGAATCGCCCTTGAGCGTCGGCCAAACCGCGGCGATCGCCGGGCGCTCGATGCCCGGCATCATGCGCAGGTTGAACTTGGCCATCGCCATCAGCGCGCCGGTGTTGCCGGCCGAGACCGCGACGTCGGCCTCGCCCTTTTTCACCGCGTCGATGGCGAGCCACATCGAGGATTTCCAGCGGCCCTGGCGCAGCGCCTGGCTCGGCTTGGCGTCCATGCGCACGACGACATCGGTGTGCACGATGCGCGAGGCGGCCTTCAGCCGCGGGCGCTGCTCGACCAGCGGCGTCACCACGGCCTGATCGCCGTACAGGATGAATTCGGTGTCCGGGTGGCGGGCGAGCGATAGATCGGCGCCGGGAACCACGACCGCTGGCCCGATATCGCCTCCCATGGCATCGAGCGCAATTCTGACCTTTTGGGCCATAGGCGTTGGGTTGCCGTCCTTGGTGTGTGAAGTGCTTCGCCGCCGGCGGACAATAGCGGTTCGGCGGGGCGGATACAAAGGGCGTTCGCGCGGAACCTATTCCTTGACAGTACCCTTTTTGGCCCATCCGGCGAGCGCCGCGAACGGGTGCCCGGCCGGATCGCCCGATTCCGGGGCCTCGAAGGCCACGCCCGGTTTGCGCGGGTACGGATCGACACCGAGGAGGAGGAATTCCGTCGCCAGCAACCCGAGATCGACCGCATTGCCGGTCAGCGGCTCGGGTTCGTCGGGGCCTGAAGCCTCGAGATCGATTTCGTCCGAGGCATCGGCCTTGGCCGCAGCAGCGCGCGGTGGAACGAAATCGACATCGACCGCCTCGTCGATCTCGTTCGTCACCGGCTCGAGCGTCACAACGCAGGTCTGCCGCACGGTCGCGCGCACGCGCCCCTCGACGTGCACGCCGTCTCGTCCGCGCAGCGCGAGATCGAACTGCGCGCCAAGGCGTTCCACCGCATCGACGCCGGCCGGCCGCGCCAGCGCCGCGCGGATCTCGGCGCTCGCCTCGAGCGCGACGTGCTTGCCCGCCTCGGAGATGTCGTGCAGCGGCACCAGCACGCTCCACGGCCGCTCGGCTGTTTGATCCGTCATTGCCTTACTCTGTCACAGCTCTGTGGAATCCGCGGTTCCGGAAACGAAATAACGCCAGCCGCCAGCGCCGCGAGTGGTTGCGTACCAAGCACTTCGGCCGCGTTTCTAACATAGCGCGCGAGCGCGGCCGCACAGAGGCCATCGGCGGTCTCCGGATACACATTGCGCGCCAGCGCGTCCGCCAGCGCGCCCTCATCCGCGGCCGCGCCGAGCGCCGCCTCGTAGGCCTGCGCGCGGCCGTAGAATGCCTCGCCGACCCGCTGCATGTGCCGCGGCAAGCCCTGGTCGCTGATGCCCATTTCGCGCAGGTTGTGATCCATGTCGCGGCAGAACGCATCGAACAAACCCTGCGCCAGCGCCCGCTCTCCCGCCTCGCCTTCGCGCAGCCGCCGCAGCACCAGCACGACATGCAGCAGCACCATGTCGAAGCGCCCGGACACCGTGTCGGGCACGCCCATCTCGGCGTAGAAATACGCCGAGCGCGCCTGCGCCACGATGGCGCCATAGAGCGCGGCAATGGTGCGGCCGGGGCGGCGGAACAGGGGCAGAATCATTGATTTCGCAGGTTAATCACGGCCGCCAGGAGTGGCGTCAAGAGCACCGTGGATTGCAATTCGGCACGCTGCGAGGTACGTCACGCGCCGACACGGCGCAAGGGCGCCCGAAGGCACGCATGTCCGTTCGCCCGCATCGATTTCTGCCCATCGCCGCGCTCGCGCTCGGCCTGATGCTCGGCGGCTGCTTCACGCAGAACTACCAGCGCGGCTACATCCTGGCCGAAGGCGCGCTCGAACAGATCCCGCTCGGCGCGCCGCAGGAGCAGGTGCTGATCACGCTCGGCACCCCCTCCACCGTCGCGACGGTGTCCGGCGAAGTCTTCTATTACATCTCCAAACGCACCGAACAGACCTCGTTCCTCCCCGAGACCACCACCGACCAGCGCGTCGTCGCGGTCTATTTCGACAAGAACCGCCGCGTCCAGCGCCTCGCCAATTACGGCATCCAGGACGGCAAGGTGTTCGACTCGGTCAGCCGCACCACCCCAACCGGCGGACAGGAGCTCAACTACCTCACTTACGTGTTCAAGATTTTCGGCGCGAAGTAACTGCGGCCGGTGTCGCCAGGCTCCATCAGGCGCACGATCGCTGGAGGGGACTCCCCGAGCGTCGTTGGATTGTGTTTCGGCTGAGCCGCGCAACACGCGGCGACATCAGGGTTAGTCTGACGCGATGCCGTGGGCAGACATGTTTGCGGTTGGCATTTTCCGGTTGAATTCCGTTCGACAGGTACCGACAGCTTAGCCCTTCGAAACGTCTCGCTCTTGATACTTCCTGATGACTGCGCGGGCATTGAAGAGAAGGCGTTCCCGGCCGAGTCGATCCGCGAGCCCTGATGACCGGATGACCTCGAGCACGGTCGGGTTCGCCGCCGCCAGCCAGACCGCGATCCCGTCTTCGGTCATTCGCCGCTCGCCATCCACGAGCATCTGCAGGGCCGAATATTCGATGTCGGGGACGCGGCTCATATCCAGTGCCACCACCTTCGGCCGATGCTCGGCGACGAGCGCCTGAATCTGGTCGCCAACCTGGCGGGCATTGGCGAAGAACACCCGCCCCTCCGGCCGAAGGATCAGCAGCCCGTCGAAAGTCTCGTCATCGGGATTCTCAGGCGACACGGGCCGCAACACGTCCGCATCCCGCTTGCGGCCGATCACGTAGACCTTCGAATTGACGACCTGGCTGGACAGTCCGATCAGCGACAGGACAATCGCCACCACGATCCCCTGCAGCGTGCCGAACACGAGTACCCCGGCGCACGCAGCGAGCGCCCAGGTGAACTCCATCGTCCGGATCCTGCTGATCGACACGAACTCGGCCGGATCGATCAGGCCGACGGAATAGACAATGACGACGGCCGCCAGGACCGCCTGCGGCAGCAGACCGAGGAACGGCGCGAGCACCAGCATCGTGGCGGCGGCGGCGGCGGCTTGCACCAGCGACGCCTTCTGCGTTCGTCCGCCGACCGAGCGCACCACCAGCGTCTGCGACGTGCCGCCGCCCGCCGGCATGGCGCCGAAGAAAGAGCCGGCAAGATTGGCCGCTCCGGTCGCTATGAGTTCGCGATTGGGCTTGAGCGGCGGATCCGTCTGTTTGGCGAAAGCGCGCCCCACGGCGATCGTCTCGGTAAAGCTCATCAATGCGATGCCGAGCGCCCCGGGCAACAACTGCTCGATCAGGCCGAGGCTGGGAAGCGTGATGGAGGGTAGCGATTGCGGGATCACTCCCACCGTCCCGACACCCAGGGCGCTCAGCCCGAACAACCACGATACGGCAATTCCCGCGGCCACCACGACCAGCGGCGCGGGCGAATGGGGCTTTATTCGCTCCATGACCAGCAATGCCAGCAGCGCCACAACGCCGATGGCCAGCGTGATCAGGGATGTCTCGGGAATATGCTGCACGATACTCAGGATGTCCCGGAAAAATCCCGCCTTGGTGATGTGGATGCCGAACAGCTTCGGAAGCTGATCGAGCACGATCACCAGCCCGATGCCCGCCTTGAAGCCGGTGAGCACCGGGGTCGAAATGAAACTCGCGACAAAGCCGAGCCGGAGCATCGATGCCCCGATCAGCAACGCGCCTGTCAGCGCGGTGAGCGTTGCGGTCGCAGTGATGAGCTTGGCCGGATCGCCGTCCGGGACCACCAAACCCAGTTGCGTGCCGGTGAGGATGCCAAGCGTCGTCGTCGAACTGACACTGAGAACGCGCGATGTCCCCAGCAGCGCATAGACGATCATCGGAACGAATGCGGTGTAGAGCCCGACGCTCACCGGAAGCCCGGCGACGGTCGCATAGGCCATCGCCTTGGGCAGCACGACGGCCGCCGCCGTCAGGCCCGCGACGACATCGAAGCGCAATGCCGGTGATGACGTGTCGGATACGTCCGCCAAGGTCTTCACCCCTCAAACAAGACAGCAATGACCGGCAACGATGCGTCGGGACTTTCCCGCGGTCGGGATTGGAGGGCTATGCGGAATCCGCCAGATCGCGCCAACGCGGGATCCGTCCGCTTGCGACGCAGGGATGCCGCTGGACGAACCTCGCTGCATCCAGCTCCATGCGGAAGCTTTTGGTAAATTCGGCCCACGGCGAAAAAATCACGGCCGAAAAAATGGAGAAGGAGAACACGTTTCGGCGCGGCCAATGTCTGATTCTGCATAGTGCGTCCGGCGGCTCGCCTGATAGCCATCGGGCCAGTTTGCAGATGGTCGCTCTGACCCTCCGCCAGAACAGTCGGACGCGGTTCGAAAACATCGAGGAGCAAAGGCAATGGCCGGTATCTTAAGCCCCAAGGATTTGAAAAAAATCGCCTCTGACGCCGAGATGGAGACGTTTGAGGAAGAGCGGCGAGCCAAGAAGCGAAAACAGGACGAGCAGGCCGAACTGCGCGAAGCGTTTTCGGCGCGCGACGTTCATCCTGAAGCCATCGATCGCATCAACAGGGCGATCAGTGTTGCCGCCAAGCAGGGCAAGAATCAGGTGCAGGTGCTTACCTTCCCCGCCAGCTTCTGCAACGATGCCGGCCGCCGGATCAATAGCTTCGATCCGGCTTGGCCGGAGTCGCTCGAGGGCTTTGCCAAGAAGGGCTATGAGTTCTTCGAAAAGGAGTTGCGGCCGCTCGGCTTCAAGATAGGTGCCGAGATCATCAGCTATCCCGGCGGCATGCTTGGCGACGTCGCTATTTTCATTAAGTGGTAACGCTCGTCTATTTCTGAAGAAGGTCGTGACGATGATCCGGTTTTCAGCATGCCCGTTGTTTGGACCTTCAGCGCAGCGTCAAGCGCGTGAATGCCGATGAAATGCCGTCAACCGGCGTAGCCAGCCGCCTCGATTTGTCATTTGTGGCTCGCTCCTGCGACAACCGCCAATCCGACGCTGTTGGTCGGTATCATCGACAGCGCTCGTGGCTCCCCCGGTCTTCAATGCACATCGGGAACGAACTTGAACGCATGGTCGGTCGGCTTGCGGTCTGAACTCACATGCCGCTTCGGCAGCTTCACCTTCTTTCGCGGCAGGTCCTTGTAGGGGATCTGGCCGAGCAGGTGCTCGATGATATTCAGCCGGACACGCCTCTTGTCGTCGGATCGCGCGACAAACCAGGGGGCCCATGCGGTGTCCGTCGCCGCGAACATGTCGTCGCGCGCCTTGGTGTAGTCGTCCCAGCGGCTGTACGACAGCAGATCCATATCGGTGAGCTTCCAGATCTTGCGGCCATCATCGATGCGCTCCTTGAGCCGCTTCGTCTGCTCCTCCGGGCCCACCTCGAGCCAATACTTGAGCAGGATCACGCCCGACTCGACGATTGCCCGTTCGACGTTGGGGACGACCTTGAGGAAGCCCTTGAGGTCGTCCTCGGAGCAGAACTTCATCACGCGCTCGACCCCGGCGCGATTGTACCAACTGCGGTCGAAGATCACGATCTCTCCGGCCGCTGGCAGGTGCGGAAGGTATCGCTGGATATACATCTGCGATTTCTCGCGCTCGGTCGGCGCAGACAGGGCGACGACCTTGAATACGCGCGGACTGGTCCTGGCAGTGATGGCCTTGATGGTGCCGCCCTTACCCGCCCCGTCCCGTCCTTCAAAGACGATGCAGACCTTGAGGCCCTTGTGCCGGACCCACTCTTGAAGCTTGACCAGCTCTGCATGCAGCTTCGCCAGCTCCTTCTCGTAGGTCTTGCGCTCGAACTTGGTTTCCTCGGTCATCAGGCCCGCAGCTCCCGTCCCTCACGTCGATGATCACCCTGCCGTGTTTACTGGCAGGGTGCACCGGCAAACGTCGCATCGGGATGTTGATCAGAAACCAGCCCGGCGACTATGCGGAATCCGACACGACGGACTTGCCCGTTGCCGCGCTCGCGCTTGGCCTGATGCCCGGCGGGTGCTTCACGCAGAACTACCAGTGCGGCTAGAGCCGCCGCGTCCAGCGCATCGCGAATTACGGCATCCAGGACGCGCGCATCTTCGACTCGGTCAGCCGCACCACGCCGACCGGCGGACAGGAGCTCAACGACCTCACTGACGTGTTCAAGATTTTCGGCGGGAAGGAGTGGCGCTCGAACGCGTGATCGTTTAGCGCCGAACCGCTGAGAGCCTTGCGGAG
>Ga0207683_10006195_pt1 | contig 10251 bp, 13 predicted proteins | sample KBSM73metaG_FD_184333 | JGI IMG/M metagenome (GOLD analysis project Ga0207683, IMG submission 184333) | Miscanthus rhizosphere microbial communities from Kellogg Biological Station, Michigan, USA - KBS M7-3 metaG (SPAdes) (version 2) | ecosystem: Host-associated > Plants > Roots > Rhizosphere >...
GCCGACTTCACGCGCGCGATCGAGCTCGACGCCAACGATGCGGACGCGTACGCCGCGCGCGGACGCGCGTATGTCAAGGCGCGCGAGCCGGCCAAGGGCATCGCGGACCTCGATCGCGCGCTCGCCCTCGGCGGGCAAAACGGCGTCGCGGCGCCGACGATCACGGCCTGGCGCGCCGACCGCGGCGTGGCCCGCTTCGACGCCGGCGACACCGCCAAGGCGATCGACGACCTTCGCCACGCCGCGGAAGCTCGCGATACGCCGGAAGATCACCGCCGCCTCGCCATCGCCCTCGCGGGGTCGGGCGACTGGGCGGGCGCGCGCGCGTCCTACGACAAGGCGCTCGCGGGAAGCGCGCCGCCGCTGTGGTTCGGCGAGCGTGCGATCGTGCTGATGCAGCTCGGCGACGACGCGGCCGCCGGCGTCGACCTCGTGCGCTGCGCGCAGCAGGACCCGACGTGCGCCGACCTGCATGGCGCGCGCGCCGGGGCGCTCGCGCGCGAGCTCGGCCGCCCGCCGCCCGCCGGAGCGAGGTGAGCGCCGATGGGCCGCCCCGAGGCGCTCGCCCCCTCCTTCGAGGAGGCGGGGCGCGACGTCGCGAAGCGACCAGCCTGGGGGAGGTTCGTTCACTGATCGGTTGCGCGGGATGAACGCGCCGGCCGACGAGCTCGCGCGGCGGTTCGCGGTGCTCGAGGCCGCGCATGCGCACGACCCGTACCCGAACGCCAGGATCCGCCGGGATCGCCTCGCGCGCGTGCTGGCGATCGTGCGAGAGCGCGAGGACGAGTTCGTCGCGGCGATCGACCGCGACTTCGGCCATCGTTCGTCGCACGAGACGCGGCTCGCCGAGCTCTACATCGTCGCGTCGTCCGCACGCCACGCGATGCGCGAGCTCAAGCGGTGGATGCGGCCGCGGCGCGTGGCCACCCCGCTGCACCTCAAGCCCGGCCGCGCGTACGTCGTCCCGCAGCCGCTCGGCGTCGCGGGCATCGTCAGCCCGTGGAACTATCCGGTGCAGCTCGCGCTCGCGCCGGCGATCGCCGCGCTCGCCGCCGGCAACCGCGTGATGCTGAAGCCTTCCGAGGTCACGCCGGCGACCTCCGCGCTGCTCGGGCAGGCGATCGCGGCGCGGTTCGCGCCCGACGAGGTCGCGGTCGTGACCGGCGGGGCCGAGACCGGCGCGGCATTCTCGCGCCTGCCCTTCGACCACCTGTTCTTCACCGGATCGACGGCCGTGGGACGGCAGGTCGCGTTGGCGGCCGCCGAAAATCTCGTGCCGGTGACGCTCGAGCTCGGCGGCAAGAGCCCGGCGATCGTCGACGCGTCGGCGGACCTGGCGCTCGTCGCGACCCGGCTCGCCGTAGGCAAGCTCCTGAACGCCGGGCAGACCTGCATCGCGCCCGACTACGCGCTCGTGCCGTCCTCTCGCGTGGACGCGTTCGTCGACGCGATGCGCGACGCGGTGCGCGCCCTGTATCCCGACCCGATGCGCGACGACGACTACACGTCGATCGTCGACGCTCGGCATTTCGCGCGCCTTTGCGCGCTGATCGACGATGCGCGCGTGAAAGGCGCGCGCATCGTGACGCTCCCGCCGGGCCTCGCGCCCGACCCCGGGACGCGCCGCATCCCCCCGACGCTGATCGTCGGGGCGACCGACGACATGGAGGTCATGCGGCAGGAAATCTTCGGGCCGCTCCTGCCGATCGAAGCCTATGCGACGCTCGACGACGCGATCGCCGCGGTGAACCGCCGGCCGCACCCGCTCGCGCTCTACGCGTTCGGCGCCAGGGGCGCGACGCGCGAGCGCCTCCTGCGCGAGACGCTCGCCGGCGGCGTCACGCTCGACGACACGCTATGGCATTTCGCGCACGAGGGGCTGCCGTTCGGCGGCGTCGGCGCCTCGGGCCACGGCGCGTACCACGGCGAAACCGGCTTTCGCACGTTCAGCCACGACAAGAGCGTCTTCGTGCAGCCGCGCTTCGCCGCGGCGAAGCTCCTGTATCCGCCGTACGGACCGCGCTTCGAGAGAGTCCTCGCGCTGTTGCGCCGCGTCGGCTGAAGGCCTAGCCCGAGCGCGCGCCGTCGATGTCGATCGTGCGCTTCGCGGATTCCGCGCCGGCGCGCAGCGTGCGCCATTGCAGGAACGCGCCGACGAGGAACAGCACGAATCCGAAGGCGACCGCGGCCTGCACGCGCGGATCGTTCGGGCCGGTCGTCAACGGCGCGTCGACGGGCAGGCGCGACGACGTCTCCGTGACCGCGGGCACCCAGTGGAAGAACACGGTGAGCGAGAGCCCGAGCACCTCGACGTAGCGCGACCACGATCCGAACACGCTGGACTTCGCAGCCGCCCACACGATCGCCAGCACGACGAGCGTGATGATCGCGAGCGTGTGCGGCGGCCCGAAGCCGCCGTGCTGGAAGATCGGCAAGCCGGTCAGGCAGGTGAGCACGGTCGCGACCATGTAGACGCGCCCGACGCGATTGCTCGCGACGAGCTGGCGGTCGCGCGCGAGCGCGATGATCGCGGCGCCGACCGCGATCAGGCTGATGATCGTGTGGATGACGCCGAGCGAGGTGAGGCCGTGCATGGGACGCTCCTTATTCTTGGTTGGGAGGTCAGTTCGTGCGATCGTGGATCTCGCGCGCCGCGCGCAGCCCCGACTCGATCGCGCCCTGGATCCACGCATGCGCGAGCGAGGCGTGCTCCCCGGCGAAATGCACGCGCCCCTCGGGCGCGACGATGTGCTCGTGCAGCAGGCCCTGCTGCGAGGGCTCGAACAGCGCGAAGGCGCCGCCCGCGTACGGGTCGTCGTGCCACATCCACGATGCGCCGACCTCGAAGCAGTCGACGACCTGCGGGTGGATCTGCGCGACGTTCTCGAGCGCCTGCGCGATGCGGTCGTCCGGCGGAAGCGAGCCCCAGCGCTGCGCGTCCTCCGACCACGTGTAGCTCGCGAGCAGCACGCCGCGGCCGGTCGCGCGTCCCGCGTCCGGGTAGTAGACGTTGCGGATCGGCAGGTCGGTGACCGTCCCGCCGCCCACGATGCCGTCGTCCTCCTCCCAGAAGCGACGGCGGCACTGGAAGAAGATCTTCGCGGACGCGTCGTAGCGGAGCTGCCGGATCGCGCGGCGCTTGGCGTGCGAGAACGGCTTCAGGATCTCGACGTGACGCAGCACCGGGTACGGGATCGTGACGATCGCATAGTCGCCCTGGACGTGCGTGCGCCCGGCGGCCGTCTGGTAATGCACGGTCACGCCGGTCTCCGACTGGTCGAGCGCGATCATGCGCGCGCCGAAGCGGATGCGGTCGCGCAGCGCGGGCAGGTACGCGTTCGGCAGCTGGTCCGCGCCGCCGTCGATGCGCACCATGTCGGTGTAGTAGCGGCCGACCTCCTCGCGCAAGAGCTCGAGGAAGCACGCGTTCATCAGCGCTTCCTGGTTGGCGACGAGGCCGAACAGCTCGATCGCCGCCTCCGACCAGCCTTGCTCCTCGAGGAACTCGCGCGTCGAGTAGCCGTCGTACTGCGCGACGATCGCGCTCCATGCCGCGTCGCCGTCCTTCTCGATGCGCTGCGCGAACGGCTTCAGCACCGATTCCCAGCGCGCGCCCGACGTGAGGCCGCGGTCGTGCTCGGCGAGCTCGCCGCCGAGCAGGTCCGGGTCCGCTTCGAACTCGGCGAGCCGCAGCCGCTTGCCGAAAAGGTGGCAATACGCGTTCGGGTTGTGCGTCGTGAACGGCTTGACGTTGAGGCCGAAGCGCTCGAGGCACGCGAGCGTGAGCTTGTGCGCGAGCGGGATGCGCATCGCGCCGGCCTCGGCGTAGAGTCCCGGCGCGAACGGCTCGCGCATCGTGTAGACGCGCCCGCCGACGCGCTGGCGCGCCTCGAGCAGCAACGGATCGTGACCCGCGCGCGCGAGCTCGTACGCGGCGACGAGCCCGGCCATGCCGGCCCCGACCACGACGACGCGATGGCGCTTGCCGTCGCGTGCGGGCAGCCCGCTGCGGATCGTCGCGAGGTCGCGCGCGAGGTCGGCCTGGCTCATCGAGCGGTCACGCTTCCGCGTGAGGTCAGGACGACAGCCTTGGAAGCCGGATGAACACGATGTGGTCGCTGTTGCGGCCGAGCTCGCAGCGGTAGACCTCGACGCGGTCGGTCATCTCGGGCGTCGCGGCGTGGATCTCGACGTAGTCGTCGGCGACGCGCACGAAATGCACGTGCGCGCCCGGACGCACGTCGGTGCAGGTCTGGAACCAGTCGCCGGCCCGGAACGGCTTGATGCCCTCCGGGAACTCGAATGTCATGTCCGAGCGTTCGAACGGGTCGGTCACAGGATGCGGTGGAACCAGAGCACGGACAGCGCCGCGGCGAGGATCGTCATCACTGCCGCGGCGGCCGCGAACACGGCAGTGACCTCGATCGACTTCTTCTCGAACGAGAATTGCGTCGACAGGCCTTCGTAGACTTTCTTGAGGTCGGCCGCGTCGCCGGCGTAGTAGTACTCGCCGCGCGTCAGGACGCTGATGGTCTTGAGCGCCTCCTCGTCGAGGCGCACGCGCATCGACCAACCCTCCGCGCCGATGATCTCGCCCTTCGGCGTGCCGACGCCGACTGTGTACACGCGCACGCCGCGCTCGGCCGCCATCTTCGCCGATTCGATCGGGTCGGGACCTGTCGTCGTCTGCCCGTCGGTGAGCAGCACGATGATCGCGGTCTGGTGCGTGCCCGGCTCGACCGGTGCCGGCGGGTCCTTGCGCTCCTTGGTCGGGTCGGAGCCGAGCGCGCGCGGGCCGTCCGGCTTCGGGCGCGGGTTCTGGCTGCGGAGATCGAACTCGACGTCGGGCAGGATCGTCTTGAGCGACACGAGGATCCCGCTGCCGACCGCGGTACCGCGCTGCAGCTGGAACCGGTCGATCGCCGCGAGCAGCTCGTCCTTCGCGTTGGTCGGCGGCTGCACGAGCGACGCGGTGCCGGCGAACGCGACGATGCCGACCTTGGTGGTCCTCGGCAGGTCGGCGACGAACGCGCGCGCCGCTTCCTGCGCGGCCGCGAGCCGCGTCGGCAGGACGTCGGTCGCCTTCATGCTTCCCGACACGTCGATCGCCAGGATGATCGTCTCCTGGCGCGTCGGGATCAGCATCTCGCCTTCGGGGCGAGCGGTCGCCACGACCATCAGCGCGATCGCGCCGAGCAGCAGGACCGGCGGCACGTGGCGACGCCAGCCGGCGCCGCGCGCCATCGCGTCGCGCACGAGCGACAGGTTCGCGTACTTGAGCGCGAGACGCTTGCGGCGTCGCTGCATCCAAAGGTAGAACGCCGCGAGCAGCGGCAGGACCGCGAGGCCCCAGAGCAGCTCAGGCCATTGGAACGACACGGCGTGCCTCGAGGTGCCTGGGCAGCCCGCCGCCGACGGCGAGCTGCGAGCGGCGCTTGCGGAGATCGGCGAAGCGCATGATCGCGCCCGGGATGTCGTCGTCCGTCGCGAGCTCGAGGGCGTCGACGCCGGCGCTCACCAGCGCGTCGCGCACCTCGTTCTCGCGCCGCTCGGCGGCTTCGGCGAAGCGGCGCCGGAACCCGCGGTCGTGGGTGTCGACGAACAGCTGCTCGCCGGTCTCGCTGTCCTCGACGATCACCATGCCGAGGTCGGGAAGCACGCGCTCCAGCGGGTCGTACAGGCGCACGGCGATCGTCTCATGGCGCTTGGCGAGATGGCCGAGCGCCTTGCCCCAGCCGGGCTCGCTGATGAAGTCGGACACGACGAACATGAGCGAGCGGCGCGGCACGATCGACATCGCGTGCGTCAGGAGGTCCTGGAGCTTCGTGCCTTGCGAGCGCGGCGTCTCGGCCCGCGTCGTCATCCGGTGCAGCAGGTGCAGCACCTGCCGGCGCCCGCCGCGCGCCGGGATCACGGTGTCGACCTTGTCGCCGTACAGGATCGCGCCGATCCGGTTTCCGTGTCGTGTCAGCAGCCGCGCGAGGACCGTGACGAAATCCTGCGAGACTGCGCGCTTCCGTTTCGCCGAGCTGCCGAAGTCGACCGATGCCGAGAGGTCGAGCAGGAACCACGCGCTGACCTCGCGGTCCTCGATGTACTCGCGCACGTACGGCGTCTGCAGGCGCGCCGTGACGTTCCAGTCGATGTGCCGGACGTCGTCGTGGTACTGGTACTCGCGCAAGTCCGCGAGGTCCAGGCCGAAGCCGCGGAACAGCGTCCGGTAGTCGCCCTGCAGCAGCCCGTCGAGACGGCGCAGGACCGTCCACTCGAGCTTGCGCAGCAGCGTCTCAGGATCGCTCGTTGAGGGCGACATGGGTCTCCAGCGGCTTTTCCGGCGCGGCGATCGAGCGCAGGATCGCGAGGACCAGCGCGTCGGCCGTGACGCCGTCGGCGAGCGCCTCGTACGACAGCGACAGCCTGTGGCGCAGCACGTCGGGCGCGATGTCGATCAGGTCCTCGGGCAGCGCGTACGCGCGGCCGCGCAGGAACGCCAGCGCGCGCGCGCCCTCGACGAGCCCGATCGTCGCGCGCGGGCTCGCGCCGAACGTGATGTAGCGCGCGATGTCCTTGACGCCGTGGCGCTCGGGGTCGCGCGTCGCCGCGACGAGCCTGACCGCGTATTGCATCAGCGCCGGGTCGACGTAGCCCGAACGGCACTCGCGGTACAGCGCGGCGAGCTGGTCGGTCGTCGCGACCGGCAGCACGTCCTGCGACGAGCCGGTCACGCGCTCGACGATCACGAACTCCTCGGTCTCGCTCGGGTAGCCGACCAGCACCTTCATCATGAAGCGGTCGACCTGCGCCTCGGGCAGCGGGTAGGTGCCCTCGGTCTCGATCGGGTTCTGCGTCGCCATCACGAGGAACGGGTCGGGCACGCGGTGCGTGTCGCCCGCGATCGTGACCTGGCGCTCCTGCATGACCTCGAGCAGCGCGCTCTGCACCTTCGCCGGCGCGCGGTTGATCTCGTCCGCGAGCAGGAGGTTCGTGAACACGGGCCCCAGCGAGGTCGAGAACTCGCCTGACTTCTGGTTGTAGATGCGCGTGCCGACGAGGTCGGCGGGCACCAGGTCGGGCGTGAACTGGATGCGCTTGAACGTGCCGCGGATCGTGCGCGCGAGCGTCTTGACGGTCAGCGTCTTCGCGAGGCCCGGGACGCCTTCGACGAGCAGGTGCCCCTGCGCGAGGATCGCGACGAGCACGCGCTCGAGGAACGCGTCCTGGCCGACGACGACCTTCTTGACCTCGTAGAGGATGCGCTCCGGCAGCGGCGCGTGGTTGGACGGGACGAGGGAATGGGGGTCCATGCGTTCCTTGAGTGATGCGGGCGAAGAGCGGCGGTGGGCGGTCGGCGGTCGCACGACCGCGCGTCGCAGCGAACGGTCAGAACGGGCTCATCCCGACGGCGGACGCGGCGTTCTCGATCGGCACCGCGAAGCCGATGCCGACGAACACGCGTTGATCGGTCGGATTGAGGATCGCCGTGACGATGCCGACGACCTCGCCGTCCATCGTGACGAGCGGCCCGCCCGAGTTGCCGGGGTTCGCCGCCGCGTCGAACTGGATCAGGTTGGTCAGAAGACGCTTGCCCTCGGGCGAGCGGTACTCGCGCTTGAGGCCGGAGATGATGCCCGCCGACGCCGACGGGCCGATGCCGAACGGGAAGCCGACGGCGACGACCTCGTCGCCCGGCGCCAGGTCCTGCGTCGAGCGCAGCACCGCGGCCTTGAGATCGTCGGGCAGCTTCGACGCCTTGAGCACGGCGAGGTCGTGCTCGGGCTGCACGCCGATCACCGTGGCCTCCGACTCCATGCCGTCGAAGAACACGACGGTGATCTTCGACGCGCCGAGCACGACGTGCAGGTTGGTGAGGATGATGCCCTTGCTGTCGACGATCACGACGCCCGTGCCGATGCCGATGCCCTTGCCGACCGGCGGATGGCCTTCCGGCAGCGGCGTGCCGTCGCCCTTCTTCTCGTCGGGCGTGGCGGCGTTCGGGGTCGTCTTCCCGTCCGCGCGCTTGCTGTCGGGTTTCGACACGTCCTTTTGCGCCTTCGCGTCCTTTGCGGCCTTGTCCCCCTTGTCGGCCTTCTTGTCGTCGGGCTTCGGGTCTTCCTTCTTCGCGTCCTCCGCGTAGCCGGATCCGATGACCTTGACGACCGACGGGCGCACGGCCTCGTACGCCTTCGCCGCGCGCGACGGCAGCGTCTGCGTCGCGAGCGTGTGCAGCACGGCGCCGTCGATGTCCTTCTGCGTCAGCGGACGTGCCGTCGGCTTCTGCTGCATCCACACGCCGATGGCGATCGCGCCGATCAGGAGGCCCGCGACGAGCGCGAGCCAGCGCTCGTGGCGTTGCGCGAACGCGAACCGGGCGCGGTGCGGTGCGGCGGGAGGGGCGGGCTCGGCGGCAGGCATCGCGGCGGCGGGCGCTGACGCCCCCAGCCCGGCGGCATCGCGTCGCGGGGATCGACTGTAGAGCGCGGAACGGCGCATGGCGGTCCTGGAGTCAGCGTCCGGGGGCCCGAAAGCGGTCCCGGACGAGCCCTAGCATAGTGACAATCCGCCCGCCCGGAAAGTCCACGCGGGGCAGGACCGGTCGATCGGGCGGGACCGGCGTGGCGCGTGTCGGCTGGGCGCCGTCAGCCGGCGTAGCCGTCGACGAGGATGAACTGCCCGCTGGCCGCGCCTTGGCGCTTCGACTTGGCCTCGGCGTACTCGGGCGACGACCAGAACTCGCGAGCGCGCTCCGCCGACGGAAACTCGATGACGACGACGCGATCGTGCTCGGGCGGGCCTTCGAGCGTGGTGACCGCGCCGCCGCGAACGACGAAGCGGCCGCCGTGCTTCGCGATCGCGGCCGGTGTCAGGGCAGCGTAGCCCTTGTAGCGCTCGGGATCGGTGACGTGGACGCGGGCGATCAGGTAGGCGGGCATCGCGGCTCCTTCGAGCGTCGTCGGGGTTTCTAGCCCTTCGACCATTTCTGCAGCCAGTAGCAGAGCGCCGCCGCGATCACCCACCCGAAGCCCGCGACCGGCATGTCGGACACGAACGTCCAGACGACCGCGTTCACCAGGCAAAGCGTGATGGCGAACAGCGCGACGAGGATGTTGCCCACGGGCCCGCGACGTCTATCGGCGCCCCGGGTTGGGGCACCGCGATTCTGTCACAAACGTTTTCGGAGCGCGCCCGGGGTCGCAGCGCAGCCGTCGTCCCGCGTTATGCGGCGGCCTTCGCGTTCATCAGCACGTTCGCCGCGAAGCACGCCAGCGCGGCGAGCATCGCGATCGCGACGATGCCGACGACCGGGCCGGCGCCCGCGTTGCCCTTGAGCAGCGCGGCAAGCGCGACCATGAAGACCGGCAGCAGCAGGTTGTGCGCCCAGAAGTGGACGCGCGCGAGCGTCGTCGTTCCCGCGGCCGGGTACAGGTGGTAGATGATCCCCGCAAGCGCGAGCGACGCCCAACCGAGCAGCAGGATGTGCGCATGGACCGGCGCGAGGATGAACACCTCGGTCAGGCCCATGTAGAGGCCGAGCGATGCGCCCAGCACGAGATACACGACCGCGATTTTCAGGAAACGAAGTCCCATGACGATCTCCCCCATGTTGTTGTAATCGGCAGCTACGGCGGCGATGCGAGTCGCGCCGCGGCCCGCGCGGATTGTGCCGGTCGCGTGGGCGCGCGGCAATGCCGTTCAGCGCATGCGCGCGGCAATACCGTTCAGCGCATGCGCTTGGTCGTGCGGCCGTACCAGAACAGCACCGTGGCGATCGCGAGCGCGATCGGCAGCGGCGACACGAGCACCGCCGCGATCCAGCTCCAGCTTTCATTGCGGTCGAGCGCCTGCACGGCAAGCCCGACGGCAATGGCCGAGCCCGCGGCGGCCGCCAGCGACGCGCGCTTCGCATCGCGGAAGATGGCCTCGGCGAGCGCACCGACGCCCATCGGCAGCAGGATCAGGACGAGGAGGGGTTCCACGGCGTGGGTCGCCTCGTGCACGCGTCGAGCTAGCCTACTCCCGATCCGCCGGCGCGTCACCCGACGCCCGCGAGCTCGCGCGTGAGGTGCGCGGCAGGCACGACCCTGCAGCCGCTCGCGTTCTGGCCCGACCACAGCGGCGAGAAGTCGCCGGAGCCGCGCGCCTCGGCGTTCGCGCGAAGCGGCGCGATCGCCGACGTCGCGAGCGGAAACGCGGGCGGCGCGTCGCTCATCGGGCCGAGCTCGCGCATGATGCGGTTGACGATGCCGCGCGCCG
>Ga0207683_10006196_pt1 | contig 10251 bp, 8 predicted proteins | sample KBSM73metaG_FD_184333 | JGI IMG/M metagenome (GOLD analysis project Ga0207683, IMG submission 184333) | Miscanthus rhizosphere microbial communities from Kellogg Biological Station, Michigan, USA - KBS M7-3 metaG (SPAdes) (version 2) | ecosystem: Host-associated > Plants > Roots > Rhizosphere >...
AACACGATGCATACCTTGATCGCTGGTGGCTATACGCCTGACAGCGTCACGTTATTTATGGAGTCGGGCGGCGATTATACGCTCCTTGAGCACTCAGGGTTGTACTCGGTGCAGCTCCAGCCGGCTGGTTCGATTACTGAGGGCAAGGGGTCGGTTGTGCAGGGTGTCGCGGTCGCGAAGGGCACGAATACGCCCGCCGTTCCGCCTGGCCAGGCCTCGCCGAAGCAAAATAGTGCTGATGACGGCGTTTTGGGCCTCTTGCGGCTAGCAGCGGGCGAAGAAGCGCCCAAATACGCCAGCGGAGGCGTTGTCCAGCGCCCACCGAAACGCGACGACGAACTCGTCGGGGTGCTCAGGGCGCTCGCGGAGCGGCAATCTGATGTGAATATCACCGTCGAGCCTGCGAATGCTCCCGAAGTGCGCGTCGAGGCTCCGGTGACGCATGTGAACGTGCCGGACACGCATATCAACGTCGAGGCGCAGGACGCGCCTGTCGTGAACGTGACGATGCCCGAACAGGCCGCCCCCGTGACGAATGTGACGCTCCCAGAGCAGCCTGCGCCGGTCACGAACGTCACCGTCGAAGCGGCGGAGCCTGCGGAGCCTGCGCATGTGACCGTAAACGTGCCTGAGCAGCCCGCTCCCGTCACGAACGTGACCCTCCCAGACCAACCCGCGCCCGTGACACATGTGACGGTAGAAGCCCAGCCAGCGGCGGAGCCTCCGGTTGTGAACGTGAACGTCCCCGAGCAGGAAGCGCCGGTCGTGAACGTCAAGGTCGATGCGCCGACGCCGGACGCGCCGACGATCAACGTGAACGTCCCCGAACAGGCCGCGCCCGTCGTGAACGTGGATGTCCCTGCACCGGCGCCGGTAGATCCGCCCGTGGTGAACGTGAACGTGGACGTGCCAGAGCCGACGCCGCCGAAGCGGTCGCTCAAGGTGAAGCGCGGCCCGGACGGCGAGATCACCGGCATCGAAGAATAAGGGGGAGTGTTGAGTGGCGTGTCTCGCTCCGTCGGGTGGCCTCGCGCCCAGCGAAACGCTGGCACCTGGCCGCCTCGCCCCATACGGCGGGCTCGCACCTAGCGAAACGCTCGCACCAAGCAGTTGCACGCCAGCGCCACCTGTTATCACGGGTGGGTCGAGCGGCGGATGGCGCGTTACGACAGACCCATACCAGTACAGCATCGTCGACGACACGATCACCGTCTACGAGGTTGAGGACGAGGAAGCGCTTCTGGTGCTCCTCGCCAGCCTGTAACCCCGACTAGGAGTGACCTGATTATGCGCCGTGAAAACCTCTATCGAGCCTGCATGCCGGGCGTCGAACTCCGCGAGGCGGACGGCGACACGGGTATGCCTACGATGACGGGCCACTTCGCCGTCTTCAACACGCCGACCGAGATCAATAGTTCGCGCGAGGGGCGTTTCATGGAAACGCTAGCGCCGGGAGCTTTTACGAAATCGATCCGCGAGCGAGCGAGCCAGGTGAAGGTCATGTTCAACCATGGCCGCGACCCTCAGATTGGCGAGAAGCCGCTCGGCCCGATCGCGGAGCTCCGCGAGGATGAGACTGGTGCCTACTACGAGGTGCCACTCCTCGACGCGCAGTACGTCCGCGAGTTGCTGCCCGCCCTCAAGGCAGGGTTGCTTGGAGCGTCGTTCCGCTTCTCCGTCGTCCGTGAGGACATCGTTGACAGGCCGGCGCGGAGCGCGGCGAACCCGGATCGGATCCCTGAACGGACGATCCGCGAGGCGAAGCTGTTCGAGTTCGGCCCGGTCGTGAACCCTGCGTATGCGGCGGCGACGGCTGGTATCCGCTCGATTACCGACGAGATCATGGACGTCGACGCGATCGCGTTGGCAAGTCCGATTCTGCTTGACGAGGAGCGCACCGCCCGCGCCCGCGTCTTCCTCACCCGAGCACTCCCCGGACAGGGGGAGCAGGACGAGCGTGAGGACACGAACTCCCCTAGCGGGGATATCCCGACCGCACCCGAAGCGGACGCCGAGCCTGCGAAGGCTCACCTCGCGCGCACGGGCCGTGGATCCATGTACCCAGGCCTCTATGGGCCGGAATCGACAAGGAAACCATCATGGCTTCTGTAACACTTGAGGAGCGCGTCGCACGTGACGCTGAGATCAAGGCGAGGCTCGCCGAGATCGACGCGGAGCATGCGGGCGACCAGCTCCCCGAAGAGGTTCGTTCCGAGTGGAACGACCTCAACCTTGAGCGCGAGGAGCTCTCGAAGATCATTAGTGAGCTTCGTGAGCGTTCCGCTCGGCTTGAGGAGTTGAAGGACGCGCCGGAGGCTCGCGACGAGCCGAAGCGCATCTACACGAGTTCGCGGAAGTCGGACAAAGAGGTTCACGACCTCTGGGAGATCCGACAGCAGAGCCGCTCGCCTGAGCATGAGGTCGAGTTGCTCCACGAGAACGCGCGCCGCTCAGTTGAGCGGGCCGTCATCTCGATCCCGCGGGAGTACGGCAAGAACCGCGAGGACGCGCAGGCCGGCATGGAGCGCCTCCTCGAAAACGATACGCATGGCGAGGTTGCCAGGCGTATCCTCGCGACGAGCTCGAACACGTACAAGCGCGCGTTCGCTAAGGTCATCGGTGGCCGCCCCGTCGCGTCGCTGACCGCTGAAGAGCAGCGGGCCATGAGCACGACCACGACCGCTGGTGGTTTCGCGGTTCCGGTCACGCTCGACCCGACTGTCCTTCAGATCAGCAACTTCTCGGTCAACCCGTACCGCGCGATCTGCCGGAATGTCACGCTCACCGGCAGCAACACGTGGGAGGGCGTCACGGCGACCGGTATCACCGCGACGTACCAGACTGAGGCTGGGACGGCGTCCGATAACACCCAGACGTTCGCGCAGCCCTCGGCGATCGTGCAGAAGGCGCAGGCGTTCGTGCCGTACACCTTCGAGATCGAGGGGGACATGGCTGGGCTCGCGGCTGAGCTCACCCAGGCGTTCGCGGATGCGAAGGATGACCTTGAGGCGACCCAGTTCACGACTGGTACCGGCACCGCGCCGGCTCCCGTCGGGATCATCGGCACTCAGGGTCTGACCACGACGCAGCGCTACCAGACTGCTGGTACCGCGGCGCTCGCGATCGCAGACATCGACTCTGCGTTCGCCCAGCTAGCTCCGCGGTGGCGGAGTCGCGCTGTGTGGGTCGCGCCGATGTTCTTCTACAACAAGGTGCGGCGCCTCTACACCGCTGGTGGCGAGACGCTTATGCCTGACCAGGGGCCGGGCAACGCTGCTGGTTTCTCCTCGGCCGCGTCGACGCAGAGCAACATCGGCTACAACCTGCTCGGCCACGGCGCATACGAGTGCACCGCGATCAACACGTCGAGTGTCCTGTCTTCGGGGACTAAGCAGGCGATCTTCGGTGACTTCTCGCGCGGCATGGTCATCGTCGATCGCGTTGGAATGAACGTCGAGCCGGTGTCCCATTTGTTCGGGGCTTCTGGTTATCCCAACGGCACGAGGGGCCTTCTGGCATGGTGGAGAAATAACACCGCCATCACCACGAAGACTGCTTTCGTGTACGTGGAGACGCTGTAATCCTGAACAGCGCGTAGACGCTACGGGCCGGGCGGGCAATCTCACCCGGCCCGTAGCGTGGCTCTATCGCCTCTTCCCCGGAGGCTCTGCCGCTCTCTGACGGCATTACTCATTGTACCTTCCGAGGAGGATGGCATGGCTGCTCGTAATAAGCCACCGCTGGTGTATGTGGCGACGCAGACGTTTTTCACTGATACGGCTCACGTGATCGGTGGTCAGACCAGGGTGCGGGAGGGCCACCCCCTGTTGAAAGCGTATCCGGATTGGTTCGTCGCGGTCGAGGACGCGCCGGTGCATTACGAGGTCGAAGCGGCGACCCAGGGGCCTGGTGAGAAGCGCGGCGACCAGTGAGGATCCTCTGGGCGAGTAACAGTCCGTACAACCTCTCGGGTTATGGGATGCAGACGATGATGGTCACGCCTCGTATCCAGGGCGCTGGGCATGACGTCGGCATCGCCGCGAACTATGGCGTCGAAGGCTGCACCCTCTCCTACGAGGGGCCGCGTGGTGCGATGCCCGTCTTCCCGAAGGGCGGCGAGCCGCACAGCATCCAGATCACCGGCGAGCACGCCGAGCGGTGGCAGGCAGACGTGATTATGACGCACTATGACGCGTGGGTCTACGAGTTGGAGCATTTCAAGGGCCGGCCGTGGGCGCCGTGGTTCCCGATCGACTGCGACGCCTTGCAGACGCAGGTCGAGGACAAAGTCAAGCACGCCGCGTTCCGTATCACGCAGACCCGGCACGGCCAGGCGGCTTGCCAGGATCGTGGGCTGAGTTGCGAATACGTCCCCGCCGCTTTCTCCGCTGAGTGGTACAAGCCGCAGGACGCGACCGGCTGGCGCGAGGGCGCTGGGATCCCAGAGGACGCGTTCCTGGTTGCGATGATCGCGGCGAACAAGGGCGCACCCGGCGCACCTAGCCGGAAGAGTTTCCCGCAGATATTCGAGGGCTTCAAGTTGTTCCTCGCGGAGCGCCCCGACGCATACCTCTACGTCCACACGATCATGCAGGGCCACCTAGACCTGCTGGAACTCGCGGATCGCTACGGGATCCAGAATAACATTAGCTTCGCGCACCCGTACCCGCTCGTGAGCGGGCATTGTTCGGTGCATGACATGGCGATGATCTACTCGGCCGCCGACGTGCTCCTATCGCCGTCGATGGGTGAAGGGTTCGGCGTGCCGATCATCGAGGCGCAGGCGTGTGGGACGCCAGTCATCACCGGTGACTGGACGGCGATGTCGGAGATCACGCGGACGGGCCTGGCGATCCCGAAGAGCGAGGCTGTGCGCTACCCGGTGCCGCATAGCGGCAAGGTGTATGGCGATATGTTCATAGTCCGGGGAGAGGCGGTACGCGATGCGCTGGTCGAAGCGACTACATGGAACCACGACCCAGCCGCGGTCGCGAGCGCGGTTGGTGAGTATGAGATCAGCCGCGTCTTCGACGAGCACTGGGTGCCGGTGCTCAACAAGCTCGAAGCGACACTAGCGAAGCCGAACCGGCCGCACCCGTCAGGGCTGAACAGGGCGCAGCGGCGTAGGGCGAAGATCCAAGGCGGCGCGCAGGTCGCAGCGTGACGACAATCGGCATCGTCCTGCCGACGCTCCCCGAGCGGTGGCATGTCTTCGAGCGGACGTACGCCGCGTTCGAAGGGTCGTGCCCTGATGGTTGGGTGTTCGACATCGTCGTCCCCGATCCGCAGCCGACCGTCGGGTTGGCGTGGCGCGCCGGCGTCGCCGAGCTCCTAGAAGACTTCGACGGCGACTACCTTCTCCTCGCTAGCGACGACGCGGCGCCACACCCCGGCTGGGCGGAGGTGATGGTACCGACGATCGACGCGGGCTTCGTCCCCGCTCCCCGCCTGGAACGCCCCGACGGGTCGGTCGAGGCTTGTGGGTCTATGGGCTTCGGCGTTTTGCTCCCCGAAGCCGCCGACTGCACGCCGGTCAGGAGTACCGGCATCATCGGCATGGCGCGCTCCTGGTGGGACGATGTCGGCCCTGTCGGCGAGGGGCACTACGCGGTTGACGACCTCTGGTGCTGGCGGGCGGCACAAAGCGGACACAGCGTCCTATACCGGTCGGGGATGGTGTTCACGCACTACGACGACACGCGTGGCGCGCAGCACGTCCGCGAACTCGCCCTATCGCACAACTTGGATTGCATCCGGGAGATGGCGGCGATGGGGCCACAGACGAAGGCTGCGCGGACGCTCGCCGACGACCCGGCGCTCACACTCACTCACTACGGCACGAGGTAACAGTTGGCGTACACCCCGCAGCAATGGCACGACGACAACACGAATAGCCCGTATGGGCCTATCAGCGGCGATCGGCTGAACTATATCGAAGCCGGGATCCAAGCGGCGGCGGCGGCGGCGGACGCTGCCGGGACTGCTGGCGGCGCCTCGGCTGGCACCGCGCTTCCAATCGTCGATGGCGTCGCGTCCGCCGGCACGGCTGCTACGACTAGCCGGGTTGACCACGTACATCCGACCGACACGACCCGCGCGCCGCTAGCGAGTCCGACGTTCACCGGCACGGTCACCGTCCCCAGCGTGGTCGCTGGTAATCCGACGTTCACTGGGACGGTCGTCCTCCCGTCGTCGACTGTGACGAGCGCGATGATCGTGGATGGGACGATCGTGAACGCTGATGTCAGCGCGTCTGCCGCGATCGCCGTGTCGAAACTCTCGGTTGGTACTGCGGCGCAGGTGTTGACGACGACGAATGGTACCGCGGTGTGGGCGACGCCTTCGGCTGGCGGTGGGACGGTGACGCTGCCGATTGCGGAGTCGGATGTGACGAACCTGACGACGGATCTCGCGGCGAAAGCTCCGCTCGCATCGCCCACGTTTACAGGCACCGTGACAGTTCCATCCGTCGTCGCTGGAAGCCCGACGTTCAGCGGCACCGTCACGATCGGCGCGATGGCCGGTACGCCGACTCTGCCCAGTCCGACAGTAGCGACAACTCAGAGCAGCAACGACAACTCGACGAAACTCGCGACGACCGCATACGTCACAGCCCAAGATAAGTTGAGCGGTGGGGCATACCAGTTTGCACCGAATTCGTACTGGAACTTCCCGTATTACGTGGCCGGGTCACAGGTCGCAGTGGCGAATGCTGGCGACGGCCGGTGGACGCGCGTGATGATGGGTCAGTCGGGCACCCTGCACGACGTTTCGTTCATGGTCAACACGACCGGTGGTAACTACAACATCATCATCCTCGATGATGGTCAGGCGAACGCGACGCACACGACACGGACGTGCCTCGCCTTGAAGGGGTCGACGGCGACGCCGGCTGCGAGCGCTTATATCACATACGATCCGGCGCTCACCGTCGCGGCTGGTGACACGCTTGTTTTTATGGTCACGTTCGACGGCACCAGCGCGAAGGTCGCCGCCTCGACGGGCAGCCTTGGCGGTATCGCGATGCCCGCGAACTTCTTCCCGGGGAGTGGTGCGTCAACGGCCGCGTCGAAGGTCTGTGGGACGATCCTCTCCGCGAATGTCCCAGGCAGTGTCAATGCGACTGTCACGGATGCGAACATGGTCGCCGCTGCGAACGGCCCGTTCTGCATCTGGAGGATCAGCTAGGTATGACAGCGAGCCGTGTGCCGCCACTGGACGGCGTATCCACTCATTTCTTGAATGGGTCTGGCGCGTGGTCGACACCGGCTGGCGGAACCGCTTCATCGGCAAGCGCCCTGCGGTGGTATGACACAATCGACTACGGCGCGAAAAGTGACCTGACGCGTGGCGCCGCAGCGACCGTAACCGCCGGTAGCGCGACGATCAGCGGCACGACATTCTCGGGATCAGCGACCGACGCCGGCAAGTTGATGCGCATTCAGGCGGCTGGCGCGCAGATCGCGAGCGGCGCGGACGGAGCGATGAGTAATGCGACCATCGCGACAAAGAACCAGTTCACAAGCGCAGGCGCGAACTTCACGACGGCCGTCGTCGGGCGGTGGATAATCATCACCGGCCAGATGACGGCAAAAATTATCGGCGTTGAATCATCAACCCAGCTTCGTCTCGCGACGCCCGCCTCGGGGACGTTCACCGGAGCGTCCTATACGATCAACGAGGATCACTATACGACGATCGCTTCTAGCGTCACTGGGGTTAGCGCGACGCTCACAGCGGCACCATTGTCGAGCGTCACCAGCGCGATCGTTTGGTATGGGACGGATGATGCTCCTGCGATCCAAGCCGCTGTTACCGACGCGGAGTTAGTCGCGCATCTCGGCGGCGCCGGGAACCTCGTCTACCACTTCGGCGCGAGCGCGTTGGGATCTCCTATCTATCTCGCAAAGCCGACGCAGTTCGTCGGCGCCGGCAACCGCGGGTACAGCTCGTTGCTATCGACCGGCAAGTCTCGGCTGATGCTTCTAAAGGCGGCGATCCGCGGTATCGTCGCGGGCGGATCGGATACAGGGATGGGCTTGAACGGCTCGATGACGAGCGGATCCGCGGTGCTCACCGACCCCAACGCGAACTTCCAAGCCGGCGACGTAGGCAAGCAGATCATCGTCTATGGAGCTGGAACGCAGGTCGGTTCGAGCGTCGGTTACTTCCTGAACACGACGATCTCAAGCAGAGCCTCGGCAACACAGGTGACACTCTCCGCTTCGGCTGGGACGACGGTCTCTGGGGCTGTCTACTCGTATGCATCGACGACCGGATATACGGGCGGCCTCGTCGGCCCCTCCGTGAAGAATATCCATATCGTCGGCGGCCCCGGTCAACTCGCCGGGCTTCACTTGATGAACTCGTCGGACATGATCGTCGAAGAGGTAGCCGCATCAGACTTTGGTACCGGAGTTGGGATTTTCATCGATCCCGGCCCGTCCACCGGTTTCTCTAACAACATGGAACTCAGATCATGTTATGCTATGGATTGCCGGTACGGCTTCAAGCATGACCGGGGCGCGTTGCTGCTCACTGGCCAGAACTTTATTGATGGGAACTCGAACCGCGTCGACACCAACGTCCCAGAGGGAATGACGATCGGCGTTGATGGTAACTCGATCAGGAACAGCGGGAGTCTCAGCGTCCAGGTGATGGGCACGGGGGTGCGAAGTTCGGGTCGCGGCGGTGGCTGCAACGCCGTCGGCGATGACTTCGAGTTTGAATGCACCGGCGTCGGTTTTGACCTTGCAAGCGATGGGACGGGTGGGCGCCACCACCAGGTCGGATTCACGTCTATGGGCTCGTCGAACAGCGGCGGAGGATTCGGCGTCCGTCTTCGCGCCGGCGCTACGGCGACGCTCCGACGCGGCTACCACCTTGACAGTGACACGAATATGTTCGCGCTTGTCGACCCGGCAGCGACGCTGAACGTGCTCGGCGAGCGGGCAGAGAAGGCCGGGACGGTTGGGGATAGCGACTTTCCGAACCAGCCCTATGACGGCGCGATGGGGCTTGACACGTCCAGTGGCCGCGTCTCATTCAGGATCGGCGGAACGTGGAAATATCTTGCGACGCTTGGCCTAGCGAGCAGGGCTAGGCAGATCGGCGGTGGCGCGCACATCAGCACGGCGACATCGATCAGCCAGACGGTTCCAGCGGGCGTGACGATCCCCGTCGGCCACCATGTCATCCTCGCAGTCGGGTATGGGAAGAACTCGACGCTGACGGTCACCGCCTCTGACACTAAGTCGAACACCTATCAGGTTGACACGCACGCGGATATGTTGACGTCGAATACGCCTCACGCGTTGCTGATCTCTGCGCCGGTGACAACGCAGCTCGTTACCGGGGATGTGATAACAGTCAGTTTCGGCGGTGTCGCTGCGGGCCTCGCCGACCTCCTCGCCTATGAGTACACAGGCCTACCATCGTCGGGGTGGGTCGATCAGGCGCCGAGCGGTGTGACTGGGACGAGTACCACGCCGGCGAGTTCTGCGATCACGACCACCCAGCCGAATGAGGTGATCCTCAGCGTCCTTTATAACGGCGGGTCGCCGCTCGCAACCGAAACGCCAGGGGCTGGCTGGACGCTTGTTGGCGACCAGCAGGACGTCGGACAGAAAAGGTTGTCGGTATATGAACAGGCGACGTTCGCGACGGGGACGTTTACCGGCACGGCGACACTGTCGGCGTCGAATGATTGGGCGATCGTGATCGCATCCTATAAGGCGGCATAGGCCAATGGGCCTAGTAAAACTACCAAGCCAGGCATTCGACGCTTCCGCGAGCGGGTTTGCGACAGGGCTCACGGGGACGATCGGCGTGCAAATCGTCGACACGCCAGGAAGCGCCGTCATCACCGCCCGCACCACGGCTGGGATAACGGAAGTCCCATCTGGTAGCGGCCTCTACTTCACGACCCTGACTGCGCCGGCGACGGTTGGCGACTACGCGATCCTATGGGACGATGCGTCCGGGCCTAGCGGCTACGCCGAGGAAGACCTATCCGTCGTAGCCCCCTCGTTCGCCCTCGGCGTCGGAGCGCCGACCGAGAAGCTCGTCAACGCGCCCGCTGTGTTCACGCTCGCAGCGAGCATAACCAGCGGGCAGACACACATCACGGTCAACGAGGCTGGGTTCCCCGCCACACCGAACTTCCGCATACGGATCGACAACGAGCTCCTACAGGTCACCGGCTCGTCGAGTCCGTACCTCGTGGTGCGTGGCGTTGAGGGGACGACCGCC
>Ga0207683_10006202_pt1 | contig 10248 bp, 7 predicted proteins | sample KBSM73metaG_FD_184333 | JGI IMG/M metagenome (GOLD analysis project Ga0207683, IMG submission 184333) | Miscanthus rhizosphere microbial communities from Kellogg Biological Station, Michigan, USA - KBS M7-3 metaG (SPAdes) (version 2) | ecosystem: Host-associated > Plants > Roots > Rhizosphere >...
TGGAAGAGGCGCTTCCCCTATGTTAGGGGCGCTCGTCCATTGCATTGCACAATAAGAGAAGAGGAAAGCGCGCTTGAGCGCAAGCACCGTTTCGCGGCCCGTCGTTACCCGTTTCGCGCCCTCCCCCACTGGTTACCTGCACATTGGCGGGGCGCGCACTGCGTTGTTCAACTGGCTCTACGCCCGCCACACCGGCGGCAAGTTTCTGCTGAGGATCGAGGATACGGACCGGGCTCGGTCGACGAAGGAGGCGATCGACGCCATCATCGACGGCATGCGCTGGCTGGGCCTCGATTGGGACGGGCACGAATATTACCAGTCGCAATTCTGGGCCCGCCACGCCGAGGTCGCTCACCGCCTGCTCGAGCGGGGTGCCGCCTATCGCTGCTACATGACGCAGGACGAACTGGCCGAGCAGCGCGAGAAGGCCAAGGCCGAGCGCAAGCCCTTCCGCATCAACAGTCCGTGGCGAGACGTCAGTGAGGAGCAGGGCAAGCCTTACGTCATTCGCCTGAAGGCGCCTCGCGATGGCGAAACGGTCATCGACGACCAGGTTCAGGGCCGGGTCACCGTCCAGAATGCGGAGATCGACGATTTCATCCTGCTTCGCTCGGATGGAACGCCGACGTACATGCTTGCGGTGGTCGTCGACGATCACGACATGGGGGTCACTCACGTGATCCGCGGCGACGACCATCTCAACAACGCCTTCCGGCAACTGGCGATCATCCGCGCAATGGGCTGGCCTGAGCCGACCTACGCCCACGTCCCACTGATCCACGGGCCCGACGGCGCCAAGCTCAGCAAACGCCATGGAGCGATGGGCGTCGACGCCTATCGCGATGAGCTTGGCCTGCTTCCCGAGGCCGTCGACAATTATCTGCTGCGGCTAGGCTGGGGCCATGGCGACGACGAGATCATCAGCCGCGAGCAGGCCATCGAATGGTTTGACCTGCCGCAGGTCGGCAAGTCTCCGTCGCGCTTCGACTTCAAGAAGCTCGAGAACCTCAACGGCCACTACATCCGGGAGGCGGATGATAAGCGTCTTGCGGACCTGGTCACCCGCCGTCTGGGAATTGAATCGATCGACGTAGCGTTGCTTGTCCGCGCCATGCCCGAGCTCAAAGCGCGGGCGCACACACTCAACGAACTCGCCGACGGCGCGCACTTTCTCTTCGCCCAGCGCCCGCTCGAGATCGATGATGCCGCCGGCGTGCTGCTCACCGACGAGGCGCGCTCAATCCTAGCATCGGCTCACGCGAAGCTTGTTGCACTTGCGAACTGGGATGCGCCGGCCCTAGAGGCAGCCATCCGCGAGGTCGCGGAGAGCACAGGAGTGAAGCTCGGCAAGCTTGCCCAGCCGCTCCGCGCTGCTCTCACAGGGCGCACGACGTCTCCCGGGATTTTTGATGTGTTGTCGCTGTTGGGCCGAGAGGAAAGCCTCGGCCGGATCGCCGACCAGATGGAGCCGAAGGCATGACCGAGAAGACCGCGACCCTGGGCGTTGAGGGGACCAATCACCAGTTCATGCTGCTCGACGGAACAGTCGGTCCCGAGGTGATCGACATCCGCAAGCTCTACGGTGAGACCGGAATGTTCACCTACGATCCCGGCTTCACCTCAACGGCAAGCTGCAAGAGCGCCATCACCTATATCGACGGAGAGGCCGGAATCCTCCTTCATCGCGGCTATCCGATCGACCAGCTGGCCGAGAATTCGACCTTCATGGAGGTCGCCTACCTGCTGTTGCACGGCGAGCTTCCGAACGGAAAAGAGCTCGGCGATTTCGCCTACACGATCAGCCGCCACACCATGGTGCACGAGCAGCTCGCGACCTTTTACCGCGGCTTCAGGCGTGACGCTCACCCGATGGCCGTGCTGTGCGGGGTCGTTGGAGCGCTTTCATCCTTCTACCATGACAGTACCGACATCACCGATCCCGAACAGCGGATGATCGCTTCGCACCGGTTGATCGCGAAGATGCCGACGCTGGTCGCGATGGCCTTCAAGTACACGCTTGGCCAGCCGTTCATGTATCCCGACAACAGCCTGACCTACACCGGCAATTTCCTGCGCATGACCTTCGGCGTCCCGGCCGAGCCCTATCATGTGAATCCGATCATCGAGAACGCCATGCGGAAGATCTTCATCCTGCATGCAGATCACGAGCAGAACGCCTCAACCTCGACGGTACGCCTGGCGAGCTCATCAGGCGCGAATCCCTTCGCTTGCATCGCCGCCGGCATCGCCTGCCTGTGGGGCCCGGCGCATGGCGGAGCCAATGAGGCGGCGCTCAACATGCTTCGCGAGATTGGAAACGTGAAGCGGATCCCCGAATATGTCGCACGGGCGAAGGACAAGGACGATCCCTTCCGACTGATGGGCTTTGGTCACCGCGTCTACAAGAATTTCGACCCGCGGGCGAAGGTGATGAAGGCAACTGCCGACGAGGTGCTGAAGGAGCTGAACATCTCCGATCCGGTCCTCGATGTCGCCAAGGAGCTCGAGCATATCGCGCTCAACGATGATTATTTCATCGAGAAGAAGCTCTACCCGAACGTCGATTTCTATTCGGGCGTGATCCTGAATGCGATTGGCTTCCCGACCGACATGTTCACGGCCTTGTTCGCGCTTGCACGGACCGTCGGCTGGGTCGCGCAATGGAACGAGATGATCGCCGATCCCGACCAGAAAATCGGGCGCCCGCGCCAGCTCTATATTGGAGCGACGCAACGGGATTACGTACCCGTCGAGAAGCGCTAGGCCGCCGGCAGCGTCAAGGTGAAGCGTGCGCCTTCGCCGGGCGCGCTATCCAACGTCACGTCGCCACCCATTGAGCGCGCGAGCCGGCGCGAAATGGCGAGGCCAAGACCGGTCCCGTCGCCTTTCGACTGAGCACGTTCGAAGCGCTCGAAGATCCGCTGCTGATCGGCGGCGTCCACCCCATGCCCTTCATCGGCAACCGTAACCGAGGCACGGCCGGCGGCAGTCCGAAAGCTGAGCTGGATGATGCCGCCCTGCGGCGAATGACGAATGGCATTGCCGATCAGGTTGACAAGGATCTGGATGACGGCTCGCTCTTCGCCGCTGGCCTTGAGTGAACTGTTGCCGTCCGTCCGGATCGCGACGCCCTGCTCCTCGGCCGAGGATTCGAGCATCACTACCGCTTCCGCGGCAAGCGCCGCCAGGTCGATCGAGTGCTGGGCGGAAGCCGGCTGCTCGCTCATTGAGGTCAGCACCGACAGCAAGTGGCGGGCGGCGGCGGCGATGTCGTTGCCATAGCCGGCATAGTCACTGCGCAGCGGCCCGTCGGCGCGCTCGACGATTCGCTCGGCGCTCTCGATGATTCGATCAAGCGGCGAACGCAGCACCTGGTCGAGGGCATGATCGAAGGCTGCCGTTCGTGCGTCGGCCTGAGCCGGTGGCGCACCATTCGATTGCACCGAGCCGCGGAAACCGGCGAAGCTGCCGTCGGCGCCGGTCACCACCTCGCCGCTCAGAATCACTTCCCGGCCTTCATCGGCACGGCTGCGCGCATGCTGGCCGGTAAATCCCCGCCGCGCCGCAAGCGCACTGATCAGGGGCATCTCGCCATATTCGTCTTCCTCGAGGCGAAGCACTCGGGTCAGCGGCTGGCCGGCGACGCCGTCGGCATCGACATTCAGCATTTCCGCAAGATTAGGCGACAAGGAGATGATGCGAAGCTCCTCGTCGGCAGCCCATTCGTTACGCGCGCCGCCGGTCTCGGTTTCAGCGCCTCCGCCGAGGATCGCAGCGAGGCGCGGTCCTGCAGGAGCGCGCTCGGACCACCCCTCGAGCGATAGCGCGACCTCGTCGCCCTCGGGCGTGGCTGTAACCCAGAGCTCGATGTCATGGTCGGTCGACGCCGCGATCGCGGGACGCGAAACCGGCGTTCGAAGCTTGCGAGCGAGTTCGGCCACCGAAGCGATCTGCGGCAAGGCCAGCGGCTGGCCGAGGGCCGAGCCGGCTTCGCGCTGAAGCGATTCAAGCGCCGGATCGGCAGCGATCAGCCGGCCTGCGCGATCGATGCGCCCGAACACCGGACGCGGCTCTGACGGAACGCTAGCCACGCTTGTCGCCCAGCCGTTCGAGCGCCGAGCGATAGCCCGATGGTGTAACCAGCCAACCCCGGGCCGAGCGAACATCGTCGTCGCTCATGCGGTCGAACAGGGCAATGGCTTCGCCCGCCTCGACGATTCCGAGCAAATCGCCGATCCCGCCGAGCAGACCGGCGCCAAGTGTGCGCGAGGCGCCAGCGACGCGAAGCAATGTCATCAACCGCTCAAAGTCGCCGGACAGAAGCTCTTCCATCGCCGAATCGATCGAGATTCCCGCACGGCGGGCAAGATATTCGGAGACGAAGCCGACTTCGCCCTCATTGGCAGCGGCAAGGATCAGGTCGTCGGTCAGGCCGCCGCCTTCATCGAGAAAATGGACCAGAGCTGCGGTCAGCGATTCGACGCTCCGCTCGGAATCATGGCCTTCGAGCACTACATCAGACGCGTCGGTCAGCTCGGCATCGGCAATTGAAGGCCCGCGCGTAGCGGCAAGCTCGCTCCTGAGACCGGCCGCGATGGCGCAGACGAGATGCTCCGCGGTCGCCTCGGGCAAATCATCGAACGTGACCAGGCACTGGCCGAACCGGTCGCGACGCCGACCGCGCGCAAGGATCAGGGCCATGGCCGCTGCGGCAACCGCTCCATAATCATGACTGACAAGGCCCTGGAGGACGCGGGCTTCGCGGCGGCCGCTGCGTGCCCGGGCGGCGGTCGCAATCCGCTCCTCGTCGGCGCGGCGGAGGAGCAGCGCCATCAGGCCTGGCTCATCGAGCAGCCCCGACTCGGTTAATACCTGTACCAGAGCTGCATCGCCTTCGTCGTTGGCAGCGATCCTCCCGCTCGGAAGGGCGGCCCGGACCGAATCAGCGATGTCGCTGACGAGGCATTGCAGCATCGCGGTCATCAGCGCCCGCTCCTGCTCGGTCAGTCGCTCCCGCGGATTGAGGAAGAAATCGCGCCGAACGGTCGCCAAACGGCCTCCGCGCGAACGGCGCGCGGCGCCGTTCCCGTCCGCTGCCGGTGCAGCAATGGGCCATTCCTCGGGCATCATGCGTCCGCGTTAGCGGATTCCGGTTAAATTGGCGTCAACTCGTTATCTGGTGACGAACCCGCTGGACGATGAAGAAGGAAATCGCAGCATAAGCGAGAAGTCCGAGCAAATAAGCGGTCCAAGTGCCCGCAATTGCAAACGGGATCGCCAGCGCCACGGCATTGCGGCGCGACAATAGCCACAAATCGCCGCCCGGCGGCATTGCCGCCTTTTCGATCCGCATTGCCTCGGCAAAGGCGCAGGCTGATCCGGCGGCGACCAGCGCTCCCCAGCCCGGCCCATGGCGCATCTCCCACAGCCCGATCGCCAGCACGGCGACGCCTGCAGCTGGCCACAAAACGAGCCGCGACAGCATTTTCGCCGGCAACGGCTTCAAGCGGAGGCTCGCGAGGCGCCCTGCGATAAGGTCGAGCGGCGTCGAAAGGACGAGGAGGCCCAGGCCCGCGCCGAGCCAGCCGCGGCTGAAGCAGAACGCGCCACCGAGCGTGAGTGCAAGCGCCCCCCAAATCAGCCAAAGCGGCCGGACCTGAGTTTCCATCAGTTGCTCGGTGGCCAGATCCTCGATCGGAGCCAGCAGATAGCGGCTGGCAAAGTCGGTGCGTGCTCCGCGCGACGCCTGGACCAGCACGCGTTGGAAGCCGGCGAGCTGCTCGGCGCTCTCGACGAGCAAAGGTTCGCCGCCAGATTCTGACGCCTGCATCCGAACAGCACCTTCCTGGATTGCTCGCCGAAGCAGGGTCGATTGCAAATCCCAGTCGCCGAGCATAGCCGCTGTCGAGCCGAGCAGGCGAGTGTCGGCCATGGCGACGCCCGCCCAGCGCGATCCGGCATCAATGCGCTCATGCGAATCATGCTGCTCGTCGTCGGGCACGATGGCGACGGCGGGCTCAGGCTGCTCCGCCATATGCATCACCAGTTGAACCGGCGGCGCGATCCCGTCAGCGATGAGCAAGATCGAGGAGCCGGCCTCGAACCTGGAGATCGCTTCGTTGATGTCGCTTACCGGGAACACCGAGATCGAATCGAGGCGCAGGCGTTCAAACGCGTCCTGGAGCGCCTGCGGCACGCGCTCGACAATCACGACGATTGGGGCCGCGCCGGCAGCGGCCGCGCAACGCACTTGGTACTCGACCAAGGTCCGGCCGGCGAGTGGAAGCAGAGCGCGAAGCGCGCCGCTATCGTCTTCCTGATAGGCGCCGATCAGCGCCCCGACTGCCATGGTCCGGTGGTGTCCCGCTCCGTTACGCCCCATTTCTCTCTAACCGCTTTCGTGCGCGGTCAAAGATGGTAAACTGCACCTTGCGATGACACCCACCCCCAAACGCGCCGAATCCCTGCCCCCGGCCGACGACGCGGCAGAGACCAACAATTTGCTGTCGAACAGCGTCGACTTCGTCGAGCCGTCATTCGACCAGGACCAGTGGCTGGAGCGAACCGCCGAAGAGCGTGGCTCAGGTGGCCGGCAAGTGCTTGCCGGGGCATTGGCAGTGCTTGCGGCGCTATGGCTCGCATATACCGGATGGTCGGCCGGCCGGACGCTTGGCGGTCAGCCGCTGACGTCTCCGCAAATCGCGCAATGGGTCGCCGTCGCCGCCGGCCCGCTCGCGCTGATGGGGCTCGCCTGGCTAATCTTCGGCCGGACCCGCCGCAAGGAAGCCGAACGGTTCACGCGCTCGGTCATCACGATGCGCAGCGAGGCACGCTCGCTCGAGGCGCTGCTCGAGGTGCTGTCGCAGCGAATCAACGACAGCCGAACCGAGCTGACGATGATCGCCAAGCACCTGATGCAGCTCGGCGACGAAACGACCGGGAAGCTCGGAGGAATCACGCGCGAGTTCGACAGCAGCACCGAGAAGCTGGCGCGTCACGGTGAGGCGCTCGACCGCGCTGCGGGCGCGGCCAGGGTCGATATCGGCGTCCTGCTTGCCGACCTGCCACAGGCCGAACAACAGGCGCGCGCCGTAGCCGACCAGCTGAAGCTGATCGGTCGCGATTCGGCGGAAAAGGCCGCGACCTTCGGTCAGCAAGTCACCGAAATCGCCGAGCGTGCGCGAAGCGCCGACCAGATCGTCGCCGAAGCGACAGCGAGGCTCGCCGTCCGCCTTGGCGAAATCGAAACCGCGAGCGCCACTGCCGTGGCCGGCGTGGGACGGGCCAATGAGGCTTATTCGGGGACGCTGGATGCGCTGCTCGAGCGCACCGCAACCAGCCTTGAACAGATCCGCTCGGGAATTGACGTCCAGGCCGCTGCAGTCGCGTCCCTTGTTGCCCAAGCTTCGGCCGGAATCGGTAAGGCAGGCGCGGTTGCTGCTGAATCCCTGGCCGCGAACCTAGACCATGCCACCAACTCCCTCGAATCGCTTTCGGGTCGCGTGGCCGAGCAGGATCGGGCTTCGCAGTCGATGATTGCCGAGATCGAACGCGGCCTTTCGCTCATCGACCAGCGCTTCACCGAGCTTGCTGCAAATGGCGATGAGCGCGCCAACCACTTCCTGGATTCGCTGACCCGCGCACGCATCGAGCTCGACACGCTCGCGGCGCAGGCCAGCACACAGGATGGCGCCCTTGGGTCACTCGCCGAGCGCACGGAAACGCTGCGCGACAGCATCGAGCAACTAAGCGTCGACATTCGAGAAGGCGTCGGGACGTTGATTGGCGAATCCCAAGGCGCAGCCGACCGCCTAGTGGAAACCGCCGCGGCGATCCGGCCCGAGATCGACTGGCTGCGCAACGCTACGGTCGAGACTACCGAAAAGCTTGCTGCCACTGGCGCCGAAATCGATCAGCAGCGCGAGCGCTTTGCGACGATGCTTGCGAGCGTCGACGGCGGCGTCGAGGATGCACAGTCCAAGCTTGCCGAGCTTGCGTCGACCCTGGTCAAGGTCGAGCGCGAAGCGGCGACGCTCAGCTCGGAGACCGGACCGGCACTGGTCGCATCGCTGGTCCAGGTGAAGGAAGCCGCGGCGCACGCGGCTGAGCGCGCCCGCCAGGCGATCGAAGCGGCAATCCCCGAGGCGGCAGGCAAGCTGTCGGACGAGGCCCGAGTGGCGCTCGAACGAGTCATTCGCGAGAGCATCGAGGACCGGCTGCGCGAGGTCGAAAGCGTCGCCGCTCGAGCCGTCGATTCGGCCCGTGCGGCGTCCGATCGGCTTACCCAGCAGATGTTCACCTTGGGTCAGACCGCTTCAGCGCTCGAGGCGCATATTGAGCAGACCGGCAAGGAGCAGCGCGAAAAGGACAGCGAGGTCTTCGCCAAGCGCGTCTCGCTGCTGATCGATTCGATGCACTCGGCGGCGATCGACGTCGGCAAGATCATGGCCGACGAAATCGACGACAAAGCGTGGAACTCGTACCTCAAGGGCAATCGCGGCGTGTTCACCAGTCGAGCCGTCCGCCTCATTGGCGGAAGCGAGACCCGTGCAATCCGCACTCATTACGAGAGCGACGCGGAGTTCCAGCGCTCGGTCAACCGCTACGTCCACGATTTCGAGTCGATGCTTCGCCGCGTCCTCGCCGAGCGTGACGGTGGAATGATTGCCGTGACTTTGATGTCGTCGGACATGGGCAAGCTCTATGCGGCGCTTGCTCAGTCGATCGACAAGAGGCGCTAACTCGCCCTAACGGCGGTGGTAGAAGTCAAGGTCGTCCGGCGTGATCCAGCCGTACGTCCAGTTCGCATAATACAGGGCGAATAGCAGGGCACCGAGGATTGCCGCTTTGAGGAGGTGTCGCTTCAAATCGAACCGGTGCGGGGCGCTGTCCGCCTGTCCCGCGATCTTAGGCGTCCCAGCTTCTTCGTCAGTCCTGACTCCAAAGGGCAGCAGCACGAAAGCGCTGAAGGCGAAGAACAGGAAATAGATCGCGACTATCGAGGTGAGAGCCATTACGCGACCTGCAACAGCATGACCTCGACCAGCGGCTTCTTGCCGGTCCACAGCGTCGCACAGCGACGGACGGCGAGCCTCACCGCCTCGCGCACCTTTTCCTCGTCACCGCCGGGGCTGTAGGCGCGCCGGGCAGCGTCCGTTGCATCGGCGATGAAGTCATCGCGGTCTTCCTCGACGGGGACGCCGAATGGCCGGATGAGCGGATCGCCGGCAAGCCTTCCGCCATCGCCGACGGGAAGTGCCACGGTGATGAGCCCGCCATAGCCGATCCGCCGCCGCTCGGTGACGGTCGCTCCGTCGGCGGGCAGGATCACGTCGCCGTCGAGGACCAGACGGCCGACCCGGACTTCGTCGACCTTTTTCGGCTCACCGGGAGCAAGCCGGATAACGTCCCCATTTTCCTGCACGACCGCGTGGGGGACACCGTGACTCAGCGCAAGGCGAGCATGCTCCGCGAGATGCCGGCCTTCGCCGTGGACGGGAACGACGATCTGGGGCCGAACCCAATTATACATCTCGATGAGCTCGGGCCGCCCCGGGTGGCCGGAGACGTGCACATGCGCCTGGCGCTCGGTGACAATCAGGACGCCGAGGTCGGACAGCTGATTCATGATGCGGCCGATGGCGACCTCATTGCCCGGGATGATGCGCGACGAGAAGATGACGGTATCGCCCTCGCCGATCTTGAGGTCGTGACTGCCGGAGGCGATCCGGCCGAGCGCCGCGCGAGGCTCCCCTTGGCCGCCGGTGGCAATGATCAGCACCTCGCTTCTTGGGAGGCGCATTGCTTCGTCGAAATCGATCGGCGCTGGGAAGTCCTCGAGATAGCCGGTGGCCTGGGCGACGCGAAGGATTCGGTCGAGCGAGCGGCCGGCGATACAGACCCTGCGACCGGTCTCGAGCGCGACGCGGCCGATTGTCTGCAACCTGGCGGCGTTGGATGCGAACGTGGTGACAAGCACCCGTCCTTTGGCCTCGGCGACCTTGGCGAGCAGCCCGGCGTGGACGCTCTCCTCCGAGCCCGACGGCTGTTCCTGGAAAACATTGGTCGAATCGCAGACGAGCGCGAGTACGCCCCTGTCCCCGATCGCGCGCAGCGTGTCCGGGCTCGGCGCTTCTCCAATCACCGGCGTCTCGTCGATCTTCCAGTCGCCGGTGTGGAAGATATTCCCGAACGGCGTTTCGATGAGGACTCCATTACCCTCCGGAATCGAGTGCGACAGCGCGACGA
>Ga0207683_10006203_pt1 | contig 10245 bp, 5 predicted proteins | sample KBSM73metaG_FD_184333 | JGI IMG/M metagenome (GOLD analysis project Ga0207683, IMG submission 184333) | Miscanthus rhizosphere microbial communities from Kellogg Biological Station, Michigan, USA - KBS M7-3 metaG (SPAdes) (version 2) | ecosystem: Host-associated > Plants > Roots > Rhizosphere >...
GTAGCGGTCGACGTGCTCGAACCACTCGGTCGAGTTGCGCGCCGCGTTCTGGATCTTCAGCACCTCGACGCTGCGCAGCTCCTCGTAGTGCAGCAGGGCGGCGGGCAGGTCGCGCGGGTGCGCACCGATCGAGCGCGCCAGCTCGATCGCGTCCTCGAGCGCGAGCTTGGTCCCCGAGCCGATCGAGAAGTGCGCGGTGTGGGCGGCGTCGCCCATCAGGACGACCGGCGTTCCGGCGCCGAGACCGCCACCGCCGCGGCGGTGGTCGAGCCAGTGCACCCAGCGCTCGCAGACGACGCGCGGGAACCTGATCCACTGCGCCGAGCCGCGCAGGTGCGTCGCATTCGAGATCAGTGGATGGCCGTGCAGCGTCTCGACGAAGAGCTTCTCGCAGAACGCGATCGCCTCTTCCTTCTCCATTCGGTCCAGGCCGGCCTTCTTCCAGACCTCCTCGGGCGTCTCGACGATGAAGGTCGAGTGGGTCGCATCGAACCGGTAGGCGTGCGCCTGGAACCAGCCGTGCGGCGTCTCCTGGAAGTCGAAGGTGAACGCCTCGAACAGGCGCGTCGTGCCGAGCCAGACGAAGCGGTTGCGGCGCATGTCGACGTCGGGCTTGTAGGTCTCGGCGTACTCGCCGCGGACGCGGCTGTTGAGGCCGTCGCTGGCGATGACCAGATCGGCGTCGGCGTAGTGGGCGGCCGACTTGACGTCGGTCTCGAACACCAGCTCGACGCCGACGTCCTCGCAGCGTGCCTGCAGGATGTTGAGCAGGCGCTTCCTGCCGATGCCGCAGAAGCCGTGTCCGCCCGAGACGAACTTCGCGCCGCGGATCGTGACCTCGATGTCGTCCCAGTGGTTGAAGGCGTCGAGGATCTGCGCCGCGCTCTTCGGGTCGGCCGACTGCAGGTTGCCGAGCGTCTGGTCGGAGAAGACGACGCCCCAGCCGAACGTGTCGTAGGGCTTGTTGCGCTCGACGACGACGATCCGGTGCGCCGGGTCCTGCTGCTTCATCAGCAGCGCGAAATAGAGTCCCGACGGGCCCCCGCCGATGCAGACGATCTTCACATCAGCCTTGAATAGTTGACCAGTAAAGCAAGTCTAGGGCGGGCGGCGCCGTTTGGCAAGCGGGAATGCCCGGCCGACGTACCTCGCGGGCGTCGGGCGAGGGGCCCGCCAGACCGAGACGAGGGTTGCGCCGTCGACACGCGCTGTGCATCATCCGCTCGGCATCGACTTGATTGGCGTCGGCACGAGCCAGCTTTCGACATCGACGAGAGGCATCATGAGACGGCGCGCAGTGCTCGGATCTGTGGCCATTGGCGTGATCCCGATGCCGCTCGCGGTCCATGCGCAGCGCGCCAAGGTCGTGCGGATCGGCTTTCTCGGCGCGGAATCAGCTGAGCGGACTCAAGCCGATCTCAACCGCCTGCGGGCGGGACTTCGCGAGCTAGGCTATGTCGAAGGGATCGACCTCGCGTTCGAAGTCAGGGCAGCAAACGGAGAATATGACCGGTTGCCGGGCCTCGCCAAGGAGTTGGTCGGCAAACGCATCGACGTGCTTGTGACCAGTGGCTCGAAGGCCGGAATGGCCGCCAAAGAGGCGACTTCCCTTGTTCCCATCGTCGTGAGCAACATGGGCGACGCGGTGCTCGCCGGATTCTCGGGCAGCCTGGCGATGCCCGGCAGCAACGTTACGGGCGTGTCGCTGATGAATCCCGAGGTGACGGCGAAGCAGTTGGAATTGCTTCGCGAGGTGATGCCGAGAATCGCGCGCGTCGCCGTGCTCATGAATCCAGCCAATCCCAACTATGCACTGACTTTTGCGGCGCTGCAGCGGGTGGCCGAAGGATTCAGCGTCCACGTCGAGCGCTTCGACGCTCAGCGGCCGGGCGAGATCGAGCCAGCGATGCGCACGGTATTGAACGCCGGCCTCAGGGCCATGATCGTCCAGTCGGAAACGCTCTTTGCCGCGCAGGCCGCGCTGATCGCAGAGACTGCCACCAGGCACCGCATCGCTGCCGTGGGCACCAGCTCATTCGCCCGGGCCGGCGGGCTCATCGGCTACTCGGCGAGTCTGAGCGAGCGGTGGCGCGCCGTGGCCAAGTACGCCGACCGCATCGTGAAGGGAGCGCAGCCCGCGCAGCTGCCGATCGAGCAGCCGACCAAGTTCGATCTGGTCGTCAACGTGCGAACAGCCAAGGGCCTCGGCCTCGCGATTCCTCAGTCACTGCTGCTGCGGGCCGACGAGGTCATCGAGTAGCCGCTGCGAGCCTTGGCGTTCGCTCATCCCTCGACCAGCGCGAGGACGCGCAGCCGGCGCCGTGGATCTAGAGCGAGCCGCGACGTTTGGCAAGCGGCAATCTCCAGGCGGTGTAGGCTCGCCCCGGATGAGACGCGCGCCCGCTGCATTCCTCGTCGCCTGCGTCCTGTCGTTCGGCGCGCACGCCGGACCCGATGACCGCGTCGCTCTCGTCATCGGCAATGCCGCCTACCCCGCGGCGCCGCTGGACAACTCGGTCAAGGACGCGAAGGCGGTCGCCTTCGCGCTGCGCGAGCTCGGCTTCCAGGTGATCGAGCTCATCGACGCCAACAAGCTCGAGATGGTCCGGGGCGTCGCCGAAGCGCGCGAGCGCCTCAAGGGCCTCGGCGGCACCGGGCTGCTGTTCTACGCGGGTCACGCCATCCAAGTCGACTGGCACAACTACCTCGTTCCCGTCGACGCCCGGCTCGCCCAGGCGCGCGACGTGCAGTTGCAGACCGTGGACATGCAGTCGATCTTCGACGCGTTCAAGGCAGCCGGCAACCGGATGAACATCGTCGTCCTCGACGCCTGCCGCGACAACCCGTTCGGCCCGAGCGGCTCGAGCAAGGGCCTCGCCCCCCTCGACGCGCCGCCGGGAACGTACATGGCCTACTCGACGGCGCCCGGCAACGTCGCCGAGGACGGCGCGTCGAGAGACGGGAACAGCCTCTTCACGGCGCAGTTCGTCCTGGAGCTGAAGAAGCCGAAGTCGCGCATCGAGGAAGTCTTCAAGCGCGTTCGACTGCAGGTTCGCCAGCGCACCGAAGGCCGCCAGATTCCCTGGGACAGCTCGAGCCTCGAGGACGAGTTCTACTTCGACGAGGGCACGGCCGCGCCGGCTCGGGACGATCCCCGCGTGCGCGAGCGCGAGTTCGCGCTGCAAAAGGCGGAATGGGACCGCATCAGCGAGTCGAAGGATGCGGCCGTCTTCTACGCCTACCTGGAGAAGTACCCGAGCGGCATGATCGCGGCGCTCGCGCAGTCGCGCATCGACGCGTTGCAGGCGCCCAAGATCAAGCCGCAACGCGACGCGAGCGGACGGCCGGGGGACGTCTGGGGCGAAGCGATGAACGACGGCGACCGCTTCTGGTATCACGTGTCCAGCGGCTACACCGGCCGGACGACGGGGATGGGCTCGCTGCGCCTGGAGATCCGCGGCGACGAAGTGTGGGAGATGTGGTTCCGCGGCCACGCGAGCGTCGCCACGGTGCGCGGCACCCGCGCGGGATTCACCGAGAAGGACGAGTCGGGGACCTACGACCCGCCGATCCCGCTGGTGCCCGGGGACGTCTGGCAGGTCGGCCAGACCGCGAAGTCGCGAACGGTGTGGAAGCCGTCGTCCGGACCGGCGCAGTGGATGGACGTGGAGGTCAAGGTCGTCGCGCGCGAGCCCGTCACCGTGCCGCTCGGCACCTTCGACGCTTACAAGGTCGTGCTCAACGGCTTGCGCGAGGACGGCACCCGCATCACGCGCACTTCCTGGTTCGAGCCCGGCTGGTACGGCCCGTTGAAGTGGCATCAGGTGATTCGCGAAGCCCGATCATCGGTTCCTGAGATCACCAGCCGCGAGCTGAGCGGGCGCGAGCGCGGCACCGAGTAGCGCGCACCGGCGTGCATCGACGCCCCGTCGGGCTGCGTTCCCCGCGTCAGGCGGCTTCTTCGACCAGCGCGAGGACGCGCAGCGGGCTGCCGCTGCCCTTCTCGATCTTGAGCGGCGGGCAGATCAGAAGCGCGCCCGTCGGCGGCAGCAGGTCGAGGTTGGTCAGGCACTGCAGGCCGTAGCGGCCGGCGCCGTGCATGTAGTAATGGCACGGGTACGGCGGCCGCAGGTGATAGCCCTGGCCGGCATCGGTGCCGATCGCTTCCGAGCCGAAGCCGAGCACGCCGCGCTCCTCGACCAGGAAGCGCACCGCCTCGGTCGACGGCCCCGGCGTGTGCTGCCCGGTCTCGTCGAAGTTCTGGTACGCCTCGGCGTCGCCGGCGCGCTTGGACCAGTCGGTTCGCATCAGCACCCACGACCCGGCGCCGATCCGCCCGTGCGCCGACTCGAAGCGCTCGATGTCGGCGACGGTCATGAGGTAGTCGGCGTCGGCCTTGACGGGCTCGCTGCAATCGATCAAGCACGCCGGCGCGACGAAGTGCTGCGCCGGGATCGTGTCGACCGAGTTGTTGGCGAGGTCCTTGCCGGAGATCCAGTGGATCGGCGCGTCGAAGTGGGTGCCGGTGTGCTCGCCGCACGAGAAGTTGTTCCAGTACCAGCCGGGCCCGCGCGCGTCGTACGCCGAGACCTCCTCGATCCGGAACGGCCAGCACTGGCCCATCTCGGGCGGCAGCGCGATCTGCGGAAAGTCGGGGCTGAGCGTCTGCGTCAGGTCGACGACGCGGATGCGCCGCGAGGCGAGCGCGGCAGCGAGCTGGGCCAGGAGCGAGGTCGGCGCGGGCGCGACGGCCTTCGCCTTCTTCGTCGCGAGCGGGGAGCGGGCGGGCGTCATGGACCAAATGGTCGCACGACTCGGCGCGCGCGGTGGCGCTCGCTTCAGGTCGGAACGATGAACCCCTTCGAGGCGAACCCCCAGACCATTCGCGATGCGTCCGGCCCGTTGCCGTCGCTGAACCGCTCGCCTTGCGCACCGCCGCTCCAGGCGTGGCCGAGGCGCCCGACCTGCACCAGCGTCGCCTGGGTCACGCCCCTCGCCTTGAAATCGGTCACCGTCATCGGATAGCGCTTGCCGCGCTGGACGCCTCGCTCCGCGCCGGCGCGGGCTCCCGACGCGTCCGCCCAGACCTGCGCCGCAGCGCGGCCATTGCCGGCCGCGACCACCGCGTCGCCCTCGCCCTGGATCACGAGCAGCGGCGGCCAGACGGCGGGCGCCGCGTTCGCGCTCGCCGGCAGCGGCGCCGGGGTGCGCCGGCCCTGCATGGCGCCGACGGCCGACAGCGTCGAATTCGCCGCTCCCGGCGCGATTCCCGAGTGCATCGTCACCGACGTGAATCGCTCGGGATGACGCGTGACGAGCAGCGCCGCCATGCTGGCCCCGGCCGACATTCCGGCCACGGCGACGCGATCGCGATCGGCTGCGTAGAGAACGCACACCTGGCTGATCGCCGCCATGATCAGCGCCGCCTCGCCCTGGGCGCGCCCGGACCGGGTCTCGAACCAGTTCCAGCAGCCGTTCGCGTTCGAGAGGCGATCCTGCTCAGGGTAGAGGACGAGGAAGCGCTCGCGCGCGGCGACGACGTTCATGCGCGTGCTCGCGGCGAAGCTCTTCGCGTCCTGGCTGCAGCCGTGCAGCATCACCATCAGCGGCAGCCGCTCGCCGAACTTCACGCCGGCGGGGCGGAAGACGCGATAGCGCTGCGCACCCGTCGGCCCGAAGACCAGCCCGGCCAGCCAGTCGCCTGCGCCGACGGGAGCCTTGCGCTGCACGAGCAGCGGCGCCACGCCTCGGCCCAGCGCGCGCGAGCCGGCGCGCACGTTCATGCGGGTCAGGGTGGCGACGTTCCGATGGAAGGCGGCGGGCCAGGACGACGAGGCTCGTCGCTTCGTCATTCGCCTAGCGCCTCTTCTTCCGCTTCGTGGCCGAGGCGCCGGTCATCGCATCGGCCCAGACCGCAAAGACGTCGCGAGCCGCGGTGTTGATCGCCGCGGTCGACTGGCGCCTGGCTTCGGCGGCGATCTGCCCGCGAGCCGAGTTGGCGACCGAGTGGGCGCCGCTCAGCCACATGCTCATGAAAGGGTTCTTCTTCAGCCACGGATTGGCCATTGCGTGCTCCTGCTTCTGTGGGCGCCATGGTCGCGCGCCGCGTGAGGCGGGGCCATCGGAGCCGGCGGCCATCTCGCGTAGGTCGATATGCCGCTGTTCGCGACCCGACCCGGAATCAGCGCGGTCCCATATGACCGGCGGCGGCGAAAGACGCCGCTCCTCCGTCGCGGGCCCCTCTGCATAACGCGTTCATAACGCCGCCCCGCTACAACCCCGGCCACTCGGCCACAACACCGCCGAGACGAGGGAGAGATGGCGATGCAAGCGATTCGAGCGCTCCTGGCCGGCAGCATGCTGGCGTTACTGGCGGCCTGCGGCGGCGGCGGCAGCGGCGATGCAGTCGAGCCGGGGCAAGCGAGGCCGGGCATCGCAAGCATCGGCGCTGCAGGTGGCACGGTGATCGGAGAAGACGGCGCCAGCGTCGTCGTCCCGGCCGGGGCCCTGAAGGAGCAGTCCACCGTCGCCATCGCCATCGCCAAGAGCTCCGCCGGGGCCCCGGTCGAGCCGCCGAGCCAGGGCTTCCTGCCCGTGTCGAACGCCTTCACCATCACCCCGCATGGCCACGGGTTCGCCGAGCCGGTGCGCGTGACGCTGCCGTTCGACGCCTCGCTGGTGCGCGACGGCGATCAGCTGCTGGTCCTCAAGGCCCAGCCGTACGGCAAATGGGTCGCGCACAGCGAGGTGACGCGCGAGGGCGCCACGGTCACGCTCGCGGTGCGGGAATTCTCGACCTTCCTGGTGGTGATCCGCCCCACGACACGGATCACGCCTGCACCGAACACCCCCGCACCGACGCCCTTCTCGTTCACGGTCGCGGTCAGCGGGACGGCGCCCAACCTCACGATCACCTATACCTTCAGCGGAACGCGCCCCAACTGCGTCGAAGGCGACCGTCTGGAGACGGTGTTCATGGCGTACTACGACGGCAGCTGGCACGACTCGCTCCTCGGCCTGCCGCAGCACACCATCTCGCGCCAGGAGCTGCTGGCGGTGACGGTGCCCAACTTCTCGCCGCCCGCCGCACCCTTGACCGGCAACACGCTAACGCACGTGGTGATCCAGCCGCCGCACGCGACGGGTGGCGACTACTACGGCGACGGGTCGCTGGTTGTCTATCCGTATCTCAAGGCCCGCTACACCTGCGCCAGCGAACGGCTGGCCAACAACGACGTGGCCGCGCCGTGGACGCTCGAGTCCGCCAACGAGGCGGCCGTGCCCTGGAACGGCTCGAACGTCGCGCTGCTCGGCGACATCACCGACGTCGCAACGAGCGTCGCCACTCCCGTCGTGTCGCGCGCGCGGGCGCAGGCCCTGGCGTCGAACATGCTGGCCCAGCAGTCGAAGTGGGAGATCTCGCGCGACAACGGCGCCACCTGGACCCTGCACAAGCTCGGGGTGGAGCGCGTCGCGACCGACACTTCCTTCTACAGCAGCCAAGCCACGGCCGAGGCAGCCGGACTGTGGAGTCTCGAAGGGGACCTGCCCCCCTTTGCCGCCACGGACAGCGGCGCCCTGCTGCGCTTCTCGGCGTGTGCCTACGTCGCTCCGTTCAGCTGGTTCGATCCGGCGGTGCTGAAGTGCGCTGCCGGCGCGCCGCACCCCATCTCGGTCGCGTTCCTGGCGGAGGCGCCCTCGTTCACGGTGATGCCGGCACCGATGGCGGTGATGGCGGGGGTCGGCGCATCGTTCTCGGTCGTCGCCGCCGGCTTGCCGACGCCGACGCTGCAGTGGCAACGTCGCCTGCCGGCCGGTGCCTGGGAAGACGTCGCCGGGGCGACGGCGGCCACCTACAACCTGGCGGCGACCACCCTCGCCCAGGACGGCACGCAGTTCCGCGTCGTCGCGACCAACGCGTCGGGCAGCGTCGGCAGCGCGCTCGCCACCTTGAACGTCGTCGACCAGGCGTCGCCGCCCGCGATCACCGCGGTCTCCGGGCCGCTGACCGTGACGCGAACGGGCACCGCGGTGTTCGCCGCGACGGTCAAGGGGACCGAGCCACTGAGCTTCCAGTGGCGCCGCGACGGCGTCGACGTCCTGGGCGCCAACTCGCCGATCCTTCGCCTCGACGGCATCGGCGACGGACAAGCCGGCACCTACGTGCTTCACGTCAGCAACCCGGCCGGCGCGGTCCAGGCCGTGGCCCAGCAACTGACGGTGGTGCCGGAGGGCTCGACGCTGCCGACGGCGCCGGCCATCGTCACGCAGCCGGTCGCGGTGCGGGTCAACGCCGGCAATACCGCGACCTTCGCGGTGGGCGCCAGCGGCAGCGGTCCGCTGGCCTACCAGTGGAAGCGCAACGGCATCGACATCCCCGGTGCGACCGCCGCGTTCTACAGCATCCCCACGGCGGCACCAGGCGACGCAGCCACCTACGCGGTGGTGGTCAGCAACGGCGCCGGCAACGCCACCAGCACCAGCGCCGTGCTGACCGTCGACGCGACAGCGCAAGCCCAGCCCCCCGTCATCACCGCCCAGCCCGGCGCGGTGGTGGTGGTGCCGGGAATGAGCGCCCTGCTGGGCGTCGGCGTGCAGGGCAGCGGGCCGATGAGCTTTCGGTGGCTGAAGAATGGCGTGGTCGTGGCCGGCCAGACCCAGGCCACCTACGCGATCGCAGCGGCCTCCGCGCTCGACGCCGGGGCCTATCAGGTGCGCGTCGACAACGGCGTCGGCGAGGTGACCAGCGCGACGGCGCAGGTGATCCTGCTCGGTGCGCCGGCCATCGTCGCCCAGCCTGGCAACAGGTCGGCCGTCGAAGGCGCTTCCGCGACCTTCAGCGTGACGGCCAACGGCGATCACCTCGGCTATCAATGGACACGCAATCAGGTCGCCATCGCCGGCGCCACCGGCACGAGCTACACCACGCCGGCGCTCGCGCTCGCCGACAGCGGCGCCGTCTACGCCGTCGTCGCCTACAACGGCACGGGGGTCGCGATCAGCAGCGGCGCGGTGCTGACGGTCACGCCAGCTCCGGCGGCCGCCAAGGCCTGGCGAACAGCGGCGTTGATCGAGACCGACGACGTCGGCGAAGCCCGCGACCCTCAAGTCGCCGTGAATGCGGTCGGTCAGGCGGTCGCGGTGTGGCAGCAGTCGGACGGCACGTCGATCAACATCTACGCCAACCGCTACACGCCGGGAGCCGGCTGGAGCACGCCGCAGCGGATCAGCCCCGTGGTCCTCGAGACCTCGCAGGCCGCTCAGGTCGCGATCGACGGCGCCGGCAATGCCATCGCCGTGTGGACGATGTCGAACTTCGCCCAGGGCAGCACCAGCGCCAACATCTGGGCCAGCCGCTACACCCCGCAGAGCGGCTGGGGCAGCGCCGTGCTGATCGAAAGCGGCCCCGGCGATGCCGGCAACCCGCAGATCGCCATCGATGGCGCCGGCAATGCCATCGCTGTTTTCTGGCAACACGAGGGCGGGCACGTCAGCATCGTCGCCAACCGCTACGCGAACGGTGCGGGTTGGGGCACCGCCACCGCGATCGAGACCGACGGCAGCGGCGATACCGGCGCACCGCAGATCGCCATGGATGCCGCCGGCAATGCCATGGTGGTCTGGGGCTGGGCGAGCGCGGACCCGCCCTACGGCTTCAGCGTCTGGGCCAACCGGTACACGGCGGGCTCGGGCTGGGGCAGCGCCGGCCCGATCGACAGCCTCAACGCCTCGAACCCCAACCCGAACCCGCACGTCGCGCTCGATGGCGCGGGCAACGCGATCGCGGTATGGCATCGACCCGACGGCTCGTGGGACAGCATCTGGTCGAGCCGCTACGTCGCCGGCGGCGGCTGGGGTGCGCCCGTGTTGATCGAGACGGACAACACCAACAGCGCCCGCGACGCCCGGGTTGCCTTCGACGCCAACGGCAACGCCATGGCCGTGTGGATCCAATCGGACGGCCTTCGCAACAACGTGCTGGCCAACCGTTACACGGCGGGCCAAGGCTGGGGAACGGCGGCGCTGATCGAGACCGACAACGCCGGACCGGCGCTGGAGCCGCGGATCGCCTTCGACGGCAACGGCAACGCGACCGCGGTCTGGAGTCATCGGGATGTCGCCGGCTTCACCTTCAACATCCTGGCCAATCGCTGGACCGCGGCCACGGGCTGGGGCACGGCGGCGCCGATCGACAACGCCCCGGAGGCGGCACGCGCGCCGCAGCTCGGCATCGACGGCTCCGGC
>Ga0207683_10006204_pt1 | contig 10243 bp, 9 predicted proteins | sample KBSM73metaG_FD_184333 | JGI IMG/M metagenome (GOLD analysis project Ga0207683, IMG submission 184333) | Miscanthus rhizosphere microbial communities from Kellogg Biological Station, Michigan, USA - KBS M7-3 metaG (SPAdes) (version 2) | ecosystem: Host-associated > Plants > Roots > Rhizosphere >...
ATCACACGGAGGCACTCGTCGGCGAGGCGGGACCCGCCGGCCTGAACGTCGACCGATTCCGCATCGACCTCGTGTCGAACGCGATCACCGAGGCCTTCGCGGCCGATCTCGACGACGTGCGCGCTCCGTCCGCCGAGGCGAGGGAGCAGGGCAGGGTGTCCGAAACGGAGGGCCGCGAGCGAATCACCTTCCCCTCCGCCGTCTTCCGCGGCGAGAACGGCGACGACCACGGGGTCTTCGGACCGCACCCCTACGAGGCCTACCGGGACGCGGCCCTCGCGGCGGGCGCGGAGCCGATGCGCACCGGGCCGCCCGAGCCGGCGGAGGCGATCGGCCTGCTCGGCCGCTGCGCGACGCGGGAGCTCGAGGAGCTGACCGGAAGGCCGCGCCCGGTGCTCGAGGCGGATCTGTGGGCGCTCGCGCGCGATTGGAGGCTCCGCCCGGTCGGCGTGCTGGGCGGGACCTTCTGGGAGCTCGCCTAGCCCTCGCTGGAGCGGATCAGGTCCACCAGCTCGGGTGGTGCCTTGTCCGGTGAGCCGGAGTCGAACGGCGGGTCCGGGTCGTACTCGATGCCCAGCTGTATTGCCTGGGCCACGGTGTCGCCCGCCATCCGGGCGGCCAGCGTCAGCGCCATGTCGATGCCCGCCGAGACTCCCGCGGCGGTCAGGATCTTGCCGTCCTCGACAACTCGCTCCTGCACCGGCACGGCGCCCAGCTCCTCGAGGCGGTCCATGTAGGCCCAGTGCGTCGTCGCGTGCTTGCCATGGAGGATGCCCGCAGCGGCCAGGACCAACGAGCCCGTGCAGACCGACGTCGTCCAGGTGGTCCCCTCGTGAACGGCCCGCAGCCAATCGAGGACCTCATCGTCCTCCAGTAGCGGCCGGTTCCCCTGTCCGCCCGGAACCAGCAGCACGTCCGGGTCCGGCAGGTCCCCCAGCGCCAGATCGGCCTCCATCCCGAGCGCGCCGGTGTCGGTGCGCTTGACCCCGGGCTCCCTGGCGACGAATCGAAGCTCGACTCCCGGGATGCGCGAGAGCACCTCGTAGGGGCCGATCGCGTCGAGCGCCGTCAGCTCGTCGAAGATCAGGATCGCGATTCGCGTGCTCACACGGACACCTCCCCGGGCCGGTCGGTTGCCCGCCCGATTCGCTTCGCGTCCGGATAGTGACGCTGTAGGAGCTCGAGCGCAGCCCCCTCGTCGTCCGCGGCGACCACGCAGCAGAAGCCGCAGCCCAGGTTGAACACCTCGCGCATTTCCGCGTCGGACACGTCGCCGAGCTCTTGGATCAGGCCGAAGACCGGCGGCACCGGCAGCGGGTCGTCGATCTCGTACCCGACCTCGGCCTCGAGCCGAAGCAGGTTGTCGAATCCCTCTCCGGTGATGTGGGCGAGGCCGCGTACCGCGACGGGAGAGGCGAGCAGCTCAAGGATCGGCCGGACGTAGATCTCGGTGGGTTCGAGCAGGACGTCGCCGAGTGGCCGGCCCAGGCGGTCATCGTCGAGCGGCACGCCGGCCAGGGCCGCGCGGGCGAGGGTGTAGCCGTTGGAGTGAAGGCCGGACGAGGGGAGCCCGATCACCGGGTCGCCGGGCTCCACGTCGGCGCCGGTGACGATCGCGTCGAGAGCGACGAGTCCGACGCACGAGCCGCCCAGCTCCTGGCCGGACACGATGTCGCCCACCTGGGCGATCTCGCCGCCGGGGATCTCCACCCCGGCGAGCTCCGCCCCGCGGGCCAGCCCGATCCCCAGCTCGCCGCAGATCTCTGGGTCCGCCCGTTCCGTGAGGATGAAGTCGAGCATCGCGATCGGCTCCGCGCCCACGCAGATCACGTCGTTGACGTTCATCGCCACACAGTCGATCCCGATCGTGTCGTAGCGCCCAAGGCGCTCGGCGACGACCATCTTGGTGCCGACGGTGTCGGTAGACAGCGCCAGCCCCATGCGATCGTCGAGCCGCAGCACGCTCGCGTAGTGCCCGGGCAGCGGGACCACGCGGGACGGCTTGCCCGTGTCGATCCGCTCCAGGCTCCTGACGAGGGCCTCCACGGCCGTGCTCGCGGCCGACTGGCTCACGCCTGCGCGCGCGTACGCCTCCGCTCCTCCTGCGTCTCCGTCGGCGGGCTTCACGTTGCGGATTCAACCACGGCGCAGCCTGGTCACGACCGCAGCGCCCACCGCGATGCGGTACGCGGCGAAGGGCCAGGGCGAGCGGTCGCGATCCGTCAGGGCCATGAGGCGCTGGGACGCGAGGGTGGAGACGAAGGACGCCGCGGCGCCCGATGCGATCGCGGCCGTCGTGGAGCGATCCGGCCCGCGGCGCCGCATCCGGGCTCCCTTGAGGCCGGTCGCGCCGAGGATGACGGGGAGCGCGACGATCCGGGACAGCAGGTTCGCGTCGGCGCGGCGGTACCGGCGCCAGCGCGCGGCGGCGACCGTCGCGCCGTTGCGGGAGACGCCCGGAACGAGGGCCGTCGCCTGGCCGATTCCGAGCGCAAGCCCATCGGCGGGGCCCAGGTCGTCCTCGGTCCGCTCCTGTGGCGCCCGGTCGGCGAGGAGCATCGCGACCGATCCCGCAAGCAGCCCCGCGGCGATCGTGCGCGGGCCGCCGAGGCGTCGCTCGATGTGGCGTTCGAGCCCATAGCCGACGAGCGCCGGTGGGAGCAGTGACAGCGCGATCGCGGCCGCGCGGCGAGCGCCGAGACGTCGGAGCTCGCTCACCACCGCGCGGCGCTGGGCGATCACGAGCGCGACGGCGGTTCCCGTGTGAAGCGCGACCTCGAAGCTCTTTCTGGTCTCGGGATCCAGGTCGTCCGTCCGCCAGCCGGCGAACCACGGGAGCAACGAGACGTGCGCCGAGCTCGACACCGGCAGGAGCTCCGCCGGTCCCTGCACGCCCCCGAGGATCAGAGCCCTCCGCCACGTGAGGGCGCCCCGGGACCTGGCCCGGAGCCGACTGGCGATCAAGCGGAGGGGGTCGACTCCGGCGTGGCCGCCGCCCTGCGCCGCTTGACGATGAGGTAGACGATCCCGAGCACGACGGCCGCGATCACCACGTAGTCGACGTAGTGGAGGTACCCACGCCAGTCCTCCCACCGCGAGCCGACCTCACGGCCGATGAGAGCCAGCAAGAGGACCCATGGAATGCATCCAGCGGTGGTGAAGAGCACGAAGCGGCCGAGCGGCATGCGCGCGGAGCCGGCCGGCAGCGAGATGAAGGTGCGGACTATCGGGATCATCCGCGAGAAGAACACGGTCGCCGACCCGTGCTTCTGAAACCAGTTGTCGGCCCACTCGAGGTGCTTGCGGTTGATGTGGATGAAGCGGTTCTGATCGAGCAACTCGATCCGTCCGTAGTAGCCGGCGGCGTACGCGATCAGCGAGCCGACGAGGTTCCCAAGCACGCCGGCGGCCACGACGCCGAACAGGGTCATGTTCCCCTCCGACACGTTGAACCCGGCGAACAGCATGATCGCCTCGCTCGGGATGGGAATGCAGGCGCTCTCGAGGGTCATGAGCACGAACACGCCCGCGAGGCCCAGCGAATCGATGACGTTGGTCGCGGCGGTGACGAGTGGGTCCAAAATGTCGGCTGGCACGGGAGGGCAGCATTACACTCGTGCCGGTGGCCCGCCTAAAGGACCGTCTACAGGACCCTGTGTTCAAGCGCCGCGCCCAGCAGTTCGCGGCCGACGCGGTGCTCGCTGCGGCGGCGTTCGGACTCGCATTCGTGCTGCGGTTCCTGGACGTGCCGATTGGGATCCCGCATCGGTACGTGACGATGCTCGCCGGGTCGATCGCCTTCGTCGCGATCGGCAAGGCGATCGTGTTCGAGGTCCTGGGCCTCCACCGCAAGTGGTGGCGCTATTTCCAGCTCCCCGACATGTGGCCGGTCGTGAGGGCGTCGGTGGTGGCGAGCATGATCCTCGTCGCGGTCTTCACGCTGGCGAAGCCGTACGACTACAACCTTCCGCGCTCCGTCGTCGTCTTCGACCTGCTGCTCACGATCCTGCTGGTGGGCGGCGCGCGCCTCGTCCGGCGCACGATCGCGGAGCGTCCTGACAAGGCCACGCGCGGGGCCAGGACGCGCGGCGTGCTCATCATCGGGGCGGGGTCCGGCGGCCAGATGGTCGTTCGCGAGCTCAAGCTGAACCCCGACCTCGGGGTCCGGGCGATCGGCTTCGTCGACGACGACCCCGGCAAGCGCGACATGACCGCAGCCGGCGTGAAGGTCCTTGGCTCGACCGGGGAGATCACCGAGATCCTCGACCGCGAAGGCCCGGACGAGGTCGTGATCGCGATCCCGTCAGCGCCGGGCGTGCTGCGCGCCAAGGTCGTGGCCGCCTGCCGGGAGCGGGACATCCCCGTGCGGACCCTCCCCACGGTGTTCGAGCTCCTTCGCGGCGGCGTCCAGCTCACCCGCCAGCTGCGCGAGGTGCGCGTCGAGGACGTCCTCGGACGGGAGCCGGTGGTCATGGAGCTCGACCGCGTCGGCGCCTACCTGGAGGACAAGATCGTCCTCGTCACCGGCGCCGGCGGCTCGATCGGCGCGGAGCTGAGCCGGCAGATCGCGAGGGTTCGCCCCAAGCTCCTGGTGCTCCTCGACCACGCCGAGGACAACCTCTTCCGCATCGACCGGGAGATGCTCGAAGAATGGCACTTCACCCGAGTCGAGGCCGTGCTCGCCGACTGCAAGGAGGGCGAACGGATGCTGGAGGTGATGCAGCGCTTCAAGCCCGACGTCGTCTTCCACGCCGCCGCTTACAAGCACGTGACCCTGATGGAGGCCAACCCCCTCGAGGCGGTCCGCAACAACGCCATCGCGACCCGCGTGACGGCGGAGACCGCCGCCGCCGCCGGCACCGAGCGGTTCGTCCTCGTGTCGACCGACAAGGCCGTCAATCCGAGAACCGTCATGGGCGCCTCAAAGGCGATGGCTGAGTGGATCGTCGAGGCTGCGGGCCGGCGCCATGCGGCCACCCGTTTCATCAGCGTCCGGTTCGGCAACGTGCTCGCCTCGTCCGGGAGCGCCGTGCCGATCTTCCGCAGCCAGATCGAGAAGGGCGGACCCGTCACCGTGACCCACCCGGACATGGCCCGCTACTTCATGACCATCCACGAGGCCGTGCAGCTGGTCATTCAGGCGGGTGACCTGGGGGCCGGATCGGGAGACGTGTTCGTGCTCGAGATGGGGGAGCCCGTCCGCATCCTCGACCTCGCGCGCAACATGATCATCCTGGCCGGATACGAGCCCGACGTTGACGTCGCGATCGAGTTCATCGGGCCGCGGCCCGGGGAGAAGCTTCGCGAGGAGCTCTTCAACAGCGACGAGAAGGCACGGCCGACGACCGCGGAGCGGATCGTCCGCGCGGTGCGAGCGCGCCCGCTCGACCCCGACTGGGTCGGACGCTCGGTGGACCGCCTGGAGTCCCTCGTCGCGTCAGGCGACGAGGCGGGCCTGGCGGACCGCGTGGTCGAGGTCGTGGAAGAGCGCGTCGCCGAGTCCACGCTCGGCCCCTCGTAGCGCAACCTCCCTGCTGGCAGCGCGGTTACGGGTCTGGCGCGCCATAAGATGCGCCGTCACCGATGCACGCGATCGAGTCCATCGGGCCCGTTCTGGGCATCGTCGCCTTCGTGGGCCTGGCGGTTTTGGCGTTCCTCCTGTTTCAACAGGCGCGCGAGATTCGCCGTGTCCGCGACTGGGCGGGGCGCGCCCCTGAGCGCGCGGCCGAGGCGGCCGAGGCGGTCCAGGCCGCGGCCGAGGCCTCACGCGAGGAGGATGAGGCGGAGGTCGCCGAGGGCGAGGCTGCACCGCAGCCGGCCACGGGCCGGTTCCGGGGCGCCCTGAAGCGCTTCTGGTGGCGTATCCGCGACGGCTTCGCAGCCATTGACCGCCGCCTCCCGATAGACGGCCGCTACGTCCTCGTCCTGCTGGCGATTGCGGTGATCGCGGTCGGCGTCGTCACCAGCGGGTTCGGGCTCGTGGGCGGCAGCGGAGGAGGAGGGAACGGCAAGCACGGGTCCAATGCCAGGCCGAAGGCCACGGTCGCGGTGATCAACGGCACGTCCGTGCCCGGCCTCGCGGCGACCGTCGAGCAGAAGGTCGTGACGAAGTCTGGCTACAAGACCGGGCCCGTGGGCAACGCGACCACGAGCGTGCCCCAGACCGTCGTGGAGTACACCAGTGGGATGCGATCCGACGCGCAGAAGTTCGCGGCGGCCGTCAAGAAGGAGCTGGGCGACACGCCCGTCCAGCCCATGACGCCCGAGACCAAGGCCGCGGCGGGCAAGGTCGACCTCGCCCTCGTACTTGGCCTCGACAACGCCGGTTTCGGGGGAGGGGGTTAGTGCATGCCTCTCGCCTCCACCGTTGTCAAGGTCCTCTACGACGCCGCCCACCGCATGCCCACGTACGTCTCGCTGGCGGCAGTGGTCGGCTGTTTGTTCCTGGTCGTGCTCTACCTCTCGCAGCGCCGCGACCTGGCCCGCATCCAGACGTGGATGGAGGCGGTCCCCAACCACCCGGCCGAGGACATGGCGCGCAGCGAGGCGCTGCTCGACCGGGCCGAGGCCGAGTTGGAGGAGATCCTCGGAGTGGAGGCGCCCATCGAGCAGACCGCGGTGGCCCCACCGACGGAGGCAGCACCCGCCCCGAGCTCCCAGACGACCACCAGCGAGCGGCCGGCCCTTGAGCAGATCACGACTGAGCGGGAGGCGCTCCTCCCACATCCGCGCTGGCGGCGATTCGCGGCGCGCGTCAGCCAGCCAAGCGTGCTCGCCGCGATCGCCGCGGGAGCGGTGATCCTCGGCGTGCTCGGCATCTTCGGCTCGGAGCGGCTCCTGAACGACAACACGGGATCGCAGCAGTCGCGAAAGCCCGGTGCGTTCGTGCCTCACGACGTCAGCGTCGCGGTGCTGAACGGAACGGCGGTAGCGGGCCTCGGTGCGAAGGTCGCCGATGACGTGAGGGCGAACAACTTCACGCTCGGAACCGTGGGCAACAGCCGCAAGGAGTACGACCAGACCGTCGTGATGTACGAGCCGAACGAGAAGAAGGCCGCGCTGAAGGTCGCGCACGACCTCGGCGTGAAACCGATTCAGAAGATCGACCGCGCGACGCAGGACGCGGCGGGGAACGCCGACGTGGTGGTCATCGCCGGAAGGGACCGGACGCGCTGACCCGCATCGCGTCGGCCCTGTTCGCGCTGCTGCTCGTCGCGGCCGTGGTCGTTGCGGGCGTCGTGGTCCACGCCCGGACCCCCAAGCTGGAGCTCGAAGTCCAACACCTGACGCCGAAGTTCGCTCCCGCGGGGCACACCAAGCACCCCCGCACGGCGAGGATCGAGTTCTTCATCCGCGACACCGATCCCCACGCCGTCGTGCAGATCGTCGGCCCCCAGCGTCAGCGCATCCGCACTCTGTACCGCGGACCCCTTCTCGCCGGCCGCGACATCACGTACCACTGGGACGGGCGGACCGATGCCGGGAAGCTCGCAAGCCCCGATGAGAAGTACCGGTTGCGGGTGGTGCTTCCGGACCAGGGTCGTGACATGGTCTATCCGCAGGAGATGACGTTGGTCGGAGGGGGCTCTCGGTGACGGCCTCCGTACCGCAGTTTCTCGGCATGCTGATCGCCTGCGGCGCAGCTGCCGGGGCGCTCCTGGCCCGCGACGCGCGCCTCCGCTACGGCTGCGCCCTGATCGCCCTGATCGCCGCGCCCGTGTTGATCGCGGGCGACGTCTGGGGCAGCTCGCGGCTCGTCGCGCTGCGCCACCCCCCGGAGAAGCTCGCCGTGGCGGTCGCCGCCGCGGTGGTCGTGGCAGCGGCCGTCGCCGCGATCTTCCGCCGCTGGCCCTGGAGCTTTCCCCTCGCGACCTTCGCGGTCCTGCCCCTGCGGGTGCCGGTTCACGTCGGCGGGCAGACCTCGCACCTCCTCGTGCCGCTCTATGTGGTGATCGCGGGCGGCGTGTTGTGCTTCGGGTACGCGGCGCTCCGAGGCCGCGGCGATCGCACTGATGGTGCGCCGGAGGCGCATGCGCCAAGCCGGCGGGACTCGACGGCGGTCGTCTGGCTTTACCGAGTGCTGGCCGCCACGCTGGTGCTCTACGCGATCCAGAGCGCGTATTCAGTCGACGTCTCGAACGCGATCGAGAACGCCTCCTTCTTCCTCGTTCCCTTTGCGCTGCTGTTCGTGATGCTCGGTGAGGTCCGCTGGAGCGATCGGCTGCTGGGCTGGATCTTGGTCACGGTCTCCGCGGTCGCGCTTGTCTTCGCCGGGGTCGCGTTCTGGGAGTACGCGGCTCGCGACCTCCTCCTCAGCAAGGGGGACCTGCTCGCCTCCAACCAGCTGCATCTCTACTTCCGCGTCAACTCGCTCTTCTACGACCCGAACATCCTGGCGCGGGCGCTTGCACTCGTGCTGGTGGCGCTGGGCGCGTACCTGGCATGGGCGCGGAACACGGGGCTCGCGATCGCCGCCGCGGTCGTTGCCGGCATCTTGCTCGCCGCGCTGGCGCTCAGCTTCTCGATCACCGGGTTCGCGGCGTTGATCGCCGGTCTCCTGGTCGTCATGGCCCTTCGGTGGGGGATTCGGTGGGCCGTCGGAGCGGGGGTTGTGATCGTGGCGGCGATGGCGATCTTCTTCGCGGTGAGCGGCGTCGGCCGCGAGGACCTGAGCTCGTCGGACAAGATCAACGACATCTCCAGCGGCCGGGTGAGCCTGATCAGCGGCGGCTATCACCTCACCAGGGACCGCCCGTTGTGGGGATTTGGATCCGGCTCCTTCGGGACGGCGTTCAAGGACAGGATCGACCCGACCGCAAAGACCACGGCCTCGCACAGCGAGCCGCTGACCGTCGGCGCGGAGCAGGGTGCCATCGGCCTGATCGTCTACGTGGCGCTGGTGGTGCTCGCGCTGATCGTCCTGCTGGGCGGCGCGGGCGGCTCTGTCGGAGCGGCGGCCGTAGCAGCGTGCTTCGTGGCGATCTTCGTGCACAGCCTCGGCTACGCGGACTTCACGGTCGACCCGGCGACCTGGGCGCTCCTGGGGGTGGGGGTGGCGCTGAGGCGCAAACGCGTGGCGGGATCCGAGGTGCCGGTCGCAGGCGGCACGCCGGCTCCCCAGCCGGGCGACCCGCGACCAGCCGCCGCCTAGCTCAGCGCGATGTTCGACTACCTGCGCCGCCTCGCGACGACCGGCGCCGCCTACACGGCCTCGAGCGTCCTCTCGAAGCTGATCGCGGTCTTCCTGCTGCCGATCTATACGCACTACCTCTCGCCGAGCGATTACGGCGCGGCGGAGGTGATGCTCGCCTCCGTCATCGCCGCGAGCATCGTCGTCAGGCTCGGGGTCATCGAGGCGATCCTCCGCTTCTACTACCTGCCGAACGAGCGCTCACCTGCGGTTGTGGCCACTGGGTTCGCCTCCCTCTTCTGGGGCGCGACGATCCTCTCCCTCGTCCTGCTTCCCATCGCCGGGCCGATCTCCCAGGCGCTACTCGGCCACGAGGACGCCGGCCTCGCTCGCCTCGCGATCCTCGGCCTGTGGGCCCAGACGCTCTACGAGTATGCGCTCACCCTGCTGCGGCTCGACGAGCGAGCGAAGGCCTACTTCGGGATCACGATCGTCAACGTCCTGATCACGATCCCGTTCACGGTGTTCCTGATCGTCGTCGAGGGGGAGCGTGCGAGCGGCATCCTCCTCGGGACCTATGCGACCGGAGCGGCGGTCACGGTGTGGATGCTGTGGCGCGAGCGCCGCCGCCTTGCGCTGGTCCCAGACACTCCCCTCCTGCGCCGCATGTTCCGGTTCGGGCTCCCGACGATGCCGGCAGAGCTCTCGCTCTACTCCCTCAACTTCATCGACCGCATCATCATCGCTCGGACGGTGGGACTCGCCGAGGTCGGCCTCTACGCGCTCGCCGTCAAGTTCGCCCAGGCGATGCAGGTACTCGTGCGCGGCCTGCAGCTCGCCTGGCCGCCACTCGCCTATTCGATCCAGGACGACGACGAGGCGCGGCGGGTCTACTCCTCGATCTTCACCTGGTTCGCTGCCGTGCTCGCCTTCGCGGCGAGCGGGCTGTGGCTCGAATCGCGCTGGATCGTCCGGCTGCTCGCGGCGCCCGACTTCTTCGCGTCCTACCAGGCGGTCGGTCTCCTGGCGACCGGAATCGGCCTCTATGGCCTTTACCTGGCGATGGTCGTGATCCTCGGGCGCACCGGGCGCACCGAGTACAGCTTCCCCGCG
>Ga0207683_10006205_pt1 | contig 10242 bp, 10 predicted proteins | sample KBSM73metaG_FD_184333 | JGI IMG/M metagenome (GOLD analysis project Ga0207683, IMG submission 184333) | Miscanthus rhizosphere microbial communities from Kellogg Biological Station, Michigan, USA - KBS M7-3 metaG (SPAdes) (version 2) | ecosystem: Host-associated > Plants > Roots > Rhizosphere >...
CCTTTGATTATACAGGGTAGCAAACGTGTTATCAGCGACGGTGGTAATTCCGAGCTCCTTTGAAATATTCGAGACCTTGCGTAGATCAGTAATTTGCATCAATGGGTTTGACGGAGTTTCTAGCCAAAAAAGCTTCGTATTCTTCCTTGCTGCCCCCCGATAGTTTTCCGCTGTGATTGCGTTAATAAAGGCAGTCTCAATATCGAATCGATCCTCGAGATAATGAAAGAGATTGGTAGCCGTCGAATACATCGAGGCTGGCGCCACGATATGATCGCCGGATCTGCACACTGAAAGAACAGCGGCCGTCACCGCCGCCATTCCGGAGGAAAAAGCGATAGCGGATTCCGCGTTCTCCAATCGAGCCATGACCTTTTCCAGAGCCGCAGTTGTCGGGTTTCCGAGGCGGCCGTAATAATATCCGGGCTTCACCTCATTGTGAATTGCAGCACCTTCGTCAGCGTCGGGAAACGCAAAAACGGAGGCTGAGTATATCGGGACCGAGAGCGCTCCGAAATGATCATCAAGGTCCTCGCCGGCATGGACTGAGAGTGTATTGAAGGATTCGGTTGCCATATTTCTGCTAATCGTACTTTTACGCAGTGCAAAAGGCAATCCAGAGCTCCGCTCACTCGCGGCAAATATAAATATGGCTTGACAGATATATCGTTGGTGATAGGATGGAGGTTGATGCTAGATGATCACAACACATGACGATAGGCATATATGAATGAAGAACTAAGTCAGATTGAGCACCTATTTCTTGCTTTTGGCGACAAAACGAGGCTGCAGCTTTTGTATCTGCTGCGTGACGGAGAGGTGAGTGTCAACGCGCTATCAGATGCTTTGAATTCGAGCCAGCCAAAGATTTCGCGCCACCTCGCGTATCTTCGAACCATGAATGTGGTCACTACGCGACGGGAGGGGAAGAATATTTATTACAAACTCCACCTCCCTTCGAATCCATTCGGAGTCTCGCTTGTGCAGGAAACGATCGACTGGCTCGATTCGTTTTCAGGAACTCACGTCCGCAGCCGACGACCAAGGCAGGATACGCCTCTAACGACGGAAGCTCCAGTTGCCCAGCCCTTCGTCATAGATGAACACCAATCTGAGAAGCCAAATGAGGGGCAACCCAAAGCGAAATCCGAACTGGAGTTTGTTGAGGCGGAAGAGATGGAAATCTACTTATTATGATCCGGGACGTTTTCGTATTCGTATGGGCAATGCCGACATTTATTTCCACAACAATATCCGCGCCGAATCAGGTAGTTCTCGGTAAGTACCATCAGACCCTCTTCGAAATAGAAATCTAGCCCTTCTACTAAAGGCTGTGTTTGCTCGTTTGAAACGGACGATTCATCTACAGCGCTCATACATAGCAAGAAACTCGATGTTACCTTTCGCTCCAAGTATCGGCGATTCTATTGTATGCACAACACGAAGCCGGAGCTCTTCGACTGCAGTGTTCACGTTTTGGATCGCGGCCTCGCGTTTTTTCGTATCCCGGACAATGCCGCCTTTCCCGACCTCACCCTTCCCAACTTCGAACTGCGGCTTAATGAGAACAACCAGCTTTCCCGAATCCTTCAACAGCGATATGATCGCCGGAAGGATCTTTGTGACTGATATGAAGGAAACATCGATCACGGCGAGATCGAATTTCTCCTCGAAGTCCTCCGGCGATAGACTACGGGCGTTCGTGTTTTCTCTTAGGTCAACGCGCTCATCGATTCGAAGCCGCCATATCATTTGATTCGTGCCGCTATCGATTGCGACTACCTTTTCCGCGCCGTGATTCAAAAGACAATCAGTAAAGCCGCCCGTGGAAGAACCGATATCGAGGCAAGTCCAGCTCTGCGGAGCAATACTGAAATGCGTTAATGCATGCTCTAGTTTAAGACCGGCCCGGCTTGCGTACTTGGTCTCGTCCGAGCCACCTTTCAACCGAATTCTTGCGGATTCTGAAACCATCTGCGACGGCTTGTCGATTCGATTCTCGTCCGCGAGAACGACGCCGGCCATGACAAGAGCTTGGGCTTTTGTTCGAGAGTCGGCGAGCCCACGCTCGACGAGAAGCCGGTCTATGCGCTCCGTCGAATCCCGATCTTTCCGTGCCATGCTCGTCATTTCGCCTTAGATATTGCAATGCTATTCTATTGAAGTAAATGTCTAAGCGAAAGTTAGATGGCTTCACGCGCTTTGCGTGGTTCGCCCTTGTCTACAATCTCGTGGTGATCCTGTGGGGCGTTTTCTTGCGCGCCTCGTATTCAGGCGACGGTTGTGGCCAACATTGGCTAACATGCCAGGGTGAGCCGATTCCGTCGGCACCCGAGCTAAAAACCGTCATCGAATTCTCTCATCGAGTCACCACGATGATCGCCGGATTTGTCGTTCTGATACTTTTGATATGGGCTTTTAGAAGGTTTCAAAAAGGTCATATTGTACGCAAGCTGGCGGCTCTCTCATTCGTGTTCATTCTTATCGAGGGCGCAATTGGGGGCGGCCTTGTGCTAACCGGAAACACGGCGGCAAACTGGACCCCCTCCCGTCCTTTCTGGACTGCGGGCCATCTGATAAATACGTTTATTCTTATTGCGTTCCTGACGCTAACTGCGTGGTTCGCGGGACGGGAGGGTCCATTGGAATGGAGGAAGCTATCAACCCGTGACGTCGCGCTTATCGCGGTCGGAATAGGCGCAATCTTGATCGTAGGGGTAAGCGGGTCGATGGCTGCTCTTTCGACGATGCTATTTCCGTCTGAATCGGTCGGCGAAGGAATCGCGAGGGACCTCGATCCTAATTCACATTTTCTCCTCCGGTTGAGAATTTTTCATCCGATACTTTCGATCTTCACCGCCGTGTACCTTTTGTTCTTTTCAGGTATTATGCGCAAAAATGCGGTTTCATCGGTAGAGACTGCTAGGTGGTCCAAGGCGCTTTCGATCTTGATCGTCCTTCAGATCGTTTTTGGGGCGGCAACTCTTTTGATGCTAGGACCGATCATGATGCAACTCGGGCACCTCCTGCTCGCGGATCTTGTTTGGATCGCCTTCGTTCTCCTTTGCGCAAGTTACGTCACTGAAAGCGATTTCGCCTGAATCGCCGGTCAAGAGACGCGCCACTGCTCCCCACGCATAACCAGTTCGTCGAGAGAAGACTGGAGTTCGAGCAGTTTTGCTTCAAGTTCACCGTTTCCGGGTTTGGACGCGACGTATATGGGTTCCCCAAAGATGACCGCTGCCGGAGAAAATGGCTTTGGCAACTGTAGTCGGTCCCAACTGCCCAACCGCCAAAATCTCTTGCATTCGATCACGAACGGCAGGATAGGATTGCCGGTCTTCTGGGCCAACGCCACCGGCCCCATTTTTACTTGATATCGAGGACCGCGCGGGCCATCGATAGTAAATGCGGCAGGAAATCCTTTATTCATCATGCGGATCATTCCCACGAGGCCGCCAACCCCGCCCCGGCTCGAGGAACCCTTAACAATGCCGAAACCAAATCGCTGGATACACCGAGCCGTATATTCACTATCAAGGCTCTGCGATGAAAGCACGATTATCTTTCTATCGCGAAAAAAGTATGTGCAGGCGAGGATCCGATCGTGCCAAGCGGTATAGATCGGCAACCGGCCGTCGGTTTTGATCCTGTCCAGATTCTCTACGCCGATCGATTCAAATCTGAGTGTCAAACCAATGGTTCGGACTGCCAAGTAGTACGCTAAGCCCACCATCCTGATCGTGATGCGCTGGAAAAATGTGAAGCGATCGAGGGGATGAAATTGGAAGGCGTTTTCGATTCGGTCGGACACTAATGGAAAATATGTCGCAATTTCGCTATCATTTGCAACACAGGTCAATAAAATTTCGTTTTATTTATTGGCCCCCTCGGATGCAAAGAAGGATCCTGATCATTGACGACCACGACGATCTCGCCACCGCGACCGAAGAGGTTTTCACCAATCTTGGACATATTGTTGACCTTGTTGACAATCGTGAAGACGCGCTCAGGATAGACAACATTGGGGATTACGACCTTGTCATTACCGATCTAGACGTCGGCCGACCTGCCGATACCCTCGCAAACAACGGTAGCCATCCGGTATGCCTTCCAAAAGTTGAGCTAAACGAAAACTCGGGTCATGTAAAGGCCTTTAAGATCTCCGCGACGAATTATCGTCGGGAAGGCTTCAACGAGGAGGAGCTGCGAGATCTGGTGGCGATGGTCCTGGATTATAAGATCCGGTTCGTGGACAAGGCCGACCTCGTTCAGGATCTGCATGAGAATATCGAGTTCGAACTGCCAAGCGCGATCTCATTGATGCACATAGTGCTTGAGTACCTGTTGAAGCGTGTCGAAAAGCTCGGTGTAGTAAAATCCGAACAATCCAATCTTTTTGTCGCTCTCGACGAAGCGTTCGTCAATGCGGTCAAACATGGCAATAAATACGACGCTGCCAAGCTAATTCGCGTAACAGCCGAGGTTTCAAAAGAAGAGGCCCGATTTACTATAGAGGACGAAGGCGAGGGCTTCGACGTTCATAGCATTCCAGACCCCCTAGACCCCGAAAATCTTTTCAAAACCAGCGGCCGTGGCGTTCTGTTTATCTACAACATAATGGACGAGGTCAAATACAACGAACGCGGCAACCGCCTGACGATGATCAAGAAGTCAGACGCGAACGATCTACGGAAAGAGCCTGCCTAAGTCTTCACCTCAGATGAAAGTCACGATCGGGCAGATCAATACGACGAACGGCGATCTAGACGGCAATATCGCGAAGATTATCGGCGCTGTAGAAAAAGCAAGGTCCGATGGCTCCGATCTCATCGTTTTTCCAGAACTTACAACCCACGGCTACACTTCGCAGGATTGGTTTCAAGACGCGGACATTATCAGCCACGCACCTGAACCCCTCGAACGAATAATCCCGGCAACAAAAGGAATTACTGCGGTCGTCGGAACGATCCGCCCAAATGAGGAAAAAGATGGACGGCGGCTTTTTAACTGTGCTGCCGTGATTCACGACGGCAAACTGATTGGCTTTGCCGACAAAACTCTGCTGCCTGAATACGACGTTTTTGACGATCCGCGCTATTTCGAACCTTCCGATCACAGGCAGATCTTTAAAGTTAACGGGGTTAACCTGGGCGTCGTTGTCTGCGAGGATTTTTGGAACGATAAGACATTCTGGAGAGAGCGTTTATACGAAAGCGATCCGACCGACGAAGTCATCGCTATGGGAGCTGACCTCGTCGTATCGATAAACGCCTCGCCCTATAACAAAGGCAAGATCAAGCTGCGTTGCGATATGGTCTCGCACAGGGCGAAGCAACAGAACATACCGATCGTATTCGTCAACCTCATCGGCGGAAATGACGGGATCATCTTTGACGGGGCGAGCCTAATAGCCGATGAAGAAGGGGACATAATACTTCAAGCCTCAGCGTTCGAAGAGTTTGTAGAGACGGTCGAGCTTGATGTCCGCAAGCCGGATGTTCGAGGCATCACGGGAAACGAGCTTGAAGCGATCCGTCAGGCGCTGGTGCTCGGCATTCGCGATTATGCGCACAAAAACAAGTTCGAGAAGGTTGTTATCGGCCTTTCCGGAGGTATTGATTCGGCGTTAGTGGCGACCCTGGCTTGTGAAGCGATCGGTCCTGAAAATGTTCTTTGTGTGATGATGCCCTCGCCATACTCGTCTGAGGGGAGCGTAAGGGATTCGGAAGTGCTCATTTCAAATCTCGGATGCGAAAGTCGTACCGAGCCTATCTCCAATGCGTTTGAGGTTTTGCTGGATCAATTGGATCTTCGCGAACCGAAAAAAAGTGGAGAATCGGTGGCGGCTGAAAATCTCCAATCTCGACTTCGCGGCGTGATTTTGATGGCGATCTCTAATTCCGAGGGCCGGCTTCTCCTTTCGACCGGCAACAAGAGCGAGCTAGCTGTTGGTTACTGTACGCTATACGGTGATACTAACGGCGGTCTGGCGGTGCTCGGCGACGTCCTAAAAACTGAAGTATGGGCCATCGCCCGGCATATCAACGCGTCCTCGGGGCGCGAGATCATTCCAAATAAGATCATCGACAAACGGCCGTCGGCGGAACTTGCGCCTAACCAGTTTGACCAGGACTCTCTTCCACCCTACGAGGTCATGGATCCGATCTTGAAAATGTACTTCGAACAAAAAGCGGCGCCGACCGAGATCATCGCCGCGGGCAACGATGCGGAACTCGTTATCTCTGTCCTTAACCAGGTCGAGCATCCTTCGAATGAATTCAAGCGCCAGCAACTGCCGCCAACTTTGATCATCTCTAAAAACGCCATCGGCGTTGGCCGGCGTCGCCCGATAACTCACCGATACAAGCGATAAGAAAAAATCGCAAGTTACCCAACCTTTTCCGTTCATTAGAAACAGCGACATGCTGATGAAATTTGATCGGAGTTTTTATGGCACAGTTCGACAGTCCTTTGAACAATATCAAGATCGCGAGCCCGTGTTCCGCTGATTGGGAAGGAATGTTTGGCAATGAGCGGAAGCGGTTCTGCGGCGACTGCAAGCTCAATGTTTACAATCTTTCCGGAATGACCCGAACCGAGGCAGAGAGTTTATTGGAGCAGGCGGAAGGCGGCCTCTGCGTGCGATATTACCGTCGCGCTGACGGCACGATCCTTACACAGGACTGTCCGGTAGGTTGGGCGAAGGTCAAACAGAGGGCCTCGATGATCGCGACGGCAGCCTTTTCACTGATCGTAAGTTTCTTAGCCGGCCTATCCTTCTTTGCGGCATTTTCGAAGAAAGTCGATCTTGGTGTACGTTTGCCTATTCCTTTCGCGACACCAACTCCGAGATATGAACCGCTCATGGGAGCCGTTGCGGTACCCTCGCCCAAACCAACGCCGAAACAGTCACCCAGCCCAAGGGTGGGAAGGGTTGTGATGGGCGATGTGAGTATCGATACCAAAGTGATGAATGTTGCCGGTGCCGACTCCTAGTTCTGATAGAAAAAGGCCTCCGCGGATTTTCGGAGGCCTTCTTTTTCATTCAATATTACCAACTTATTTTTTTACATAATACCCTTCACGCGCTCTTATTTTAAGATCCGTTCGTGTCGGGAGCCCGACATTTACCTTGACGAACTTGTCCCGGGGAAAGTCCGCGTCGGAATAATACTGGATCAAATACTGCGCCCGCAGTTCGTTCGCGAGTTGGCGAAAAATCCGTTCTAAAACCTCCGTGTTCGCCTTCATGTTCATCTGGTTCTGATAAACGTCCTTTGTATCGATCGGCTTAAACTTGGGAAGGAATGCGGTGCCGCCGGTTTCCTTTGAAAATACCTGCATATTCTCCTGCCCGAAAACGCTCATCTGATTTAGTTGATACGAGCTGCCAGCAGGATTGATAGCGTAGTGAACAATGTCCGCGTCCTGGAGTGCCCTTAGAACCTTCGCACGTTCGCTGTTTTTGGCAACGTTTTGAGCCTGGACTATCACCTTACCAAGCTTTTTGAAATCCGGATCCGGACCGTTGTCGACAAGGTTGCGTTCGTATTGACGTTGGGCCCGTTGAACGCCTTCACTAAAATTATCTTCGCCGTCCGAAATAACCAGGATCACGCGGCGTCGACCTTCGGGCGAGGTAGTTCTTAGCTGTTCGGCCGCCATTCGTACCGTATCGAAGAACGCTGTCGCGCCTTTCGTAGTCGAAATATTCATTATACTGGCCACAGAACGCTCCGCGGTCTCACGTCCCTGAACGAGAATTGGCTTTTGCCCAACAGTGTAAATGGTTGCTCGGTCATCTGGTCGAAGCACTTCTTTCAAAAACTTTGCCGCCGTCTGCTGCTGAAATCGAAACATCGCATCGGTGCTCGCCGACACGTCGAAAAGCAACGCGATCTCAAGTGGCACACTCATCGCGTCACCCGCACTTTCAAGTGTCTGCGGACGACCTTCCTCCAATACGGAGAAGTCTTTTGCGGTCAAACCGAGTACTGGGTCACCGTTTGCGTTCGTCACCGAAACAGGCACCACGACAAGGCGCGAATCTACCTTGATAACTCCTTCTTCCTCCGTGATCTTCGGCGTGGGCGTCGGAGTCTGCCCAAATGATGTTGCAAATGAAAAGAGAACCAACGGAAGGATCGCCGAGAATTTCTTGGAGGATCTCATAATGGTAGTACGATTGCGGGAACAAGGAAGGGGTTGCAACAGAAAGCGAAAACGGGAGTGAGCCGCTTTCGCTTTCCGAAGAGGTGAAGTTGTCAATTATTAATTGTCCGTTACTTGGCGGACCTCGACGTTTTGATTCATCCCGCGGCTGACAAGCAGCTTAACTTCAACACGGCGATTTGCCTCGCGGCCTTCGCGAGTTGTATTGTCCGCAACCGCCTGAAGTTCGCCGAATCCATAAGACTGTCCTATACGACGAAGTGGAACGTTGTGATTCTCGATCAAATAATCGATAACGGCCTTTGCACGACGCTGGCTAAGTGTCTTGTTGTGTGCGGTCGAACCCTCGGCCGATGCAAATCCCGTTATTTCAATAAAGTAACCCTTCAGGGGAGCGGAGGCCGCCGCAACTTCGTCCAACATCATTTTCGCCTCTGGCGAAAGAACCGCGCTGTTTACGCGGAAGTTTACGGTCTGAGTCGATTGAACAACATAGTCGTCGATATCAGAGATCCGTTTGTTGGTTGCATTGACACCAGCAATAGCCGCATCCGCAGAATCCTGTGCCGCTTTCGCTCCACCGCGTGCCGCATTTGAGATAGCCATCAGCTCATCGATCTGGCCGGAAACACGTTGTGCGTTCTCTTCCGCTGCGGTTAACCTTGCCTCAGCCGGGGTAACCCGTGCGTCGATCGACTGAGCTACTTCGAGATTCCGTTTTTCAAAGCGGACCTTTGATGCAGTAAGACTGCCGCTGGCGTCGCCTGTACCTTCAACCTCCAAAGTCAGACCACGAACCAAAGCTGTCGGTGCGTACTTATCGCCGCCGAAGAAGGCCTTATTCTTTATGCTAGCCGTCGGACCGACTACGACCCTGGTATCCGAGCCGTTCAGGTCGCGCACGATGACCGTGTTGTCGTCGTCCTTTGAAACGATCACACCCTGGATCTTTGCCCTTTGGCCGGCCGGAATACTGCGAAGCTGTGCATCCTGAGCCAACACGCCTACCGCAGTAACAACGAGTGCTATGAAAATAGCTGAGATCTTTTTGAACATGTCCTTATTCTCCTGATGATGAAATTGAACCGCTTGATCCGGGCAATCGACGCGAGATCGAACAGTAAAGCAGAAACGATTCACGTTTGCGGGGAATACCCGCGGTCGAAACTGCTATGGCATATACAATTAGTGTGCCATGACGTTGGAGGGCGTCAAATACGCGTTAACTCATTGATTTTATTAAGTCTATTGGGAACCAGGTCGTGATCTTGAGGTCAGAAAACCGTCTCTATTCTATACAGCAGCATCCATCGCAGAATGCCCCGTATTGATTCGGTACAGTAAGCGAAATTGATTCGTAAGTCAAGAATTTTCTAAGGAAAACTCTGTGCGTTCCAAATACGCCTTCATAAAGGAAAGGAATTTTTCGGCATCCGCTCCATCCACTATCCGGTGGTCGTAGGTTAGAGCGAAATATGCCATCTGCCTGATCACGATCGCATCATCGCCCTCGAGAGAGGTTACGACTTTCGCTCGCTTCTCGATCGTACCGACACATAGAATGGCGACCTGAGGTTGGTTGATGATCGGTGTTCCGAAGAGGCCACCAAAAACGCCGGGGTTTGTGATGGTGAACGTGCCGCCGGTAACTTCGTTTGGATTAAGCTTCTTAGTTCTCGCGCGGTCCGCAAGGTCGTTCGCAGTAACGGCAATTTGACCCAGCGATAGCGTGTCCGCGTTTCTGATCACGGGTACTATCAACCCCCAATCGAGTGCGACCGCCATCCCGAGATTAATATCCGCTTTGTAAACGATTTGATCATCCGAGACCTGCGAATTCAGGACGCGGTGCTGCTTGATCGCGTTCGTAACGGCTTGGAAGATGAACGGCATGTAGGTAAGCTTCGTGCCGTACTCCTGTTGGAACTCATCTTTATGCCGTTGGCGAAATCTGGCGACGTTCGTCATGTCGATCTCGTAAACGCTCGTAACATGGGCAGACGTCTGTTTCGAAAACGTCATGTGCTCCGCGATCTTCTTTCGCATCACGGACATTTTCTCGATGCG
>Ga0207683_10006207_pt1 | contig 10240 bp, 6 predicted proteins | sample KBSM73metaG_FD_184333 | JGI IMG/M metagenome (GOLD analysis project Ga0207683, IMG submission 184333) | Miscanthus rhizosphere microbial communities from Kellogg Biological Station, Michigan, USA - KBS M7-3 metaG (SPAdes) (version 2) | ecosystem: Host-associated > Plants > Roots > Rhizosphere >...
CGTTCCATCTGCGCCGCGAGCGTGTCGGCGTTGCCGAAGAAGAGCGCCCCCTCCAGCTCGAGGATCGCGATGCGTTGCCGCTCTGCGCGCAGGAAGTCTTCCTGCGCCGCAGGGTAGACCCGACGCGACGGTTGTGCGGTCGCCCGGTAGCTGCCGCGGATCAACGAGCGGTTCATCGACTGGACGAACAGGATCATCGCCAGCAGAACGCCCACCACGACACCCGTGACGATGCCGAGCCAGATCGTGATGCCGAAGACGATGACGACGATCGCGAGGTTGAGCCACATCTCGCGCGACAGCTCGCCGCTCGGCAGGCGCGCCACCGTGCGCCGCGACCAGTGGTCGACCAGGCTCCAGGCCAGGGTCACCATCAGGCCGGCGAGGACGGTCAGCGGCAGCATGCCGATCAGCGGGCCGCCTGCGACCAGCAGAGAGCCGGTGACGAGCGCGCCGACCGCCGCGGCGCGGTGCGACACGGCACCGGCGGAGAGCAGCGCGGCAGCACGTGATCGGCTGTAGGTCAGGGGCAGGCCACCGAAGACGCCGCTGGCGATGTTGCCGGCACCGAACGCCATCAGCTCCCGGTTGGGGTCGTGCCGCGCATTGACCCGCTGATCGGTCGCCAGCGCATTCATCACGGTCTCGAGCGAGCCGACGATGGCGAGCGCGAGCGCCGTCACGAACAGGTGCTCGGCATGGCGCAGGACGAGCTCCGGTGCCATCGAGGTGGCCCACAGGGGCAGCAGCACGTCGGGCAGCGGCAGCTGCTGGGGCAGCGGACCGACTTGCGGGCCGAGCGCGACCCCCGGCCAGGCGACGGCGAAGGCGGCGTAGAGCGTGCACCCGAAGATCATGCCGAGCAGGGCCGCGGGGGCACGCGGCCAGCGCCAGCCGATGAGCCACACGCTCGCCGCGGTGGCCAGCCCGACCAGGAGCGTGGCGGGCTGCCACGACGCCAACGCGGGAACGATCCCGTCGGCATTGGTTCCGGCGATGCCGAACAGCGCCGGCAGCTGCGCGATGACGATGAGCACGGCAATGCTGTTCATGAAGCCCGCCAGCACGGGTTGCGGCACGTACTTCGCCACCGCGCCGAGGCGCAGCCAGCCGAACAGCATCTGCAGCGCGCCCATCAGCACCACGCAGCAGGAGATCGTCGCCAGCAGGACGGCGAGGTGTCCGGGCTGCGACAGCGGCTGCATCACCGGGTCGGTGATCAAGGTCGCAACCGCCGCTGCGAAGAGCAGCATGGTGGCCGAGCTCAGGCCGGCCGTCGGCATGGCGCTGCGGCCGATCATGGCGACGACGAAGCCGCCCACGATCGATGCCGTGCCGCCTGCCAGCATGCCGACCGGCGCCGCCGAGGGTCCGAGCGCGACAAAGGCGAGCAAGGGCAGCGTGAGCCAGCTGGCCAGGGTGACGACGGAGACTACGAAACCCGCCATCATGTCGGCGCGCCATGCCGGAGCACGAGCTCGTGCCGCGACGGGTTTGCGACTGCGGGATGGCGTCTCGGGCGAGTCGCGGACGGGTTGCGGATCGAGCACGAGGCGCCGGAAGCGGGAGCGAAACGGAGATCGCCGGATGCTCGAGGCCGACCGACGGAACGCGGCGATGCTAGCGTGTCAGCTGGCGCAGGTCGCCGAGGGGCTCGGCGGTCCGAGCCTGGACCCGAAGCTAATGCAACGTTGAAGCGAGACGCCCGGGACGCCGCGACGGACTACCGCAAGCCAGCGCGGTCCGGTCGCCGCTGGGAAGCCAGGGCTGCGGGCGCTCGGCTACCCAAGCGACAGCGACGCGCTCCGCGAAGGGTTGGGACGGCGGCTCAGCCTCAGCGCCAGCAGCGCCGCCCCCGCCAGCGCCAGCGTGCCGGGTTCAGGCACGTTGTTGCCGTCGTTGATGTGCAGGATCAGCGACGCGTCGTCGACATAGGTCTGAGGGGCGCCGGTCGGTGAATTCACGCCGAATCCCAGATATCGCGTGCCCGCCGACAGGCTCACCCCGCTGTACCCGAACTCCTGCCAGGTGCTGCGATCCGAATCGGTGGTGAAGTCGAAGCCGCTCTCGAGAAATTGAAAGCCGCCGAACGTCGTCGGGGCGCCCGGCCAGCGCAGCAGCGCCATGCCGACACGAGCCGCAGTCGTGGCGTTGAAGTAGGCGCTCGTGTCCACCGTGACCAGGCCAGCGTCGATCTCGGCGGCGTAGGCCGTCAGGTCGACGATCTGATAGACATCGGAAGAGGTGTTGCCGGTGGGGACCGAGCCGAAGTCCAGCATGCGCAATCCCCCCCGCGGCGTGATGCTGAAGGCGGGGCCGGTCACCGAGCAGGCCGCGTCACCGACCGCCCACTTTCCGTAATCGGCGGGGCCATAGGTAACGTCGAGCGACGCGCAGAAGTTCCCGCTGCGGAACGGGGATTCGAAGCCGCCGTTGTTCAGCACGGAGACGGTCGACGCAAGTGCCAGCGTAGACATCGCCATCGTTACCGCCACGGCAGCGGCGCCGAGGGAGACATTGAGCGCCGAACGGACCAACTGCGTTGCCAGCATTGAAACGCTCCCGTGGATGACGGCGCTATGGTGTCTGCGATGGCACGCTGCGGTGTATCGGCCAAAGAGCCGAAGCGATTACCCGGCCCTCACTCGAGGGGGTGACCCCCACGAAACAGCTTGCGGTGGCGGCGAGCTTCCTTGACGCATGTCAATGCGCCGGCCCGCGCGAAACGAAGAATCAGGTCGTCGAGCGCGCGGCAGCCGAAAGGAACGGCCATGGCACTGATCGAGCAGGCGGCCACCCAGGGCAAGGCTTCGAAGGGGTCGAGCCTTGCAGGATGGATCTTCATGGCGGCGCTCGCGGGCGTCGTCGCCGGCTGGGCTGCGCACGAGTTCGCTCCCGATACCGCGACCGCAGCCGAGTTCGCCGGCTACTTCTCCATCCTCTCGGATGTCTTCCTGCGCCTGATCAAGATGATCATCGCGCCGCTGGTGTTCGCCACCGTGGTGGCGGGCATCACCGGCATGGGCGACGCCAAGGCCGTCGGGCGCATCGGTGCCAAGGCGCTGCTGTGGTTCATCTCCGCGTCCCTGGTGTCGCTGCTCCTGGGGATGTTCTTTGCGAACCTGTTCCATCCGGGGCTGAATCTCGGCTTGCCGCTGCCCGAGAAGGACATGGCGACCAACCTCAAGACCGGAGGGCTCAACCTGCGCGAATTCATCGCTCACGTGTTCCCGCGCAGCTTCTTCGAGGCAATGGCCACCAACGAGATCCTGCAGATCCTCGTGTTTTCCTGCTTCTTCGGCTTCGCGATGGCGCTCCTGAAGTCGGACCTGGTCAAGAGCGTGACGACGTTCATCGGCGAGCTCGTGCCGATCATGCTGAAGGTGACCGACTTCGTCATGTGGTTCGCGCCCGCCGGCGTCTTCGGCGCGGTCGCCGCCGCGGTCACCGTGCAGGGACTCGGCATCCTCGCAACCTACGGCAAGTTCATCGGCTCGTTCTACGCAGCGCTGCTGGTACTGTGGATGGTGCTGATCGGTGCCGGCTTCACGGTCCTGGGCCCGCGCATCGTCCGTCTGCTGGGCTTGATCAAGGAGCCGCTGCTGGTGGCGTTCACCACGGCGAGCAGCGAGGCCGCCTATCCGAAGTTGATGGAGCAGCTGCACAAGTTCGGCGTCAACGACCGGGTCACGGCGTTCGTGCTGCCGCTCGGCTACTCGTTCAACCTGGACGGCTCGATGCTGTACCAGGCGTTCGCGGCGCTGTTCATCGCGCAGGCCTACGGCATCGATCTCTCGTTCGGCCAGCAGCTGACGCTGCTGCTCGTGATGATGGTCAGCAGCAAGGGCATCGCCGGCGTCCCCCGCGCCTCGCTGGTGGTGGTTGCCGCGGTCCTGCCGACCTTCGGACTGCCGGAGGCCGGCCTGCTGCTGATCATGGGGGTCGATCAGTTTCTCGACATGGGGCGCACGGCCACCAACGTGATCGGCAACAGCATTGCGACCTCGGTCGTCGCCAAGTGGGAAGGCCAGCTCGGCGAACCGGTGGCGGATGCCGGCGATCCTCGTGCCCAAGCGGCCGCAGCCTGATCCGGACACCATGGGCAGGCTGCCGATGCGCCCGGCGCTCACGTCTGTAGCAGCTGCGAGCCGCGCCCGGGCCTGCGCCGGCCTGATCGTGCTCGGCGTCCTGCTGGCGGCCAACGACGCCGGCGCACAGGTCGACGAGCCCGCGGCGCGGACGCTGTCCGGCGCGCTCAAGCGCATCAAGTCTTCGGGCGTGGTCCGCATCGGCTACCGGGCCGACGCGGTGCCGTTCTCCTACGAGGTCCGGGAGGGCCAGCCGCACGGCTACTCGATCGACCTGTGCGCGGCCGTCGTCGCAGACATCGCTGGCGAGATCGGCGTCTCGTCGCTGCGCACCGAGTACCGGCGGGTGACGACGGCCGATCGCATCGACCAGGTGGCTGACCGCCGGGTCGATCTGGAGTGCGGCGCCAGCACCAACACGGCCGAGCGGCGCGCGCGCGTCGCCTTTTCCCCGCTGACCTTCGTCTCGGGAACGCGGCTGCTGGTCCGGCGCGGCGAAGGCGTGCATTCGCTGCGCGAGCTCGCAGGCCGGCGCGTCGCCGTCGTGCGCGGCACGACCAACGAGGCCGTGATTCACCAGCTCGCCGCCCGGCCCGCTGGCGCTTTCACCGTGCTCGCAGCGGATGATCATGCGCAGGCGTTGGCATGGCTTGCCGACGGCCGCGCCGACGCGCTGGCAGCGGACGACATCCTGATCGTCGCCCTCCTCGCCGAACGCGGCCTGCAGCGGCAGTACGCGGTCGTCGGCGAGCTCCTGTCGTACGAGCCCTATGGAATCATGTTCGCGCGGGACGATCCACCGCTCGCCGGAGTCGTCGACGCGGCCTTTCGCCGGCTCGCGCAAACACGCGAGATCCGCTGGATCTACGACAAGTGGTTCATGCGCAGCCTGCCATCCGGTGCCCGCCTCGGCGTGCCGATGAGCACTCAGCTGGAGCGATCCCTCCAGCTGCTGGGACTGCCGCCGGAGTAGGCGCAGGCGGTGAGCCCGGGAACACCGACAGCGGCGAAGTCGACGTTGCCGCCGATCGCCTCGCTCAGAACATGATCCTGGCGAGGAACAGCCCGGTGGCGACGGCCACTGCCGTGGCGACGATGCCGGGGATCATGAACGAGTGGTTGAGCACGTACTTGCCGATCCTGGTCGTCCCCGACAGGTCGAAATTGATCGCCGCAATCAGCGAGCCGTATGTCGGAATGAAGAAATAGCCGTTGACCGACGGAAACATCGCGATCAGGAACTGCGGCGGGATGCCGAGGGCGATTCCGAGCGGCATCAGTGCGCGGGTGGTGGCCGCCTGGCTGTACAGCAGCACCGAAGCGAAGAAGAGCCCGAATGCGAAGGTCCACGGCGCTGCCCTGGCCCAGTCGCCGATGGCGGGAACGATCACGTCCTTGTTGGCGGCGATGAAGCTGTCGCCCAGCCACGCCAGGCCGAAGATGCCGATCACGGCGACCACGCCGGCGCGCAGCGTCGCGGTCTTCGGCACCTCGTCGACGTCGATCTTCGTCACCAGCAGCATTGCCGCCGCGATCGACAACATCACGACCTCGATCACGATCGGCATCTGCAGCGGGTCCTTCGCGCCCGGGAGCCTGCGCAGCTCGGGGAAGAAGCCGAACAGCACCACCAGCGCGACGCCGGCCAGGAAGATGAATGCCGACGCCTTGGCGGCTGGCTTCAGCGGCGGCCTCTCGGCCGCGGTCTTGGGCGCCGGGATGGCGCCCGCCTTCAGGCGCGCCTGGTATTCAGGATCGTCCTTCAGGTCCTTGCCGATGAACATCGAGACGATCGCGGCGGCCAGGACGCCGGTCAGCGTGGCCGGCACGCACACCATCAGGATCTGCGGCAGGCCCCATTGCGTCATGCCCTTCTCGGCGAAGAGGCCGATCATCGCCGCCGTTGCGGCGGCGACCGGGCTTGCGGTGATCGCCTGCTGCGACGCGATCGTCGCCACTGCCATCGGCCGCTCCGGCCGGATGCCGCTCTGGTGCGCCGTCTCGTAGATCACCGGCAGGAGCGGGTAGACGATGTGCCCGGTTCCGGCAAGGAAGGTGAAGCTCCAGGTGGTGAGCGGCGCGACGATCGTCACGTACTTCGGATTGGCGCGGATGATGCGCTCGGCGATGCGCACCAGGAAGTCGATGCCGCCAGAAGCATCCATCACCGAGGCGGCCATGATCACCGCGAGGATGATCAGCATCACGTCGATCGGCGGCGAGGTCGGATTCACGCCGAAGCCCGCCACCAGCACCAGCAGTCCGACGGCGCCCCACAGGCCGAGCCCCACGCCGCTGTAACGCGCGCCCATCCAGATCGCGGCGAGCACCACCAGGAATTGCAGAACGATGGAGAGCGTCATCATCTTTCTCCCGGGAGTGCAGCGGTCCGAAGACCTCCGCTGCCCTCCCCTCTATTGCTCGAACTTCGGGCTGATCAGGTTCTCGAACGAGAACACTTCGTTCCACTTCTCCTCGGTCAGCAACTTGCGCTCGTCGACGACGATCTGATGCAGAGGCTTGCCTGTCTCGTAGCCCTCGCGCGCGATCTCCGCGCATTTCTTGTAGCCGAGCGACGGTTTCAGGACCGTGACGATGCCGAGCGAGTTCAGCACCATGTCGCGGGTTCGCTCCGCGTTCGCCGTGATGCCGTCGATGCAGTGGACACGCAGGCTGTCGACCGCGTGCTCCATGGTCGAGATCGACGTGAACAGCGCGAACGTGATCACCGGCTCCATGACGTTGAGCTGCAGCTGCCCGGCCGAGGCGGCGAGCGTCACCGTGAGATCGAGCCCGATCACGAGAAAGCCGACCTGGTTGACGACCTCGGGGATCACCGGATTCACCTTGCCGGGCATGATCGAGCTGCCCGGCTGCATCTGCGGCAGGTTGATCTCGTTGAAGCCGCAGCGCGGGCCTGACGCCAGCAGGCGGAGGTCGTTGCAGATCTTGGTCAGCTTGGACGAAGTGCGCTTCAGCACGCCGGACAGCAACACGTAGGCGCCGGTATCCGAGGTGGCCTCGATCAGGTCGCCGGCGAGAATGAATTTCAGGCCCGTCAGCTCCGACAAGTGCTTCGTGGCCAGTTCCGGATAGCCGGGATGCGCCGTCACCGTCGTCCCGATCGCGGTGGCGCCGAGGTTGATCTCGTGCAGGAACTGGCGCACCTCGGCGATTCGCTGCACCTCCTCGCCGAGCGTCGTACCCCAGCCGTGGAACTCCTGGCCGAGCGACATCGGCACCGCGTCTTGCAGGTGCGTGCGCCCCATCTTGAGCACCTTCGCGAACTCCTTGCTCTTCGCGAAGAACGCATTCTGGAGTTGTCGCAGCGCGAGCATGTAGCTGTCCAGGCGCAGGATCAGCGCAAGGCGGAACGCCGTCGGATAGATGTCGTTCGTCGACTGGCCGAAGTTGACGTGGTCGTTCGGATTGACGAACTGGTATTCGCCCTTCTTGCGGCCGAGCTGCTCGAGCGCGAGATTCGCGATCACCTCGTTCGCGTTCATGTTGGTCGATGTGCCGGCGCCGCCCTGGATGAAGTCGGTGACGAACTGATCGCGCATCTCGCCTGCGATCAGCCGATCGCACGCGGCGGCAATCGCGTTGGCAACCGTCGCGTCGAGCACGCCGAGGTCGCGATTCGCCAGCGCCGCAGCCTTCTTCACGTAGCCGAACGCCTTGACGAAGTTCGGCTCCAGCGACATCGGAATGCCGGTGATGTGGAAGTTCTCCTTGCCCCGGAGTGTCTGGACCCCGTAGTACGCATCCTCGGGGATCTGCTTGTCGCCGAGAAAATCCGTTTCGATGCGATAGGACATGTCGTTCTCCTTTGTCGGTGGCGTCGCGGGGTCTCTCAGGTACCGACACGGCCTGTTGAGGAGTGTCCGGCGTGGACCTGTCCCAAGGTTGACCAGGATCAAGGTCCCTGCGAGGCTCCGGGCAACTCGGCGATGCGGCGTTCTCGTTGCGGATCAGACGGTCTCGTGCCTGCGTTCCCGAAGCGACAGCGGCGCCCGCTCGCCGCTTCGTTGCGCTTCCTCAAAGGCTGCGTTCGAAGCTGCGATCACAGTCGGATCCGTCATCGCAAGGGAAGGTCAACCATGTACAAGCGCATCCTCGTCCCGTTCGACGGCAGCCCGACATCCAACGCGGGTCTCGACGAAGCCGTCAAGCTGGCCAGGCTCACGGGTGCCAGCATCAGACTCGTCCACGTCCTCGACCATCTGCCTTTCTCGTCGGGCGGACCCGGCCTCACCGGCGACCTCCTGGGCATCCTGGTCGAGGCCGGCTCGCAGCTCCTGCTCGAGGCGAAGCGACGCGTCGAGGCAGTCGACGTCCCGGTCGACACCTTCCTCTCGGAGACGTTCGGAGAACGGGTTTGCAACGTGGTCGCCGAGCAGGCCAAGGCCTGGAACGCCGACCTCATCGTCATCGGCACGCACGGGCGTCGCGGTGTGAAGCGCCTGCTCGTCGGCAGCGATGCGGAGCAGATCGTCCGCACGGCGTCGGTGCCCGTGCACCTGGTGCGCATGGCCTTGGCCGAAGCCCCAGCACGTGCCGACAACGACGCGGCAGCACAGGTTTGATCGCTCGCCAGGACGCCGCGCCGGCGTTGCCGGACAGCACCGGAGACTTCGACAAAGGCCGCGCAGGCCGACCGGACGCCGGCGGTCAGTTCACGGGCGCAGGGCAACCGGAGGCGCGGAGCGCATGGCGTCCGCCACGAGCTCGGCGATGTCGAGCGACCGAGTCGCGCCATCGGGGCTGAGCGCGCCGAGGCCGTCGCTCATCATCACCGCGCAATAGGGGCAGGCGGTCGCGATCACGGCCGGCGAGCGCTCCAGCGCCTGCTCGACACGGACGATGTTAATGCGCGTGCCGATCGTCTCGTCGATCCACATGCGGCCGCCGCCGGCGCCGCAGCACATCGACTTCTCGCGCGCGAGCGCGAACTCGATCGGCGCGTCGCGCGAAAGGCGCGCCACGACCGCGCGCGGCGCGTCGTACTCGCCGTTGTGCCTGCCGAGGTAGCACGGGTCGTGGTAGATGACGCGCTCGAGCGAGGCGTCGACCTCGATCCGCCCGTCGGCGAGCAGCTCGGCGATCACCTGCGTGTGGTGGACGACGTCGACGCGAAGGCCGAGCTCGGGATACTCGTTGCGCAGCGAGTTGAGCGCATGCGGGTCGCAGGTGACGATGCGCCGGACGCCGAGCTCGCCGATCGTCGCCGCGAGCTTGGTCGCGAGGTCGCGGAACAGCATCTCGTTGCCGACCCTGCGCACGCACTCGCCGGTCGACCCTTCGGCGGCGCCGAGGATGGCGAAGCGAACGCCCGCCTGCTGCAGGATGCGAACGAAGGCGCGCGCGATCTTCTGGCCGCGCGGGTCGTACGACATCGCCGAGCCGACGTAGAACAGGTAGTCGAGCTCCGCGGCTTCGGCGGCGTCGCGCACGACCGCGACGCCGAGCCCTGCGGTCCACGCGGCGCGCTCGCTCGACGGCAACCCCCAGGGGTTGCCTTCGGCCTCGTAGGCCTCGAACAGATGCTTCAGCTCGTGCGGGAACTCGCCGGCGATCATCACCTGGTGCTGGCGCATGCGAAAGAACTTGTCGAGGTGCTCGAGCTCGATCGGGCACGCCGCCTCGCAGTAGCCGCAGGTCGTGCACGCCCAGAGGGTCTCGTCGGCGATCACGGGGCCGACCAATGCCGGCAGCTTGGCCTCGGGGTCGCCCGAGACGATCAGGTCGCCGTGCGCGACCAGATGATGCTTGAGGCTGTCGTTGACCATCTTCAGCGACAAGGGCTTTCCGGTCAGGTGGGTCGGACACGCGTCCTTGCAGCGGCCGCACTCGGTGCAGGTGAACGCGTCGAGGCCTTCCTTCCAGGTGAGGTCGCGCGCGTCGCGCACGCCGGCGTTCATCTGCGACTCGTCCTCGGCTTCCATGAGCTTGTCGAGGTCGACCGCTGGCACGCGGTTGCCCGGGCGGCCGCGCCGGAAGTAGAGCGTCGGCAGCGCGGTGACGATGTGGAAGTGCTCGCCGAGCGGCAGGATGACGAGGAACGACAGGACGACCACCATCTGGGCCCAGTAGAAGAGCCGGTAGCCGACCTCGAGCGCCGGCTGCGGCAGGCCGCTCACCGCATTGGCGAT
>Ga0207683_10006208_pt1 | contig 10239 bp, 14 predicted proteins | sample KBSM73metaG_FD_184333 | JGI IMG/M metagenome (GOLD analysis project Ga0207683, IMG submission 184333) | Miscanthus rhizosphere microbial communities from Kellogg Biological Station, Michigan, USA - KBS M7-3 metaG (SPAdes) (version 2) | ecosystem: Host-associated > Plants > Roots > Rhizosphere >...
AGAAGGCATGACGCCCTATGAGATGATGCTCTCCGAGAGCCAGGAGCGCATGCTGATGGTGCTGAAGCCCGGCCGCGAAGCCGAGGCCGAGGCGATCTTCAAGAAGTGGGAGCTGGACTTCGCGGTGATCGGCGAAGTGACCGACAGCGGCCACATGGTGCTCGAATTCGACGGCGAGGTGGTGTGCGACATCCCGCTCGGCCCCCTGGCGGACGAAGCGCCCTGCTACGAACGCCCCTACGCGATCCCGAAGGCGCCCGAGCCGCTGAAGGACGTTCCCGAAAGCACCGACATCGCAGCGGACCTGTTAAAGCTGATGGCCTCGCCCAACCTGGCTAGCCGACGATGGGTGTGGGAGCAGTATGACCAGTCGGTCGGCGCCGACACGGTGCAGCGCCCCGGCGGCGACGCCGCCGTGGTGCGGATCCACGGATCGAAGAAGGCGTTGGCCATCACCACCGACTGCACGCCGCGCTATTGCTACGCTGATCCCTACGAGGGCGGGAAGCAGGCGGTCGCCGAGGCCTATCGCAACCTCTGCGCGGTCGGCGCGCGGCCGCTGGCGATCACCAACTGCCTCAACTTCGGTAACCCGCAGCGGCCGGAGATCATGGGCCAGTTCGTTGCCTGCGTCGAAGGCATGGCCGAAGCCTGCCGGGCGCTCGACTTCCCCGTCGTGAGTGGCAACGTGTCGCTCTACAACGAGACCAAGAACGAGGATGGGTCCTCGCTCGCGATCCTGCCCACCCCCGCCATCGGCGGCGTCGGCCTGCTCGAGGATTGGGAGAAAAGCGCTACGACAGCCTTTAAAGCAGAGGGAGAAACCGTCGTACTTCTGGGCCATTCGACCGGCCACGTCGGTCAGTCGCTGTGGTTGGACGTCTGCCACGGCCGGCGCGATGGGGCGGCGCCGCCGGTCGATCTTTCCGTCGAGCGCCGGCTCGGCGAGCTCCTTCGGCAGCTGATTGGCGACGGTGTCGCGACCGCAGTGCACGACATCAGCGACGGAGGCCCATTGGTCGCCATTGCCGAAATGGCCCTCGCCGGCGGGATCGGTGTTCAGCTGAGCTTGCCAAACGTTCCCAATCCCGCAGCCATATTGTTCGGCGAGGATCAAGGCCGCGCCATCGTCACGACGAGCGATCCCGGCGCGGTGATCTCAGCCGCTACCGTCGCGAACCTCTTCTCCGCTCCCGTCGGGCGCGTTGGTGGGGGAGCAGTTGCGGGACCCGGATTCTCAGCATCGCTCGCCGCCGTCCGCGCGGCACACGAAGGCTTCTTCCCCGGCCTGATGGGCAGCGAGCTGACGCCGGAATTCTGATGGCTTCCGGTTATTCGGGAACGCCGCTCGCGAAGAAGCTATCGCTCAAGGACGGCATGCGGGCCTGGCTGGACGGAATGCCCGAAAGCGTTGCCGGTGAGATCGCTGCGGAAGGCCTGCAGCTTCAGCGTCTCGACAAACCCGAAGCGCCGATCGACGCCGCGCACATTTTCGTCACCAACCGCGCGGACCTCGAAGCAAAGCTGAAGCTGCTGATGCCGCTCCTCGAACCTTCCGGCTTCATCTGGGTCAGCTGGCCGAAGAAAGCCTCGAAGATGCCGACAGACATCACCGAGAACGTGATCCGCGATGTCGCGCTCCCTATGCACTTGGTCGACGTGAAGGTCTGTTCGGTCGACGACATATGGTCAGGACTGAAGCTGGTGATCAGGAAGGAGCATCGCTCGTGAAGGGGGAAACGATGCAACGGTCAGTCGTGAAGCCAATCATCGTAGCGACGCTCGTCTGCGGCACGCTCGACATCCTTCTCGCGGTCGTCCTGACGCTATCCCACGGGCGTGAGCCTGCGGCGATGCTGCGGTCGGTTGCTTCAGGGCCCTTTCCTGCTGCGCCGGGCTGGGGAACCGCCGGCTCGACGCTAGGCCTTGCCGTCCACTTTACGTTGATGGCCATCATGGTGGCGTGGTTTATGATCGCTGCCCGGAATGTCCCGCCGTTGACGGACAAGCCGTGGCTGGCGGGGCTGATCTACGGCGTTATCACCTATGCCGCGATGAACCTGGTTGTCGTGCCATTGCGTTTTCCGGCGGCCTGGCCCCCGCAACCGACGGGAATTGCGACCCAGCTGTTCGCCCACATCGTGCTCGTCGGGCTCCCGACGGCTTACATCGCGCGGCGCTACCTTCGCGCCTGAACATTACTTGCGAATGGTTCTCATTAGCGCTAAATAGCGCCGCATGATCGTCTGCGTCTGCAACAGGATTACCGAAGCCGAAGTGCGCAAGGCCGCGCACCAGGGTCAACGTTCGCCCGAAGCGGCTTACGCCTCCCTCGGCTGCGAGATCCAATGCGGCTGCTGCCTCGATTATGCGCAAGAGGTGATTGACGAGGAGCTAGGCAAGCGACCGCGCCTCAAGCTCGTCGCCTGACTTGACCGCTATGGTTTGACGGAGCATCGCCCGCTCGCGACGCGGAGGCGATTGATGAAGGGCGACCCCAAGGTCCTCGAGCTCTTGAACGAAGCGCTGAAGAACGAGCTCACCGCCACCAACCAATATTGGCTGCATTACCGCCTGCTCGACAACTCGGGCGTGAAGAAGCTCGCTGAGTTCGAGCGGTCGGAATCGATCGACGAGATGAAGCATGCCGACCGCCTCGCGGAGCGGATTCTGTTCCTCGATGGGCTGCCCAACTTCCAGTCGCTCGGACGCCTGCACATCGGCGAAAATGTCGAGGAGGTTTTGAAGGCCGACCTCGAGCTCGAGATCGAGGCTCTCGGCCAGCTCAAGGGAGCAATCGCCCACTGCGAAACCGTAAAGGATTACGTCAGCCGCGATCTCTTCTCGGAAATTCTCGAGAATGAGGAGCAGCACGTCGACACTCTCGAAACGCAGTTCGAGATGATCGGGCGAATGGGGCTGCAGAATTACATCCAGCTCCAATCGGAGCCGGCCAAGGACTAGATTCGGCCGAAACCCTGATTGCTGACTTTGCGGCCGAATCCGGTCGGGGCGGCGCGCTGGACGAGCGGATTGGTGGCCTTTTCGAACAGCTGGACCGTCTCGTCGAACAGCTTCCGCAGTTCGACGACCTGCGGCACAAGCTCGTCCGGGAAGCGGTGAGTCTCGACGCACAGGCGCGCGGTCGATTCGATCAGCTCCGCGAGCTTCGCCACCGGCTCGGCGCCAAGCTGGCGCGCTTCGCCCTTGAGCGTGTGCGCGGGAAGGACGAGCGCAATGGTGTTCTGTTCGCGCATGGCGAGCTCGATATCGGCGATCGACTTGACGCCGTCTTCCTTGAAATAGCTCAGGATCCGGATGAAGGCCGGACCGAGCTCGGTCCGGCTCTTCTCGAAGTGAGCCCAGTCGACGACGTCCCGAGCCTCATCGGCCAACGTGCATGCTCCTTAAGCGCCGGACGCGTGCCGGCAGTGAACCCACCTCTCCGGATAAGGCGAAAAGGGTAAATTTTGCCTTAGCGGCGCCCTATCGGCGACCGCGGTCGAAGGGATTGGAGCGGCCGCGGAAGTCGAGCCGGATCGGCACGGGGCCAAGGCCGAGATCGCGCCGCATCGCGTTGAGCAGGTAGCGCCGGTAGCTCTCGGGAAGCTCGTCGGTGCGGTTGCCGAACACGACGAACGTGGGGGGGCGGCTCTTCACCTGGGTGATGTAGCGGAGCTTGATCCGCTGCCCTTTCGGCGCCGGCGGAGGGTTTGCCTCGACCGCGCTCTCGAACCACCGGTTGAGCTCGCCCGTGGACACGCGTCTGCTCCACGCCTCGCGCAGGTCGAACGCGACCTTGAGGATCGTGTCGGTTCCCTTGCCGGTCTTACCGGAGACGGTGAGCAGGGGCACGTCGCGGAGTTGCGCCAGGCCCTCACCGAGCGCTGCCTTCACACCGTTGAAGAGCGCCGAAGCATTCTCCGCCACGTCCCATTTGTTGAGGGCGATGATCAGCGCTCGGCCTTCCTCGATGACCTGGGCGGCGATCTTCAGGTCCTGGACCTCGAGTCCCCGCGTCGCATCGAGGAGCAAGACCACGACCTCCGCATAATCGATCGCTCGGCGCGTATCGGCGGCCGACAGGCGCTCGAGCTTGTCATCGACCTTGGCACGCTTCCTGAGGCCCGCGGTATCGACGAGGCGGACCGCCCGTCCTTCCCACTGCCAATCAAGGCTGATCGAATCGCGCGTGATCCCGGCTTCGGGGCCGGTGATCATCCGCTCTTCGCCGAGCATGCGGTTGACGAGGGTGGACTTGCCGGCATTGGGCCGCCCGACGATGGCGAGCTTGAGGACCGCACCGGCGCCCTCCTCTCCTTGGTCGATATCGTCGTTCTCTCGCTCGACATGCGGTCTGAGCATCTGGAACAGGTCGGCGACGCCCTCGCCATGCTCGGCGCTGAGGGCGATCGGTTCGCCGAAACCGAGGCGATAGGCGTCGAGCGTACCGCTTTCCCCCGCACCTCCTTCGGCTTTGTTGGCGACGACGATCACGGGCGTCGATTCGGCGCGGAGCCAGCGGCCGATCTCCTCGTCCAGCGGAGTGAGGCCTTCGCGGGCGTCGATCATGAACAACGCCGCGTCGGCGTCGCGGACCGCCGCCTCGGTCTGCTGGCGCATGCGTCCCGGCAGCGAAATCGGATCCTCGTCCTCGAAGCCGGCGGTGTCGATGACTCGAAACTCGAGGCCCAGCAGGTTCGCTTCGCCCTCGCGGCGGTCGCGTGTCACGCCGGGCCGGTCATCGACCAGCGCCAGGCGCTTGCCGACGAGGCGGTTGAACAGCGTCGATTTGCCGACGTTAGGCCGGCCAACGATGGCGACGGTGGGGATCGGCATAAGGATGGCGATAGCAGCGCCTTAAGAGCGCCGCGAGGCCTTACCGGAACGCGTGCAGCCGGCCGCGGTCGTCGTAGATGTAGAGCGTCGAATTGGCGACGACCGGCGGCAGGCTGACGCCCGCGCCGATCGCGGTCTGGCTCTGGAACGCCCCGGTTGTCGGATCGACAAAGATCAGCGCTCCGTTGGAGCCGGTAACGATCAGCCGTCCGCCGGCGAGCACCGGTCCTGAATATTCGATTTCACCCTTTTTCGACTTCGCCTTCAGGAACTGCGGCAGCTGGGTGATCCAGCGGATGTGGCCGTTCTGGCGATAGATGCAAATCAGCTTGCCTTCATCGGTGACGACGAAGATCCAGTCGCCGGCAAGCCACGGCGTCGAGATGCCGGCAAGGTTCAGCTCCCACTGGCGCTGCCCGGTGATGAGGTCGAGCGCAACCATCCGGCCGCCGCCGCCGACGGCAATTACCTGCCCGTTATCGATCACCGGATCGGCATCGATGTCGTTCAGGCTCGAGACGCTGGTGCGGATGCTGGTCCGCTGGAGAGCGTCCTGCCACACCTGTCTACCGTTCTCGTAGCGATAGGCGTTGAGCTCGCCTGAAGAGAAACCGGCGACCACCGTCCCCTGGCCGACCGCGGGCGAAGCCGAGCCGAACACGCCGGCGATTTCGAGGCTGGCCGGCTGCGACCAGTTGGTCGCGCCGTCTTCTTCCTTGAGGGAGTAAATCTGGTTGTCCTGGCTCATCACATAGACCGCGCCGCTACCGACGGTCGGCGAGCCACGCAGCGGTCCACCGGGCCGCACCTTCCAGACGAGGCCGCCGTTGCGCTCATCGAGCGCGACCACGTAGCCAAGACCATTGGTCGCATAGATGCGGCCCTGGTCGTAGGCGATGCCCCCCCCATAGAGCGACGCCTCGCCGCCCTTGTCGGTGGGTGTCTGGCTGGCCCAGAGCTGCGCACCGGTGCGTCCGTCGAATGCTCGAACGGTGCCGATGGTGTCGGTGACGAAGACGTGGCCATTGGCAACGACCGGCGAAGCGGCGAGCCGCGCGGTCAGCGAGCTTCCGCGACCCCCCTGGACGGTGAACGCGTTGGCCAGCGTCCCGCCGAGCGCGAGGTGGCCCACGGACTTGCTGGCACTGCCGCCGGACTGCGTCCAGTCGCTGTTCACGGCGGCCTCGGGCAGACTCATCGGAAGAACCGCGGTCGCGGGGTCGACGGTCACGTCATTCTCGCCGGTCAGGACCGAGATGCGCTGGCCGAGGACCGGCGTGCTGGTCTTCTTGCCCTTCTTCAACACCCCGCAGCCGCTCGCGGCGAAGGCCGCGGCAATCAACAGGGCAACACGGATGCTTTTCGATCTCGTCATTCTGGGTCCTACCGGGCCTGACTCTGGAGCGCGGCGCTGACATCGATGCCGAACGATGCGGCGAGCTGAGTCGCGCGATTGCGGATTGAGCTGGGTACTGTGGTGTCCTTGGCGATCATGGCGAAGAGCTGACCCGCCTCGGCTCGCTTGCCTTGCTTGGCGAGCGCCAGGGCGGTCATTTCGCCCGCGCTTCCGAACCAGGGCTCGCCGGGCTTGGCCAGCGGTGCGAGGCGGGCGATCACCTCCTGCGGCTGGAGCCGGTCAAATTCGAGCGCGGTCTGGCGCACGAGCGCGGCGTCGCGATAGGGCTGGGGCAGGCTGCTTTCGGCCGCGATCGACTTATAGGTTTCGGTCGCGGTCTTCGTATCGCCCTGCTGGATCGCCAGCGCGGCGCGGGCAAAGCGGGCCGAGGCGCGAACCGATTTGCTGCCGCTGTCCGACAGTTGATCGAGCTTTTGCTGCGCCTGCGTCGTCTTGCCGGCGCCAATGTCGGTGTAAACGCCCGAAAGCTGCTCGACCTCGGCTTCGGATTTCTGCACCTGATGTTGGCGCCACCAGATCAGGCCGCCGCTCGCCGCGAGGAACAGGACGACGCCCGCAATCAGCCAGTTGCCGTAGGCCTTGAAAAAGTCGCGCATCTGATCGCGACGCAGATTCTCATCCACCTCGCGGAGAAACGTCTCACCAGCATCAGGGGGTTGCGCCAACGTGCTTCAGTCCGCTCGATCGGGGATCCAATTGCCGGCACTTCCCTTCCCCACCCGGGATTAACGGAAGCTGGCGGCGCCTCGTCTAGCGGCTGATGCGCCAAACGCAAAGGGGGCTGCTACTTGGGGCGGTAGGTCTGGTCGGCGGTCGGGAAGGATCGTGCTCGCACCTCCTCGGCGTAAGCGCGCGCAGCCTCGCCGATCCGCGTTGCGAGGTCGTCGTAGCGCTTCACGAAACGCGGCGTACGCTCGAACATTCCAAGCATGTCGTCGGTCACGAGGACCTGCCCGTCACAATCCGCCGAAGCGCCAATACCAATCACTGGCGCGCGTACCTTGCGAGTGACTTCGGTGGCGATCTCGTCCACCACGCCTTCGACCACGATGCAGAATGCGCCGGCCTGGTCGACCAGCTGCGCATCTTTGATGATCTTGCCCCGCTCTTCCTCGGATCGACCGCGAGCGCCGTAGCCGCCGAGGACATTCACGGCCTGCGGCGTGAGCCCGACGTGGCCGATCACTGGAATGCCCCGGTGGGTCAGGAACTCGATGGTCGGCGCCATCGCTTCGCCGCCCTCGAGCTTCACCGCCGCGCAGCCGGTTTCCTTCATGATGCGCGAAGCGGATTCGAAGGCCTGCGCCGGCGACGCCTCATAGCTTCCGAACGGCATGTCCACCGCGACCAACGCATGCCAGCTCCCGCGCACCACCGCGGCGCCGTGCGCGCACATCATCTCCATCGTCACGGGAATGGTCGACGGCAGCCCGTAGATCACCTGCCCGAGGCTGTCCCCGACCAGCAGCATGTCGCAATGCGGGTCGAGCAGCTGGGCCATGCGCATCGTGTAGGCGGTGAGCATCACGATCGGCTGCTCCGTCTTGCCGTCCGTCTTCCGCGAGCGGATTGAGGGCGCCGTCATGCGCTTGCCCGGGACCGGCGACGGCGTCGCCCGGCTGGTCGACGTGTCGATGGTGAAGGTCGACATGGCGCGGGCTTCTAGCGTTACCGCGGTGCAACGACCAGTCCCGCTGCACTGTCGGCCGGTCGACAATGTGGAACTTTAATCAGCCACTGTTCTTCAACAGGCAAGTGCGCTGGCCGAGTGCCGGCGTGACATAAGAGGGAACGTTTCAAATGGTCGATCGCCATTACTTCGGCGACCTCGCGCTTGCGGTGTTACTTGCACTGCCGCTCGCCGGGCTAGCGAAGCCCCAAACCGTCGTTCACCAGCAGCTTTCCAAACCAGCCGCGATCAGCACCGCTGCGGCGGACCGTGCGCCTGGCGGGCGAATCAGCGTCTTCGGCTAGAGCTCAGCGGAGCCAGCCGCGTTGGCGCGAGTGGCGCGCGAACCAATAAATCGTCCAGGTCAGGGCCACAGTCACGATCAAGATTGCGATTTGCTCGGTCGACAACAGGTCGCGAAACGGCTGCGTCGCGAACATCCCCGCGAACCACACCAGCATCCCAGCGAGCGAGATGAGAAGCACCCGCTCCGCCGCCTGCCGCTTGAGCAGCAAAAGGACCGAACCGATCAGCCCGGCGACGAAGGCGAACGAAGAAGCCGTAAGCACCCATTGGGGCTCTGCCTCGAAGAGCTGGCGCTGGTCGAGCGGGAGCGTCCGCGGGTCTGCGGTCACGTGCATGACCAGCGCGACGCATCCCAACGCCATGAACAGCAGCGAAGCGATGGCACCGATCGTGAACCAGGCGGCCACCGGGCGCGGAGTGAAGCGTTCGTCCATGTCTGGTCCCTATCGGCTATATTAGGTCGCGCCGTTCAGCCGCTCTTCCCAGCCGGCGCCTTCAGCCAGTGAGATCGAGTCGAGTACCGCGGTGCTCTGGTCACGGAGGATCGCGAACGCTCGCCGGATCGCGCAAGTCGCCTCGTCCTGGCAATCGCCGCACGGAGCATAGAAGTTGACGCTGGCGCACGAAACGAGCGCGATCGGCCCCTCCATCGTGCGAACGACCTCACCGAACGAGATCTGGTCGGCGGTCCGTGCCAACCGATAGCCACCCTTGGGCCCGCGCGCGCTCTTCACGAGCCCGGCTTTCTTGAGGTCGAGCATGATCAGCTCGAGATATTTGGGCGGAACGCGCTGCGTCTCGGCGATGCGGCCTAGCTGGACCGGCGCTCCGCCCTGCTCTTCGGCGAGGAACAGCAGCGACCTAAGGGCGTAGCGGGTTTTCTGCGCAATCATGCCTGCGCCGAGCCTAGCGCCGACGCGGCAACGGCGCAAAGCCGGCCGCCCTCGCGCAATGAACACTTCTTAATGGCCCGGCCACGCGAACGAAAAAGCCTCCGTCCTATTGGCAGCTCGGCTCATCAGAGCCTGATCATTTTGGAGTAATCATCGCATGAAACGTTTGCTTATCGCTTCCTTCGCGGCGCTCTCGGTCGTCGCCGCACCCGCCGTTGCCGCCACCGCGGCCAAGGCGCCGACCAGCCAGTTGAAGTCGCAGAAGGCCGCTGCGAAGTCTCAGAAGCGCGCCGCCAAGGCCGCGGCCAAGCAGCAGAAGGCTGCCGCCAAGACCAACTAATTACCACGTCGACCGGACAGGCCGCGCCGCTGGGGCGGTCTGTCCCTCGAATGAACGTCATTTAACCTTGCCGCCACCGCGATGAGAAATCGGCGGTCCTAATCGCTCGTCGCCGGCGCATCATCGCCGGAAGACAGGAGGAACAGATGAAGAAGTTGATTGCGTCGGTCGCCGTGGCCGCACTGATCGCGACCCCGGCAATCGCCGCGCAAGCGCCGTCGAGCAAGACGGTCACGACCAAATCGGGCAGCACCAAGGCGACGACGACAGTGTCGACCAAGGGCAACACAACGACCGCCAAAACGACGGTCACGAAAGCGAAGCCCAAGGCTCACAAGGCCAAGAGGCACGCTAAGAAGAAGAGCCACAGGGCGATGAAGAAGGCGGCACCCAAGAAGACCGCCGATACGACCACGACCACCGGCTGAACCAGCATGCCGCACGGCGCTGCCTACCGACTCCCGGGCACCGCCGTGCGGCCCCTGCCGCGACGCGCCATTTGGAGCTAAGACAAGAGCATGGGACGGAAGATCCTTCTGGTCGAGGATGACAGGGAAACCGCCGCTTATCTGGCGAAGGGCCTGACCCAGGAAGGGCACAGCGTCGAGCAGACGACCAACGGACAGGACGGCCTGTTCCGCGCTACCGACGGCAGCTTCGACCTCATCATTCTCGATCGCATGTTGCCGATCATCGACGGACTGTCGGTGCTGAAAGCGCTGCGTGCCGCAAAGATCGAGACACCCGTCCTGATCCTGTCCGCGCTGGCCTCGGT
>Ga0207683_10006211_pt1 | contig 10237 bp, 7 predicted proteins | sample KBSM73metaG_FD_184333 | JGI IMG/M metagenome (GOLD analysis project Ga0207683, IMG submission 184333) | Miscanthus rhizosphere microbial communities from Kellogg Biological Station, Michigan, USA - KBS M7-3 metaG (SPAdes) (version 2) | ecosystem: Host-associated > Plants > Roots > Rhizosphere >...
GTTATGCCGAGCGGTTCAAGCACACGATCGAGCCGGTCCTGAACGTGCAGCGGACGTCGGCTATCGACAACTACTACCAGATCGTGAAGATCGAGTCGACCGACCAGGTGTTCGGCGGGACGACGAGCTATTCCTACGGTCTGAACAATCGTCTCTATGCCAAGCGGAAGGTCGGCCAGACGAGCCTGGCGCAGGAAATCGTGGCCGTCGAGATCTCGCAGACCTACTACACCGACGCACGCGCGTCCCAGGTGGATCCGCGCTACTCGACGAGTTCCACGTCCACGGCTCCCAACAACTACTCACCCGTCGGCATCAACGTTCGCGCCACGCCGTCGCCGGTGATCAACGGCAATCTGCGCGCCGAGATCGACAGCAAATTCAGGAAGCTGCGCCAGGTGTCGGTGAACGGCACCGCGAACTGGCGTCAGCAGATACTGTCAACTGTGGGATGGAGCCACTCGTTCTACATTCCGGGACTGCCTGGATTCGACAACCGCAACGCTCTGAGTCATTACATCAACCTGCAAACCAACGTCCAGACGCGCGACCGCCGGTACGGCGCGATCTACCAGGCCAACTACGACATCGCGCGCTCTGCCCTGCTCCAGCAGCGGATGTCGGGCTTCTACAACACGCAGTGCTGCGGCATCGCGTTCGAGTACCAGCGTTACAACTACACCGGGTTGCCGCTGTACGTCGCGCCGGTCGACAGGCGCTTCTTCCTGTCATTCACGCTCGCCGGACTTGGCAACTTCTCGCCGTTCAATGGCGGGTTGAGCGGTGTCCCACGCTGAGCACGATGACCGGATCGACAATCGTCACCGGTGCCGCCGGATTCGCGGGAAGCCACCTGCTGGACTTGCTGGCGGCGGATGGTGTGGACGTCGTCGCGTGGCACCGGCCGGACGGCCATCAGCCCAGGGAAGTCGCAGGCGTCAAGTGGCGGGCGGTCGACCTGCTCGATCGGCAGGCGGTCCTGCGCGCCGTCGGCGACGCCGCTCCTGCGGTCGTGTACCACTGTGCGGGCGCGGCTCATGTCGGGCAGTCGTGGGGAAAGGCAGCGGCCACGCTGCGCGTGAACGTCCTCGGCACGCACAGCATCGTCGAGGCGCTGCGTACTGCCGCACCGGACGCCAGGCTCCTCATCACGAGTTCGGCCCTGGTTTACGGGCCCAGCGTCGATGCCATCGACGAGACACATCCGATCAGTCCGGTCAATCCCTACGGATTGAGCAAGGTGGCCCAGGAGATGGTCGGCTCGGGCGAAGGAGGCCATTGTCACACCTACATCGCGCGGCCTTTCAATCACTTCGGCCCGCGACAGGATTCGTCTTTCGTGTCGGCGGCATTCGCGAGACAGATTGCCAGGATCGAGGCCGGACTCGTTGGGCCGGAGATTCAGGTCGGCAACCTCGAGGCCCTTCGGGATCTCACCGATGTCCGTGATACGGTCCGCGCGTACCGTCTCATCGTCGAGCGGGGCGTTGCGGGGCGGCCGTACAACGTGTGCACGGGGAAAGCAGTGGCCGTGGACACATTGCTCAACACCCTCATCTCGCTTGCGCGCGTGGCTGTCCGAATCGTCCCCGACCCCTCACGGTATCGCCCCAACGACACCCCGGTTGTGCTCGGGAATCCGGCCCGGGCGAACCGCGAACTCGGTTGGACAGCGACCATACCAGTCGAGCAGACGGCGCACGACCTGCTCGACTACTGGCGCGATCAGGTTCGCACGACGTGAAAACAGGCTCGGCAAGCACCGTGGGCGCCATCACGCTCGTGCTGGCACTCACGATCCTCGTGACATGGCCGCAGGCGACGCAGATGTCGTCGATGACCTCTCCGCACTTCGACGCACAGTTCAGTATCTGGCGCCTCGGGTGGATCGCCCACGCGCTCGCCACGGCGCCCACCCACATCTTCGACGCGAACATCTTCTACCCGGCGCCCCGCACCCTGGCCTATTCGGACGCGACGATGCTTCAGGGCGTGCTCGGAGCGCCGCTCTTCTGGTTGGGGTTGACGCCGGTATTCATTTACAACGCCATGCTGTTTGCCGGCTTCGCCGCCTCCGGCCTGGCGCTCTTCCTTCTGATGCGCGAGTTGAGCGGAAGCACCGAGGGCTCGCTGGTTGCTGCGGCGATCTTCACGGTCCTGCCGTACCGCACGGAGCACTTCATGCACCTGGAGATGCAGTGGACGGTGTTCGTGCCGCTCACACTCTGGGCCATGCATCGTGCAGTCGAAAGGGGTTCGCTGCGCTACGGCGCGGTCGCCGGCGTCTTCATCTGGCTCCAGGTGCTCTCGTGCGTGTACTACGGCGTGTTCCTGGCGATGTGGCTCGCCTTTTTTGCGCCGGCGCTGGTCGTGCTGACAATGGGTGGCACGCTCGGAAGGAGGACCGCAGCCGTGGCTCTCGCGGCCACCGTCGCAGTGGTGCTCATCGTGCCGGTCATGATCCCGTACATGGCGGCGGCGCGGGACATCGGCTTCCGGCCCGATTTCGAGATCTCGCTCTACAGCGCGACACCAGTCAACTATCTGGCATCGCCGGAAGTGAACCGCGTGTGGGGCTGGACCGCGAACAGGTTCGGATCAACCGAACTGCGGCTGTTTCCCGGACTCATGGCGACACTGCTGTGCGGTGCGAGCGTCCTGCGGCGGCCGTGGCGGCCGGTGGTTCTCTACGCGATCCTCGCGTTGGTCGCGATCGGTTTCTCCTTCGGCACGAACAACCCGGCGTACTCATTTCTCATCGAACACGTAAGCGTGCTACGGGGCTTCCGTTCGATGTCGCGGTTCGGCGCACTGACCGGTTGTGCGGTCGCGGTGCTCGCAGGTTTCGGCATGCAGTCGATGCTGGAACGCACGGGCTGGAGCGAACGGCGACGGGCCGCCGTTACGGCCGTGGTGCTCGCGCTGATCGCGGTCGAGGCGGCCAATCGTCCCCTGCCTCTTCAGCACGGAAGTCCGCGCGAGGTTCCCGATCTGTACCGCGTGCTCAGGAGCGCACCGGCAGGCGCGGTGATCGAATTGCCCGTACCCCGACTGGGCGTGCTTCCCGGCTTTGACCCGGCCTACCAGACGTGGGCGCTGTGGCACTGGAAACCGCTCGTCAACGGATACAGCGGGTATTACCCGCGCGACTACATCAATACAATCATCAGGATGGAAATCTTCCCGGAGGACGCTTCGATCAATCGCCTCCGGGCCCACGGTGTCCGATACGTCATCGTGCACCGGGAGTTGTACGAACCGGCGCGGCTCGAAAACCTGATGCTGCGTTTCGCGGGCAGGCCGGAGCTCAAGCCGTGGGGCGCGTACAAGGATCCGCTTGGAATGGCCGACCTCTTCGAGTTGACCGACTGAACCGTGAGCCTCTTCGCGCTACGTCCACGATCGAAACAGCGATTGATCGCATTGGCGGGGGTGGCTGCGTTCGCCGTGGCCGTCACCGTCGTGCTCACGTGGCCACAAGCGCTTCACCCTCAAAAAGTCGCGGACCACTTCGATCCGTACTTCAGCGTGTGGAGGCTCGGTCATGTCGCGCACGCGCTGACGCGATGGCCGGTCGCTCTGTTCGACGGCAACATCTTCTACCCTGCCAAAAACACGCTCGCCTATTCGGACGCCATGCTCCTCGAGGGAGTGATCGCGGCCCCGCTGTTCTGGGCACGTTGGTCGCCGACGCTGATCTACAACCTCATGCTGCTCGTGGGGTTCGTCGGTTCCGCCATCGGCATGTTCGTGCTCGCGCGCCACTTGACCGGCTCGGTCGGCCCCTCGCTCGTCGCGACGACGGTGTTTACGGCGCTGCCGTATCGCATCGAACACCTGATGCACCTCGAACTGCAGTGGGCGATGTTCATCCCGCTGTCTCTCTGGGCCGTCCATCGCACGATGGAATCGGGGCGCTGGCGCTACGGGATGCTCGCGGGACTGTTTCTCTGGCTGCAGTTCCTCAGCTGCGTCTACTACGGCGTTTTCCTCTCGCTGACGCTCGCGTTGTTCGTCCCGCTGCTGCTCACCTTCAAGGGCCACGTGACGTTCAGGCGCTTCGCACCGCCGCTCCTCTGCGGAGTGCTCCTGGCGGTGTTGTTCACGTTGCCCTACGCCATGCCCTACGTCGCCGCGTCCCAGACCCTCGGGGCGCGGCCGCTCGACGAGATCACCCGGTACAGCGCGCTGCCGGAGAGCTATCTCGCCACGAGCAACCTGAATCGCTTCTGGGGTTGGACGTCGGAACTGTGGGGTGCGCCGGAACTACGCCTCTTCCCAGGGCTGATTGCGCTCCTGCTCGCAATACCCGCGCTGGTGCATCCGCGACGCAGACTGGTGGCGCTCTACGTCGTGACGGCATTCGTCGTCGTCCAGCTCTCGTTCGGGCTGAACGGCTGGTTGTACACACTGCTTCTCGGTCACGTGACGGCACTACAGGGATTTCGGGCCCTCGCGCGATTCGGCATTTTCTTCGGATGTGCGCTGGCGGTCCTCGCGGGGCTCGGCGTGCAGGCCTTGCTCGCGCGTGTAAGCGTTGGGCCTCTCATGCGGCGCGCGCTCGTCGGCACGGCGGTCCTGGCCATGCTCGTCGAGTACTCGAACCACAGCATTCCGTTGTCATTCGGTGTCAACGCGAGACCGGCGGAGGTTTACCAGGCGCTGAAGGTTGCCAAACCCGGGGTCATCATCGAATTCCCGCTGCCGGATTTCGATAACCTGCCAGGCTGGGATCCATACTTCCAGGCGTGGTCGGTCTGGCACTGGAGACCGATGTTGAACGGCTACAGCGGTTTCTACTCGCGGCAGTACCAGGATGCGGTCCGGGATCTCTCGTCGTTCCCGGATGCTGCGTCAGTGGACACACTGCGCCGACTCGAGGTCCGATACGTCATCATCCACCGCGACTTCTACGAGAGGGGCAAGTACACGCCGCTTGCGCTGAAGCTGGCGACCGCGCGCGGACTCACACTGTGGGGCGTGTACAAGGACCCCGTCGGCGTCGCCGATGTTTTCGAGGTCGAGCCCTGACGTCCGAGGGTTTCTAAAACTCACGACGGTCGCGCTTGACACCCGGCTCACGTCCGACCATGATTGGCGAACAAACGGCGAATCATGGCGGAACCACTGTTATTTCATCTCGGTTTGCAGCGGCCGACCACTCGCCAGGTCGCCGACCGCGTCAAGGCGGGCGGGCTCGAAGCGCTCACCGACGCCGAGCGCCGGGCGGACCAGGCCACCTACCAGGAGGTCGACTGTCGATCGGCGCTCAATCGCGTCAAGGGCATGCCGTTCGAGTGGACTCTGAATCCCTATCGAGGATGCACCCACGCGTGTCACTACTGCTTCGCCCGGAGATACCACACGCAGTTCGAACTGGACTCGGACGACCAGTTCGCGTCGGTGATCCTGGTCAAGCGCAACTTCGTGGAGGTGCTGCGACAGGAACTCGACCGGCCGTCGTGGAAGCGCGAGCAGGTGGCGCTCGGCACCGCCACCGACCCTTACCAGCCGATTGAAGGCCATTACAAGCTGACGCGCCGAACCATCCAGGCGCTCACCCACGCGCGGACTCCAACCGGCATCGTCACCAAGGGACCGATGATCGTCCGCGATCGGGATGTGCTGACGGCACTTGCGCGCGTCGCCTCGTGCACCGTGTGCATGAGCGTTCCCACCGTTGACGAGGATGCCTGGCGCACTCTCGAACCGGGAACCGCGCATCCGCTGCAACGCCTGCGTGCGGTCCGCGATCTGGCGGATGCCGGCATCAACATCGGCGTGCTGATGGCACCCATCGTTCCAGGATTCTCGTCCTCCCGGTCAAAGCTCGAACGGACGATCAGGGCCATTGCGGATCACGGCGCGCGCTTCGTGGGCTGCAACGTGATGTACCTGCAGGACGGCACGCGCACGCATTTCCTCAAGTTCATCGCGCGCGAGTTTCCGGCGATGCAGCCGCGATTCGAACGGCTCTACACGAAGAAATATCCACCAGAGGGCTATCGGAAGGAAATCCAGGGGATGGTGCGGGTGCTCCAGGAGCGCTACGGCTTGCGAAGGCGTGCGGGGAACGAAGAGGCCTCACTTCCGGCTGCGGAGCCCGATGCCCCGCAGCCCGAACAGGTCGCTTTCCGCTGGTAGGACGATCAGGCGACGTCGCCGAACGCGAGCGTCTGGTCGGCCGACAGGAGCGTTGCGGGAGCCGGCTCGACGCGCAAGTCTCCCTCTTTCAGAGCCACCTCGAAATGCGTTCCCTGGTGCCATCGCTCGCTCAGGGGTAGCTTCACCTTCTCGTCGATGACACGTTTCAGGAAGCGAGCGCCAAACGCCATCGAGTACCCGGTGGTGACGATGTGCTCGAGGGCTTCGTCCGAGATCGAAATGGTTTTCCCCGCCTTGTGCAGCGTCGACTCCACCTGGCCGAGATAGTGTTTCGAGATCTCGCGCACCTCATCGTGGGAAAGCGGTGCGAACAGCACCACTTCGTCGATGCGGTTCCTGAACTCCGGCGGGAACCGCCGTTCGAGCTCGCGCATCACTTCGCTCTGCACCTGTTCGACACCGACCGTGCGTGAAAGGAAACCAAGCGGACTCGTGAGCTTCCGGAAGTTTTCCGACCCGATGTTCGACGTCATGATCACGACGGCGTCGCTCAAGTACACCCGCTTGCCGCGGCCGTCGGTCATCCATCCTTCGTCGAAGGCCTGCAGGAAGACATTCAGCAGGCTCGGACTTGCCTTCTCGACTTCGTCGAGCAGGATGACGGTGTACGGATTGTCCTTCAGCTGGTTCGTGAGCACGCCGCCGCGCTCGCTTCCGACGATACCCCGCGGCATGCCAATGAGCTTGTCGACCGACACCGAGCCGTCCTGGTACTCGGACATGTCGACGCGCACCATCTTCTTCTCGTCGCCGAAGAGGAACTCCGCGACGGCTTTCGCGAGCTCGGTCTTTCCGACGCCCGTGGGTCCGAGAAACAGCAGCACACCGTCCGGACGATCGAACCCGTCCTTCAGCGGGCCTTTGTTCAGCACGAGACGCCGGGCCACGGCGCTGACGGCGTTCTTCTGCCCGACGACCCTCTGCTGCAGCCGCGTCTCGATGTCCTTGAACCGATCGGTGACGTCGCGGAAGACCATGTCCTCCGGGATCTGCGCCGCGTGCGAGATGACCGCCACCACATCGTCGCGCTTCACTTCCCAGCGGCGATCGATCTCGGCGCGCACTGCTGCGGTGTCCAGCCAGCCGATCACTTTGTCGGGCAGGTGCAGGTGGCGCATGTAGCGCGGCGACATCTCGAGCGCCGTTTCGAGCGCCTCGTCGAGGAGGCGCACCGAGTAGTTTCGCTCGAGCCGTGGACGCAGGCTGTACAGGATGCGGCGGGTCTCTTCGATGCTCGGCTCGGGAACCTGGACGCAGCGGAACCGGCGGGCGAGCGCCTCGTCTTCCTGGATGTATTCCTTGTATTCGCTCAGCGTGGTCGCGGCGATCATGCGGATTTCTCCGCGGGCGAGGACCGACTTGAACACGTTTGCCGCATCAGACGGGGCGCCGAGCGCGGAGCCGGCGCCGACCATCGTGTGTGCCTCGTCGATGAACAGCACGAGGTTCGGCCGCTCCTTCAGCTCGCGGATGACGTTCTGGATGCGGTCCTCGAACATGCCGCGGAGCATGGTGCCGGCCACCATGGTGTTCATCTGGAGGTTCACCAGCTGAATGTCGCGCAGCCTCACGGGCACCGTGTCGGGCTCGAATTCAATGCGGCGGGCCAGGCCCTCGACGATGGCGGTCTTGCCGACACCAGGCTCGCCGAGCAGCATGACCGAGTTGGCCCGTTCGCGGTGACAGAGGATTTCGAGCACCTGCTCGACTTCGTGGTCGCGCCCAAAGACGGGAGGCAACTTGTCCTGCCGGGCGAGGAGATTGAGGTTCGTGGCGAAATGTTTGAGGAACGGAGGCAGCTCGAACCGCTTCTTCAGCCGCTCTTCGCGCAGCTCGAGATCGCGCATCCGCGCGTTCAGGCGGGAGACAAGCACGTCGGGTTCGACCCCGTGGCGCCGCAGGATCGTGACCGGCACGCCCTGCGTTTCCTCGAAGAGCGCCGAGAACAGGTCGACGGCTTCAATCGTCTGCCGGCCGTTCCTGGATCCGTGGTGCAAAGCGAGCTTGAAGACGAGCTTCGTCGCCGGTGCCACGCGAAGATCGCGGCCTGCAAACGAGGGCATCATCTGGAGATGCTCTTCGATGGCCTGCAGGACCGTGTGAGGGTTCAGCTCCACGTCGCGCATGACTTCGGCAAAGGTGTCCCATTCCACCTGGGCGAACGCGAGAAAAATATGCTCGTTAGTGAGAAGGGCGTGGTCTCGTCGCCGGGCTTCCTCGGTCGCGCGATCGACAATCCTTTGCGCCGTTTCCGCGATCTTGTTCGCCGAGATGTCGAGATCTTCCACGTGCACGTCGGTTCCTCCGGCGATTGCCAGAGCAAGCTGCGAGCCAAGCGGAATGCGGTCGGCTATGGGAGGTAAGCGGCTGCGGCGGCGTCAAAAACCTGCCTCAGCTGTCCGCGGCACGAAAGGCGGGACGACTTAAGTTAGAACTCAGAACTAAGAACTCAGAAGGCAAGCCGAGTTTGGCCAAGTTTTGAACTTCTGACTTCTGAGTTCTCATTTCTAAGTTCAGGTTGCTGGCTTTTTCAGCAACCTGTTAAGACCCGCCGCCACATTCTTAGATCGGCCAAGCCGCGTCAGCCGCGCGGCTCGAGAAGCGCCGAGATCCGCTGTTCGGTTGGCGGGTGTGTGCTGAAGAGCGACCCGAGGCCACCCATCGAGAATGGCTTGATGATGAACATATGTGCGGTCGCCGGATTCGCATCCATCGGAATCGCCTTGGATGCGCTCTCGATCTTGCGCAGCGCGCTGACGAGACCGTGCGGGCTTCCGGCAATCGAGGCGCCGCCAGCGTCGGCGTCGAATTCGCGCGACCGCGAGATGGCTGCCTGAATCAGCATGGCGGCAATCGGCGCGAGGATGATCGTCGCGATCAGCGCTATCGGGTTGGAGCCCTCGCGGTCGTTGCTGCGCGAGCCGCCGAAGAACATCGCGAAGCGCGAGATCATCATGATCGCGGCTGCCAGCGTGGCGGCCACGGAGCTGGTGAGGATGTCCCGGTGCTTGACGTGCGCCAGTTCGTGCGCGATGACACCCGCCAGTTCATCGTCCGACAGGATATTCAGGATGCCTTCTGTCGCGGCGACGGCCGCGTGATTCGGGTTGCGCCCGGTCGCGAACGCGTTCGGCGAGGCGTCCGGGATGATGTAGACCTTCGGCATCGGCAGGCCCGCACGTTCTGCCAGACGCGACACGAGCTGGTACAGCCGCGACTCGGGCCCGACCTGTTGCGCCCGGTACATCGACAGGACGATCTTGTCGGAGAACCAGTACGAGAAGAAGTTGGTCCCGACCGCGAAGAGAAACCCGATGACGAGCCCCTGGGCGCCGCCGAGCGATTCGCCAATGAACAACAGCAGCGCGCTCATCGCTCCGAGGAGCAGCGCGGTCTTCACAGTATTCTGCATAGGTGTCTTCCAGTAGGACGCGCCGGGAAAGGGCCCGGTTCCGCGACGTATAATCCTGACATGTTCGTGAGCCTGCTGCTTGTCGCCGCGCTGGCACAGCAGCCACCCGCGCCGCAGCCGTTTCCAAGGACCGGGAGCCAACAGCCTGCGCGCCCGGCGCCGCCGCCAAGTCAGCCGTCAACTCCAGCCCCGCCGCCGGCGGCCGCCAAGGCGCCCACGGCCGAGGAGTCCGGGCCGGGCGAGTCTCAATTGGGCGTGCAGATCTACCCCGGGGCCCAGTTCCTGGCATCCTACGATGCCGGCCGGGGACAGCGTTACTACCTGTTTGGAACCACGGCTTCGTTCCTGGATGTGGTCACCTTCTATCGGAACGTCCTCAAGCAGCGCGGTGAACTGATCTTCGACGCTCCCGCAACGCATCAGTTCGACATCGGCCGGTTCCGTGAAGAGACGATGGCGTTTCCGCCGAGCGTCACCGTGAAGGAATTTCAGTCGCAGGTGTCGCAGGGCTATCCGAACCCGAGGCTGAATGCGCAGCCGGCTCGGTTTCCGACAGTCATCCAGATCGTCCCGGCGGCAGGGCCCTAATTCTTCACGGGGATGTAAATCTCCCGAGCCTTTCGGAACTCCAGCGACTTCTCTTCCATACCCGCGCTGACG
>Ga0207683_10006212_pt1 | contig 10237 bp, 8 predicted proteins | sample KBSM73metaG_FD_184333 | JGI IMG/M metagenome (GOLD analysis project Ga0207683, IMG submission 184333) | Miscanthus rhizosphere microbial communities from Kellogg Biological Station, Michigan, USA - KBS M7-3 metaG (SPAdes) (version 2) | ecosystem: Host-associated > Plants > Roots > Rhizosphere >...
CATATCCGGTACCGATAATGGCGATGCGCATGGAATCTCCGAGGAACGGGGCCTTTTTCTGACCCGAACGAGTTTCTAATACAAGGGAATTGCCAAAGGATTTCTTAAATTGTCCCTTTGATGACAATGGGTTATACCGGGTCCATGATCGAAATCCGTTCTTTGGTGTTCGAATATCCCGGTCATCGGGCGCTTGCCGGCATCAATCTGGACATTGTCGACCGCTCCATCACCGCCCTGGTTGGCCCCAATGGAGCAGGCAAGACCACATTGCTCCGCTGCCTGGCGGCGCTGGAAACACCGTATGCGGGCCATGTGACAATCGATGGCTTGGACACGCGCCAGGCACCGCGCGCCATTCATGCCCGGCTCGGCTATCTGCCGGATTTTTTCGGCTTGTATGACGCTCTAACGGTGCGGCGTTGTCTGCACTACGCCGCGCGCGCCCACGGCATCGGCCCGCATGACGCAGCGGGGGCAGCCGACAAAGCGGCGGGTCGGGTTGGCTTGTCGGATCGCATGGAGCAGCCGGCGGGCGCCTTGTCGCGCGGACTGCGCCAGCGGCTGGCCATCGCCCAGTCAATCGTGCACCACCCCAAAGTGTTGTTGCTGGATGAACCGGCGGCGGGGCTGGATCCCCAGGCGCGGCGCGACCTTTCGCAATTGCTGTTGTCGCTCAAGGCGGACGGGATGACCTTGGTGGTGTCGTCCCACATCCTGGCCGAGCTGGAAGATTATTCCGACCGCATGGTGATTGTGGATCATGGCCGTATTGTCGGCGGTGAGAGCATCGCCCTGAAAGGCGGCGCGCGTTTGCGCATCCGCTTGGCGGAGCCGCGGAGCGGGTTCGAGGCACTTCTCAGGGCGCAGGGAGCCCAGATTGTCGAGGTCTCTCCCGATCAGGCGCTGGTGAGTGCAGGCACCGATCCCGCGCACCGCGCGGCGCTGTTGAAAGAACTGGTGCAGGCCGGCTTCGCCGTGGCGGAATTCGCCGAAGACAGCAGCGCGCTGGAAGATGTTTATTTTGCGCGGGTGAAATCGGATAATGGTGGCCAGCCGGGAGATCAGCCGTGAACCCGGAACTGCAGCGCAACCTATGGCTCGAAGCTTCGCCTTTCCGTCTGGCGTTGATCCTGGGTCTGCTCTTGCTGGTCTTTTCCGCCACCTCTATCGCGCCGCGCGGGCTGATGACCACGCCGGGCACGGCGCTGGCGCTCTATTGGTTCTTCGCCGTGCTGTGGGGTACGCGCAGCGCCGCCCTTTCTGTGGTCGCGGAAATCCGCGAACGCACCTGGGACGGACAAAAGCTTTCCGCCATCGGTCCTTGGGAGATGGTGTGGGGCAAACTGTTTGGTTCGACCGCCGCCAATTGGTTCGGCGCTTTGTTGTGCCTGGCGGTATTGCTCGCGACGGGCGGGAGCGGCCTACTTTATGGCCTGATTTTGCTGGCCATGGGTGTTTTCGCGCAAGCCGTGGCGCTGCTGTCGAGCCTGGTCCTGATCCGCCGCAATACCGGCAATTGGCGGCTGGACGCGTTTCTCTGCCAGGTGGCGGGGATCGGCGCGGCCTTTTCTTATTATTCCTTGTGGAGCTCGATCCCCGCCCTTCAGCGCAGCGGCACCCAAAGCATCAGCTGGTGGGGATATGATTTCAATCTCACCGGCTTTCATCTTGTCTCGCTGCTGCTGTTTTTGGCTTGGGCGCTGATCGGCTGCTGGCGGGCGATGCGCGCTGAGCTGCGCTTCGCCAACGGGCCTTATGTCTGGCTGGCTTATCTGTTTTACATCGCGGTTTACAGCGCGGGATTTCAATCTTGGATCGGCCAGCGCCTGCACATTCCCCCCGGATTTCATCCCGCGACCTCCAAGCTGGTCTATGCCGGCATCACCCTGCTGGCCTCCACCTACAGCATGGTCTTCCTGGAGCCCAAGGATCCGGTGCGGTTGCGCTGGCTGAGCGAACAGGTCCGCAGCGGTCGGCCTTACCAGGCGTTCCTGGCGCTGGACGCCTGGATGTTGAGCTATGCCGCCACCATCGCGACAGGTTTGCTATTGGCGGCGATCTGGGCTGCGAACGGCAGTGATTTTTCGTTGACGGTGCTGGCGGTGCTGGGATTTCTCACCCGCGATGTGGCCATCTTTGTCTTGATGCGGGGACGGGCTGGAGGCAGAGGCGATTTTGCCGCTCTGGCGATTTTGGGGGCGCTCTATCTGCTGTGTCCCATGATCCTGTCCGGTTTACATATGCAGGGAGTGATATTCCTGTTCCTGCCGGCGCAGCCGGCCACCTTGAATCTGGTGGCGGCGTGGCTCCAGGCCGGCGCCGTGACAGTGCTGGCGCTGCACAGTACCGGGCTGATCAACCGGTCGCGCGGATAGCGTCCACCGGCGCCTTTGAATACAGCGGCACGATACGCGAAGCTGCAATGCCGCCATTCAGCAAGGCCGCCACGATCTGTTTTTCGCTGACATAGGAGGAGACGATTACCGGCGCTTGCGACGGCCAGGCGAAGAGTTGTTGGGGGCTGATCACCGGCCGTCCAGCCAATGTCTGTCCCCACTTCTTGCTATCGCGGTCGGCGATGGCGATCACGCGTGCGGCCAAATCGGCATGATCCAACAATTGGGCGGTATGGATGCCGGCGCCATAGAGAAATAACGGTTCCTGAATCTTCATCAGTCGCGCGGCCATTACGGTCCACGAGGCGCCGTCGCGCGCGGCATAGCTCTGCGCCAGGAGCATTCCGGGTGCGGGATCAAAGCTGTTGTGTTCTTCCGCAGGCGACAGCGACTTGCGCGCCGCCATCGCCATCACCGGGTAATGCTGGACGGAGCTTTCGATGCGGATATCCACCACTTCGAAGCCGGTCAAGCGTAAAAGACGCTCCAGAAGTTCCGGCTGATAATAGTGCAGATGCTCGAAGGTGAACCACCCCGGCGGAAGCAGATCGGGAGCGGTGGCGCAGGGGACTTCCAGAACCAAGTGGCCGCCCGCGCCCAGCGCGGCATGACAGCGCGACAGAGTGGCGGCCGGATCATAGAGATGCTCCAGAACATGACAGGCGAGTATCAGGTCGAGATTTTCCTGGCGGGCGAGCGCGGTTTCCTCGCCGCCCAGATCGACGGGAATGGAAAATATGTCGGCGGCTTGGGATACCGCGGAGGGCGAGGGATCGCAGCCGCCGACCTGCCAGCCCGTCCTGCGGAACTGATGCAACATCGCAGCTGAGGCGCAGCCCACTTCATAGGCGCGGCCGGGCGCCAGGCCGAGATCAGCAACCAGCTTGAGAAAGCGCATGGCATGGCGTGACGGCGGTTCGACGCGTAGCTTGGCGATATCCCCGAACTCTTCATAAGTTGCGAACGTGCGATAGTGATGGTCCATCAATTCCGGTGAAACCGGTGGCCATTGCTGGATATGACCGCATGTCCGGCAAACCGCGAATGGTACAGGGCAAGGCTGATCGCGGTTGAGCAATGCCAGCGATTGGGTCTGCACAACCTCCCGCTCGCGGCTTCCACAGATCGCGCAACAGCCATGGGAAAAGGCGGTGCGCATACTAGCTGGCGGCGTAAGCCGCAAAGTCCGCGGCAAAACGGGGCAGCACTTCGTCCCAATCGCCGAACTTTTCCGGACAATAAACGCGCGTATTGGCGTGCCAGGGATATTCCGAAGTCGCCAATTGCGGCCAGCCTGAACCAACCGCGAGAAACCACACCTCGGCGCCCACGCTGGCGGCGGTATGGGCCGCTGCGGTAGGCGATGACAATACAAGGTCCACCGCCAGGCTGAGCGCGGCGGTGCCGTCGATATCGTCCTTCAGATCCAGCCCTTCCACTTGGTGGATTTCGACGCCGAACTTTTCCTTGGCGCGGGCGATATCCGGCCCGCTGTCGCCATATTGCAGGCTGACGAAGGTAATCCCCGGTGTCTGCAGGATGCCGCCCCAGGAATCGATGGCTGTGAAATATTTGCCGCGCTTGCCGCCGATCATCATAGAGCGCCAGCAGATGCCGACTTTCTTGCCGGGAAGCGCCGCCATCTTTTCCTTAAACACCGCAACCCGCGCCGGGTCGGCTGTCAGGAAGGGTTTGCGCGGAAAGTCGGACAGGGACTTGCGGTAATATTGCACGGCCGAACCCATCGGCGCCCAGAAATCCGGCTTGTTGGCCTTGGAGGCGAAGGGGATCAAGCGCAGCGCCTTGTTGCCATTGTCATCGATCAAGGTGCGGTCGTCATAGGTGCCAAGTTCGGCTTTGGGATAGGTGCGCTGGTATAGAGGTATCAAGCGCGGATCGACGCAGATCTGCAGCTTGCCTTCTTCGCCCACCGCTGCATAGGCATCTGGCACAATGTTGGAGAACATAATCTCGTCGCCCAGGCCTTGCTCACCGACCAGCAGCAGCTTCTTGCCGCGCACATCCTCGCCGTGCCAGCGGGGCGAATCCATCATGTGATGGAAGTAGCAGCGGAAACGCTCATTGTTGCGGATTTCATATTCGCGGAAGCCTTCCTCGACCCTGCCCAGCCCGATCAGGCAGATGCTGCGCGAGTGCAAGGTCTCGATGCGTTCGGCTGGATCGACCACCAGTTCCAGCGCCTTGTCGTAGGCGATCAGCGCCTTATCGAGCTGGCTGATATGCTGATAGGCATAACCGAGATTGTGATAAGCACGCGCAAAGTTAGGCGCAAGCCGCGCCGCTTCTTCATAGAAGATCAGGCTTTCATCGGCCCGGTTGTTTTCCGCCAGCACGGTCGCAAGCGAATTCCACAACATGGCTTCCTCGGGCATGCGGTACAGCGCCACACGCAGTGTTTCGATCGCCTCTTCTACCTGGCCCATATCGGCGAGACAGCTTCCCAGATTGTTATAGCCCAGGGGCGATTCCGGGCAGCTGGAGACATAGAGCCTGAACATCTTGATGGCGCCCTCGGTCAGCTTGAGATGCCAGGCGGTGAGACCGAGATTGATCAACAGTTCCGGATCTTCCCGATCCAGTTCGAAAGCGCGTTCATAGGTGATCAAGGCCTTGTGCAGATGGCCCATTCTTTCGAGCGCCATGGCCAGCACATGAAACGCCTTGGAACTGGTGTCGTCTGCTTCGGTGGCTTTCAGCGCCCACTGTCCGGCCCTGACGATATCGCCTTTGCGCCAGGTCCTGACCGCGCGTTTGAGGGCGATATTGGAGCGGTGGCGCGCCTTTTCGCGTACCACCTCTTCGACCAGCTCTTCCAGCTTGTCGATCGCCAGCAGGCGGGCGTCCACCCCGGCGAGCGAATTCAATGTCGGCTGCGGCAGAGGACCGGCCATGTCTATCCAGCTTAATTGTTTCTTACCAAGGCACCATGCGATGGCGAGTAGCTCATATTTCAACAATTTCGATAACGAGTGATTAACAATAAATCCCCTCTTATACGGGCCGATTTTCAAGGCATCGGGGCCGGCCAGAACTCCCATGAAGAATATCGCCCAAAGACTTATCGACGTGTCCGCACACCACGGGCCCGTGATAGCGAGCGTCGACGGCCATGATGTGATCGATTGCGAGGCTTGCGGCTTTCGCCACATCGACCCGCTTTTCACCGACGAACAACTCAAGAAATTCTATGAGGCGGAATTCTATCAAAGCGAGAAGTCGGAATATTTCGAGCGGATGGAAGCCGACAGGGAATGGTGGATGCTGCGCTACCATCACTATTACCAGCTGATCGAAGCGCATGTGCCCGCCAAAACCGCCCGGCGCATCTTGGATATCGGTTCGGGGCCCGGCTATTTCCTGGAAGCCGGCCGCGAACGCGGCTGGCAGACCCTGGGTTTCGAGCCGTCGGCCGTGGCGGCCGACTATACGCGCGCCCGGGGCCTTGACGTGATCAACGACTTTTTCTCCGCGGCGGCGGCAAAGGGGTGTGGTCCGTTTGACGCCATCTCGCTCAGCATGGTGCTGGAGCATGTGCGCGACCCCATTCAATTGATCGAAGACGCCCGCAGCCTGTTGATGCCCGGCGGCGTACTGCTTCTGATCTCGCCCAATGATTTCAACCCGCTGCAGATGACCTTGTGGAAGAAGCTGGGCTTCCAGCCTTGGTGGGTGAATCCCAAGCATCATCTGAATTATTTCGATACCGTTTCGGCCCGCGCCTTCCTCAAGGCGCGCCGGTTCGATGTGGTGCACCTGGAGACCAGCTTTCCGCTCGAGAATTTTCTGCTGGCGGGGCGCAACTATATCGGCAATCCAGCGCTGGGCCGGGAATGCCACAATGAGCGCAAGGCGTTCGAAACGACGCTGTTCCGCCATGACCGGGCGCGGCTGTGCGCGCTTGCTGCCTCCTGGGCGGCGCAGGGCATTGGCCGTGAATTCATCATTCTGGGGAAAAAGCCGTGAAAGCTATGAGTTCAGCGCAGGCAAAGATCGTCGCCAAGCCGCGCGAGGGCGCCGACCTGGTGTTGGACGCTTTCCTGCAACACCAGGTGAAGCATGTCTTTATTTTTCCCGGTGGCACTATCGCGCCCATTCTTGATTGCATCGAGAAGCGGTCCAAGATCGAGATCATCTGTCCCCGTACCGAGCAAGGCGCCGGTTACGCCGCCCTGGGCTATGCGCGCATGACCGGCGAGACGGCTGTGTTCATGGTGACCTCCGGTCCCGGCGTGACCAATGCGGTTACCCCCGTCGCGGACGCCTATTACGACAATATTCCGATGGTGGTGATCACCGGCCAGGTCGGCACCGGCGACATGCGCGGCGACCTGCCGGTCAAGCAGCGCGGCTTCCAGGAAGTCGACACGATCGAGCTGATGAAGCCCATCGCCAAGGCAGTGTTTCAGGTCAGGGACGGCGCCGACCTTCCCGATGTGATGGAGCAGGCTTTTTTCCTCGCACGCTCGGGCCGCCAGGGCCCGGTGGTGGTGGACCTGCCGATGAATGTGCAGCGCGGGGCGATTGAATCGACCCGCCCCGTGATCAAGCGCGCGGATGTGGCGCCCTTTGTGCCCACGGACAAGATCGAAATGCTGGCTCAGTGGATCGCCCAGGCCAAGCGCCCGGTGATCCTGGCCGGTGGCGGCGTGATTGCTGCCGGCGCGACGGAAGAACTGCGCGCCCTGGCGGATAGTTGCGGCATTCCGGTGGCCATGAGCATGCCGGGCGTGGGCGCCTATCCGTCGTCTGCGCCCTTGTCGCTGGGGATGTGCGGTTATGCCGGCAGCCAGTATGCCAATATGGCCCTGTACAAGTGCGATCTTCTGATCGGCGTGGGCACCACCCTTCATCTGCGCCAGACCGGCAGCCTGCCGGCCAGGACAGTGGAGAAGGGCCGCGTCGCCCGTATCGATCTGGATGTCAATGAACTCAATCACAGCCGGGTGCCGCTGGATCTGATGATCCATGCCGACGCCAAGGCGGCGCTTGCGGCGCTGGAACGCGCCAGCCGCGCCTCTATTCCGGACACCACTGACTGGTTGGAACAGATCGGCGACTGGAAGGCGAAATATCCGTTGCTGGCGGGCAAGCTCTCAGCCCTGCCCAAGCCGCAGGCCATTATTGAAACCGCCGACCTGGTGGTGCGCGGCAAGGTGATCGTCACCACCGGCGTGGGCCAGCATCAGTGCTGGGTGCCGCGCCATTTCGATTTCGACGCGCCGCAACGGATTCTGTTGACGTCATCCGGTCATGGCACCATGGGCTTTGACCTGCCGGCCGCCATCGGCGCCAAGATCGCCCATCCGGACGCGACCGTGATCTGCTTCGTCGGCGACGGCAGCCTGCAGATGAACATCCAGGAACTGGCCACGCTGGTCGAGCGCCAGATCGATATCAAGATTGTGGTGCTGGACAATCATGCTCTGTCCATCGTGGCGCAGTTCCAGCGCCAGAACTGGAAATCCCATCCCTCCACCGGCGACAAATACAATCCGGATTTCGCAGCCATTGCCCAGGCCTACGGCATTTGCGGCGTTACCATCCAATCGCGGGAGGAGATGCCGCAGAAGCTGCGTGTGGCGTTGAACCGCAAGGGTCCGGTTTTGATCCATTGTCATGTGGATCCCGAAGAAGAGCTTCTGCCCATGCTGTTGGGCGGCCATACCCTGGACGACATGTCCTATGAAACCACGTTCTGACAGCAGAATCGCTCTGGTAACAGGCGCGAGCAGCGGCATCGGCCAGGCCGTGGCGCTGGCATTGCTGGGCGCGGGCTACCGCGTGGCCTTCGGCTATAATGCCAATCGCGCAGGTGCGGAGAAACTCGCGAAAGCCTATCCGGCGGCTTTTGCCGTCAAGATCGATATCGCCAGCCGCGCCTCGGTGACGCGCGCCATCGCCCAGTGCCGCAAACGCTTTGACGGGGATATCTCCATCCTGGTCAACAATGCCGCCTTGGCGCAGGAAAAGCCGTTCGAAACCATAACCGATGCCGACTGGGACCGCATGCTGGCGGTCAATTTGCGCGGTGCTTTCATTGCGGCGCAGGAATGCCTGCCCGCGATGCTGGCGCAGAAATGGGGGCGCATCATCAACATCACCTCCATCGGCGGGCAGTGGGGCGGCATGCGTCAGGTGCACTATGCCGCCGCCAAGGCCGGGTTGATCAATTTCACGCATTCTCTGGCCAAGCTTTATTCCGGCGCCGGCGTCACCGCCAATGCGGTTTCGCCCGGCCTGGTCGCAACCGGCATGATCAAAAAGGAACTGGCCTCCAAGGCGGGCAAGCGAAAGGCGGCGCAGATTCCGGCGGGCCGTATCGCCGAGCCGGAAGAGATCGCGGCGGGCGTCGTCTATCTGGTTTCGGACGCGGCCGCCTATGTCACCGGCCAGACCCTCAACATCAATGGCGGGATGCTGATGTCATGAAGACGCTGTTGATATTGGGTGCCGGCAAGGAACAGGTCGCCGCCATCACCGCCGCAAGGGCCAAGGGCATCCGCACCCTGGTGCTGGACATGAACCGCGACGCCGAAGGCGCCGGCCTGGCCGATGAATTCCATGCCGTCAGCACGCGTGACCGCGAAGCGGTGCTGACATTCGTCGCCGGCTACCCCGGCAAGATCGATGGCGTCATGACCATCGCCAGCGATATTCCGCACATGGTGTCGGCGGCCGCCGAAGCCGCCGGCGCGCGCCATATCCCGAAAGATGTGGCCGATCTGTGTGTGCACAAGCTCAATATGAAGGAGCGTCTGCGGGAGGGTAGCGTCAATGTGCCCGCCTTTGCCCGCGTCACCCGGCTGGAAGATCTGGAAGCCTTTATCGCCCGGGTTGGCTTTCCCGTCGTGATCAAGCCGGTGGACAATTCCGGCGCCCGCGGCGTGCAGCGCCTGACTCAAGGCATGGACATCGCCGCGGCCTTCACATACGCGCAGGGCTTTGCCTATTCGGGCGAGGTTATCGCCGAGAAGTTCATTTCCGGCCTTCAGATCAGCACCGAAGGCCTGTTCCATGACGGCCGCTTCCATTGCACCGGCTTTGCCGACCGCAATTATACCAGGCTGGACGATGCCGTGCCCTTCATGGTCGAGGATGGCGGCGACATTCCCACGGTGCTGGGTGAAGCCCAGAAAAAACTGGTGGAAATGGAGTTTGAAAAAGCCGCGCGTGCGCTGGGGATCGACTGGGGCCCGGCCAAGGGCGACATGATCTTCGGCGAGGACGGCAAGCCCTATGTGATCGAGATTGCGGCGCGGCTTTCCGGCGGCAATTTCTGTTACGACAAGGTGCCGTGGTCCACCGGCGTGGACATCGTGGATATCCTGGTGGATATGGCGGTCGGCAATCCTGTCGATCCGGCGCGATTCACCCCGACGCGCAATCTCGCCACCTCGCAGCGCTATTTCTTTCCCGCGGCCGGCACCATCCGCCAGATCGACGGGCTTTCAACCGCCAAGACCCTGCCGCATGTCCGCAAGGTGGATGTCTGGGCCAAGCCGGGCGAGAAAGTCGCGGCGGCGGAAAATCATCCCAGCCGTGTCGGCTATGTCATCTCCTGCGCCCCCACGCGCGAAGAGGCGGTGGCGGCCGCGCAGGCCGCGGTGGCCCGCGTGCAGTTCCAGGTGGAGGCCTGAATGGTCCAGTTCATCGCCGAAGTCTCCAGCAATCATGCCCAGGACCTGGACCGCGCCTTGGCCTTTGTCGATTGCGCCGCCGACAGCGGTTTCGATGCCGTGAAATTCCAGCTTTTCCGGGTGGCGGAGCTGTTCGCGCCGGAGATTCTGGAAAAAAGCCCGCAGCACAGGAAGCGTGTC
>Ga0207683_10006215_pt1 | contig 10237 bp, 10 predicted proteins | sample KBSM73metaG_FD_184333 | JGI IMG/M metagenome (GOLD analysis project Ga0207683, IMG submission 184333) | Miscanthus rhizosphere microbial communities from Kellogg Biological Station, Michigan, USA - KBS M7-3 metaG (SPAdes) (version 2) | ecosystem: Host-associated > Plants > Roots > Rhizosphere >...
GGTGGACGAACTGCCCCATGCCGCCCGGCGCCTGGCCGGTGGTGCGCAATCACGGCTGAAGGTGGGATCGGGGGCGCGGCTTGCCACCAGCCTGCTGATTCCCGCCATCGGCCGCTTCGCGAAACGAAATCCGGATGTGGAGGTGGATTTCCATCTGACCCAGGTGCACGAGTTCACGCGCCTGGCTTCCGAGCATTTCGATGTTGCCGTTGGCGCATTGTTGCCGGCGACCATCAACACGGTCACAGGCTCCCCGCTGTTCGACATGCCGACCGTCGCGGTCATGCGCCCTGATCACGTCCTTGCCAGGCGGAGCTTTGTGCGCGCCACCGACGTCGCCGCGCATAAGTTGATCGGCACTTCGATGGGACCCACAAAGGACAATCTGGAGTATCTGTTCCATTCGGAAGGCGTCGACTACCATCCGCAATACACGGCTAACAACTTCGAGCATGGTTGCCATCTGCTGCTGCGGATCGGCGCCATCATGATCACCGATCCTTTGGTACCTTTGGCCATCGATCCCAACTTGTTCGCCCTGGTGCCGCTCAAACCGTTGCGTATGGTTCAAACCAGCATTTACACCCCGAGCCTTAAGCCGGAATCGCGCCTGGTAGCGGATTTCATCGCCTGCCTGCGCGAAGAGGCAAAAGTGATTGAGAAACGGGTGGCAGCGTTGCTGGGCAATTCCGGTCCTGCGGGTAAGCCAGTGACGCGGCGCCCGGGCCGAAGGCAAGGGAGGAAGACTAAGTCTTCACGCCCTTGAGCAGCTTGAGCAGTTGGGGATGGAGATATTCGTTCGAGGCCAGCACCGAACCTTGGCTCAGCATCTCCGCCCCGCCATTCAAATCGCTGACCATGCCGCCCGCCTCGCGCAAGAGCACAAGGCCCGCGGCAATGTCCCAGGCCTGAAGCGACCGTTCCCAGAAAGCGTCAAACCGCCCCGCCGCGACATAGGCCAGATCCAGCGAGGCCGAGCCGAAGCGGCGGATGCCCGCCGTCACATTCATCACTTCCGCCATTTCGGCGCTGGCGCGGGCATGGCCTTCCTTGCCCATGAAAGGCAGGCCGGTGGCGATCACACTCGGCGCCAATTCTTTGCGGGCAGCAACGCGCAAGCGCTTGTTGTTGAGATAGGCGCCATGGCCCTTTTCGGCGGTGTAAAGATCGTCGGTCACCGGATTGTAGATTACGCCCGACACCATTTGGCCTTCGCGCTCCAATCCGATGGAGATGGCGAAATGGGGAATGCCGTGCATGAAATTGGTGGTGCCGTCGATCGGGTCAATGATGAAGCGGTGGGACTTGTCGGCGCCGGTGATCGCGCCGCCTTCCTCGCCCAAAAAGCCATAGCCGGGGCGGGCCTTGGACAATTCCTCGATCAGGATTTTCTCGGTGCGCTTGTCGGCGCTGGTGACGAAATCCGCCGGGCCCTTCATCGAGATCTGGAGATTCTCCAGCTCATTGAAATCGCGGATCAGGGGACGGCCGGCCTTGCGGGCGGCGGCGATCATCACATTCAAGGCGGGGGAAGTATAAACCATTACTTATTCCTTTGGTCGCACGGCCGGACGGCTCGCTGTGCTTGCCTGGCCGTGCTCACTCTGCGCGCCTTACATAAGAGCCATCTTCCGTGGCGACGATGATTTTTTCGCCCGCGCCGATGAAGGGCGGGACCTGGATCCGCAGGCCGTTTTCCAGCACCGCGCTTTTGTAGGACGGCGCTGCCGTGCCGCCCTTCAAAACCGGATCGGCTTCCGCCACGGTCAAGGTCACCTGCACCGGCAGCTTGATGCCGATGGGCTTGCCCTCATACAGCTGCACCAAAGTCTTCATCCCATCCTGCAGGAATTGCGCCTGGTCTTCGCCGACAAAGTCCACCGCCAGTTCGATCTGCTCATAGCTTTCCATGTCCATGAAAGTCAGCATGTCGCCACTGGCGAACAGGAACTGGAAATCCTTCTTGTCCAGATAGGCCTCGTCCACCGCTTCGTCGGAACGGAAGCGCTGGTTCAGTTTGGTGCCGGAGGTGACGTTCTTGAGCTCGACCTGGTTATAGGCGCCGCCCTTGCCGGGCTTGACCTTCTGGGTCTTCACCGCGATCCACAAGCCGCCGTCATAATTGATCAGGGTACCGGGGCTGATTTCGTTGCCGGTAATTTTGGCCATGGAAAAACGGCCCTCCTCGGGCGCGGGTGAAGGGATTCTATTTGCTGCTTCGCTACGCGAAGCGGGGCAGGTTCAAAGAGCGGGCGGGTTATAGCGGCCTAGAAACAATAATTCCAGCAGGCATGTTCGGCCCCCACGGTGAGATAAAGCAGCAACGCGGTGGCCAAAAGCGCCAGGGCATCGGCCCAGCGCGGGGTCTTGGGGCGGAAAAATCCGAAGCTGAAGGCCAGGGCGAGCAGGCAGGCGGCGGGCACCATCAGATAGGGGATGTACCAGTGCGTCTGGAACCAGAGCGATTCCGCGAACAGCCAGACATGGATCTTGTCGGCGGCCAGATTCACCGCCACCGCGGCCAGCGCGCCGACGAACAGAAAGCCCATCAGGCGCTCTTTCACGAAAATTGCGCGTTGAAGGCGCGCACCGCCGCTTCCACGCCGTCCGGATGTTCCCAAACCCCGGCAGAGACGGCGAGGAAGTCCGCCCCCGCTTCGATCAATGCCGGCGCATTGGCGGTCGTGATGCCGCCGATGGCCACGGAAGGCACCACCATGATCTCGCTCCACCAGCGCAGCAGTTCGATGTCCGCGCTGGTTTTCGGCTCCTTGGTCTTGGTGGGGAAGAAAGCGCCGAACGCCACATAATCGGCCCCGGCTTCAGCAGCGTCCATGGCCAAGTGCCGGCTGTCATGACAGGTGACGCCGACAATGCCCTTTGGCAAAGCGGCGCGAGCTTGCGCGTAGCTCGCATCTTCCTGGCCGACATGAACGCCGTCGCAGCCCAACTCAGCGGCCAGGTCAGGCCGGTCATTCAAGATGAAGGCCGTGCCATGGGCCTGCACGACAGGGCGCAGCGTGTCCACCGTGCGACGAATCTCGTCGTCGCTGACATGCTTCAAACGAAGCTGAAACGACGCGACATCGCCGCCCTTAAGCGCCTCTTTCAGCGGTCCCAAAAAATTCGCCGCCGAAAGCTTCGGCGGCGAAATCAGGTAGAGACGACAGTCAGACATGCCGGCGGACGTTTCCAGAGGCCTGCCTCCCCTTCGCGCGCGTCAGCGCGCAAGAGGGGGAGGTGATTTCAGCGATCGAGGCCCGCAGGGCCGAGAAGAAGCTGAAATCGGAGGGGGGCAACAATTAATTAAGCGGCTTTCTCGTCCGCTTGTTTCCATTTTCCGAGCGAGGCCAAGCTATTCATCAAGGCGCGATGGGCAAAGGCGGCTTTGCCGGCGTCCAGGTTTTCCACCTTGCCGCTCCAGGCTGATTGCGGCGCGGCTTGCAAGGCGCGGCCATAGGAGAAAGTCAGCGGCCAAGGCATGCCGCCAATGGCATTCATGGCGGAGAGGTGCGCGGTTGCGTCCAGATCGGACTGCCCGCCCGACAGGAAGGCGATGCCCGGCACCGCGCCCGGCACATGCTGCTTCAAGACCTTCACCGTGCGCTCGGCGACTTCCTGTACCGAATTCTGCTTGGCGCACTTTTTGCCCGGCACGATCATGTTGGGCTTCAGGATCATGCCTTCAAGCTTCACGTCCGCATAGAACAGCTGGGTGAAGACTTCGTGCAGCACCCAACTGGTCACGCGCTCGCACGCCACAATGTCGTGATCGCCGTCCATCAACACTTCCGGCTCGACGATCGGGACGATGCCGTTTTCCTGGGCCAGCGCGGCGTAACGCGCCAGCGCATGGGCGTTGGCATTGATGCAGTTGAAGCTGGGAATGCCTTGCCCGATATCGATCACCGCCCGCCATTTGGCGAAGCGTGCGCCCAGCTTGTGATATTCGACAAAGCGTTCGCGCAAACCGTCCAGGCCTTCGGTGATGGTCTCGCCGGGTGAACCGGCCAAGGGCTTGGCGCCGGCGTCCACCTTGATGCCCGGCACCGCACCGGCCGCTTCGATCAGTTTGACGAAGGGCGTGCCGTCCTTGGCCTTCTGGCGCAGGGTTTCGTCATACAGGATCACGCCGGAAATATGCTCGCGCATCGATTTGTCGGTGCGGAACAGCATTTCGCGATAGTCGCGGCGGTTTTCCTCGGTGTTTTGAACACCGATCTTGTCAAAGCGTTTCTGAATGGTGCCGGTGGATTCATCGGCGGCCAGAAGGCCCTTGCCGGGGGCGACCATCTTGTTGGCGATCTTGTTCAGCTCTGCGAGATTCATCTTTTCCTCACTGTGTATTTTTATTTGCTACTCAGGGCTTCGACGCCCGGCAGTTCCTTGCCTTCCAGCCACTCCAGGAAGGCGCCGCCTGCCGTGGACACATAGGTAAAATCATTTTCCACACCCGCATGGGCGAGGGCGGCCACGGTGTCGCCGCCGCCGGCCACGGAGAGTAGCTGGCCCGCGCGGGTCAGGCTTGCGACTTTTTGTGCCGCCGCCACCGTGCCCTGGTCGAAGGGAGCGGTCTCAAAGGCGCCGAAGGGTCCGTTCCAAACCAAAGTGCGGGTGGCGAGCAGCCTGTTTTCAAAAGCCTTGATGCTGTCCGGGCCCACGTCCAAGGCCATTTCATCGTCCGCGATATCGCTCACAGGAACCGTGCGATGGGCGGCGCCCGCCTTGAATTCCTTGGCCACCACCACGTCTTTGGGCAGAAGGATCACCGCGCCCGCGTCATTGGCCATGCGGATCACCTGGCGGGCGGTTTCCAGATGGTCGGGTTCATAGAGCGATTTGCCGACCTTGATGCCTTCCGCCGCCAGGAAGGTGTTGGCCATGGCGCCGCCGATCACCAACGTCTCGACCCGCTTCACCAGATTTTGCAGCAGTTCAATTTTGGTGGAGACCTTTGCGCCGCCAACCACCGCCATCAGCGGGCGTTCGGGATTGCCCAAGGCGCGTTCCAGATGGGTGAGCTCGGCCTGCATGGAACGGCCCGCCGCATTGGGCAGAAGCCGCGCCACGCCGGAGGTGCTGGCATGGGCCCGATGTGCGGCGGAGAAAGCGTCGTTGACGAAGATGTCGCCCAGCGATGCCAGTTGCTTGGCCATTTCAGGGTCGTTGGCTTCTTCGCCTTTGTGAAAGCGGGTGTTTTCCAGAAGGAGAACGTCGCCGTCTTTCAGCGCCGCCACCGCGGCCTGGGGCGTGGCGCCGATGCAATCTTCGGCGAAGGCGACTTTGCGGCCCAGCTGCTTTTCCAGCGGCGCCACCAGCACCTTGAGCGACATGGAAGGCACCACCTTGCCCTTGGGCCGGTCGAAATGGCTGAGGATGATGACCTTGGCGCCTTTTTCCGACAGTTCCTTGATGGTGGGCGCCTGGCGCACGATGCGGGTGTCATCGGTCACCTTGCCATCCGCCACCGGCACATTGAGGTCGGCGCGCACCAGCACGCGCTTTGCCTTCACATCCAGGTCATCAAGGGTTCTGAATGCCATACGCGTTTCCTGTATTTGCGGGGATTAGATCAACTTCCCCATCGCAACCGCCGTATCGGCCATGCGGTTGGAGAAGCCCCACTCATTATCGTACCAGGTCATGACAGAAACAAAGCTGCCGTCCATCACCTTGGTCTGATCCAAAGCGAAGCTGGACGAAGCCGGGTTGTGGTTGAAGTCCACGGACACCAGCTTGTCATGCACCACTTCCAGAATGCCTTTCAGCGGGCCTGATGTGGCGGCGGCCTTGATGGAGTCATTGACCTCTTGAACGGTGGTGGCGCGCTTGGCGACGAATTTCAAATCCACCAGCGAGACATTGGGCGTGGGCACGCGCACCGACACGCCGTCCAGCTTGCCTTTGAGTTCCGGCAGCACCAGACCGACGGCCTTGGCGGCGCCGGTGGAGGTGGGGATCATCGACAGCGCCGCGGCGCGGGCGCGATAAAGATCCTTGTGCATCTGATCCAGCGAGGGCTGGTCATTGGTGTAGCTGTGGATGGTGGTCATCATGCCGTGCGCGATACCCACCGCGTCATTCAGCACCTTGGCCACCGGCACCAGGCAGTTGGTGGTGCAGGACGCGTTGGAGACGATCAGGTCATCCTTGGTCAGCTTGTCGTGATTGACGCCATAGACCACCGTCAGATCGGCGCTGTCGCAAGGCGCCGATACCAGCACCCGCTTTGCGCCGGCGGTGAGATGCGCCGAAGCTTTTTCCTTGGAGGTGAAGATGCCGGTGCATTCCAGGGCGATATCCACGCCCAGTTCCTTGTGAGGAAGCTCGGCCGGATTCTTGATGGCGGTGACTTTGATCTTGTGACCGGCGGCGATCATATATTCGCCGTCCACGCTCACCTGGGCGGGAAAACGGCCATGCACGCTGTCGTAACGGAGCAGATGGGCGTTGGTCTCCACCGGGCCCAGATCATTGACCGCCACGACTTCGATGTCCCGGCGTCCCGATTCCACAATCGCTCGCAACACCAAACGGCCGATACGGCCAAACCCATTGATTGCAACCCGAAGCGCCATTCCTAATCTCCTTCGTGATGGCCGGCAGGCCATCCCATTAGTTTCCTACTTCAACAATTTCTTGGCAGCCGCCACCGCCGCGTCGGCGGTGATGCCGAATTTGGCATAGACGTCCTTATAAGGCCCGCTGGCGCCAAAGCCATGCATGCCGACAAAGGCCCCTGCGGGTCCGAGCAATTCCGAACCAATATAACGGTCCCAGCCCTCGCGGGCCGCTGCCTCAATGGCCACCTTGACGGTGCCAGGGCCCAAAACCTGTTTGCGATAGTCTTCCGGTTGTTCCTCGAACAGCTTCCAGCAGGGCATGGAAACCACGCGCGCGGCGATGCCTTCGGCAGCGAGCTTGTTCTTGGCTTCCACCGCCAGGCTGACTTCGGTGCCGGTGGCCAGGAAGGTGACCTTGGCGCCTGCCTCGCCGATCAATTCATAGGCGCCTTTGGCCGAAAGATTTTCGGGTGTGTGGAGGGTGCGCAGGGTCGGCACATCCTGGCGCGAGAACGCGATCAGGCTGGGACGGCGGGAATCCTTCAGCGCCAGCTCCCAGCATTCCGCGGTTTCCACGCCATCGGCTGGACGGAAAACTTTCAGACCGGGAATGGCGCGCAAAGCGGCCAGATGCTCGACCGGCTGATGGGTGGGTCCGTCCTCGCCCACGCCGATGGAGTCATGGGTCATCACAAACACCACCCGGATGCCCATCAGGGCGGCGAGGCGAATGGCCGGGCGGCAGTAGTCGGAAAACACCATGAAGGTGCCGCCGTAAGGAATGATGCCGCCATGCAGCGCCATGCCGTTCATGGCCGCCGCCATGCCATGTTCGCGGATGCCGTAATGGATGTAGCGGCCGTTGAATTTTCCCGGCGCGATGCCGTCGATATTCTTGGTCTTGGTGTTGTTGGACGGCGTGAGATCGGCGGAACCGCCGATTGTGTTGGTCAGCTCGGCGTTGATCACATCCAGCGCCTTTTCCGACATTTTGCGGGTGCCGGCGCTGGGCTTTTCGGCGGAGAGTTTTTCCTTCAGCGCGACCAGCGCGGGGGAAAGCGAGGCCGGGATCACGTCATTGATGACGTCGTCGAATTCCTTGGCCCGGCCGCTGGATGATTTGCGCGCCTTCCAGGCGTCGTGGGTCTTCGCGCCGGTTTTGCCGACGGCGCGCCACTGGTTGAGCAGATCGTCGGGCACCACGAACGGCTCATAAGGCCAATCCAATTCCTTGCGCGCGCCCGCCACCACCTCGGCGCCCGGCGCATCGCTGTGCGCCTTCTGTGTGCCCTGGCGGCCCGGCAGGCCAAAGCCGATGATGGTGCGGCAAGCGATCATCACCGGGCCATCGGACTTTTGCGCCTTCTCCAGCGCGCGGAAAATATCGGCGGCGTCGTGGCCGTCGCAACTGTCCACCGTCCAACCGGCGGATTTGAAGCGTTCCGCCTGGCTGGTGGAATCCGACAGCGAGATCGCGCCATCGATGGTGATGTTGTTGTGGTCCCACAGCACGATCAGGTTGGAGAGCTTGAGATGCCCGGCCAAGGTGATGGCCTCCTGGCTGATGCCCTCCATCAGATCGCCGTCGCTGGCGATCACATAGGTCTTGTGATTGACCAGATCGTCGCCGAACCGGGCATTCAGAATCCGCTCGGCCAGCGCCATGCCGATCGAATTGGCGATGCCTTGGCCCAAGGGACCGGTGGTGGTTTCGATTCCCGGCAGGTGGCCATATTCAGGATGGCCGGCGGTGGGGCTGCCCACTTTGCGGAAATGCTTGAGGTCGTCGATGGTGATCTCGGGATAGCCCATCAGCCAGAGCAACGAATAAAGCAGCATCGAGCCATGGCCGCCCGACAGCACAAAGCGGTCGCGGTCCGGCCAGCCCGGCTCGGCGGCATTGAACTTCAAGAATCGGGAGAACAGCACGGTGGCGACATCCGCCATGCCCATGGGCAGGCCGGGGTGACCGGACTTGGCGGCTTCCACCGCGTCCATGGAAAGTGCCCGGATGGCATTGGCGAGGCGGCGGACGTGAGTCTGGTCAGGGGGGGCCTGATCGGGCTGGGTCATTGGTTTTTCCCGGCTGGTGGTGGGTGGCCTTAGCGAGGGGTGAGCGCCCCCGTCAAGGCCTGTGGATATGCTGGCAACGCGTAGCGGTTGACCCGATTTCCGTTCCCCATACCCAGCAATCCCCCGATATCGTGTGTTTGCGGATTGCGGAATCGGAATATGAAGGCCTAAGGTCTTGGTGAAATTGAGCGATGAGACGCGCATGAGTCGGTTGGATTTGGCGCAAAACCGCTTTCAGGCAGCCCTCGAAGCCCTGGAAAATGCCGCCGCCTCGGTTGGGGAAAGCCTGGATACCGCCGCCAAGCTGCCGGAACGGATCGCCGAACTGGAGATGGAACGCGACAGGCTGCTGGCCCGGGTTGCGGAATTGGAAGATGAACTCTCGGCGCTTTCCGGGCTGACCGAGGAAGTGGAAGGACGGCTGGATGGCGCCATTGGCGAGATCCGCGCCGCGCTGGCGAGGTAACGATGCCCCTGGTCAATGTGATGGTAAACAGCCGTGCCTACACCATCGCGTGCGATGATGGCGAGGAAGAGCATTTGAAGGAACTCGCCGCCCATGTCGATCAAAAGGCGCGCGAAGTGCTGGGTTCGGTGGGGCAGGTGGGCGACGCCCGCATGCTGTTGATGGCGGCGCTGCTGATCGCGGATGAGCGCCACGAATTGAGCAGCAAGGCCGGAATTGTTACCGACGGCGAGAAACAAAAACTGCATTTGCGGGCGGAACGGGCGGAAAGCGCGGCTGCCGACGCTCTTGAAAGCGCCGCAAAGCGGCTTGAAGACATTGCTGTTCGCCTCGCGCACGCCTAAATTAGAGGTGGACGGTCACTGTCTCGCGCGTCAGGTTGCGATGCCCAGGGGCCTTAATTGTACTCATCGGGAGTTGTCCCTGACCGGGACCGTGGTTCCGGACACACGACGCCCACCTGCACTTGCAGGCCCATGAGATCCAATACCAACGGCGAATACGGTACCGTCCACCTTATTTTGATGATCCCCCTCCGGCAGCAAGTCGGGTTTGCGTTCCGCAAACACCTCCTTGCTGCCACCTCCCCCTTCTGTGGCGCTTCGCGCCGAAGGGGGAGGAAGCTGTCGGATGCTGCGGGTCGCCGCGCGGAATGCGCGGCTCGCGCGAGACGGATTGCCTGACAGACATGGATCGAACTCTTGAGCGGCTTTGATAAATCCCAACTCCGCAAAGCGGCGCGCGAAAAGCGGCTGACCCTGGCGCGCAGAGATTTCGCGGGCGAGATCGCGCGTCATGCGGAAAGTTTGCGCATAGCAAAAGGTTCTATCGTCGGTGGATACCACGCGCTGCCCGATGAAGCCGATCTCGCCTTGTTGCTGGAGCGGCTGGTCGAGTTGGGCTGCCATATCGCCTATCCGCGTGTTGTTGGCAAAGGTCTGCCGCTGGAATTTCATCGCGTACCCGATGGCGAAGTACTGGCGCCGGGCGCCTTCGGCATTCACGAGCCGTTGGACATTTGGCCGCGTGCCACTCCCAATATTTTGCTGGTGCCGCTGCTGGCGTTTGATTCCTCCGGTCACCGCTTGGGCTATGGCGGTGGTTTCTATGACCGCACCCTGGCGATGTTGAAGGT
>Ga0207683_10006216_pt1 | contig 10236 bp, 10 predicted proteins | sample KBSM73metaG_FD_184333 | JGI IMG/M metagenome (GOLD analysis project Ga0207683, IMG submission 184333) | Miscanthus rhizosphere microbial communities from Kellogg Biological Station, Michigan, USA - KBS M7-3 metaG (SPAdes) (version 2) | ecosystem: Host-associated > Plants > Roots > Rhizosphere >...
TGTCGCGGCATTCAGTTCGGACAGGCGCTGCTGGGCAAGGTCGGCATCAAGCCCGGAGAACTTCGACTTCCTTTCCTCGATGAACTGACGCGTTGCGGAACCCTTGATCGAGAGGATCATTGGTGGGTGGTCCTACAGGATGTGGCTCACTGGCGGGGTTTCCTTTTGCTGTAATGCTTTGCACGTAGTATGTGTCACGTAATATGTCAACCGTCCGTGCTACCGGCGCGGACGGGCAGGCGCGGAATTGGTGGTTGCTGGCGGACGAGGTCATCAAGGCGTTCGCCGAGGAGCGACTGCGCGACGGGACGGTGCTGTTTCCGGTGCGTCTTGATAAGGAGGCCTTCTACAACCCTACAAAGCGCGCAGGTTGCCAACGGCGTGGCAGCGACGAGTTTACCACCATTGCCGGGCACCGGTCGCCTAGCCCGAGCTCTTTCGAGTGCCGCCTACTGCTTCGGCAGAAACACGGGGATGCGGCAAAGTTGCCCATCGGGGCGCTGCTCGCAGACATCGGGACCTTGGCGGATGCCGGCGAATGACGGGGTCGGTGTTGTCCACCAGTGCAGACCGTAGCCGGCGAGGAACACGCCAACCAGGAGGACGGCGCCTGCCAGGTAGGTCGCGAGCCTGATGGTCCGGAGGATGTTGCCCGCGTGTGTCTTGAGGCCCTGGATGACGGCGAAGCGAAGCGTCTCGTTGTCGACGGGTTGCGGCTTCGCCGCCTCAATCGCGCTGGCGATGGTGAGCGTGCCGTCCACGAACATCTTGTGCATCGCGCCAAGCCCGATGGACATGGCTTCGAGATAATGGCGCAGCGGATCGTTGGTCAGCGCGCCGCGACGCACCTGCTCGTTCAACGCATCCTGGGCGGCCCGCACGGCGGCGCTGGCGTCGTCCGCGATGAGGTGATCACGCCTGACCGTCACAGCAGCCAGCTTCGGACAGGCGCAAGCTCGGCGGCCATCTGCTCCAGCCACACGCGTACCCGGCCCCCATCAAACGGGTTCATCGGCACGCCCTGCCGTCCCTCCGGCATCCTGCCTTCGCGAGCCTGCGCGAAGGTGATCCTGCGGTCCTCCACTTCCCTGGCCGCATGAAGCCGGGGCATCCACAACGGCACCGCTCCGCGCGCAAGGGCCGCCTCATAGGTCGGATGGCGCATGGTCCTGGCAAACGACCTCTCCCGCGGCAGGGTTGGATCGGCCACGCCTTCGTTGCGGATGATCGCCGTGGCCTTGGGCTTGAACCCCGCCGCTTCCAGGGTGCCCAGCGCCGAGAGGTCGCCCAGCCGGGGCGACAACAGGTAGATCGCCACCGGATGGACCCCGGCGCCCTGCATCATCTCGGCGATGTCCGGCACCTCGGAGATCAGGCGCGTGAGGCTGGTATCGCCACCCCCGAAATCGATGACGGCGCTGCGCCGGTTCTTCATCACCCAGCCGAGGAACTGCTCCACCCACCTGGACACTGCGACGGGGTCGTAGCTGGGCGGCTGCTGGACCCCGGCGAAATAGTCGGCCAGCTCGCGGTTTTCCGGGTCCACCGCGGCGAACACGAGGTTCGCCTCCTGTTCCACCGCCTTCTCAGCGATGTAGCGCAGGAAGGTCGTCTTGCCGGTATTGCCGGCACCGATCGCCATGACAACCTTCGGTTGTCCCTCCAGGTTGACGGCCGCAGGGAAGCTGGCCTCGGTGATCGTCCGCCGGTCGAGCTCCCGGCCCACGGCAACGTCTCTGCCGATCCCGTCCGCGTCCTGGTCCGGCTGGAACAGATCGGTGAGGTTGGATGGTTTGTCCCGTGTGGCCATAGGTCACCTCGCCCTGATCGGTTTGTCGAAATCGGGTGGCGCGTCCGGATCAGCAGGCGGGACGGCCGCACCGCCGCTCGCCCGAGCGACCGCCTGCGGCGCCGCGTCTGGGCGCGGCTCACGCGACGGCTGGGACGCGCGCCGGCGGGCAACATTGGCGATCACCCTCAGCCACGCGCTGCGCAGGGCGGAGGCTGTAGGGGGCTGACCGTCCGCGCCTGTGATGCCATGTGCGCCGAGGTAGTCGGCCAGAGCCTTCCACGACGGCGGCCGCTCGGCGAACGCTGCCACGAGCGCGTCATGGCGGGCATGGAGCCATTCATAGGCAGATGACCGACGACCGCGGCCTCGGGCCGGCGCGGCTCGCATGGCGGCCAAGGCACCGGCGAGGTCCGGCGGCTTCCTGCTCATGTGCGTGCTTTATCGCGCGTTTATATATGCCTCAAGCGCTAAAGACTGTTCGTTCTATTAGGTGCCAATAAGTTGAGTGATAGGTGCGATTAGGAAGAAGGAGCAGCTGGAAAGACAATTGCACCCTGAGGGTGCTATCCTCCACCTGGAGGCGAATATGACCGTCGACGAGAAGCTGGACAAGCTGGCGATGCGCCAGGAGGCGCTGATCGCTGCCATCCATGGTTTGGTGGATGTGGTCGAGGCTGTGCGCGACATGCAGGCGGAGCTCATCGCCTGGATCCAGCAGCCGCCGGGCACCGACCTGCCGGATCTCCTCCAGGGCCTGACCGCTGCCGTCCAAGGCAACAGCGAGGTCCTCGGTGAACTCGCTCGGCGCATCGAGGCGCTGCCCGGGCAGCTGGCGAGATGATCGGCTTCGCCCAGATCGCCGGCGGCGCACCGTCCTCGACCGGAGCGCTGACCGACCACCTCCTGAACAGCACCGTCGGCCAGGAGCAGGCTCGGCTGGCCGCCTACTACAGCCGCGGTGCCGTGAAGGACCTCGACCTGGTCGGGCTCGCGCAGCAGATGGCCGATGGCGAACTGGCGTTCTCCGAGGCCCTGGATCGAGCGGTGCAGGACTACCTTCGCGACGGCGACCCGGACCTGCTGGACGCGGCGCAGGAGCGCCTCGCCAACCGCCTGTCCGATCTGGCGTTCCGCATCACCGAGGGACTGAAGGACGCGCCTGTTGCCGTCGTGCGGCCGGACCTGCATCCCATGGTTGCACGGGCTTTAGGGATCGAGGATGGCCGGCTGCTCGACCGCGACGCCATCAATGCCCTGTTGGCGGGCCGGCGAGCCGACGGCGGCAAGATCGAGGGCAAGCACTACGCCCAGGAGCGGCGGCTTCCTGTCGACCCGAAGACCGGGGAGGACCGCTACAGCGGGCCGATCGGGAGCTACGATTTCTGCCCGACGCCGGACAAGTCGGTCTCGGTTGCCTGGGCCTTTTCCGGCCCGAGGGACCAGGCACGCATTCTCTCCGCGCACACCGAGGCGGCACGGGAAGCGGTCGGCACCATCGCGGAGCGGGTCGGCCAGGCCCGGATGGGGCGGGGCGGCAATGACGGCGCCGAACCGGGACATGTCGCCTGGCTGGAGTTCACCCATCATACCGCGCGACGGACGCAGATCAGCGTCGAGAACGGCGAGGTGAAGCTGGCCCAGGACGAGGGGGCGCCAGGCGATCCGGACCTGCACACGCACTTCCTGATTCCGAACGCGGTGTTCTGCGACAGCGGGCGTGTGGGCTCACTCGATACCGCGGCGATCGGCGGGTTCATCTTCGAGGCGGACGCGTTCTACCAGGCGCGGCTCGGTCAGAACCTGCGCGACGCCGGCTTCGAGGTCGAGCTGGACCAGAAGACGGGCGCGGCACGCATGCCGATCGTCCCCGAGGATGTACGCACCCTGTTCTCGAAGCGCACGAACATCGGCGAGCTGCTGGCGCGCAAAGCCACCGTGGACCGGGGAGAGGAGTGGGATGCGCTGTCGCAGGATCAGCGCGAGGCGCGCATGAAGGCTGCGACGCAGGATCGGGACCAGAAGGTCAGGGGCGGGAAGGATGACGTCGCCAATGTCGAGGATTGGCGCCGGCAGGCACGTGAGGTCTGCGCGTGGGAGCCGACCACACTGCAACTCTACGGCCCGCCGCTGCCGCCGCTCGAAGCGGAACAGCGTATCCGCCGGGCCTACGAGACGGCGCTGCCGATCCTGGCCGAGAAGCTGGAGCATAAGGCTGTCATTCCGCACTTTGATCTTCGCGTCGCCGCCGCAAGGGGGCTGATAGCGGCGGGCATCGAGGGCCGCGGTGACGTCGACGCTGTTACCGCCCTCATGCGCGAAGAGGGTGTGCAGCAATACGGGAATACGACGGCGCTGGTGTGGGGCATCGAGGACGGCAAGAGATTCACCAGTGTGACGACGGCCCTGCACGAGTCCGACGAGAGGGAGTTCATCTCGCTCGCGCAGGTTGCTGCGACCGATCGAAGTGGGGCGATACCGCGGCGGCTACTCGATCGGCACATTGAACGGTCCGGATTGGACTTTTCCGAGGCGCACGGCCGAACGCAGCGGACAGCCATTGAGCGGCTGGGGACAGGAGGGCGGTTCGGCGTGGCGATCGGTGCCGCCGGCGCGGGCAAGAGCGCCATGCTCACACCGCTTGTGGCGGCGTGGCGCGAGCAGGGCCGTGATGTGCACGGCGCGTCGATGGCATGGCGCCAGGCTGACGAACTGACCGCCGCCGGGATCGAGAAGTGCAACGTCGCCGCGTTCTCCGTGCTGATCGACCAGCTCCGCGGGGGCAGCCTGAGACTGACAGAGAGATCGGTTGTCTCGGTTGACGAGTTCGGCTTGCTGGGAACGCGTCAGGGGCTCGAGTTGCTTCGGTTGCGCGAGCAGATGGGCTTCAGCATCGTGGCGCTCGGCGACGACAAGCAGTGCGAGAGCATCCAGGCCGGCGCGATCATCGAATTGTCCCGCCGCGCCCTGGGCGCCGAGCAGGTGCCGCAGATCCTGACGACCGTCCGGCAGCAGACCGAGCGCGAGCGGCAGATTGTCGGACTGTTCCGCGAGGGCAGGGCCGCCGAGGCGCTCGACATGAAGCGCGCCGACGGCACGGCGGAGATGGTCCCTGGCGGCTATGACGGCGTGGTGGCCCGTGTCGCCAGGCTCTACGCCGAGCGGCTGCTGGCGACCGGCGAGGCGCCGACCATCGCAGCGCCCACGAACCAGGATGCCCACAGGATCAGCGAGGGCGTCCGGCAGGAGCGCCGCAGGCTCGGCCAGGTCGGGCCCGACCTGATGACCGTGCGTGCGACTGACGGCGAGAGGAACTACTCCCTGGCATTGGCGCAGGGCGATCGGGTGCGGCTGTTCCGCTCGACCGGGGCGCAATACGAGAAGGGCAGGGGCGGCGGCATCGGCCGCAACGGCAGCGTCCTCGAGGTGATCGACGCCAGCGAGCAGGGACTGACGCTGCGGGCCCGCACCGGGAGAACCGGCCTCGTGAAGTGGGCCGACCTGACCCACGCGTCCGGCCGCATTCACCTGGCCTACGGTGACGCTCTGACGATCCACACCGCGCAGGGCGTCACGAGCTGCGAGCACATACTGGCGCTCCCGGCCGGATCCCAGGCCATCGATGGCAAGGCTGGCTACAGCGGCAACACCCGACACCGACAGGTCAGCTACCTGCTCACCAACGAGGCAGCGGAACGAGTCGAGGTGCGCAAGCGCCGGCCGCTCAACGACACTCGGGATGTGACGCTGAATGACAGATGGGCCAACGTCGCCCGCTCCTTGGCCTACCAGCCCGACAAGGACATGGCGGTCGCATTGTTCGAACGCGTCGGGCAGATCCGGCGGGGTGCCGTGCGTCAGTTCCACAAGGTGATGCCCGATGTCCATCGAGCTCACCGGGAGACGCCCGCGGCGGAGCTGTCAGCCCGCCGGAAGATGGAGCGCAGCCTGGACCAGGTCAGGGCCGTCCTGCATCAGGCTGTCGAGCGACTACGGGATGCTCCGAAGCATCTGATGGACCGGTTCCATCCTCGCGGACGCACGTTGGGGCAGGGCAGGGGGCTTGAGCTGTAGATAAATCGGGTTTGAAGCCGACGCTGAGCGGCAGGCTCCGATGAGACTAGCACGTGATAATCCCATTTATCACGTAGAGGATTTACGCCAGAGTCGACACCATGACAGTCGCCACGAAGACCCAGATCGTCCGAACCGACCACCACCACCAGGCGAAGCCGCCAACGGTGATGGAGCAGCTCGCCGAGATCCCTGAGGAGGAAATCTGGCTCGCCAAGCAGAAGTCGGCGCGCACGCGGCGGGCCTACCGGCTCGACGTGCGCCATTTCATGGCGACGATGCCCCTGCCCCGCACCATCGACATTGACGGCCGCCGCTATCTCTGGCGTGACCTGGTAGCATTGCGTCGCGCGCAGGCGGCGCCGAAGCAGGAGCAGCCGACGCTGTTTCCGCTGCACGAAGACTGCCGCCCCGCCGGCGAACGCAGTGCCGCTGAGCGCTACGAGGCCCCCAGCCTGTTTACGGTGCTGGAGTGCAGCAATGGCTGACGCCGAGGAGGGAATGCCGGAACCGAATTGACAAATTCGCGTAAAATGCGTAAAATACGCATAGAAAGTGAGGCGCCATGCGCGAAGTGCCAGCGACAGAGTTCACCCGAAACTTCGGCCAGTACCGGGAAATCGCCCAGCGCGAGCCGGTGGCCGTGACCAGCCACGGCCGGGCCACGGGGTATTTCGTGTCCGCCGTCGAATTCGAGGAGATGCAACGCCTCAAGACATTGGCCCGGCGCAGCCGGGCCGTCGCCGATATGACGAAGGAAGAAATCGAGCAGATGGCGGCCAGCCGCATGGCGCCGGAGCATGACCACCTCAATGCACTGCTGGATAAGGAATAGCCTGCCCCTTTATGGCGTTTCCCGAACCGCAGCCCGGATTGGTCATTTCCTACGCTTACCTTTGGCATCATGAACATCGGGCCGGCCGGGAAGAAGGCGTCAAAGACCGCCCGTGTGTCATCATCCTCGCTGTAAAGAGCGCGGCCGATGGTACCACCCTGGTCAGGGTGGTACCCGTCACGCACAACCCGCCTGATAGTCCGGCGGCCGCGTTTGAGCTGCCCCAGGCGGTGAAGCGTCACCTCGGCCTTGATGCCGACCGCTCATGGATCGTCATCGACGAGGTGAACGAATTCACGTGGCCCGGATTCGATCTGCGTCCGCTTCCGCGCTCACGGGATACCTTCGCCTACGGATTTCTGCCGCCCCGCCTGTTCAACGCACTGACGGCGAGACTCGCCGAGGTCTGGGCCGAGGGACAGGGAAAAGCCACGCCCCGGGATTGATGTGAGAATCCTCCCCCGGCTCCCGCACCCCTCCTTCCTCGCTCACAGGGCCAGGCGTGCGGCGAAGGTGCGACACCGCCTGTTTCGCCGCAAACTCCGCGTTGCCCGCAAGCGCACGGTTCTCCGCGTCCTTCTGGCGTTCCTGACGATACGCAACCAAGCGCATGTGAAGGGGCGCAATTTCCTCGCGTTCACCAGCAGATGGATAGCGACGGCCGCCGGGTTGGTGCTCGCGGCGCTGTTCGCGCTCACCCTGCCGCAAGCCATGGTGACGACGGCCGCCGTAAAAGTGAGCGAGGTTCACTTGGCAAGCGCGGGCATCATCGGCACCGCACTCGCGCTTGTGCTGTCGCTTTCCATCGTCCCGGCCCAAAAGGCCGCCGATGTTTTTTCTTCCGCCATCCTCCGGCTGTATGCGCGTGACCGGACGACCCTCGGTGTGTTCGCGCTGCTGTCCTGCGCCGCGCTCGCATCGTTGCTGCTTGGCACCGGCTGGACGTTCTCCGTCAGCGCCCGGTATAGCCTCGCCGGTCAGTTCGTCCTGCTGGGTGCGTCCCTCGACGCGCTACGGGCTTTCTACAGCCGCGCGCTTGCCCTGCTAGACCCGGCGACCGCCCTCAGCCTGGTCGGCGACGAATGCCGCCGTTACATCCGGCGAACAAGGGCCGGAGTGGAGCGGCTTGCCCGCATCCATCGCCTTGCGGCGGGCGACGACAGCAACGCCGAGGCGTTCCGCTGCACCTGCTACGGAAAGTCCGGGCTGGCGAACGCGCTCAATGGCTGGACGACGCAGCTTGAGGAGTTTGCGCGCAAAGCCATCGCGCGGCGTGACACCCAGGCTGTCAACGCCATCGTTCGCACCATGGCTGAAATCGGCAAGACCTACGCGGAAGCGCGACGCGACAGCATGGTGCTGCTGCCCGATTTCAGCGGCGGAATGCCTATCGAGGTGAGTGACATCGGTGACGTACTCAGCCCCATCTACGAGAAAATCAGGGCCATTTGCGGGGATGCTGTGAAGCATCCGAATGAAGCCGTTGTTCAAGGATGCATCGCCACGCTCGGAAACATGGCGGCGCACGCGATGACGATGGTGCACACTTCCGACCGGCACCGAACCGCGCCGCTCGCGTTCAGTCCCGTCTTCTACATCGACCTGTGTGCAAAGGCCGCCATCGAGGCGGGGATGGAAGATGCATTGCTCGCCGCCGTCACCGCCACCAGGCAGGTGTTCTCCGGCATGTCGAAGGACGTGGATACCCAGGCGGCAGAGGAACAAGCGCTCGGTGTCCTGTTTTCCATCGCTATCGCCTCCTATCCCAGACAGGCGAGGGTCTCGTGCTTCAAGTCCGTCGAGATGATGATGCTGGCGGCCCTGCACGACATCCGCGTTCGGGGCTATCGGGACGATGGCTCGCTGCTACGCACTGTCCTGTCCAACATCGCCGCGCTCATGCCGTTCGAGGCGCTCATGGACAAGACTGGCCAGCGCAGGATGCAGACATTCCCGCCCTACTCGCTGGGCTTCGAGGCTAATATCCCGACACTGCTGGCAGAGGTCGCCAAACAGGTGAAGCCGGTCGAGCCGGAGCGTTCATGGATAGACCCGTTCCACGATTTCAACGAGGCGTCCGAGGCCATCGTGCATCATTACCGCGAGGTGGCGGAGAAGGTAGCCTTCGGCGGGGTGCTGCTTGAGAAATGGGTGGTCGATTCCCTGCTCAATGCCGCAGAGGTGCATCTGCATCTGCTCGACAACCCGCCTCACGGTACGGAACGGTTTCTGGACAAGGTTGACGCCCGCCTGCGCTGGTTCCTTCACGCACCGGCGTTCCTTTGTCGGGAGCAGACGGAGTTTCCCTACCACCACGCAAACGACGCCTGTGCCCACCTCGCGGTGCTGGGGATGGCGTTGCTACAGCGCGACCGGATCGAATCGGCCGAAGCGTGCGGGGAGGCAATTCGCTCGATTGGTCATCGCAGCGTCAAGGCCGAGAACCCGAGGAGCTATACCCGTCCGTACGGCTATGCCGATTGCATCGTCAAGCTGGAGCTGATGGCGCGCGCGGCCGACACGCTGGGCCGTCCCGCCATTGCGGTGAAATTCCGGGCGCTCAGTTCCCGGCCGGACGAAATCCCGGACGACAAGTGGCCCGAATACGTCGAGGCCATCGCCACCCGCACGCGCCAGATGGACGACGAGCTGCGCGAGCGCGACAGGGGCTATCGGATACGGCCCGACCCGGTGGCCGAGCTGCAGGAAATTCGCAGGCAGAAGCGCGCTCCGAGGGCGCATGAGCCTCTCGCCTCGGAACGCGAACCGGACAATGCTTAGCCCGCATTTCTGAAGGCGCCAGCCAAAGCTGGTGCAGTCCAACCGGCGAAAGACCGGTCCGGGTAAGGCCGTAGCGGGCCGCCCGGTAGCGAGTGTTGCGTGAGCCGACGGTAACGCCGGCCACGAAGCGTACACAGCAAGTGCGTGGGGTATGTGATGGAGCCACGAAATGGGCATGTCGCAGGAGCGGAGACCGTAGAAATAGTCGAACGCAACATGAGCAATGCCGCTATGCGAGGCATTGCCGTCCTGCCGGGGTCGGAGAGCACGTCACGCGCACAAGGAATGCACCGGAAGCTGGGAGATCCCGCGTTTGGCCAAAGGCGACACTACGCCCTGGTCCGCATCGGGAAGGCGAGGAGCCGAAGCCGATGATGCACGGAGGCGGGAGGTCGGACTCCGCCATAGTAGCTACGAAGCCGACGAACAAGGCGGGGTCACCCGCTGCGGAGCCGGTGGAGCCAAGGGCGGGGACCAAGGGGAATGCCGACCAACAAAGCACGCGCCGGGCGCAGGACCGGGAAAGTGTGTCACAAGCGTTGGAACGCATACGACAGGCCGCAAGGCAAAGGAAGAAGGAGCGGTTCACCACGCTCCTCCACCATATCAGTATCGAACTGCTACGACTGTCGTACTTCGAACTTAAGAAGGACGCGGCAGCCGGGGTGGACGGGCTGACTTGGCGGGACTACGGGGCGGACCTCGAGCGCAACCTCGAAGGTCTGCATGGACGGGTCCAACGAGGAGCGTACCGAGC
>Ga0207683_10006218_pt1 | contig 10235 bp, 10 predicted proteins | sample KBSM73metaG_FD_184333 | JGI IMG/M metagenome (GOLD analysis project Ga0207683, IMG submission 184333) | Miscanthus rhizosphere microbial communities from Kellogg Biological Station, Michigan, USA - KBS M7-3 metaG (SPAdes) (version 2) | ecosystem: Host-associated > Plants > Roots > Rhizosphere >...
TACAGCGGTGCCGGCACCGTCGAATTCATCGTCGACGACGCTGAGTTCTACTTCATGGAAATGAACACGCGCCTGCAGGTGGAGCATCCGGTCACCGAGATGATCACCGGCCTCGACCTCGTGGAGTGGCAGTTGCGGGTGGCGTCCGGCGAGCCGCTGCCGCTAAAGCAAAGTGAACTGTCGATCACCGGCCACGCCATCGAAGCGCGCATCTACGCCGAAGATCCGGCGCGCGATTTTCTGCCGTCGATCGGCAAGCTGGTGCACCTCGTCACGCCCGCAGCCACGGACGATGTGCGCATTGACACCGGCGTGCGCCAGGGCGATGAAATCACGCCGTTTTACGATCCGATGATCGCCAAGCTCATCGTCCATGCGGCAACGCGCGCAGACGCCATCGACAGGATGCGCGCGGCGCTCGCGCAGTATCAGATCGTTGGCGTGCGCACCAATGTCGAATTCCTGGGAAGGCTCATGCGCGCGCCCTCATTCGTCGAGGCAAAGCTCGACACGGCGCTCATCGAGCGCGAGCGCGATCACCTGTTTGCGCCGCGCGGCGAAGCCGCGCCCTTCATGTGGGAGATGGCGGCACAGGCGTTGTCGCAGTCGCAACGCGGGGAGGGCAGAACTTCTTCCGCATCCGGTCGACCATCACCCTGGGACGATCGCAGTGGCTGGGCGCTCGGCGAACGAGGCGATCGGCGCTTGCGATTCCTCGAAGGTGAGGTCCAGCGGGAAATCGCAGTTCGATCCGGGGAAGGCGAATCCCCGGGCGTCGTCTGCGGCAACGAGATTCACCTGTTCCTCGACGGCGAGCACCGGCAGTTCCACTGGGATGACCCCTATCTACCCGCCATCGAAAGTGCAGATTCTCATGGCGGGCTGCTGGCGACCATGCCGGGCCGGGTGCTGGCCTTGCTGGTGAAGGCGGGGGATGAAGTCGCCAAGGGCGCCCCCCTGGTAGTGCTCGAAGCCATGAAGATGGAGCAGACGATCACCGCGCCATTTGCCGGCAAAGTTGATCGCGTGCTTTGTGAGGTGGGAGAGCAGGTGCGAGAAGGGGCGGAATTGCTGGCCTTTGCGGAACAGTAGTGCGATCTCAGGAGATTTTTCCGGCTGAGCCGGCGAGAGGCTGGATTCCCTGGGGTGCGCTCGCGCCGTTCCTGGCGCTGGCGTTCGTGATCGCCACTGCGTTGACTGGCGACTGGCTCATCGCAAAACAGGTCAACCTGAGCCCGGAAGGAAATCCACTCGATCCCACCGCGCTCATCGCATTCACGCTGGTGCCCTTCGGCTTGCTGCTGATGGTCCTTCTGGCTTGGGTGAGATTCGTGGAACGGCGCCCGGTCGAGAGCATCGGCATTTGCGGCGGGCGCAAGCTGCGCGATTTCCTGCGAGGTCACGCAATTGGGCTCGCGGGTCTGTCTGGAGTCGTCATGGTGATCTGGATAGCCGGTGGGCTGCAGTTCACGGGTGTGGCGCCGGCGTTCTCGCAACCCGCGTCCCTGGTGCCGATAGCCCTGTTGCTGTTCACATTCGCGCTGCAATCCAGTGTCGAAGAACTGCTATTCCGTGGATGGCTGCTATCGGTGCTCTCGAAGAAATTCAACGTGCCCATTGCGGTGGTCGTCAGCTCGGCGCTGTTTTCGCTGATGCACTTCAACCCCCGCACGCACTGGCTGGTATCGGTCGGCACACTCCTGTTTGGATTGTTCGGCTGCGCGTGGGTGCTGAGAACTCGCAGCGTGCTTGGCATCATGGGGTGGCATTCCGGTTGGAATTGGTTGTTGGCTGTCGGGTTCGGCCTGCCGCTGACTGGAATCGACGTGGGACTTCCGGCGCTGCTCGTGGATCTGCAACCCGTCGGACCGGACTGGCTCACGGGCGGAACGCAAGGCCCCGAAGCCAGCGTCGTGTGCTTCGGCTATTTCATTCTCGGCATCGCCCTGATGTGGCGTCAGCCCGGAAAGTCGAGCATCGCGGCCTGACCGTTCGCGGGTTTGCCCGTGGCGAAGGTCGCACCGGCTCCACCGCCGGTGTAGATGAAACCGATGACGTGATCGTCGGCGGCGAGGCTCAACGACTTCTCTCTCATCGCCCTACGACGCGATGCAGGATCCGGCTACACGAGTCGGATATTTACACCGCGTCCCACAGAGCCCGCACAGTGTTTATTTAACTGCATTGCGGCGTTGGCCGCGCAGGTGGCGTACCAATGCATACCAGCCTCAATCCGCGTGACCGGCCGCGCGCCGATCCCGCAGGCGCACACCACGCGACGCGCGCACGGCGCTGCCGCCGAAAATTCCTGCGCTTCTTTCCGGGTGGATTCAAAGATCCCACGTATCTCGAATGGGAGCGCGACTACAAATGGCACACCCACGAAAGGTGGCTTGGAGTCCTCGGCAAGAATCAGTTCCGCGCGTTGCTCCGCCAGGGAGAGCATGCGGAAATCGCCGCGCGTGCCATCAGGGTCGAACAACAGTCGCGCCACAGCATGATCTTTTCCTTCGAGAAGATGGCATTGCGTGACGCGACGAAGGCCGCGTCGGGGGCAAAAGCTTTCGCCGAGGGTCTCTACGATTTTCTATACGGCACCCACGCGCTCGAGCACCGCTTCATGCAATGGGTGGAAGTGGTGTCGGGTCTGCCGCGCAGGCAAACGCGCGTGCTGACCTGGCCGCTGGTGACAGTATTCGGATTCATTGCGCAGCCGGAAACGCACATTTTTCTCAAGCCATTGGTAACTCGCGCAGCGGCTCGCGCTTACGGTTTCGATCTGCAGTACCACACGCGTCCCAACTGGAACACGTACGCAAATCTGCTGGAACTGGCCGCGCGGGTGCAGCGCGATCAGCGCAAGCTGGGCCCGCGCGACATGATCGACATCCAGTCATTCCTCTGGGTGCAGGGGTCGGACGAGTACCGCTAGCTATCCTGATTTGACAATGGAGTGGCCGGCGCACCAGAGCAGGGCGAAAGGGCGTTTGCTTGTCGAGGATTCTTACAGTTGCCGCCCCACGAACACATTTCCTTTCTACACTCCTAACAAAGTGTGAGACATTCGGGTCAACCGGCACTCAAGACCGGCGAGGCCAGAACCATGAACGTCAAGAAGAAGATTTTCGCCGTCCCACTGCTGTTGTTGGTCGCTGCCAATGCAATGGCAGTACCGTGCACCGCCACGCAACCGCTCGGCATTCTCGGCCCGCCCGCTCTGGAACTCTTCGGGAATACATTCTCGGCGCCGGGCGCCTACACGGATTGCTTCACGTTCACACTGGCCGGCACCGCGAATCTTCAAGGCGGGAGCGTGCTTCAGGATCCACTGTCCTACCTGAACATCGACACTACATTCTCGTTGTTCGAAGGCGATCCCCTGTTGGCCGACGTGAGCAACCAGATCGGCTCGAGCTTTGGACCAGGTTCCTTTTCCTTTTCTGGTTTGACGGCTGGGCTGTACTCCCTGGTGGCAGACAGCAACGTCGTTCGTGGTGGATTCGGACTTCCTCTGCAGGTCGGCTATTTCGGGCAGTTGCTCAGCTTCACTGCGCCATCGCCGCCCACGGTTCCTGAAACACCGACGACCAGCGTTCCGGAACCGGGCACCCTCGCGTTGCTATTAGCAGGCCTCGCGGCCGTGCTCACTGTGAGACGTCAACGCGCTTCGGGGAATTCCAGCATCGCGTCCTGAACGTTCGCGGCCTTGCCCGCGGCAAAGGTCGCACCGGCTCCACCACCGGTGTAAATGAAGGCGACGAGATGATCGTCGGCCGCAAGGCCCAACGACTTTTTCACTTCGGTGTCATACGCCGCTTCGCCGGTTTTCCACGCGGCGACATAGCCCAACGCATGCAGCGCCAGCAGAATGTTCTGCGCCGCGGCGCCCGCGGCCATGAGTTGTTCGATCGCCGGGATCTTGGTCCCCGATACGATGCGGCAGGCAACGACGATGATGAGGGGCGCGCGCAGCGCCTTGTCGCGCTCGCGCTGCACATCGCCTTCGCCCAATCCCGGAACGCGACGCAGCGCGGAGGCCGCGAGCATCTCGCCGAGCCTTCGGCGCTGATCGCCTTCGATGAGCATGAAGCGCCAGGGGCGCAAGCGGCCGTGGTCGGGCGCGCGCACCGCGGCCTGCAGCGCGATGGCGAGGTGTTCCTTCGTGGGAGCGGTAAGGCCGTAAGTCTTGGCGGTGGCGCGGCTGTTCAGCGCTTCGATGGTTTCCATGGGTAGCTAGACGAGCGAATGGTAGACGTTCTGCACGTCGTCATTCTGTTCGAGCGTGTCGATGAGTTGCAGCACTTCCGTCGCCTGCGCTTCGGGTAGTTCGACCGGGGTGGTGCAGATGTACTCATGCGTGGCCGACAGCGGATGAATGCCGCGCTTCTCGAGCGCTTCCTGCATGTGGCCGAATTCCGGGAACAGGCAGCGTGCCACGATCTGTGGCTCGCCTTTTTCGCCGACGCTGTCGCCCATCTCGTCGAGGCCGTGGTCGATGAGATAGAGCTCGAGGTCGTCGTGATCGACGCCCGCGGGATTCAGGCGGAACACGCCCATCTTGCGAAACTGGAACGCTACGCTGCCCGTGCTGCCGAGGTTGCCGCCGCCCTTGGAGAGAATGGCGCGCACCTGCGCGACCGTGCGCGTGGGATTGTCAGTGGCCGCCTCGACGATGATGGCGACGCCATGCGGCGCGTAGCCTTCATAGATGATCTGTTCGTAGCTGGCGGCGTCCTTGCCCGCGGCGCGCTTGATCGCTGCCTCGACCTTGTCCTTGGGCATGTTGAGGTTGCGGCTGTTCTGAATCGCGCGCCGCAATGCGGGATTGGAATTGGGATCCGATCCGCCGGCCTTGATGGCCATGTTGATGTCTTTCGAGACGCGCGCGAACTGCTTGGCCATGCGGTCCCAGCGCGCGAACATCGTGTGTTTTCGTACTTCGAAGATGCGTCCCATAGGGCGCGAAGTCTAAGGTATTCCGGCGATTGCTGTTACTTGACGTCGCGCACGGGGATGGTGACGTTGCACACGTCGGTGTGCCCGGCCGGCACGAGGTACCACGCATCGCGGCGATTGCGGCGCGACTCGACGTACTGCGTGAACAATGGCGTGTCGGTGCGCAGCACTTCGATGTTGCTACGCTCCGCGATCGGCACTTCGGAGGCGAGCCGGATGGCCTTGATGGCCGTGCGCTGCTCGGGCTTCTCATAGAAACCCAGTGCGCCGGTGCCACGCGGCAATGACGACAGCAGTTCGATGCCACGCAAGACTCGCCCGACGGTGACGATGTTGCGGTCGAGCTGGCGCGGTGCCTGGCCGGTTACGACGTAGAGCTCGGCGCCGCTGCCCGTGTCGGGCCAGTCTTCACGACCGACGCCCAGCACACCGTAGCAATGCGTGATCCACGCCTGACCGGAAGGTTTGCGCTCCACGCCCGCGGGGAAACCGTCGATCCACCCGGTCTCGGGCGCGTAGCCATCTGGATCCGGTAGTTTGATGAAGGGCAGACCCTTGCCCCAGGCGACGATGGTTTCATCCGGAATCTTGCGTAGCGCGGTGGGAGTGGGCCGCGCCTTGTCGGCATCGCCCCACTGAGCGACGAAGTTGTCCTGCACCCGAACGACGGCGAGACCGTCGAAAAACCTTTCCGCCACGAGCTGCTTGATGTTGGCCACATGCAGCGGTGCGAAGCGGGGGGCCAGCTCGATGATGACCCGCCCGCCGGGGAGCTCCATATAAAGAGTGTTGGCGGGGTCGGGCCGGCGCCAATCCAAAGGCTTCGCGGATTCCATCACCTGCGTCGTGGTCGGCGGCTTGTCGCGATCGCTCGGACCGATGGCGAGGGCGGCGCCCGCCGCAGCAAGGCAGATGGCTGCGAGGCAGCTCCGACGCATCATTTGTCGTGCTTCTGCACGCCGATGCGCAGCGTGTTGATTGCTATGCGTACCTCGATGAGGAACATGATGAACGCCGTCGAAAGACACGCCGTCGACCCCACGAACATGACGGCGATGGCAGCGCCCATGCCCAAGGGCGAGAACTCGCTGGCGAACAACAGGGTCACTACCAGTGTGGTGAGCAGCGCCGATGTGGTGCTGAGCGCGATGGCGCTGTTGATGTAGCGGGAGCGGCGCAGGATCGCGCGCAGGTCTTTGTCGATGATCTTGAGCTTGCCCTCGTCGCTGGTCAGCTCGCGTTTGTCCTCGAGCGTGCGCGCACGATCGACGATGCGCGCCAGACGCTGCGTCAGCATGCTGAGGGTGATGCCCACGCCCGAGATCAGGAACACCGGGCCCAGCGCCAGCTGGATGAGGTGCGCAACGTTTTCAGTTTGCAGATCGACGCCTGTCATGAGGCCGAAGTCTGCCACACCGCCGCGCATTCGTTGAGCGTCTCGTAGTTGACGGCTCCCGCCGGCCTTCTGCCATGACGATGTATACAGTGTATACGTCGGTCGTTGATTCATGTATACAGTGTATACATGGATACCAAGCAACGACTGATCGGCCACGCGCTGGAGGAACTCGAACGGGGTGGGGTCGAGTCGTTCAGCCTGCGTTCGGTGAGCGCCGCGGCCGGCCTTACCCCCATGGCGGTATACCGGCACTTTTCGAACAAAGATGAGTTGCTGAAGGAAGCGGGGCGCGAGGCGTTCGCTGTATGGCAACGCCGGATCGAATCGATCCGCACCACCGATCCGATGGAGTGGATGGTTCAGGCGGCTCGTCTTTACGTGCTGTTCGCACTCGACGAGCCGGCGCGCTTCGATGCCTGCTTCGTGCTGCGCACCGGCGTCGAGCGGCGCTTCCCGCGCGACTTTCGAGCCGGCAAATCGCCCGTGGTCTCGATGATCGTCGCGCGCGTCCAGGCGGCCCAGGCTGCGGGAATACTGATCGCGGCTGACGCACTCGAGATTGCCATGGTGTTCTGGGCGCAACTGCATGGGCTCGCGCTCCTGCACCGTAACGGGCGCATGGCCATGTCGCGCAGCGCGTTCCTGACTCTGGCCGCGCGCCATGTGGAAATCATGCTCGCGGGCTATCGCCCGCAAACAACAAGACGCGGAGGTGAGGTATGAACTGGCGTGCTAGCCCCTGGTTTGGAGTTGTTTCGGCTGCCTTCACGGGCTTGCTCTTCCTGGCTTCGCTCGATGTCGGACCGTGGGGCCCGCTCGCGCTGCTGGCTCCCGTTCCCCTGCTGATCTACGCGCTGAGCGCGCCGCGCGCCATCACGGTGGCCCTGGCGGCGGCGGCGGCGCGTGCCATTGGCCTGGCAGGCATCGTCTACGTCTATGACGATTTCCCGTTGGCGACGATGCTCGCGTTCGTGGCGGCGTTTTCCCTGATCTACGCCGGTGTCGTATTGCTCACGCGCTGGTTGGCGCGCAGCACGCCCTCCGCGCTTGCCGTGTTCTCCTATCCACTGTTGCTCGTCACCAGCGAATTCCTGTTCGGAATGGTGTCTCCGCACGGCAGTTTCGGGGCGATGGGTTATGCGCTGGTCGACGTGCTGCCGCTGCTGCAAGCGGCAAGCCTGGGCGGTGTTCCGGCGTTGACCTTTTGCGTGGCGCTGGCGCCCATGACCGTCGCTCTCGCCGTTGCCACTCCGAAGCATTGGCGCGCCGTCGTGATCGCGGGCGCGATACCGCTGGTGTCGATCGCCTGCGCTGGCGCGCTGCGGCTCAACCAATCCTACGATTCCAGCACACGTGTCGCGCTGGTCGGCCTCGACCAATATGAAGGGCGCGCCTTTCGCAACGAGAACGAAGCTCTCGAAACTGCGCGCGCGTATGCCCGCGAGGTGTCCAAGCTCGTGCTCGAAAAGCCGAAATTCATCGTCGCCCCGGAAAAGCAGTTCGGTGGAGCGCGCGAGGCAGGGGCTTCGAGCGCAGTGCTGGCCGAGGCGGTGGCCGGCCAGCCCGTGACGCTGGTGGCGGGTTTCGACGAGGTGCTCGCGGATTCCACGCGAATCAACAGCGCGCAGGTCTTCGCGCCGGGCAAATCATTGCAGCGCTACGTGAAGCGGCGCCTCATTCCCGGCCTCGAACTCGGCTATTCGCGCGGCCCGGGTCCCCTGGTGATGGATACGCATGGCGTCGCGATCTGCAAGGACATGGACTTTCCCGGCATGATCCGTGGATACGGTGAACGGGGAGTCGACTTGCTGTTAGTGCCGGCGTGGGATTTCGTGCGGGATGGGCGCCTGCACTCGCGCATGGCGGTGGTGCGTGGCGTCGAAAATGGCTTTGCCATCGCGCGCTCCGCTGCCGCGGGTCGACTGACGGCCAGCGATCGCTACGGCCGCGTGATCGCCGAGGCCATCACCTCGCCCGCGAAGCCCGTGACGATCGTCACCGATCTGGGGATACGCGCGGGCGGTACCTGGTATCTCAGGCTCGGCGATGCGTTCGCCTGGGTGTGCATGGCCGCACTCGCATTGCTGCTTGCCTGGCGCGCGCTTCGCTCGCGGCCCTCTGGCAGCGATTAGCTAGGCGAGCAGCGCCTCATCCACTCGGCTCGCGCGCTTCCTTTCATGCTCGAGCAGCTTGCGCTTGCGGATGCGGATGTTCTTCGGCGTCACTTCCACGAGCTCATCGTCGGCGATGAATTCGACCGCGTATTCGAGCGTGAGGTCGATCGGCGGCGTGAGGATCAGCGCATCATCCTTGCCGGCGGCACGGATGTTGGTGAGCTTCTTGGTCTTGATCGGGTTCACGACGAGATCGTTCTCGCGCGAGTGGATGCCGATGATCATGCCTTCGTACACGGCTTCGCCGTGCGAGACGAACATGCGACCGCGCTCCTGCAGCGAGAACAGCGAATACGCCACGGCATGGCCGGGCTCGCTCGAGATCAGCACGCCATTGTGGCGGTCGGGAATATCACCCGCGAGCGGTGCATAACCGTCGAAAATGTGGCTCTGCAGTCCGGTGCCGCGAGTCGCGTTCATGAACTCGCTCTGGAAGCCGATGAGTCCGCGCGCTGAGACGCGGTACTCGATGCGCACGCGGCCGCGGCCGTCGTTCGCCATGTCCTTGAGCTCGCCCTTGCGGCGCCCGAGCGATTCCATCACCCCGCCCTGGTGGGCTTCGTCGATGTCGACGGTCAGCGCTTCGAAGGGCTCGTGTACCACGCCGTCGATGGTCTTGGTGAGCACGCGGGGCTTGCCCACGGCGAGCTCGTAACCTTCTCGGCGCATGTTCTCGATGAGGATGGTGAGATGCAGTTCGCCGCGGCCCGACACGCGGAACACGTCGGCATCCGCGGTTTCCTCGACGCGCAGCGCTACGTTGCTCTCGAGCTCGCGCATGAGACGTTCGCGGATCTGGCGGCTGGTGACGAACTTGCCTTCCTTGCCGGCGAGCGGCGAGGTGTTCACCTGGAAGCTCATGACCAGCGTCGGCTCGTCCACCGCGATGGGCGGCAGCGCGTCCGGATGCTCGACGTCGCAAATCGTATAACCAATATGCACATCCTCGATGCCGGTCACCGCGACGATGTCGCCGGCCACGGCTTCGGCCACCGACTCGCGCGTCAGGCCCTTGAACGTGAGCACCTGCTGAACTTTCGCGGCGCCATGATCTTCGCTGCCGTTCCACAGCTGGATCATCTGGCCGGCCTTGATCGTGCCGCGGCGGATGCGGCCGATGCCGATGCGTCCGACATACGAGTTGTAGTCGAGCGTCGAGATCTGGAACTGCAGCGGCGCGTCCGGCTCGCTCTTCGGCGCCGGCACGTGATGCAGGATGGCCTCATACATCGCGCGCATGTCGGGCTCGCGGCGAGTGTGATCGGTGCTGGCCCAGCCTTCGAGCGCCGAGGCGTAGATCACGGGAAAATCGAGCTGGCGATCGGTGGCGCCCAGCTTGTCGAATAGTTCGAAGGTCTGGTCGACGACCCAGTCGGGGCGTGCGCCCGGACGGTCGATCTTGTTCACAACAACAATAGCGTTGAGGCCGAGCGCCAGCGCCTTGCGCGTGACGAATCGCGTCTGCGGCATCGGGCCTTCGACGGCATCCACGACTAACAACACGGTATCGACCATCGACAACACACGTTCCACTTCGCCGCCGAAGTCGGCATGCCCAGGCGTGTCGACGATGTTGATGCGCGTGCCGCCGTATTCGATGGCGCAGTTCTTGGCCAGGATCGTGATGCCGCGTTCCTTTTCGATGTCGTTCGAGTCCATGACTCGCTCGGCGATTTTCTCGTGCGCTGCGAAGGTGCCGGACTGAC
>Ga0207683_10006220_pt1 | contig 10234 bp, 8 predicted proteins | sample KBSM73metaG_FD_184333 | JGI IMG/M metagenome (GOLD analysis project Ga0207683, IMG submission 184333) | Miscanthus rhizosphere microbial communities from Kellogg Biological Station, Michigan, USA - KBS M7-3 metaG (SPAdes) (version 2) | ecosystem: Host-associated > Plants > Roots > Rhizosphere >...
GCCGTACAGCGGCGGCGGCGACCGTGACCGTAAGCCCTATGGCGATCGTGCTCCGCGTGAAGGTGGGGGTCAGCGCAGCTTTGGTGGCGACAGCCGTCCGTCCTATGGTGACCGCAAGCCGTACAGCGGCGGCGACCGTGACCGTAAGCCCTATGGCGATCGTGCCCCGCGTGAGGGCGGCGGACAGCGCAGCTTCGGCGGCGGTGGCGACCGTGACCGCAAGCCGTACGGCAGCGGCGAGAACCGCAAGCCCTTTGGCACCCGCGAGGATCGTCCCGCACGGGGCTTCGACCGTGGCGACTCAGGCCCGCGCCAGTATGGACGCGATCGCCCCGAGGACCGTCCGGTTCGCGTGCCCAATGCCCGCGACCTCCGCAGCGCCAACCGCCCCGACCGGGAGCGTTCACCCCAGATCGACGAGGACGTCACGGGCAAGGAGCTTGACCGCGCCACGCAGCACCAGATCAAGACCCTCGAAGGCACCAGCGCCGAATGGGTGGCCCGCCACCTCGTCATGGCCGGGCGGCTCCTGGACGAGGAACCTGAGCTTGCCTTCCAGCATGCCCTGGCAGCCAGCCGCCGTGGCGGACGCCTCGCGTCCGTCCGCGAAGCTGTCGGCCTGACCGCCTACGCAGCCGGCCACTATGGTGAAGCCCTTCGGGAATTCCGGACCTACCGCCGGATCAGTGGCTCCAACATGCACCTGCCGGTCATGGCCGACTGCGAACGCGGCCTTGGCCGCCCGGACCGTGCACTGGACATGGCCCGGTCCGACGAAGCCAAGGATCTCGACGCCCCCGGCAAGGTGGAACTGGCCATCGTCGCAGCCGGGGCCCGCACCGACCTCGGGCAGCTCGACGCCGCGGTTTCCGAACTGGAAATCCCGCAGCTGGACATCAACCGCGCCTTTTCCTACAGCCCCCGGCTGTTCCGTGCGTACGCTGACGCGCTGACGGCAGCCGGCCGCGCTGCCGAAGCCGGCAAATGGCAGCGCCAGGCCACTGTGGCAGAAAACGCGCTGGGCCTCGGGGCTGACGAGGAACCCGACATCATCGATCTCGGCTGGGACGAGGAAGAAGAAGCCCGCGAGGAGGAACGGCAGCGCCGCCTCCGGGCGCAGGAGCACGCCGACACGCACGCCGGAACCGAAGAGCGCGCACCGCGTGCGGCAGGTGCCGCTGCCGCGGCAGAAGCCACCGGCGCCGCAGCCGGTGTGGCCGGCTTGAACGCGGGCGATGAGCTCGCCAGCCACGACGGAGCCGACGACGCCGAAGCCGACTACTTCGAGTCTGACGACGCCGAGTCCGACGTGGATTCAGTGGAATCCGACGTGCTCGACGAAGCTGATGACGAAGCCGAGGACGAAGCCGACGGTGAAGCGATCGCCGAGGCCGACCTGGAACTGAACGATGACGCGGTCCGGGAACTCTCCACTGACTCAGAGCGGGCCCAGCACGAAAGTGTGGAGGACTAATCGCATGACGGGTACCGCCCTGATCTCCACCTTTGATGCCCTGCTCTCCGATCTTGACGGCGTTGTCTATGCCGGCCCCAACGCCATTCCCGGGGCCGTCGAGTCGCTGCGCCGGCTGGCCGGGGTGGGCGTCGGGCTGGGCTACGTCACCAACAACGCATCCCGTTCCCCGGCACAGGTGGCCCAACACCTGCGCGATCTCGGCGCCCCCGCCGAGGACCACCAGGTGGTGAGTTCCTCGCAGGCGGCGGCAGCGCTGCTGGCGTCGATGCTGCCGGCCGGGGCACACGTGCTGATCACGGGCAGTGCCGCACTTGCCCAGGAAATTGAACTGGTTGGCCTGGTTCCCGTCCGCGGCGCGGAGGATGACCCCGTCGCCGTCGTTCAGGGCTTTAGTCCGGAACTTGGCTGGAAGGACCTCGCCGAGGCGTCGTACGTCGTCGCCGGCGGCGCCCTGTGGGTGGCCACCAACACGGACTGGTCCATTCCCCAGGCGCGTGGAATTGCCCCCGGTAACGGGACGCTCGTGGCCGCCGTGGCAGCCGCGACCGGCAAGAGCCCGATCGTGGCCGGCAAACCCGAAGCCCCCCTGTTCCACACGGCCGCCAAGCGGCTGGCGGCGGACCGGCCGCTGGTCGTCGGTGACCGCCTGGACACCGACATCCTGGGCGGCAACAACGCCGGTTTCGCCACCGTCGCCGTGCTGACCGGAGTGGACACAAGGGAATCGATCCTCGCGGCACGGTCTGTGGAACGCCCCGATTTCCTCATCAATGACCTGACCGGCCTGTACGCGCCATACCCTGCCGTAGAGCACGACGCCGGGCGGTTCCGCAGCGGCACGGCCTCGGCGATCGTGCGGGGGCAGTCGGTCCACATCAGCGGCGACCCCGCCGACCTCGATTCGTGGCGTGCCGCCTGTTCGGCCTGGTGGGCCGCAAACCCCGAGACGACCAGCGCACTGCCTCCGGTCCTCGAGTGGTCCGATCACTAGGCTGGACACATGAGCGAGCTACACCAGGGACTGGACCAGGCCCCAGAAGAACAACCGGCTGAGGCGCCGACCCCTGCGGCCGAAGTCGCCTGGCCCGAGCTGCCGACGCAGCAGCTCCCGGAAGAGCTGTCCGGGCACGCGGCAGCAGAGCACGCGGCAGCAGTCCTGGATCCGGCTGTCAACGCTGTCCTGGACCGCCTCGGGGCCGTGCGGCAAATGCCTGTGTCCGGGCACGGCGAAGTGTATGCGGGCATGCATGATGCCCTGCTGGAGGCCCTGAACGAAGACGTGGCCGGCCACGCCGGCGTGGCGCGCCGTATCCATGCCGCGGGGAACGGGGGATCGTGAGCCGGCTTGACCAGGCACTCGTCAGCCGGGGGCTCGCCAGGTCCCGGACCCATGCCGCCCGGCTCATTGCCGAGGGCAAGGTGAGCTCCGGGGGCGAGGTCCTCGCCAAGGCGTCCCTGCAGGTCCCGGAGGACGCCGCGCTGGACGTCACGGCCTCGGCCGAGGACGGCTACGTCAGCCGCGCCGGGCACAAGCTGGCCGGCGCGCTGGATGCCTTTCCCGCCGTCGACGTCGCAGGCAAACGGTGCCTCGACGCCGGCGCCTCCACCGGCGGGTTCACGGATGTGCTGCTTCGGCGCGGTGCTGCCCACGTGGTGGCCGTCGACGTGGGGCACGGCCAGCTGGTGCCGGAAATCCGGAATGACTCCAGAGTTTCCGTGCACGAAGGCCTCAACGTCCGCTACATGGCGGCCGCGGAAATCGGCGGACCGGCCGCCCTGACGGTGGCTGACCTGTCCTTCATCTCGCTGACGCTTGTGGTGGCGCCACTCGCGGCCTGCACCCTGCCCGGCGGCGACCTCGTCCTCATGGTCAAGCCACAGTTCGAGATCGGCAAGGACCGGCTGGGCCGGACCGGCGTGGTCACCTCGGAACGCGAACGCCGGCTCGCCGTGGGCAAGGTGGCTGCCGCCGCCGTGGACGCGGGCCTGGTCTTGTCAGGCCTCGCCCAGAGCCCGCTGCCGGGCCAGGACGGCAATGTCGAATACTTCCTGTGGATAAAACGCGCGATGTCGGAAGTCCCGCCTAAGATCGAGGAGCGGGACGCAGCTGTTGCTGCGTTGCTCGGAACAATCTGGCCGAACCACTAGTACCACCAGAAGGCGGAACCTGATGAGCAGGCGTGTCCTGATCCTGGCCCACACAGGGCGCGAGGAGTCCCTCAAGGCTGCCTGGGAAGCGTGTGCGCTGCTGCACGAATCCGGGCTGGTCCCCGTGCTGCAGGAGAACGAGCTCGGGGACATGGTCCGCTTCTTCGGCCGGCTCGACCACCCGGTCGAGGTCCTTCACGATCACGTGAAGCTGCCCGAGGTGGAACTTGTCATGGTGCTCGGCGGGGACGGTACCATCCTCCGGGCTGCCGAACTGGTCCGCGAAGTCGACGTGCCGCTGCTTGGGGTGAACCTTGGCCACGTGGGGTTCCTGGCCGAGAGCGAACGGGCCGACCTCGCCCAGACCGTCGAGTGGATCGCCAGCCGTGACTACACGGTGGAGGAGCGCATGACGATCGACGTCCAGGTCTGGGTCCGCGGCCAGAAGATCTGGCACACCTGGGCCCTGAATGAGGCCGCGATCGAAAAGGGCAACCGGGAACGGATGCTGGAGGTGGTCACCGAAGTCGACGAACGCCCCCTGACCTCATTCGGCTGCGACGGCGTGGTCCTGGCCACGCCCACAGGCTCCACGGCCTACGCGTTTTCCGCCGGCGGTCCCGTGGTGTGGCCCGAGGTCGAGGCCCTCCTGATCGTGCCGATCAGCGCCCATGCCCTCTTCGCGAAGCCGCTCGTGGTTTCGCCGCGGTCCCGGCTCGCCGTCGAGATCCTGAACCGCACCGACGCCCAGGGCGTCCTCTGGTGCGACGGCCGCCGCTCGGTGGATCTGCCGCCCGGCGCGCGCGTCGAAGTGACCCGCTCCGCAACGCCCGTGCGTCTGGCCCGGACACACCAGACCCCCTTCTCCGGCAGGCTCGTGCGCAAATTCCAGCTCCCCATCCAGGGCTGGCGCGGCCCCGTGCCCCAAACCCGGGCCATCCACACCGGCCCCCTGCCGATCATCCGCACGCCCCGTCCCATGCCGCCGCTTCCCTCGCCGCGCCACGAGGGAACTGCCGACGCGCCCGATCCCTCGCCAGATCCCACAACCGAGAAGTGAACCATGCTTGAAGAACTGCGTATCCGCGACCTCGGCGTCATCACCGACGCCACCCTGCCGCTGGGCCCGGGCCTCAGCGTGGTGACCGGTGAAACCGGTGCCGGCAAGACCATGGTGGTGACGGCCGTCGGGCTGCTCCTCGGTGCCAGGTCCGACGCCGGCGCCGTCCGCAGCGGCGCGAAGAGCGCCTCGGCGGAGGCTGTGCTGAAGCTCGACGCCGGCCACGCTGCCGTCGCGCGGTCCAGGGAAGCCGGGGCCGAGGTGGAGGAGTTCGACGGCGGTGTGGAACTGCTGCTGGCCCGCAGCGTCGGGGCCGACGGCCGCAGCCGGGCCTATCTGGGCGGACGCGCCGCGCCGGTGGGGGTGCTGGCCGAAATCGGCGAAACCCTCGTGGTGGTGCACGGACAGTCGGACCAGATCCGGCTCAAGAGCCCGGTGGCGCAACGCGGAGCCCTGGACAAATTCGCCGGCGAGAGCCTTGCCGGCGCGCTTGCCGCCTATCAGGACCTCTACGCGCACTGGCATGCCAGCCAGGGCGAGCTGGACTCCTTGCGCAGTGCCGCGCGTGAACGCCTCCGCGAGGCCGAGTCGCTGCACGTTGCCCTGGCCGAGATCGACGCCGTGGACCCGCAGCCGGGGGAGGACGAGGCCCTCAAGGCCGAGGCCGTGAAACTGGCCAACGTCGAGGAACTGCGGATCGCGGCCAGCACCGCCCACCAGGCGCTCATCGCCGAGGACTTCGGTGAAGAAGCCGACGCGACCACCCTCGTGGACGCCGCCAAACGCACCCTGGAGCACGTTGCCGAACACGACGGGGAGCTGGGCTCCGCCGCGGCGCGCCTGGCCGAGGTCGGTTTCCTGCTCAACGACATCGCCGCTGAACTCGCCAGCTACCAGGCCGCCCTTGACACGGAGGGCCCGGAACGGCTCGCCGAAATCGAGGACCGCCGGGCCGCGCTGGCCAAGCTGGTCCGCAAGTACGCGCCGAGCATTGACGAGGTGCTGGTCTGGGCGGAGGAGGCCCGGGCCCGGCACGAGGAACTCCAGGACGACTCCACCCGGATCGAAGCGCTGGACGCCGAGGTCGCCCGGGCCGAAACCGAGCTCCGGAAGAAGGCCGCCGGGATCAGCAAGGCCCGCACCAAGGCCGCCAAGGACCTCTCCGCGCGGGTCAGCGCGGAGCTCACGGCGCTGGCCATGGCCGATGCCACCCTGGTCATCAATGTGGAGTCCGCGGGCCAGCTGGGACCGTTCGGGGCCGACGAGATCTCCTTCCTGCTTCAGCCGCACTCCGGCGCGCCGGCCCGGCCGCTGGGCAAAGGCGCCTCGGGCGGTGAACTCTCCCGCGTCATGCTCGCCATCGAGGTGGTGCTCGCCGCCGTCGATCCCGTCCCGACGTTTGTCTTCGACGAGGTCGACGCCGGCGTCGGCGGCCGCGCCGCCGTCGAGATCGGGCGCCGGCTGGCGATGCTGGCCCAGCACGTCCAGGTCCTCGTGGTGACCCACCTGCCGCAGGTGGCCGCGTTCGCGAACCAGCACATCAGGGTCACCAAGACCTCCGTGCGGGGCGCTGACGGGGCTACCGCCACCGGCTTCACCTCCAGCGACGTGCAGCTGCTGGACGAGGCCGAGCGGGTCCGCGAACTGGCCCGCATGCTGGCCGGCCAGGAGGACTCCGAATCGGCCCAGGCCCACGCCCAGGAGCTGCTGGACGACGCCAAACTCCTCCCGCAAAGCTAGGCGGGCCCGAAAGGACCTCCGCAGGGACTCCCGCAAGGACCGCTGCTGGGACAACAATCACATCGGGATCCCGCCAAGGAACCCGTGGAAGGCCGAATTGATGATAAGCTCAAACCCCGTGGTGCAGCGATCAAACTCTCGTGTAAATTCCCGGTTTCCGGGCTCGTCCAAGACGACCAAACACATCTTCGTCACCGGTGGTGTAGCGTCCTCGCTCGGTAAGGGACTGACGGCTTCGAGCCTCGGCCACCTCCTGCGGGCACGCGGTCTGTCTGTAACAATGCAAAAGCTCGATCCCTATCTGAACGTGGATCCGGGCACGATGAACCCCTTCCAGCACGGCGAAGTCTTCGTCACTGACGACGGCGCCGAGACGGACCTGGACATCGGCCACTATGAGCGCTTCCTCGATGAAAACCTCGAAGGATCGGCCAACGTCACAACCGGCCAGGTCTACTCGACCGTCATCGCGAAGGAACGCCGCGGCGAATACCTCGGCGACACCGTCCAGGTCATCCCGCACATCACCGATGAGATCAAGCGGCGCATGCGGCTTCCCGCCGAGGGCAAGAACGCCCCCGACGTCATCATCACCGAAATCGGCGGCACGGTGGGCGACATCGAGTCCCAGCCGTTCCTCGAATCCGCCCGCCAGGTCCGCCAGGACATCGGCCGCGGAAATGTGTTCTTCCTCCACGTGTCCCTCGTGCCGTACATCGGCCCGTCGCAGGAGCTGAAGACCAAGCCGACGCAGCACTCCGTTGCCGCGCTGCGCTCCATCGGCATCCAGCCCGAGGCAATCGTGATCCGGTCCGACCGCGAAGTCCCGCAGCCGATGCGCGACAAGATCGGCCGCATGTGCGACGTCGACATCGACGCCGTGATCGGCTGCCCGGACGCACCGAGCATCTACGACATCCCGAAGACCCTGCACTCCCAGGGCCTGGATTCGTACATCGTCCGCGCCCTGGACCTGCCGTTCAAGGATGTGGACTGGACCAGCTGGGACAAGCTGCTCGACGCCGTCCACAACCCGAAGCACGAAGTTGAGATCGCGCTCGTGGGCAAGTACATCGACCTGCCGGACGCCTACCTGTCCGTCACGGAGGCCCTGCGCGCCGGCGGCTTCGCCAACGACACCAAGGTCAAGATCCGCTGGGTCCCCTCGGACGAATGCGAAACCCGCGAGGGCGCCGTGCAGTCCCTGGCCGGCGTCGACGCCATCTGCGTTCCGGGCGGCTTCGGCATCCGCGGCCTGGAAGGCAAACTCGGCGCCCTGAAGTACGCCCGCGAAACCAAGCTCCCGGTCCTGGGCCTGTGCCTGGGCCTGCAGTGCATGGTGATCGAGTACGCCCGCAACGTAGTCGGCCTCGAGGGAGCGTCCTCGTCCGAGTTCGAGCCGGACTCCAAGTACCCCGTCATCGCCACGATGGAAGAGCAGCTGGACATCGTTGACGGCAAGGGCGACCTCGGCGGCACCATGCGCCTGGGCCTGTACGAGGCCAAGCTCGACGAAGGCTCCGTCGTCGCCGAGACCTACGGCGCCACCAAGGTCAGCGAACGGCACCGCCACCGCTACGAGGTCAACAACAAGTACCGCGATCAGATCGCCGCCAAGGGCCTGTCGTTCTCCGGAACGTCGCCCGACGGCAAGCTGGTCGAGTTCGTGGAACTTCCCCGCGACGTCCACCCGTACTACGTGGCCACGCAGGCGCACCCCGAGCTCAGCTCGCGGCCCACGCGCCCGCACCCGCTGTTCGCGGGCCTGATTGAGGCTGCCCTTGGCCACCAGCGGGCCGGCGACGCCGCACCCGCTGCGTCCAGCAGCCCCAGTGCAAAGGCCGAAGCCCCGGCACCGCCCAAGCCCTCGTCGGCAGCAGTGTCCAAGTAATTTCCAACTGAATCAAAGGACGGCGCGATGCCCGGTATGTCTGAGACCCCCAATGCTGCACGGCAGGTTTCGGATGAGCCGAGCCCGCGCCGTCTTTTGTCGTCCCGGAAGGTGTACGAGGGCAGGATCTGGGACGTCGTCAGCGACAGTTTCCAGCTCAACGACGACGGCGACACCCTGGTCCGGGACTACATCGACCATCCCGGCGCGGTGGCGGTTCTCCCGATGAACGACGACGGCGACGTGCTGCTGCTCCGGCAGTACCGGCACCCCGTCGGCATGGATCTCTGGGAGATCCCCGCCGGGCTGCTGGACGTCGAAGGGGAGGACTTCGTCGTCGGGGCCGCCCGCGAACTGGCCGAGGAAGCGGACCTCGTCGCGGACCGCTGGAACGTGCTGGCGGACTTCTTCAACTCCCCGGGCTCCTCCAGCGAGGCCATCCGCATCTACCTGGCCCGCGGCCTGAGTGAGGTGCCGGGACATGAGCGGCACGTCCGCACCGACGAGGAAGCCGAAATCGAACTGCGTTGGACCCCGCTGGACGAGGCCGTGCGGGCGGTCCTTGACGGCCGCCTCCACAACCCGTCCGCCGTCGTCGGCGTCCTGGCTGCTGCCGCCGCCCGCGCGGGCAACTTCGAAAGCCTCCGCCCGGCCGACGCGCCCTGGCCCGCCCATCCCAGCCAGCGCTAGTGGAACCGCTGATCGCCGAACCGCCGGCCCCGGCGCAGCTTCCGGCCCCGGCGCAGGCAGCCGCTCCTGAGCGCCCGCCTGCCAGGGCGTTGACGGCGATCGACCGCGCAATCACTGACTACCTGCAGCACATGGGCGTGGAGCGGGGCCTCGCGGCCAACACGCTCTCCGCCTACCGGCGGGACCTGGCCCGCTACGCCAGGCATCTGGCCCACGCGGGCCGGGAACGCCCCGCGGAGATCACCCGGCACGACGTCACAGCCTTCGTTCAGGCGCTCTCCGACGGGTCCGACGGCGGCTCGGCCCTGGGCATCCGCTCGGCGGCCCGGACGGTGGTGGCTGTGCGCGGACTCCACAAGTTCTGGGCCCTCGAAGGCATCACGTCCACCGACCCGGCCAGCGACGTCCACCCGCCCATGCCCGGCAAGCGGCTGCCCAAGGCCATCAGCGTCGACGAGGTCACCCGGATCCTCGAGGCGGCCGGCACGGACACGGCAACCGGCCTGCGCGACCGCGCGCTGCTCGAATTCCTCTATTCCACCGGTGCCCGCATCAGCGAAGCCGTGGGCCTGGACGTTGACGACATTTCCCTGCATACGTCCGGCGGGTCCGATGCCGGCGAGGGGCCCGCGATCGTCAGGCTCTTCGGCAAGGGCTCCAAGGAACGCCTCGTCCCGCTCGGATCCTATGGGGCACGAGCCCTTGACACCTACCTCGTCCGCGGCCGGCCCCTGCTGGCCGCCAAGGGCAAGGGCACCCCTGCCCTGTTCCTCAACGCCCGCGGCGGCAGGATCAGCCGGCAAAGCGCCTGGACCATTTTGAAGGCGGCGGCGGACAAGGCCCACATCACCAAGGACGTTTCGCCGCACACGCTGCGGCACTCCTTCGCCACCCACCTGCTGGAGGGCGGCGCCGACGTCCGGGTGGTGCAGGAACTGCTGGGGCACGCCTCGGTGACCACCACGCAGGTCTACACCCAGGTGACGGCCGATACGCTGCGGGAGATCTACGCCGCCGCGCACCCGCGCGCCCTGGGCTAAGGCATAGTCCGCCGGTCCCCGCACCGCGCCGGTTACGGCGAACTTTTTTGCGGGCCTGTGTAAGAAAATGCCGTTCACTGGACACTTACACATCAAGAAGAAGTCATCGATGTCCGGGGGAACCACCATGTTGGCTGCCAAAGAGCAAGCGTTCATTGATCTGCACACCCAGCACTCCGCGCGGGTCT
>Ga0207683_10006224_pt1 | contig 10229 bp, 6 predicted proteins | sample KBSM73metaG_FD_184333 | JGI IMG/M metagenome (GOLD analysis project Ga0207683, IMG submission 184333) | Miscanthus rhizosphere microbial communities from Kellogg Biological Station, Michigan, USA - KBS M7-3 metaG (SPAdes) (version 2) | ecosystem: Host-associated > Plants > Roots > Rhizosphere >...
CCCCCGACCTCGGCGCGCTCGAAGCCGGCACGCCGCCGCCGGTGTACGGGCCGAGAAAGCCCTGAAGCGCGTCGCCGCCGGTTGCCCTTATTCATCCGGTCCCGCGAGAGTTCACGTCGCCGCCGGATCCGCTACCGCGCCGCGGGAAACTGCTCCTCGGCGAACTGTCTGCGGAAACACCGGCGTCCGGAACGTCCGGACGCCGGCGCGGAACTCACCCCTGCGGGGCAGTTTCCCGTCTTACGCCTGCGACACGGCGCTCCACGGCCCGGCGTCAACGCGAACTCCCGCGCGCGCCAACACGGGGACCTCGGAGAGGCTCTCCAAATGTACGAGAGCCGAACCTGATCGCAAATCACTCGGCGATCGCCAATCTGATCGCTCGGACCTCAGAAGTCAGATTAGCGACTAGCGATTAGCAATTGGCAATTAGCAATCAGCAATTAGCAGTGTGTTAGTTCGCCCTTCCCACCATCTTCATCAACTCGGCGGAGCCGACGTTCCGGTTGTCAGCCGGATAGTGGATCGGAATGATTCGCTGCACGTCCAGCTTCAGCCGATCGATGGAATCGGCGAGATTCTTCGTATACGGGCTGATCGAGGGCGGCGCCGCTGTTGGAGGCTGCGGCGGCGGGTTGAAGGCATCGGCCTCCACCAGGATCTTCTCCTTCGGCAGATAGGCCACGATCAGCCCCTCGTTGTGTCCGCTGCCGCTGAGATGATGCAGCTCGATCGTGCGGGTGCCGTCGGTCAGTACCTTCTTTTCCGTCATCGTCTCGAACTTCGGCGCGCGTTTCTCCTGCTGGAGACGGTCGGGCGTGAGCGTGTGCGGCAACGCGAACAGCTTCTCGTAGTACGGCTTGTTGACCTCGTGGGTGACCACGGTCGCGCCTTCCGCCACAAAGGTTCGAAGGCCGCTCGAGTGATCGAAGTGGTGATGGGTGTTGACGACGTAGCGGATTGGCTTGCCGGGGATCAGCCGCTTCGCCGCATCGATAATCTGCTGCGCGCGCTGCTCGCTCTGCGGTCCCTCGATGACGACGATGTAGTCCCTGAAGTCGACGGCCACGCTGGCGTAGCCGCCGAGAATCAGGAAGACACCGTCGGCGAGCTTCTCGGTCGGGACAGTCGCCGCTGCTGCGCCGGCGGGAGGCGCCGCTCCGCCCGGCGCGCCGCCGCGGCCCTGCGGCGGCTGGATCGACACGGCGGCATTGGGCTTCACGTCTGCGACGTTCAGGTCGAAGATCGGAAAGCCACCCTGGCGCTGCACGATCTTCATCGGAAACTTGATGCCGCCGAAATCCTTGTAGTCGGAGTAGACCGCTTCGAACAGCGTGTCGCCGAGATAGGCGGTATCGATCCACGTTTCAACGCGTTCGACGAGGTGCTGATCGTTGATGTAGCCGTTCACCTGTGCCTTGTTCTGACCGGTGAACGTCACCACGTCGTACTTCTTACCGTTCACGGTCTGCGGCTTCGCGGTGGCGTTGTTCGCCGCGGCGGCCCGGATGAAGCCGTGCGGCATCATCCAGATCTCGAGCTGCTGCACCCACGGAGTCGTCCCGGAGACGATGATCGTCTGGCTCTGGGGCTGTTCGCCGATGACGGGTTGCTGGCCTCCGCCACGTGGCGGGTTCTCGCCCTGCAGGCGGACGCGGTCGACCTTCGACGCAGGCGTCCTGAAGTCGATGACTCGCGAGTAGCTCTTGTTGATGAACTTCGGCCAGGGGGAACTCGGGTTGTATGCCTGGCCGAAGACGAAGTCCATGCCTGTCGCCGAGTACTCGACGGTATTCAGCGCGTCGACGCCCATGGCCCTGGACGCGTCGCCGAGCACCGCCTTCGCGTCCTGCGCGGAGGCGAAGCCTGGCAGAGAGGCGATTCCACATGCCACTGCGAGCGCCAGATGGGGGATGCGCAACTTGAACATGAGCCCTCCTCGGTGTTCCGGGTGAATCGGATCCTAAACGACTAGCGGAATCGCTGCTGCAGCTTCTCCAGCTCCGTGCTGCCCGGACACAGAGCCTCGAACGGCAGCTGCGAGAGCGACGCCGTCGCGGTGCCAAGCTGCTCGTGCATGTCCTTCGAATCCGGCGAGATGTAGAGCAGGCCGGTGACGATTTCACCAGCCTTCTGGCGGTTGCGGATGTAGCGATACGAGTGGTCGCGATCCTTCGGGTCGTAGTTCTCGGCGACCTTCCGCAGCCGCACCCAGTTGCCGTCGTGCATCATGACGTTGCTGACGGCTCCGGCCTGGTAGTCGGCCGTGATCGCCCTCGAGGGTTCGACGAAGTCGGCCTGGACCACCTCGACGTTGTTCTCCCGCGTGTACGCGTAGCTCTTGGTCGAGCCCTCGTGGTCGTTGAAGGTGACGCAGGGCGAGATGACGTCGATGAAAGCGAAGCCCTTGTGCGAGAGACCGGCCTTCAGGATCGGCACGAGCTGCGCCTTGTCACCCGAGAAGCTCCGGGCGACGAAGGTCGCGCCAAGTGTCAGCGCGAGCAGGCAGCCGTCGATGGCATCCATCGTATTGGCCTCGCCACGCTTGCTCGTCGAACCGGGGTCGGCCGACGCTGAGAACTGCCCCTTGGTCAGGCCGTAGACGCCGTTGTTCTCGAGGACATACAGCACGTTGACGTTGCGGCGGATGGCGTGGCATAGCTGACCAAGGCCGATCGACAGCGAGTCGCCGTCGCCCGACACGCCGATGTAAAGCAGGTCGCGATTCGCGGCGTTCGCGCCGGTCACCAGCGACGGCATGCGGCCGTGCACGCCGTTGAACCCGTGTGCCTCGCGCAGGAAGTAGGTCGGCGTCTTCGACGAGCAGCCGATGCCCGAGAGCTTGGCGACGGTGTGCGGCGCAATCGAGAGTTCCCAGAACGCCTGGATGAGGGCGGCGGTGATGGAGTCGTGTCCGCACCCGGCGCAGAGCGTCGTGACGGCGCCTTCGTAGTCGCGGCGCGTCAGGCCGATCTCGTTTTTCTGCAGCGCCGGATGGTGAATCTTCGGCTTGGTGATATAGGTCATGCCGCCTTCTCCAGCTTCGCCTTCACGCCCTCAATCACGTGGTGGGCGCTCAATGGAAACCCCCCGTAGTAGCGGACCGACTCGAGCTTCTCGAGTGGCACGCCTGTGTCGAGCGTGATCAGGCTCCGCAACTGCGCGTCTCGATTCTGCTCGACGACGAAATTCATCTCGTGCGCTTCGAGGAACGCGCCGACCTCGTCGGCGAACGGATAGCCCCGCACGCGCATGAAGTCGACCATGATGCCTTCGTGCGCCAGCAGATCCAGCGCTTCCAGGCACGCGCCGTGGCACGCTCCAACGGTGACCAGTCCGATCTTCGCCCCTGCCTGGGTGCGTATGACCGGGGCGGGCAGCGACTTTCGCGCGTTGTGAATCTTGCGGGCAATGCGGTCGACGACGTCCGTGTACTCGTCCGCATCCTCCGTGTAGACGCCGAAGCGGTTATGGCCGGAGCCCCTCGTGAAGTACGCCCCTTTAGGGTGGGTCCCAGGCAGCGTGCGGTAGGGCACGCCGTCGCCGTCCACGTCCAGGTACCGGTGAAAGTTCGTCACCGCGTCGAGCTGCGCGGCGGTCAACACCTTGCCGCGGTCAGGACGATAGCTGTCGTCCCAGGACAGCTTGGGCACCATCCAGTCGTTCATGCCGATGTCGAGATCGGTGAGGACGAACACGGGCGTCTGGAATCGCTCCGCCACATCGAAAGCGTGCACCGCGAACTCGAACGCCTCACGCGGGTCGGCGGGGTACAGGCACACGTGCCGCGTATCGCCGTGCGAGGCGAAGGCGCAGGTCAGCAGGTCCCCCTGCTGTGTGCGCGTCGGCATGCCTGTGGAGGGCCCGGTGCGCTGCACGTCGAACACCACGGCGGGCACCTCGGCGTAGTAGGCGAGGCCGATGAACTCGTTCATCAGCGAAATGCCGGGACCGGACGTCGGCGTGAACGCCCGCGCGCCGGCCCAGCCTGCGCCGATGACCATGCCGATGGCCGCGAGTTCGTCCTCGGCTTGAAGAATGGCAAACCGGTTTTCGTTGGTCGCCCCGTCGTGGCGGTACTTCTGGCAGAAGCCCTTGAAGGCTTCCATCATCGACGTGGACGGCGTGATGGGATACCACGCGCCGACGGTTGCCCCGGCGTAGACGCATCCGAGCGCCGCCGCCGTGTTCCCGTCGATGAGGATCGCATCCTTCGTCTCGTTCATTCGCTGCAGGTGGATTGGCAGCGGACATTCGAAGTTCGCCTTCGCGAATTCGTACCCGAGGTCCATGGCCTTCTGGTTGGAGTCCATCAATGCCGGCTTGCGCGAGTACTTCTCCTTGAGCAGCGTCCGGATGACGTCGGTGTCCATATCGAGCAGCGCTGCCAGCGCCCCTGCGTATGCGACGTTCTTCAGCAGAATTCGCTCGCGGACGCCGGTAAACCGCTCGTTGCACATTTCCGCGAGCGGGATTCCCAGGCAGGTGACGTCGTGGCGCCGCAGGCGTTCGTCGAGCGGCCAGGTGGAGTCGTACATCAGCCACCCGCCGGTTCGAACCTCGCTGATGTCCTTCGAGTAGGTGGCCGGATTGAGCGCAACCATCAGGTCGAAGGTCGGGGTCCGCGCGGTGTACCCCCGGCCGCTCACCCGAATCTCGTACCAGGTTGGCAGGCCCTGGATGTTCGATGGGAAGACGTTCTTGCCCGTCACCGGCACGCCCATCCTGAAGATGGCCTGCATGATCAGGCCGTTGGCCGACGCGGACCCGGTCCCGTTGGCGGTGGCAATCTTGAATGCGAACTCGTTGACCCGGCTCATAGGCGGTGCGGCTCCATCCTGGGTTACTTCCTCACCAGCAACAGCGGCTGCGTCGTGCCGGCATAGGGCAGCTGCAGCACGAATCTCCTCATGTCGAAGGCATGCGTTGGACAGCGTTCGGCGCAGAGGCCGCAGTGCAGGCAGATGTTCTCATCCTTCGCCATCACGCGGCCCGTCTGCTTCAGCGCATCGGACACATAAAGCGCCTGCTCCGTCGCGTCCATCGGAGGCGCGAGCAGCCGCTCGCGGAGGTCCGGTTCATCGCCGTTCGGCGTTATCTTCAGGCAATCGACCGGGCAGATGTCGATGCAGGCGTCGCACTCGATGCAGAGCGTCGGCATGAAGTGCGTCTGGATGTCGCAATTGAGGCAGCGTTCGACCTCGGCGCGCGTCTGCTCCGCGTCGAACCCCTTCTCGACCTCGGTGCTCATCTCGAGGAACCGGAGGGGCAGTTCGACGTGCTCCATCTTCTGCCGCAGCGCGGGGTCGTAGTTGTTGCTGTACGCCCATTCGTGCAGCCCCATCTTCGTGCTCGACAGCGTCATGCCAGGCGCCGGCCGTTCGGCGATCGGCTCGCCCTGGCAGTACTTGTGGATGGAGATGGCGGCTTCGTGCCCGTGTGCGACGGCCCAGATGATGTTGGCCGGACCGAATGCCGCGTCGCCCCCGAAGAACACTCCCGGACGCGTGGACATGAACGTCGTCTTGTCCACGACCGGCATGTCCCATTTGCCGAACTCGAGGCCGATGTCCCGTTCGACCCAGGGGAACGCGTTGTCCTGCCCGATGGCAAGGACCACGCTGTCGCACGGGATGATCTCCCGCCCGATGATCTCCTGGTGCAGCGTGCCGCCGGTTTCGACCGACTTGAACCGGTCGAACTCCATCCCGGTCAGCGTGCCGTCCTCGATGATGAAGCGCACGGGCTGCAGGTTCTCGACGATCTCGATGCCTTCTTCCTCGGCGTCTTCGAGTTCCCATGCCGACGCCTTGAAGTACTTGCGTGTCTTGCGCGCAATCACCTTCACGTCGGTGGCCCCGAGGCGCTTGGAGGAGCGGCAGCAGTCCATCGCCGTGTTGCCGACGCCGATGATGAGCACGCGCTTGCCGACCGACGTCACGTGGCCGAAGTGAATGGACTCGAGCCATTCGATCCCGATGAAAATCTGGTCGCTGTCGTGGCGGCCTGGGATCTCGAGTTCCTTCCCCTTCGGTGCGCCGCTGCCGACGAACACGCCGTCGAACTCCTGGCTGTCGAGCAGCGCCTTCAGGCTGTCGACCGGCGTGTCGTAGCGCATCTCCACGCCCATGTCGACGATGTAGCCGATCTCCTCGTCGAGGACGCGCAGCGGCAGCCGGAAGGCCGGGATGTTGATCCGCATCAGCCCGCCGGGATGCGGCTGCTTCTCGAAGATGGTGACGTGGTAGCCGAGCGGCATCAGGTCGTTCGCGACCGTCAGGGAGGCCGGGCCCGCGCCGATGCAGGCGATCTTCTTCCCGTTCTTGACGGTCGGCGCGGTGGGCAGCAGGTGCTTCACTTCGCCACGATGGTCGGCAGCCACGCGCTTGAGCCGGCAGATCGCCACCGGTTTTTCGTCCACGCGCCCCCGCCGGCACGCCGGCTCGCACGGCCGGTCGCAGGTGCGGCCGAGAATGCCGGGGAACACGTTCGACTCCCGGTTGAGGAGGTACGCGTCCGTGAACCGGCCCTGCGCGATCATCCGGATGTATTCCGGCACGTTGGTGTGCGCCGGGCACGCCCACTGGCAATCTACGACCTTGTGGTAGTAGTTGGGGTCTTCCACCTCTGTACGGTGCATAAGGCGGAATTGTAGGCGCAGTCAGGCCGGGAACGACAATCGTCGATTGTTTCAGGACTGGCCTGGCCTGGCCGCGGACCCATAATGCTTGCAGTTAGGTTGCAAATGGGCGGGTCTGAAGACCCGCCCCCACGTACGTCAATACGAGAACCGCCTGACGCCAATGAACGTGCACCTGATCGACGGTACTTATGAGCTGTTCCGGCACTTCTACGCGATGCCGTCGAAGAAGGATGCCTCGGGAAACGAGATCGCGGCCGTCGACGGCGTCCTCGGATCCATCCGTGGGCTGATTTCGGCCGGCGCGACGCACGTGGCCGTGGCGACCGACCAGGTGATCGAGTCGTTCCGCAACCAGTTGTGGCCCGGGTACAAGACCGGCGAGGGGATCGACCCCAATCTATGGGCCCAGTTTCCGAAGCTCGAATCGGCCCTTGAACAGGCGGGAATCACGGTCTGGCCGATGGTGGAATTCGAGGCGGACGATGCGCTGGCGTCAGGTGCCGCGATCGCCGCCAGCGATCCGCGTGTCGAGCGGGTCTTCGTCTGCACGCCGGACAAGGATCTCGCGCAGTGCGTCAAGGGCAGCCGGATCGTCCAGTTCGATCGCAGGACCCGGATGGTTCGCGACGAGGCGGGGGTCGTCGCCAAATTCGGCGTCAGGCCGGAGTCGATTCCGGACTACCTGGCGCTGGTGGGCGACTCGTCCGATGGATTTCCGGGGCTGCCGGGCTGGGGCCCGAAGTCGGCGGCAGCCGTGCTCGCGAAGTTTGGTCATCTCGAAGCGATTCCCGACGACTTCAGGACCTGGAGCGTGAACGCGGCCAGCCCCGCGCGGTTGGCGAACGTGCTGCGGAACGAGCGGGCGAACGCCTTGCTCTTCCGCACGCTCGCGACCTTGAGGGAAGACGTCGCCGGACTGGGATCGGTGGACGACTGGAAGGTATAGACTGACGCGTTCGCTGGCGCGCAACACGGAGAACGAAATGGCAAAACAGAACAAGAGTCGGCGCGCGGTGCTCGCGGGGTTCGGGGCGATTGCCGCTGCCGGAGCACTCGGTACCTCCAACGCCGCGGCACAAGCCTCGTCGCCGGCGCCCGCACCGTTCACCCCCGCGCTGCATGACGAGGACGCCTGGATGTCGGCCGTGCCAGGCCGGCATCGTGTCGTGGTGGACGTGACCTCGCCGGAGGGTGTGCCCGACGGCCTCCGTTTCGTCGGCAACCTGCTCACGGCCCACAAGTCGGGCTACGGCGTTGACGAAATGGACGTGGCCGTCATCGTCTGCCTCCGTCACGGTGCGACGCCGTACGGGTATACCGATCCGATCTGGTCGAAGTACGGCAAGACGTTCGACGCGAAGACCGCGCCGTCGGCCAATCCGTACAACTCGGGCAACCAGTTGCAGATGGCCGACCTCGCCAAGCGCGGCGTCCGCTTCATGGTCTGCGGGCTCGCAAGCCGTCGGCTGGCCGGCCGTATCGCCGGGCAGACTGGGGATGCCGAATCCGTCTTGAAGGAGTTCGGCGCCAACCTGGTGCCGAGCGGCCGAATCGTCCCGGCAGGTGTCGTCGGTGTCACGCATGCCCAGGAGCGGGGATTCGCGCTGCTCTACGTCGGTTAGGCCATCTGCCGGAAGGCCGGGCACGACGGGTCGCGGCTTCGCACCTCTCCGTACATTGATGTAGCGTCCACAGCCGGCGGTCACGAAGATGTCGCCTCGTCGCGCGGCTCCGCTCGAATTCCTCCAACAATTGCCACGGAACCATGGGCAGGCTTCTTGCTCGGCCGTGCTTACCCACGTCGGAGACCGGAGGTCACTGTGAGCCAGGAGAATGCCCCTGCACCGTTGCAGGAAGAGACGTTGCAGGAAGAGACGTTGCTGACGCTCGATGAGATCGACCGCCTGGCATCACGAAGCGGTAACCCGTCGGAAACGCTCACCAACGTCGTCGACCTGATTCAGAAGCGCTTCGCCACCGACGTGTGCTCGGTCTACCTCCTGGAGTCCGATCGCATGAACCTCGTGCTGGCGGCGACCGTGGGCCTCCGTCCGGAGAGCGTTGGCCGGATCCGCATGCGGGTCAACGAGGGGCTGGTCGGCCTGGTGGCCGAGCAACTGCGGCCACAGGTCTTCGCCGATGCCATGGCGCACCAGCGCTTCAAGTATTTCCGTGAAGCCGGCGAGGACGCGTTGCGCTCGTTTGTCGGCGTGCCGGTCGCCGATCGAGGCGTGCTGCAGGGCGTGCTCGTGCTTCAGACGACCGAGGCGCGTACGTTCTCGGCAGACCAGGTGCGCATGCTCGTCTCTGTCGGCAGCCAGCTGGCGCCGATCGTCAGCGAGGCGCGGGCGCTCGGGCAGTTCGTGGCGCCGGCGCACCAGCGGCTGCGGGAGCTGGCGCAGAACCTCTGGTGGAGCTGGGACGAGGACACGACCAGCCTGTTTCGCGACATCGATCGCGACCTCTGGAGCGACTGGCGCGACACGGGACACAACCCGCTCGCGCTCCTGCAGCAGATGCCGATCGATCTGCTCGAAGACCGTGCCTCGCAGATGAACCTTCACGGGCGCATCAACTACGCCCATCGACGAATGAAGGAGTACCTCGAATCGACCCGCACCTGGGGTGCGCGCCACGCGGGCGTGCTCTGGGCGCGTCCCGTCGCGTACTTCTCGGCGGAGTTCGGCCTGCACGAGTCCATCCCGATCTATTCCGGCGGGCTCGGGATTCTGGCCGGCGATCACATCAAGAGCGCGTCGGACCTCGGCATCCCGCTCATCGGAGTCGGGCTGTACTACGACCAGGGATATTTCAAGCAGCGGCTCGATCGCAAGCTGTGGCAGCACGAGGAGTACATCGATCTCGACAGCCGTGTGCTCCCAATCGAGGTTGCGCACCTGCCGGACGGCACGCCGCTTCACGTGTCCATTCAGACGCGGACCGGCACAATCGCGGCGCGTGTCTGGACGCTGGCGGTCGGCCGCAACACGCTCCTCCTGCTCGACTCCAACGTCGACGGCAACCAGCCCGAGGATCGTGAGCTGACGGCGCGCTTGTACGGCGGCGACGATCGCATCCGGGTTCGCCAGGAGCTGCTGCTCGGCATCGGCGGCGTCCGTGCGCTTGCGGCGCTCGGGATCGTTCCCGGCGTCGCGCACCTCAACGAGGGACACAGCGCCTTCGCGGTGCTCGAACTGGTCCGCATGCGGATGCTGAACGAGGGCATCGATGCCGCCGAGGCCTTGCGGCGCGTCTCCTCGAACGTCGTCTTCACGACGCACACGCCGGTCCCGGCCGGGCACGATCGCTTTTCGCCGGACCTGATCGAGGAGCACCTCGGGCCGATGCGCGAAGCGCTCAACATGTCGGTCGACGAGTTCGCAGGGCTGGGCCGGGTGAACGTCGGCGATCTTTCGGAGAACTTCTGCATGACGGTGCTGGCGCTGAAGGCCTCGCGGCGCGCCAACGCGGTGTCGTCGGTGCACGGCGAGGTGTCGCGCGCCATGTGGACGGCGCTGTTCCCGTCATACCGGGAGGAGCACGTGCCAATCGGTCATGTCACCAACGGCGTGCACGTGCACACGTG
>Ga0207683_10006226_pt1 | contig 10229 bp, 12 predicted proteins | sample KBSM73metaG_FD_184333 | JGI IMG/M metagenome (GOLD analysis project Ga0207683, IMG submission 184333) | Miscanthus rhizosphere microbial communities from Kellogg Biological Station, Michigan, USA - KBS M7-3 metaG (SPAdes) (version 2) | ecosystem: Host-associated > Plants > Roots > Rhizosphere >...
AGCCAAGTGGTAAGGCAGCGGATTTTGATTCCGCCATTCCCAGGTTCGAGTCCTGGCGCCCCAGCCAGCCAGTCCGGTCTCTGTGGGTCATGTCCGGGTCGCAAAAATAGGCGCGACATTCCCGAACGTTAGCGGGATGTCACCAGGTCTCTGTGGTAGAATTTTCTGAATTTTTGGCGGTGACCGGCCAATTTCGCGCGCCAGTCTCTAGTCGACAATTTTCAACATCCGTGTCGCGCGTCAGAGACTCGGTTCGAAATGGCATGAGATCGGTTCGATAGAAGTGCACGTGAGAAATGTTGCGTTGCCAGTGCGTTCTTCGCGCCTTCCTTAGCGCGCGGGGATCGATTAGCGTTTCTTCAACAGGTCGGTAAGCGACTGCGCGCCAGTCCGCTCAAGCAGCGTGTCCCGACAGTGCGGCGCTCCGCGCTGGCGTATCTGCAGTGCATAAGTCTGGTTTGCGCACTCTGTGCAGTCTGCAGGCGCGCTCCTTTTTCTTGGCGCCCCTGGTCAGCTTATCGCTGGTGGGGCAGGAGCACGGCCGGACCATCCCATTACCGGACATTCTGCCAGCGTCTCATGTTGCAGGAGCGAAGCCGGTTTCAGCCTCTATCAAAGTATCCGTTTGAACCGGTACGATGCTTCGTCCTGCGCGTCGGAGCGGACATGTGGCGGCGGTGGCTCGCCGTGCGTTACAACTGACGGGAGGCTGCAAATGTTCAGAACATTTCTTGCCACCATCACATTGGCGGCACCCGCAATCGTTGTCGCTCCGTTGCCAAGCCACGCGCAGAGCGACTATCCCAACCGCATAGTAAAGATCGTCGTGCCTTATGGGGCCGGCACCGTTCCCGACATTCTCGCCCGCGCGCTCACGACTGGCTTGTCGGGCCGGCTTGGACAACAGGTCATTGTCGAGAACAAGGCAGGCGGCAGCGGCGCGCTCGGTACTTCCTGGGTGGTACGCGCGGAAGCAGACGGCTATACGGTGTTGTTCGCGCCGGCGGTGGTGCTCTCGGTGCTGCCGCAGTCGCGCAACGATACGGGCTACAGGCATGACTCGCTCGTCCCGGTCTGCCAGACCTTCGTCAACACGATGGGGCTTGCAGTGCGGCCGGATTCGCCGATCAAAAGCATCGGCGACTTGGTCGTAACAGCGAAGCAAGCGCCCGGCGCGCTGAACTACGGCCATCCCGGTGTCATGACCATTCCGCATCTCGCGATGGAGGAATTTATGCAAGCCGCTGCGATCGATATCAAGGACATCCCGTTCCGCAGCGGGCCGCTGACGATCGCCGAGCTGCTCGCCGGGCGGATCGATATCCTTTCGACCGTCATCGGCACGGAGGTCGGCCAGAACATCCGGATCATCGGTGTGTTCGGCGAGAAGCGCCTAGCCCACCTCCCCAACGTGCCGACCTTCAAGGAGCAGGGCTACAACGTCAGTCCTGCAAGCTTCGGCGGGCTGCTGGCGCCGCCCGCAACTCCTCAGCCGATCTTGTCCAAGCTCTCCGCGGCATGTGCCGAAGCGGCAAATTACGATCTGTATGCGACGACCGCCAAGCGTGCCGGGCAGCCCGATGACTATTACGCCGACGCCGAGGCGTTTCGGCAGCGGCTCGCGCGCGACATCGAGAGCAAGGCGCGCGTGCTGTCGCATCTCAAGACACAATAGAAGAACCCAGGTGCCTTCGCCGCCTCATCACAACAGGAGCAATCACCTCGTTCGTGCGCACATGGTGTCGGACTGCGGATCGCTCATTAGTCGAGCAAATGTGTCAATTCGGATTTGGCAAAAGCCGCTCCTCGCTCGCGCCGACGATATGATCGAATAACGAACCGTTTTAGCCGAATTTGCCGAGTAGGCCCAGGGAATTTCACCCCGAGCCTCTCACAGATCCGGACTTGACACTCTCGCGTCATCCGGCTCGTGCCACCGCGCGAAGGCTGCCGCCTTCCATTGAACATCGGGCTCCTCCCGTTGTCGGTTGACCCGAGCGAAATGGCGATGGCCCGCTCCCTTCGCTCCACGGGCATTACACCCGCTTCTTCGCTACTACGAAGCAGTCCGCCCCTCGCCGGCGCATCGGTACTTTCGGCCTCGCGGTTGGAGCCACTTGTGCTTTTTCCCTTAGCATCGCCGTCGAGGTTCTCACGTTCCGTGCAGTCGAGGTTCTCACGTTCCGTGCAAGAGCCTGGTTGAGATTCGCGCCGCCTATATGCCGGACGCCGCTTGGGCAGTCTCAGGGCATCCGCCAAGCTGATCCCGGAGGTCGGGTCAGCCCCCGGTTTTGACATCACCTAATCCGATTTCGACACTTCTGCAGCGGTTCGCTTGCGCTCGCCTCTCTCAACCTTGCCTGCCGAGATCATGTCCTAGCGTTTCCGCAACGTTCACCACCGCCGCTTTTGACGACAGCAGCTTGCGGTGGCTTGAGATCAGCACCTGATTGCCGACCTCGAAGGGTCCTCCTCCATCTCTCGCACAGTTGCGCATAGCCGTTGGACTGGCGATGCTCGTGACACAAGACCCGATCCGGACATGGTTGGATGAATCTCGACTGCCGACCGTCCAACAATCGCGCCAACGGCGCAGAGTTCAAAGAGTGGTGCTTCCTCGTGCCCTGCCACTCCACCTCGATGATGCGAAGGTCCTCCAGCTCGGATAGATGCCGCGAGAGGTGGGGACTTCTGCGCTCCCGCTTACCCCGTTCTGTCACTGCCGCGCTTTCCACGGCGCGCGCTTGGCCTCCTACTGCGGCAGTAGTATGCTCTGTGAAAAGAGCGGATGTGCTATGCCCGCCAACTCGGAACGTCCCCCACCATTGATGCGTTTCGCGGGCTTTAGCAGAAGTCGGGGGGGATGCGCAAAGTTTCGCAGTATCGGCAGCATGCCAAGGAATGTCGTGGCTTGGCGAACCAATCGAGATCACCCGAGCACCGGCAGATGCTTCTGAACATCGCCGCCACATGGGAGTCGCTCGCCAACGATCGCATCAAGACCGCAGAAGGCCTTGAGCGAATTGCCAAGTTGGAAAAAACCGCACGGAAGAGCCGCAAGCCCTCGTAATACGCATGCTGACGGAGATCGGGCCCAGCCGATAGACGCGATCACGTTTAGGACATCGGCTGGACGGACTCACAATCTTCACAAACTTTCGTCAGGGTGGAGCAAGGGGGGCAGGCGCTCCTTTGGATAGGCGCAATAGGGAGGACGAATGCTCCCATTCAGCGACGGCAAGCACAATGTCTACGGCCCCGACACACTGGAAGTCATGTGCGCCGCATATGACACTGCGGTTCAGTTGCTTCCCTCAAATCTCCAAGATCATGAAAGAGCGCGCAGGAGATTGGCGCTCCTCATTCTTCATTCTTCGCCACATGGATCGGGGAGAGTCTGAAAGAGACATCGTTAATCTAGCTCTGCTCGATTTCTTGAGAGTCACTCAATAGAAGTGCTTAGCCTACCGCCGGATCCGTACCTATGCTGCGGGCGGACCACCTGCTGCTATCGCGGCCACTTTACGTTGAACCAAATCGGCCGCCAACGCTGGAAGTCGATCGTATCGGTCCTCGGCCCAGCGGTATTCGACAGTCACATTGCGGCCTTCGACATAACCTGTTTCGCTCAGGGCTTGCAGAAAACTGGCTACAGACGGCGCATATGAGGCGGGTGATCCACTATGGAGGAATCCGACCACCGGCATCGCCGGCTGCTGCGCACTCGCAGCTATCGGCCACGCTGCCGCCGCGCCGCCGAGCAGCGTGATGAACTCGCGTCGTTAGCGGTAGGGACGTACGTTTCATCGCACGCCCCCCGCCCAGATCCTTACGTGCGGCTTTGAAACCCTCGGTCCTGCTCGCCGCCGCGTTGGTCCTGATTTCCACGGGCATGGCCTCCGCCGCCACCAGGCAGCATGCACGGAGCAGCACCAACGTGCAGGGTGCGGTCGGACCCGCCGGGTATGCAGCCCCGCACGAGGTTCCCGAGAACGGCGGTGCGGCGAGTATGATACAGCCCGGTATCCCTTCCGCCTCGTGGCCTCTCCCGTGAACAGGCCGCGGCCTAGGGCACCCGTTAGTCAGTCCAGCATCGGAACGTTCGTTAGATCGCACCGCCCCGCTTGGATCGCATGAGTTTGAGTCAGCAGAAAACATGCCAGGTGAAGGCCTTCTGGGGCTCGGGTGCGAGGTAATGGAGTTGCACCATTTGATCTTCACGCACCTAAGCATTGTGAGCGGTAGCAACGTCCTGTCCCATCAGATCGCTTGGGTCGACGCCAGAGTGATCATGACTCATTGATCAAACCTGCTGCGTCATCGCCACGTGTCGCCCAACGCTTATTGATTTGGTGCAAAGCGCGGTTCCTACAACTTGACCGGGCAGTGTCATCATGCTTTTATGTTCGCTCGCTCAAGAAGAAGCCAAACAAACGGGGAGGTCGTCATGGCGACGACTCGGAGCTCGCCTTATGGAATGGCGTGCCCGCATTGCAATACCTCATTGATCGCTCCGGATGGGTCGCGGTACGTGAGCAAACACGAAGTCTATCATTTCTGGTCCTGCGAGGATTGCGGTCACCGGATCGCGTCGGTTGTCGACTTTCGAATCAGCATCATTTCCAAACTAATCAACCACGTTCGACCTGACCTTCTCGCGTGAGAAGTTCTGCTGCTCGTCCGTGTGCAGCAGACCCGGTCAATTCAAGCCGGTGCAACCCTCGCGCCTTGCGTAAGCCAGCAGGCATTCAAACATGCGACGGGCATTCGGGTCGCTGGCGTCGTAGCCGCTCGTGTAACACCAATTAGTGAAGTCCCATTCGACGGCGCGGGCTCCGGCGATTAGCTCCGCAAGGGTGATCGGCTGGTGTGCCAACTCAGTGCGCGGCGGGCTCCATGCCACTTTTTCTAATGAGTGGCGCAGCTTCAGGTGCGGACATGAACTTGACCATCGCAGTCGCCGCCTCTCGCTGCTTCGAAACTGCCAACACCCCGGCCGAGAATACGACGTAGTCCTGGAGCTCCGGCGGCAACGGTCCGACGTAATGGATGCCAGCGACGGGTAGAATGACGTTGATCTGTTGCATCCCGATCTCGGCTTCGCCTTTGGCCACGACTTCGGCGACCGGCACGCCGTCCACCAACTTAATCCTGGATTTCATCTCGTCGGCAATGCCAAGCCTCTCCATCAGCTTGGCGGCATAGAGGCCACTCGCGCCACCGCGTGAATAGGCGACGGACTTAGCAGCGAGCATTGAACGCTTGAATGCGTCGGCAGAGCCGATGTCGGGAATCGGTGCGCCCGCCCGCACTGCAACACCAATGCCAGCGCGGGCTATGACGACACCGGTACCTTCGAGCACTTTTCCCTTCTTAGTGAGATCATCGATCATATCCGGGTAGTGGGTAACCACGTCCGCTGGCGCATCGGAATTGACCTTGTTCATCAGTCCAGGCCCGACCTCGAAGCTGACGACCACCTTGTGCCCACTCGCGCGCTCGAACGCAGGTGCGACCTCGCGCACGGCCGATACGACGCCCTGGCCGGCGAGGATGATGATTTCGGCCGCTTGGGCCATTCCCGGACTTAGCATCCCCATCATCGCAAACATGCTCACGATTGCCGCACACGTTGTCCTCATGACACCCTCCCGCTAGTAATTGGTTCCAAATGTTCTTGGCGTGAGCTTATGTCCTTCCAACAGCGCCGGCCCCATTCTAACGGAAAATCTCCACCGCGGCTCGCTTACGCGTGTTTGATGCGATCCTTTCCGTCAACGAAGCTTGCTCCGGTAGCCCATCAACCGGTCGCGGGCATGTCGGCAGCATGGCGGAGAATAAGCGATGTCGGCTGGCCGAGGATGCGTAACGTGGGAAATCGTGCCATCATACCAACGTCTGAACATCGACGAAACCGCGCGCGATAATATGGGAGGACGGTCAATGACGCCTGCAACGCTCCGGCACCACGTTGCCAACATTTCCGTCGCGGCGCTGCTACTCGCAGCACTCTCCGCGTCCGCTACGGCGCAGGAGAGGAATTTCAAAGCGGCCTCCGTGAAGACGCCCGACGGGCTCACGATTTCAGCGCAGGACTGGGGCAATCCAAACGGACCCGAAATCCTCTTCATCCACGGTTTTTCGCAGAGCAGCCTATCGTGGATCAAGCAAGTCACCAGTGATCTCGCAAAGGAGTTCCATATGGTGACCTATGATCTGCGCGGTCATGGCAATTCCGACAAGCCATTCGAACCCGAACGATACAAGGACTCGAAAGCCTGGGGTGACGAAGTCCAGGCCGTGATGGACGCGACTGGGCTCAAGCGCCCGGTGCTGGTCGGCTGGTCCTATGGCGGTCGCGTCATGGCCGACTACTTGAAGACCCACGGTACCGCCAAGCTGGCCGGCCTCAACTACGTCGACGCCGGACAGAAGGCCGACCCGAGTTTCTTCGGACCTAATCTCAAGAACCTTCCGCTCATGGCGTCGGATGACCTCGCCACAAATATTGCGGCGACGAGAGCCTTCTTGCGGGACTGCTTCTCCAAGCAGCCGAGCCAAGACGAGTTCGAAATGATGCTGTCCTTCAACATGATGGTGCCGCCAAAGGTGCGTCTGGGCCTGAGCAACCGACCGCTGGAAGTTGACGATCTCCTCAAGAGCCTCAAGCTCCCGGTGCTAGTGACCCACGGGTCCGAGGACAAGAACTCGAACCTCATCGCTGCCGAGTACACGGCGAAAATGATCCCGGGCGCCAAGCTCTCGGTCTATCAGGGCATCGGTCATTCGCCTTTCTTCGAGGACGCGCCGCGTTTCAACGCCGAGCTCGCCGCTTTCGTGCGCAGCGCTCAGAAGGGGAATTAACATTTTCACCTCATCCCGGGAGGCAACGGCCGGGCTTCCACCATACTCAGAGGAGTCACCGGATGGATCAGCAATCGCAAGAAACGTCTGAAGTGCTGACGTTCGCACCTCGACAGAGGATGCACAATGAAAGCGATGCAATTGATGATGTGGGGTACACTCTGGTTGCCATGCTCAAGGAGGCCGCCACTCTCTCTTAACAGAATGTCGACCGAGCCATGACTATGGCGCACAAGCTCTCAGTACAGCTCCGAGCCTCGGAGGATCGCGTCCAACAACTCGAAAGCGAAGTCGAGCACCTCGAGAGCCGCGCCAGGCGCTCCGAAGGTTGGCTGCAGGCGATCAAGCAAGAGATCGAAGATTAACTGCTCGGACCAATCGAAGCGCGCAGGCCCGAGCTGCCGGCGCTGCATTAAGCTCAATCCCTGCGGCCCTTGGACAAAATCCTCAGGCCGTCTTCGACGAAAATCGGTCACCCGGTCAGCTTGATCAAGGTGGGCGGGGGCGCTCGGTTTTGCGGGGCCCGAACAGCGTACCACGTTGCGCATTGTGCACTTTGGCGAAAATCCCGCGCGCCAGACACTCACACAATTTAATCCACACGTAGTCCGAGCTTCTTGATCAGCAAGCCCCACTTCGCCTGCTCGCGATCGATGTCGGCGGCATATTCCTCTGGGGTACTGAACAGCGGCTCTCCACCCTGAGCGGCAATGCGCGACCTCGCACTGCCGGCGCTAACGGTGGCACGCATTTCCGAATTGATCCGATCGATGATCGGCCGCGGCGTTCCGATCGGCGCAAGAAGCCCATAACGCACCGTTGCTTCGAATCCGGGAAGCCCCGACTCGCCGACGGTCGGCACATCGGGCAGCAAGACTGATCGAGTTCGCCCCGCCACCGCTAAAGCGCGCAGAAGCTTTGACTGGAGGTTGCCGAGCGCCGGCGCAATGGTGTTGAACGCCACGGAGATGTGGCCGCCGACGAGATCGTTGGTTAGCGGTCCGGTCCCCTTATAGCTAACAATCGTCATGTTGATGCCGGTCATCGACTTGAACAATTCGGCCGCCAGATAGTTCTCGGTACCGGGTGGCGGCGTGCCAACGTCGAGGTGCTCTTGCGTCCTTGCGAGGGCGATAAGCTCAGATATTGACGTCGCCCGAAAAGACGGGTGTGCCATCACCACAATCGGCGTCGAGGCCACGAGGCCAATGGGCGTAAAATCCTTAAGCGTGTCGTAGCCGGGGTTGGCGTAGAGGCTTGGATTGATTGAGGTCGTGCCGCTGGTGCTCATTACGAGGGTATAGCCGTCGGGAATAGCCGTGGCCGCAGCGCGAGTTCCGATCACGCCGGCCGCGCCGCCGCGATTATCGATAACGACCTGCTGTCCAAACGCGGCAGTCAGCCGTTCCGCAGTGATCCTCGCCATGGCATCGACGCCGCCACCGGCCGGGAACGGCACAATCAGCGTGACCGGACGAGACGGATAGACCTGCGCCGATGCGGCCGCGGCCATACCAAGAACAAATGCAAAAGCGAGAGGCGTCCCAGTGAATTGCATGTTCGTCATGCTGGACTCCCGATGCGCGTAGCGGCGACAAGCGAATAGTCGGCGAACTCGTACCCTTAGTTTATCAACCGCACGACCCGCGCGCAGTCGTGAACGCGGATCGGTGGCGCCGTTGCGACTCGAAGCCAATCGGTGTGGGACAAATGCAACAGTCCAAGATTTTTAGAGCATAGACACAGTTCGGGGCTCATTGATTTGCAGGATGTTGCGTGCACGTACCGAATCGGGGGGCATCATCATGACAGTCGGTAGTTTGACACCGCTTCAAGGGGCGACGCCTTTGAAGGAGTGTCTTTCCATCAATGACGTTCGCAGTCTCGTCGCCAAACAGCTCGGCGTTGACATTGAGTCTGTCACAAGCGAGACGCACTTTACGTACGATCTTGGGGCCGACTTTCTGGACCGTGTTGAGTTGATGATAGCGATTGAAGACCAATTCGCTGGCGTGGAAATCACGGACGACGATGTCGAGCAGATACAGATCGTAGGTGATCTAATCCGGCACCTGCAAAATTCAAAGCAAGTAAGGTCATAGCCCGTCGCGGCCACGGGAGCAGCTGCGAGAAAGCGGAACTTGGTTACAGTTGGGATTGTGTGCAATATGGTCGGGGGGCGATATCCGAACATTGATCGATGGGCGATGACCGTGGGCCGCTAGAAGGCGCCACAGCGGAAAAGGCCGTGCCGTTCCCCGGGCACCGCCCATCGATCCTACTTCCTTGGGCGATCTATTCGGGGGCATCGTCATGAATACCGCAGTGGCTCGTAGGCTAGCGTTGGGCGACCGCGTCATTTGGATGGGCAAGGACGATTGCCAGCCCAGTGGACCCGGCACGATTACCCGCATCACTGCTCATCAGGTCGAGATGCTGTGGAAGGGCGCAACCGCAAGGCGCTATCGTCGGGCGCAACTGCACAACCTTCTACATGTGAATCACCTCTGCGGCGGGGGATATCCTGTTGAGGTAAGCCCTTGAGCGGTTGGGGGTGAACACGCTGACTCACGGGCGAATCTTATCCCTTATCGCCTTGGCCATCAGGAGTGCTAACGCACAATGGCATGCATGGATTGGGATGATTATCTCTGGCGCGAGGCGGCGATTTATCGGCAACTTGCCGAAAAAACGGAAAATGTCGGCAAACAGGAACTCCTCGACTTGGCAGCCGCCTGCGAGGAGGTTGCCAATAGCATTGAGGATCGTCTGACAGGCGGGTAGCCTCCGAGATCCGTTTGGAAAAGAGCGGAGGCCGACCAAGGTCGCCGCCATCGCGCTCGCCAACAAGATCGCTCGTGCCAGCGCATTGTCCGGCGACATCATGTTGCGGCAATCCGCTGCGCCGGCATGAACTGCCATCTTCGCCGCTTGGCAAAAGAGCTGCGCCGCCAGTAATATGGCAGCGGCCGTCGGCACCACGGGATATCCAGGTTGCTTTAGAATCGATGGCAAAATCAATCCAGGGGGCAGTGTCATGTTCAACCGCAGGACCTTCTTGTCGCTCGCTGCCGGTGGCATCACCGCGCCCCGATTGGCGTCCGCCCAGCAGGCGTCCCGGAAGGTCGCGCTTTATGCAAATGTGGGGGCCGACCTCACGCACTACGACGCCGATGTCGCGAGCGCGGAGTTGATCAAAAGAGAAACAGTCACGCTGCCTGCCGGGGTGCAATATGCCTGGCCGCATGCATCGAGACGCTATCTATATGTCGCGTCCAGCAGTAGCGCTTCCGGTTATGGCAAGGCCGGGACCGAGCACCACGTCACCGCGTTCAGCATTGATCCCGCGACTGGGGCTCTCAGCC
>Ga0207683_10006231_pt1 | contig 10227 bp, 11 predicted proteins | sample KBSM73metaG_FD_184333 | JGI IMG/M metagenome (GOLD analysis project Ga0207683, IMG submission 184333) | Miscanthus rhizosphere microbial communities from Kellogg Biological Station, Michigan, USA - KBS M7-3 metaG (SPAdes) (version 2) | ecosystem: Host-associated > Plants > Roots > Rhizosphere >...
AAGATTGTGCGGCCAAACGTCGGCAGATCGCCAAAGACGTGATGGTCGAGCTCGATCTCAAAAAGATCACGGCACCCGATTTCACGGTGTCGATCCGACCCGGCATGCCCGCGCTCCTCGTGCTCGATGAAGCCGCAGTGCCCAGCATTTATTGGGAGCCGAGGGAGCCACGCCTCAATCGGCAAGAGCTGCTAAGCGATCTCAAAGGTGGCGCCGAGGTCAGCGGCGTTGCTCTGTCCAATCCGGAACCTGTTTTGAGCGTGAGGACAAAGTGATGGGATTTACCGCAAAACAGACGCAGGCGTTGCAGCGCAGCCTCAGCAGCCGGCGAATTCGGACGCGCGAGGCGAATGGACGCGAACTCTCATACATTGAAGGCTGGCATGCGATCTCCGAAGCCAATCGGATCTTCGGTTTCGATGCCTGGAGCCGCGAGACAATTGATTCGCGGTGTGTGCTGACACGGGAGAACCGGGGCACGTTCCTCGCTATCTACCTCGCGAAAGTGCGCATCACCGTTCAAGCTGATGGAGCAACGATTGTTCGCGAGGGTCATGGAACGGGAGAGGGGCGTGGCACCTCGCCTGGTGAGGTGCATGATACCGCGCTCAAGGCCGCGGAAACCGACGCCACCAAACGGGCGCTGGCGACCTTTGGCAGACCGTTTGGGCTTGAGCTCTATCGCAAGGATAAGAATGCTGTTTCGGCAAGCTCGCCAATAGTCAGGTCGACACCGGTAGAGAGTCCGCCAACCCAGCCGCGTGTCGGTCTACATCCAGACGATACAACTCCAATCCCGAGGCCTTCGCACTATTACGGCCGGCGCCACCAGGGCTCCATGACCGATCTGCTGCGGCAGGATCAAGCTTCTTTGGGCCCCGCCGCAAGCGAATTGCCTCAGGCCAAGATCGACAAGAGCCAGCTCACGATTGCCGAACCCAAACGATTGCGCGACAAGGCACACCTGAAATTTGTCGCCTCACAGCCTTGCCTCGTCTGCGGCCGGCAGCCGTCCGATCCGCATCACCTGCGGTTTGCCCAGCCGAGAGCCATTGGCCTCAAAGTGAGCGATGAGTTCACGGTCCCGCTTTGCCGCGGGCATCATCGGCAACTGCACCAAACCGGCGATGAACGCGCGTGGTGGGACAGTCACCGGGTGAATGCCCTGGAAATCGCGAGAGGCCTCTGGGAAAGAACGCATGCCACGACGGATCAGACGTCGCAGCTTTGATAGAGCCATTCCAACGTTAGCTGAGTTGCAAGCCAAGTTAGACAGCGTGCGTCGTGAGGTGCGCAACCTCACCATAATGGGTATGGATCCGAACCAGACCACGGAACAGGCAGCGCGCATTAAAGAGCTCGAGCGGTCGGCGAGAGCTGAGCAACGTCTCCGCAAGATGGCGCTTGATTATGCGAACTCGCGGAAAACTTGAGGGGCTTTGCGCTGCTCGATTGCGGCTGATCAAACTGAGTGGATTTCGAAAGACCGCCGCGAGACGTCTTTCTGTTTCGCCGCGCGGCAGGCCGGTCAAAAGACTCGTATCCTTCAGGACCCGCCGAGCGCCCATGGCAACAAAAATTATAAATCGCAACAATTTTGGATTTTCCAATTCGTCCTGTGTCCGCTTTTTAGGGCGAAGCGGACATGCCCTTGTGCACTGCATATGTCTGCTTTTGACCCAAAGCGAACATTCAGAACTTGGCACTCCGGCCGCTGGAAAAAGAAATAGGGCCGCTACCGGGGAGGTTTGCGGCCCTGAGTTTGGAACCCGCAGCGGGGATAGGGGCATCAGGCTGCGGACGTGATCATAGAACTCCGTTTCGTCAGTTCGGTTCCTGAAAAAGTCGGTCGCATTCCAATAAGGGCACACGCGCAGGTCGCTTGTTTCTGTAGTACCTACAGGATGCACCGTCTGTCGACCTAGGTAGGGACCGTGCATTTTATCGAAAGCTATTTCGGCACTTCGCCTGACGGCGATGGCTCGTTTGAGATGATGGCCCTCGTACTGCTGGTTGTGATCGGCGCAGCGATTGGAGTGTATCTCCCGCTGGACAAGAGAAGGAAAGGCGCGTCCCGGAGCGAACGGCAGTCGTGACCCGGTGAAATTATTGTCCGAAAAGTATCACCTCATGGCAGAGGAGTGGGAAGCGCGAGCCAAAGGGCGCATCCAGACCTTCGCAAGGGGTTTCTGGAAATTGCCAAGCGGTGGCGGGAAATGGCTAAGGATGCCGATGTAACCGCAAAATTCGGACAGCGGATTGAAAAATCGGAGCGCGACCAGCTGCGCTGCATCGTGCGCCTGTGACAGTCATCACATCTCCTCGCGCCGACATAGTGCAAAGTGATGTGGCAGCGTCTGACACATGGTCATGACGTTGCGAGTTCAACGGTCAGTTGCAGGGTTCGCCGGAGGGCGTGCAATGCACGGTGCTGTAAAAGAGCGGGTCTGCGTAGTTTGCCGTCGTGTCGCCGACATGCCGAAGCCAAAGGTGGCGTCGGATCGGCGGCAATGTGCGAATTGCCGCGAGCCAAACTGGGTCGCGAAGAAGTGGCCGACCACTTCCGTGAAAATCTGTAGCCATTGCATGAAGCGCGACGGATCAAAAAATCCGAATGGATCGCGCTTGCACTGAGGGGGACCTAGTATGCGACGTTTTCAGATAGTGCCGACAACTTACACAACCACCGCAGCGGCCATCCTTATCTGTGCAGTCGCGCTGCTGTTTGCGGTTGACTACAATTTTCTTATATCGGCCGCTTCGCAAGCGTCGAATTTGAATCCAGCAAGGTAGTGGCGTGAAGCGCTTCCTTGAAAACTATTTTGGCATTCCACCCAACGGCGGAGATTGGCTCACAGCACTGGTACAAGCTTTCTCGCGTGGTGGTTACCAAAGCTCGCAATTTTTTTGACCATTTTCGTAGCGATTTCATTCCGCACCCTGGTTTGGCTCATTGCCCTTCTTTGGATGGGGACTGCGTGCATTTTGAACGCGAGGCGTTGTGGGCGCACTCACTGTCGATATACCGGTCATTACTTGGCGATGATTCTTCCGGTGCTTGCGCTCGCTTTCGGCCCCCTCTCTGCGAGCTTGGGTCGCACTTGCTCTGTTGATACTGATTGGTGGGTGGGTAATTCGGTGGGTCACCGAATTGAAATGGGGCCGTTACTCAAACGCCTAATGTCCGCTTTTGGCCCAAAGCGGAGATTAGTTTGTGCAGCGCTAGTGTCTGCTTTCAGGGGTAAAGCAGACATCACACTTGGCTTGCGTTGGGTTTCTCCTCCGCCTGCGTCACAGCGGAAGGTTCGCGCCTACAGACCGCTTCGGCACCATTCTCGTCTCGTTCCCAGACGCGCCGAACGATAACGTACGTGATCAGGCCTACGATCGGCGGAACGATCAGCGTCACAAAGAGCTGGCCCATGGCTACGCCCTTTTACGTTACAGCGTATGGCTGTTTTGAACGTTTCGCCCGCCTCTCCATGTGATCTATCGCGGGTCGCTGGGTCACTAACTTGGCGAGCCAATTCCAAACAGCATTTTTTTGAGCGACGCTGATTGTCATCCCGGACGAGACGGTGTGCCCTCCGGTGACTTCAAGTTGTTGAAACGTGCTTTCTGCTCGTCTGTAAGCGAAGAATAGAAGTCGGCGAGAGCAGGACGTACCGTCTTAATGGCTCCTGCCATAGCATTGAGACGTTTTCCAACAGCGTCAAACCGATCTATTGCCGTCTGCGGTGATTGTGCCGGACAGGAGGCCTGCAATTGATTTGCAGCGTCGTTTGAGGCGACCTTTAGTTTTTCCAATGCATCTTGCTGCTGTTGCGCGGGCTTCACGGCTTGTTCAATCCGTTGCACAGGCAGTTGCGTGAAACTTTCGGTGCGGCTGTTGCACAGCGCAGCCAAATTGTCGCCCGAAGCAGGCGCACGGCGGTTCGAACGTGTGCTTGAAGCTGGACCCAGCGCCGCGAAGCGCTGCCTTTGTTCGTCATTGAGCGAATTGTAGAAACCGTCGAGTGGCGTGCGCAGCGTACCCCAAGCCTGCACCATACCGTCGAGCCGCCTTTGCACGCTGTCGAGGCGTCCCAGTGGCGTCATGGACAATTCGCTAGAACAGGACGCTTTGAGAGCCTCGCTCGCCTGCGATGAAGCTGCCTTTAGCGCATTGAGCGACCTGAGCTGGTCGTCGTTTAGTTGGAGGGACTGCTGGATCCTGTCGATCGGAAGATCGGTTACGCCCGGCGCGAGGCCGCCGCAAGACTGCGCCAGATCAGCGCTGTCGTTTACGGTGCCGGTCGTTTCAGGACTGAGGCGACGCGCGACGCGCGTTCGTGCCGGGCCGCCATAGGCATACCCGCCATAAATGTCACCGTATGGAGCGTAGGTATACTGGGGACCGGGCCAGAACATGGCATCCCACACGAACATGTTTCCGTAAGCCCAGAACGGGTCGTAAAAGCCCCACGGCCAGAACGTAAAGGCCAGAAGGTCGCCGGCGAAGAAGGGCCAGAAGACTGGTCCTCCGAACCACCAGCCGCCGCAACATCCACCGTTCCAGCCGCCCCTCCAGTTGTTTCCCCAGTGGTTCCAGCCGTGATTCCAATTCCCATGGTTCCAAGCGGCCCGAGTGCCCAAAGCGCCCGCGCCCAATCCGTGAAGATGAGCGGCGTTAACGTGAGCGATGTTGCCGCGCGAGCGCGACATGCGGCTGAAATTGCGGCCACTGATGTGAGCGGCACTGAACCGAGACCTACCCATTCGAGCGCCACTGAAATGCGCACCGCTAAAATGCGCGCCACTGAAATGCGCTCCGTGACCTCCGAAGTGGCCACCACCACGGCCGCCGCCGCCACCACCATGACCGCGCGCCATACTCGGATCAGTTGCGAGAACTAGCACAGCGAGCGAGACTGTCGTAACCAGCGCTTTGAAAATCTTGCGTGTCATAGCGGCACCTTTGGATGCAACGAGATTGCGCGTACTCCTGATCCTTAAACGGGAGCCTGGCATGAGCTTGAAATCAATTCTTGCCGTTAAGGGCGATGAGGTCGTGAGTATTAATTCAAATGCCGATCTTGCCGCTGCGGCCAAGCTGCTCAAGAAACGCCAAATCGGGGTGCTGGTCGTTCTCGATGCGGGCGGGCGTCTCGTTGGCATTTTGTCCGAGCGCGATATCGTCGGCGCGATGGCAGAAAACGGAGACGCCATTCTGCGATTGCCGGTGTCACAGGTGATGACACCTAAAGTCTCCACCTGCAATTTGGACGATTCAATTGGCAGCGTTATGGAGCGAATGACGGAGGGGAAATTTCGCCATATGCCAGTCCTCGACGAGAATCGTCTCGTAGGCATTGTTTCGAACCGCGACTTGCTAAAGTGGCACCTTGATACGATACGGGAGCACATACAAAAGATAGAGGAGTCTTTCGCTGAGTTAGACCTTATGAGACTCTAGTCTACCGCGTTCATTTCACCCTGCTTGGACTGAATAGGAGCCAGATCTGGCTGTCATAATGTCCGCTCTTGCCCCTTAGCGGAGATCCGTTGCATGCACTGCATGAGTCCGCTTCTGACCCAAAGCGGACATTCACCCACTGTAGGTCAGCGCCATATAGCGAACACCTTCATTGTCGAAAGTACCAAGCTCTCGCATGCCCATCTTTCGATGTGCCTGAAGTGAGGACGGATTGTCGGCCCGCACAAAAAGCATGGCCGGGCGTCCAGGAATTAGCGATCGCAATTGTTCAAACAAAGCGCGGGCGAGGCCTTTACCGCGCTCGCTTTTGGCGACGCAAATCGGACCATAAAGGTAGCAGTCGGGCGACGCGGGGTAAGCGCGCAACATGGCCTGAATGATTGCTATGTGCGCGCGTTTGCTGCGAGTGACGTGCCCATGACATAGCCAACGACTTTGCTATTGCAGCGAGCCACGACGATAGACTTTTCAAGGATCGTGTCTCTGAACCAGTCCTCGGTCAGGCGCACCGAAAGACTGCCGCCCTTGTCGGGCAAATTGGCGTCCTGAAGCGCAAGCATGCCGGGAATATCATCCGGCGTGGCCAGAGCGATGTCGTAGTCAAGGCGCATCTACAACTGAAGCTACCATTCTTCAGCAGTTCGTCCGGATGCGACTGAATGTCCGCTATCCCAAAGCAGACACGCGTTGCTGCACTGCATGAGTCCGCTTTTGACCCACAGCAGACATCACGCAAACTTACGACCAACGCGGGCCAGTTCGAAAAAGGGGAGTCAGGTCACTACACCACTGCATCGTGAACGCTAATAGCAAAAAACACTAATCTTCAATTTGGTCGGCGATATATCTGATAGCGTGTTTTTGTATTTTGAGGTCGATGATGCGGTGCTCTGGATCTTTCGTTTTCAGTCGAACGATAATGAAGCGCTCGTTCACTAGAACGCGGGGCCTGTCGTTAGCAATCACGAATAGCTTTGGCTCGGCCATGACGGGCCTCTTAACCCTCTGCTGTCACATCTAGTGACCACCTGAACCATAAAATCACCATCAGACCTCATGGAAGCTGCGCCTAAAGGTTTCGAGGAAGGGTTGAAATAAATAGTCGAACATCGTCCGGTGCTCAGTGATGATCAAAACGTCAGCCGGCATCCCGGGGATAAGTTTGACATTTGGAGCTAAGCGGCCCATCGCCTCACGATCAACGGTGACCTTGACCAGATAGTAGGGTTGATTCGTGTTGCTATCGAGAAGCCGATCTGCCGATACAGACTGAACTGTTCCAGGGATCCTCGGCGTCGAGCGGCTTGAATAGGCTGTAAAGTGAATTTGCGCATTCAATCCATTGTGCACAGCCTTGACATCAAGCGGAGTGGTGCGCGCTTCAATGACCAAAGCATCATTGGACGGAACGATCTCAAGGATCGGTCGGCCTTTTTCAACTACGCCGCCAATGGTTTTGAAGTTTAAATTAACAACCGTGCCGCTGATGGGGGCACTCACCACCGTTCGTTTGAGAACGTCTTCGCTGCTCCGCATTTTCTCCACTGTACTGGTAAGGTCGGCCCGAACGCTGTCCGACTCAGAGGCAACCTGAGTCGCCCGCTCGGCGTCGGCCTTCACGATCTGCAACTGAGCTTCGCTAATCTCCTGGCGCGCTTTGGCGATTTGTGCGAGATATTCGCCGCGCCTGCCTTCTATCTCGACTTTCGTACGCTTCAGCCTCAAGTACTCCGGTTTTGGCATCAATCCTTGTCTCAAAAGTATCTCTTTGCCCTGCAGTTCTTCAGCGATCAATTCGAGTTGACCCGATGCGCTATCTACCTGCGCTTCTATGCCTTTGATCTGCTCAGATAGTTGATCGATGCGCTGATGCAGAATGTTTTTCCTAGTTATAAGGTCGGTTTCTCGCGTATCGAACACCATACGTTGAGCGTTAATGATGGTAACGATGTTTGGATCGGTCGGTTGCAGCTCGAATGGCCACTCTATCTCGCTCCGGCCTTCGCTTTCCGCTTGAAGCCGAGCCTGTTTGGCCAATAGCGACCATCGTTGCTGTTGCAACGCATCGTGATTGGCGCGCGCTTGCACATTTTCGAGCACGACCAAAGATTGCCCGACTTCCACTATGTCGCCATCATGCACTCTGAGTTCAGCGATAATACCATCCTCGAGGTGTTGAACGACCTTCTTGCCCTGAACTGGAGCAAGAACGCCGGGGGCCAAAGCTCCGCCGGCGAGTGGAGTCAAAATGCCCCAAACCACAAACGTAGCCATGAATGCGACGACGATGGAGAGTCCAATTCGATTGGGACCCCGAATATTCCTTTTCAGGGAATGCTGACGATGCCTCCCGGAGTGCGGGGTCAGAACTTCTATCGATCCGCCCGGTGATTTCAGAATGATTTCGTTCCCGACCATTGTGCCTTACCCGTTGCGACCAATTTCGACTGATTTATATACCCGAATTACCGGTCTGACCCCCGCTGTTCATTGACAAGACCTGCTCTGCGGTCGGCCATCCCTGGAAGTCGCTCTAGCCATTTGCATAAATCGTGGACCAAGATGAGTGTGGAGCGACCATACTTCCGAGCAGGTAGCTGGCCGTCGCGAATCGCCCGAAATAAACTACTGCGGCAGATACCCGCGATCTGAGCCGCCTGTTTTGGTCGAATAGCGATGGAGCCATCGGCAAGCGATCTTGTTGTTGTCGCGTCCCGGCGAGTGACTTTTTGAAACAAAGGGCCAGTGCCTTTGCGAGCCTCGTCCTGTTGCGGCGCTGGGTATCTCATCGCGTCGAGGACTTCATCGCGTGGCCCGTATAGCCCGACAAAACCCTCTTTCAAGACCAAGATCTTGTCAGCCTGCGCGAGTGTGGATGGTCTGTGGCCAACGATAACCAGTGCGGCGCCTTGTTTCTTGAGACTGAATATTGCCTCCGAAAGAGCGGCTTCTCCAGCTTGATCGAGGTTGGCATTGGGCTCGTCAAGAATAATCAGCTGGGGGTTGCCAAAGACGGCCCGCGCCAATCCAACTCGCTGGCGCTGCCCGCCCGACAGCCGGACACCTCGATCGCCGATTTGGGTATCGTAGCCCTGCGGAAGGTGCTGGATTATGTCATGAGCGTGCGCGAGCGTCGCCGCAATCAGAATTTCTTCATCGCTGGCATTTGTTGTCATCCGGGCAATGTTGTCGCGCACCGACCCGGTAAATAATTCGACATCTTGCGGCAGATAGCCGATGTGGTTGCCAAGTTGCGCGGGTTCCCAATGATGGATCTGAGAACCATCAAGCCTCACCTCGCCAACATTTGGAACGGCGAGCCCTACGAGGAGACGGCACAAGGTGCTCTTTCCCGCGCCAGATGGCCCGATGATCGCCAAGACTTCTCCCGGTCCGACCGAGAACGAGACCCTGTTGAGGATCGGGGTGTCGGTGTTCGGGGCTACGAAGGTAACTTGATCGACAGCAAGTCGACCGGTCGGCGCAGGCAAGCGCGTGCGTTCGAGCGGCTGTGGATGTTCTTCGATCGCCTTTTTAAGGCGGTTATACGCAAACCGCGCTGTCATAAAATTTCGCCAGGCGCCCATTGCTACTTCAACGGGGGCGAGCGCACGGCCAAGCAAAATCGAAGCGGCGATCATGCCACCCGGCGTGAGCTCGGCCTTAAGCACAAGCCATGCACCTAGGCCGAGGATCAAGACCTGCACGAAAAACCGAACGAATTTCGTTATTGCGAGAACCCCGCCGCCGATTTCACCTCCGCGGCGCAGTCCATCGACAACCGCCGTGTTCAACGACGCCCAGCGAGCCGTCATTGCCGACAACATGCCCATCGAATGCACGACTTCCGCATTGCGGATCGCAGCATCGGCCAGCCGGGTGGCTTCAATTTGCGCCTTGCTAGCGGACTCGGTGGCCTTGCGAGTGTCAAACTCGTTGGCGATGCTGAGTACGAACAGGACAACAGCAGACGAGACCGCCACCAGACCGAGCATAGGATGAAGCATCCAGATCAGTGCGACAAACAATGGAACCCATGGGAAGTCGAAGAAGGCGCTCAGACCCTGACCTAACAAGCCGACGTCCTGAGCCGTGGGCGTAGACGCGGGGACAAATCGGGTCGCCGGCTTTGCTCGTAGCGCGTCATATTCCTGTCGCGTTTCTGTATTTCTGAGCACGCTGTAAGCCTCGTTGAGCGATTTCATTTCTTCCTCGCTGCCGCCCCGGTCCGGGTGGCGGCGCGCGGCCATGCGTTTGTACAGTCGTTCAAGGTCGCGCGGAGTGGTGCTTTCGTTCGCGCCCAGGATTGCGTAGTAATCTTTCTGCGGTTGAGACTGACTCATGGAATTTTCGCGATTGTAGGTTTGCGATTAGCGATTTGCAACGGGCAAGGGAGCAAAGCTGGGGAAAGAAAATCAGCCGCGGATTTTACGCGAAACTGAAGAAGCGCATGCCAACCAACTTGTTTTCGTTTTGGATCGAATCCGCGTTTGTTCCGCGTTCCTCCGGGGCTGGTTTCTCCGCAGCACCTTTGCGATTCGGGCACTCGTTTCGTTAACATTCGAAACGCAACATGTCACATCAATTTGCCCCAGGCGACGATCTGATTTTCCAACTCGAAAGCGGGATGGGACTACTGCGCATTCTGGCGATCGAAGGTGAAGGCGCGGACACTGTCTGGCATCTGCTGGCCTACGACGAGTTCTTTCCGAGTGTTGAAGCTGCCGAGGCTGCGCTCGCGCAGCCAGAGT
>Ga0207683_10006232_pt1 | contig 10226 bp, 5 predicted proteins | sample KBSM73metaG_FD_184333 | JGI IMG/M metagenome (GOLD analysis project Ga0207683, IMG submission 184333) | Miscanthus rhizosphere microbial communities from Kellogg Biological Station, Michigan, USA - KBS M7-3 metaG (SPAdes) (version 2) | ecosystem: Host-associated > Plants > Roots > Rhizosphere >...
GTGACCGCGGTGATCGTGGAAGACGTCGGTCCGGAGCGGCCGCGTACTGTCTCCGATCGGCGCGCGGGGCGCATGGACGTGGAAGCGAATGGATGGGCGTCGATCGATGAGTTGTATGCGCACGCAAAGACCGAAAACCCGCGCACGCCCGAACCGATCCTGCGGGCGTTTGTGCAGCATGGCTCGAAGCAGCGTGACGATGGACGGATTATCTTGAAGCGCGATCCGGCGATTCTTAATGGTTTCGTGCCAACCGAGCTGTGGGCGACGGTGCGTCAGATACGCGCGCCGATCATTTATATACTGGGCGGTGCCAGCACTATAGTGCCAGCTGAGACGCAGCGCGAATTGAAGCAGGCGTTGCCGCAAGCGCAGATTGTCACGATGCCGGGATTGGGTCACTATCCGACTGATGAGAAGCCTGCGGAATTTTTATCGATCGTCGATCGTTTCCTCGCAGACAACGCGCTCGCTAGATAGGCGGATCGCTCATCGGCGGTCGCGCAGAGCGGAGAATCCACATGAGTATTACAGTGAATGCAGTTACGCCGGACTTCGCCGCCGAAATCGGCGACGTCGATCTTTCACGGCCGCTTGCGGACGAAGAGTTTGCCGCCATTCGGGCAGCGTTCTGGAAGTATTCAGTGTTGATATTTCCCGACCAGGATCTCAGCGAGGAACAGCATGCCGTTTTCTCCGGAAGATTCGGGCCGATCGAAAACGAGCGCACGCTCGATCCGAAGGCGACGCCGAGCCGATTTACGGGTGTGTTCGCCGATATTTCAAACCTGGCGGCAGACGGCTCGATCTGGCGCGAAGACAGTCGCCAGCGTATGTACAAGGCCGGCAACCGGCTGTGGCATACCGACAGCTCGTTCAAACTGCTGCCGGGCCTCTGTTCGCTTCTGTATGCACGCACGATTGCCCCGGTCGGCGGACATACAGAATTCGCCGATCAGCGGGCGGCATACGACGCGTTGCCCGCGGCGCTTAAACAAAAGCTGGACGGCCTTGTCGCCGAACACTGGATCGCGACCTCGCGTCGGCGCAGCGGTTTTACGCAATTCACCGAAGAAGAAATGCGCAGGCTGCCGCCGGTGCCGCAGGCGCTCGTGCGCACCATTCCGCAGAGCGGCAGAAAGTCGCTCTACGTTGCTTCACATGCGGGACGCATATTCGGCATGAGCGAGGCAGACGGACGCGCGCTGATAGACGAACTGATCGCGCACACGACACAGCGTCAATTCGTATATACGCATCGCTGGCGGCCGCGTGAACTCGTGATGTGGGACAACCGCTGCACCATGCATCGCGGGACCGACTACGACGATCTGCGCTGGATACGCGACATGCGCCGCGTGACGATCAGCGATGTCGCTAATACATGCGTACAGGAAGGGATGCCGATACCGGCGCCCATCCCGCATGAATACGCGTCGCAGGCCGTCAGTCAGTCCTAAATAAAGTCTGCTCGAATTCTCTTTCACCGGTCGCAATCATGCGACCGGTATGTGATTCTGTTATCCAAAGCCAAGAGGCCCCATGCCCGACCTCGATAAGCCGGCGGCGGACGTGTTCACCGCCGCACAGACACGTCGCTCGATCCGCGCGTACAAACCGGATCGTGTTGATTCCGAGACCGTGCGGGAAATCGTTGCGCTTGCACGCTACGCGCCGAGCGGCTCGAACATACAGCCGTGGCGCGTGCACGTGCTGACCGGGGCGACGCTCAAGCGCGTGACCGGCGCCATGCAGCACGCGTTTCTTAGCGATGAGCCTGGCCATCACCGCGACTATGACTATTACACCGATCCTATATATGAGCCTTACCTCGAGCGCAGGCGGCAATGCGGATGGGGCCTCTACGGCATGCTTGGCATCGGCCGCGGCGATCGGGAGAAGTCGAAAGCCTATCGTGCAACAAATTACAATTTTTTCGGCGCACCCGTCGGCATTATTTTTACTATCGATCGCAAGCTCGAAAAAGGAAGCTGGCTCGACTACGGCATGTTTCTGCAGACGATCATGCTTGCAGCGCGTGCGCGTGGCCTGCACACGTGCGCGGAAGCCGCGATCGCGAGTTATCCGGACATCGTGCGGCGCGAGCTCGCCATTGCGCATGAGTGGATCGTGATCTGCGGCATGGCGCTGGGATATGCTGACATCGACGCACGTATCAACACATTCCAGCCCGCGCGCATAGCGCTCGATGATTTCGCCGTATTCCTCGAATAACGGCCAGCGGGTTAGCGGTATGAGCGTGAAAAGAACAGGCCGACGCTGTTCGAGAAGCCGGCCTGCAGGCGCACGCTCAATGAGCGCGTGAGCGCATAGGACAGGCGCAAGGCCGCACTGGTGGCTGCCAGTCCTTGCTGGTATTCAAGATATAACTTGTCCGAGAGCCGCTTGCCGAACGCTGCGACCTGACTGCCCGCCTCGCCGCTGCCGCGCAAAGTCATTTCATCGAGCCCGATCTTATTCGCAATGCGCTGTGTCAAGGGTAATGAATCTCCCGCGCCAATCAACGCGGAAGCTGCCGATTGCAAAATGATGAGATCGGCGGGGCTCGACGTCTGCAGGTTGTGGCCGAGCACAAGCCAGGCGAGTTTGTCACTGTCTGGAAGCGGCGGATCGGAAGTGAGCTTGACATTCGGTATGCGCACGCTGCCGGTGATCTCCACGCCGACGTCGACCGCGAGGTTCTTGCGTTTGGCCACTATGTCGAGTCCCGGATTGTCGATCGGGCCATCGAAGATCAATCGCCCGCGCTCGATCTCGAGCCGCTGACCGAACGCAAAATAAACACCGTGCAGGCTGCTTAGCACGCCGCGCGCCTCCAGCGTGCCGGACTTATTGGTCGTCACCTGCAGTTTTCCGCGCAGCTCGGTTTCGAGGCCCGCGCCCACGATTTGCAGGCGGTTGCCGGCGTCCAGCGTCATGTCGATGTCCAGCAACGCAGACTGGAACGACACCGGGCTGGCTGACCTGGCGGGGTCGGGCTTACGTCCGAGCACGACCACATCACTGCCGAGCTTTGGCAGCTTGGGTCTGTCGAATTGAAAGTAGCCTTCATCCGCGCTCAGCGTGCCGCGCAGCACCAGTTTTTTCTGTGCGAGTCTGGCGGTGCCGCTGCCGTCGACCTTTAGGCGCGTGTCCGGTCTATTGAGCAGGGTCAGGTGCTCCGCGCGCCATGCGAGATTGGTTTCTCCGTCGGCGTCGAACGCCATCGAACCGCTGGCAGTGAGAACGCCCTGATCGCCGTGTAGCACGAGCTGATTCAGTGTGAGCGCGCTTGGGGTGAGCTCCGCGCGCAGGCTGCCATCGCGCAGCCGCAACCCGTACTGCGGGGCTTCAACGCTGAGCGCCGATGCTTCAATCGAGCCGGCGATGCGCGGCGACGCTACGGTGCCAGTGCCGGCAATTGTCATCGAGGCGCGCCCGCGCACGAGCGCCTGCGTACCCGTGAACGCATCCAGCACCGCGAGCGATGCGACATCTACTTTGCCATCAACTTTCAACGCCGCATCGGCACTGAGCGCGCTCGTATTCGCGTTGATGTGACCGCTCAGTAGCTGCGCCGCGACATCGAGTGTGGCATCGACTGCGTCGTTGACAATGCGCGTCTCGAGCTGCATGCGTTCGAGGCCCAGCGCAAGATTCGTCGGCGCGGGAAGCGTGATGTCCCCCGCTTCGCGGGCCAGGGTGATGTGTCCATTGAGCTGCGGATTAGCAGCAATCGACCAGCTTCCGCCAATCCGCAAGGTGGTGCCGGGCGCAGGCGTACCGGCAAGCGCGAGTAATGGCGCTGCGGGCACTCCTTTCAGCTCGCCGCGCGTATCAAGCCGCCCGTTCTGCCACGACAACGCACTCAAAGATAGCGTGCCGCCCGCGACGGCCACCTCCGCAGGTCCTGCCGTGAGGCGCTCGCGCCCATAAGCGAGCGGCATCGGCGCTTTGATCGCTACGGGGTAGGTGCCGGCATTCTCGAACGAGGAGAGAACCCCTGACCAGCCGCGCTGCGCATCCCATGCGCCTTCGAGACGGCCCGTCAAATCGAATTCGTTTCCTTTCGCCTGGATGCTTGCAGTGTGGTGCGCGAAGTTGCCCGCAAGGTGGGCGCGCAACGCGGCGACGCTTCTCCCGCGCTCCCAGGTCAACATGCTGCCGGCTGCATCGATGTTGAACTCCGCGTGCTTGAGGTCACCGCTGATCCGACCGTTCGCAGTCAATGCGCCGCTCATGCGGGGGTCGAGCTGCGCCAGGCGCTTTGCATCCAGCGTGAAGGTGAGCGCGTCCGTCGGCCGGCCCGAGCCGCCCTGCACACGCAGGCTGTTAGCGCCGGCTGTCAAGCCAACGTTGATGTCATGGACCGCGCCCGGCGACACATTCGCCGTGCCGCCGCCAGCCAGCTTCACACCGCGGAATACGCTGTCGTGCAGGGCAAGTGACGCCTGCGCCTGCCATTCGGGCGCGAGCATACCCGCGAGCTTGACTTCGCCATTGAGGACTGCGGGCGGGTATGCGCCAAATGCCGACGGATCGAGCCGCGTAAACGCAGCCGCAACCGAATACTTTTTGTTCCCGTTCAGCGCGAATTCGCCCGAGCCGTTAATCTGCCCGGGACCGGCGGCCGCGCGAAATTCCTTCACCTTGACGACGTCGCCGCGTCGTGTCGCATCAAACCCGAGTTTGATCGCACCGTCCGCGATATTCGCGATTACATGCTGCTCTGTCCCTGCGATCCGCGCCTTGCCGCTGCCGTTGAGACGCGTCGCGCGTAGCGGCGCATGTAGTGCGTGTAGATCAAGCGATCGCACGATGAAATCGATTTCCGCAAGCTTCTCCGTCAGGCGCGCCTTTCCCGACACGGTGCCCCCGGCGCCGAGTTCAATCTGTAACGAGGTCAGTAACAACGTCGTCGCGTTCTCGAGGGCATACTTACCGGAAAGCGCGGTGACAGGCAGCCGACCGGCAGCGATAGTACCGGCCTTTTTGTTAAGCACGTGAAGATTGCCCGACGGGAAACCATTGCTATCGCCGGCACCGGTCAGCTTTACCTGTAAATCCGTTGCAGGCAGATTCGCTGCAAACGCCGCGAGGTCGATGTTGTCGGCAGCCGCGTCTGCTTCCTGGAGCCACACGGGCTCGAACGGCGCGATGCGGGCATGCACCGTGGCGTGCGCATTGCGCATCGCGCCATCCGCGGTAACGATGGTTTCGAGCAGGTTGCCGCCCAATTGCGCGCGCACGCTCGAGTCATCTCGCGTCAGCGACGCATTGGCAGAAAGCGCATACGGCGAGGCGCTTGCAATGCGCCCATCGATGCCGATCTTCCCGTAATCGCTGAGCGCTGATAAGGCATGAATGACGTGTCCTGAACCACCGCCTTCATAAGCAAATGAAACATCCCGCAGGATCTGATCCTTGAAGCTGACTCGCGCTAGTGTCGCCTGATGCACGGCAACTTCAATCGGCAGCGCGAGCGACGCGGGCGGGGAAGCCGGTGACGTTGAGCGCGACTGCCACTCAAGTGCGGCTGCGGTGACTGTGTCGAGTACGACGCGGCCACGAGCCAGTGCGATTGCCGACAACTGTAGTGCAATGCCATCGACGGTAAGCCGCGCCTCGCCCGTATCATAAGTCAACCGGCGCACGCGTATCACGCTCAGCAGCGAACCATCGACACCTTCCAGGGTAAGCGCGCCATTCGATGCCGCGACCGCGCGCGCCATTGCCCATTCAAGCGCGGTGCGGCTCGATACCAGCCACCAGCCGCCGACCGCCACGAGTACGGCGAGACATGCAACACCGATCGCGATCCATCTAACAGCGCGTGCCATCAGAAGGCAACACCTGCCGAAAAGTGCAGCCGGAACTTGCCGGTTTCCTGCCCGCGAGCAACGTCGAGACGAAACGGTCCAATCGGGCTTTTGACACGCAACCCTACGCCGTACCCGAGCACCGCCTTGAAGCTCGCGAGCTGATCGACCGCATTGCCGGCGTCGAGGAAAGCCGCAGCGCCCCACGTCTCGGCGAACCAGTGAATGTATTCAGCGCTGCCCAGCGCGTAGTACCGTCCGCCGACAATTGCGCTCCCGCGCTGGACGCCGAGGCTTTGATACGCGTAGCCGCGTATGGTGGTGTCGCCGCCGGTTCGAAAGAGCAGCGCCTGTGGAATACCTTCCGAACTGTTAGCGAGCACGGCACCCGCTTCTGCGCGCAATGTCAGATCCTCGCGACGTCCGAGCGAATGGAACCAGAGTACCTGTGCCACCCCGCGGCCGAAGCTCCGGGTCGACGCTCCAGGCACGCTCACACCAAGACGCAGAGCTGCAATGGCCCCCGCGCGCGGCAGCAAAAGATCGTCAACAGTACGCACGACGTATTCGTAACGCGCGAAGAGCGCCCGCGCGAGGTCCGGGGGGAAGTCGGCTGGAAATTGATGTTCGTAATAATAGGATGCGCCGAACGCGGGCTGGCGGCGCTCATCTATGCTTCTGCGCGTGGCGCCGACAGTCACACCGCGCGTGACGAGATTCTCGATGTCAGTGCGCTCTGCCTGCGCCTCCATCGAGTCCGTCCAGCCGTCGCTGCGCGTCGGCAACTCTATCGAGCCTCCGAGCCGTTGCACCTTGCTTTCAAGACGCAGCTCTGAACGCAGGCGCCATCCCGAGTCGAATAGATCGACATCCCGCCAGTTTATGCTGCCATTGAAAAGCGTATCGGTGCTATAGCCGATGCCCGTTTCGAGCCGTCGTGATGGTGCTTCGATCAACGACACAGTTACCGGCGCAGCGGAGGCATTGGCAGGGTCAGGATCAACGACAACTTGCGCGCTTGCGAAATAATTTGTCGTGTTGAGCCGCCGCAAAAAGACCTCTATCTCTTCGCGCGAGTACGGCTCGCCCGGCTTGAACGGGGCAAGGTTGGTGACTTTGTCGGCGCTGTAGCGCGACAAGCCGCGGACCGCTATCGGCCCGAATGAGTAAGCAGGTCCGGTTTCAAGATCAACTTCGAGACTTGCGGTGTGCGCGTCAGGGTCTATCGTGGCCTGACTATGACGCACGCTTGCGCCAAGAAAGCGCGTGCGCGCCAGCGTCCCCACCGCATTTTTCTTCGCGGCGTCCCACGCGGCCTGCTGGAAGACCTGGTTAGCCGGCAGCGTCCATTGCTCGCGTATGCGGGCAGCGGTAGCGTCATCGACATCGCCACGAATCGAAATGACCACATCTTTGACCTGAGTGGGCACACCAGGGTCTACTTTGATGTGCACCACACGTTGCTCGCGCTGCTCACCTTCAACGGAGATATCAACCTTCGGTGAGAAATAGCCTTCCGTTGCCGCCGCTTCCCGCGCCTGTTCCCGCGCTTCCGCCAACAGCGGCTCGAGCAATTCGGCAGTCATGTTGCCGTATGACTCCCAGCGTGCGAGATCCAATCCATTCTTGAGTGTATTGCGCAGAGCAAGCGGCGCGTCGATCACGATGCGAAACTTCAGTCCCTCGACATCCGCTGCCGGTTGTGCAGGCGCTTCGAACGCAAGCAACAAGGCGACGATGGGCAGCAGGAAGCGTAAAGACGCTAGCGCTTCGGATAGAGTAAGCATTGAAGGAACGGTCTCGCGCGGCTTCTTCAAAGTAGGCGGACCGTTTGTAAATATTGCGCGCGTGGGTTGTCAGCCTGTATACGGACATGTATGCGCATAAAGGGTTCAAAGCAAGGTGATCGGATAGCATAACGCAGCCGCGATGCGGATCATGGCGCGCAGCACTTTTCGCCTGTCTTCTGCCCGCCCGATGGCGATCAGGCGGCGGCGTACGCACTATGCACCAGCGACGCGGGATGCGTTATGATGGGCGCCACCGGGTAAAGCGGCGCTTGTTTCGTTCACGACTCTCAGTGCAACTCGGCGCACCAAGCCGCTGCAAAATCTGTTCAATGCGCATCGCGTGAGGAGGACGTTCATGGCAAAGCTCGACATCAATGGCAAAACATATGACGTGCAGGCCGAGGCGGATACGCCGCTCCTGTGGGTCATCCGGGAACAGGTAGGACTGACCGGCACGAAATATGGCTGCGGGATTGCGCAATGCGGCGCATGCTCCGTGCACATCAACGGAGAAGTGCGACGTTCATGCTCGATGCGCTTGAGCGACGTCAAGGCGACCGACAAGATCATTACCATCGAAGGTCTATCGGCGAACAATTCGCATCCTGTTCAGAAAGCGTGGGCGGCGGTCGATGTTCCGCAGTGCGGCTACTGTCAGTCCGGCCAGATCATGGCCGCGGCGGCGCTCCTCGCAAAGACGCCTAACCCCAGCGATACTGATATCGACAACGCGATGACGAACATCTGTCGTTGCGGCACTTATCAGCGCATTCGCACTGCCGTGCATATGGCGGCAGATAGCGCGAAGCGCGCCGGCGCGCAAGTTGCGCCGGTTGCCGCAGTGAAATCACAAGTCGAGGAGATCTAACATGACCACCAGGATCTTCACAAAAACCACCAATCTTTCGCGTCGCAAGTTCATCATTGGTTCTGCGGCGGCAGCCAGCGGCGGACTCGCGCTCGGATTCAACCTGCCTTTCGGCGTCAAGCCCGCCGAGGCGCAGAGCATCGTTGACGGGGTTCCGGAATTAAACGCGTGGGTGCTGATCAAGCCCGACGAGACCGTCGTTATTCGCATCGCGCGTTCGGAAATGGGGCAGGGCACGCTCACCGGTCTCGCTCAACTTGTCGCGGAAGAACTCGAGTGCGACTGGAAGAACGTGACGACCGATACGATCACCCCGGGGGTTAACCTCGCGCGCAAACGTGCATGGGGCGAAATGGGAACCGGCGGCAGCCGCGGTATTCGCACGTCCGAGGATTATGTGCGGCGCGGCGGCGCAACCGCGCGTCTCATGTTGCTACAGGCAGCGGCCGATGATTGGAAAGTACCGGTCAGCGAGTTAACGGTGTCGAGCGGAGTCATTTCGCACGCGGGATCGAACCGCACCGTGTCGTATGGCAAGGTCGCGGCCGCAGCGTCCAAAGTCCCGGCACCCGATCCAAAGAGCATCAAGCTCAAGAATCCGAAGGATTGGAAGATCGCGGGCAAGCCACTGAAACGGCTCGATACCGAGGGCAAGCTCGATGGCAGCCTCGTGTACGCAATCGACGTCAAAGTGCCCGGCATGCTGCACGCCGCAATCAAGGACTGCCCGGTTTTCGGCGGCAAGCTTGTGAGCTTTGATGAAGCAAAAATTTCGCGTATGCCAGGTGTGCGCCGCGCGGTTCGTGTGAACGAGAGTGCGGTCGCGGTAGTCGCGGACACGTGGTGGCGCGCCAAAGTGGCGCTCGATGCGCTTCCTATCGTCTGGGATGAGGGCCCGAATGCAACGCGTAACAGCGCGCAGATCGCCGAGCAGTTAAAGGAAGGGCTCACCGCCACACAGCAAGTGTATGCGTTCCGCAATGAAGGCGACGCGCTCAAGGCGATCAACGGTGCGGCGAAAAAAGTCGAGGCGGTATATAGCACGCCTTATCTGTCGCACTCCACGATGGAGCCCATGAATTGCACGGTGAAGCTTTCCGCCGATAAGGCGGAAGCATGGGTGCCGACGCAAAACGCTGAGGCGTCACTGGCTGCACTTTCGGAGCAATCGGGGCTGCCACTGAACAAGTGCGAGGTGTATCGCCATGTGCTCGGTGGCGGCTTTGGCCGACGCGGCGGCAATCAGGATTACGTGCGGCAGGCCGTCAATATCGCCAAGCAGTTTCCAGACGTGCCGATCAAGCTGATCTGGAGCCGCGAAGAAGATATGCAGCACGACTTCTACCGGCCGATTTCTCAGTGCCGCCTTTCCGCGGGGCTTGATGAATCGGGCAAGCTGGTCGGCTTGCATGTACGCGTATCAGGACAGTCGATCAACGCGCTGGTTAATCCTTCGGCGATTCCGGAAGGCTACAAGGATGAGCGCCAGTTGCAGGGCTACACGGATAAACCGGGCGATGCACAACTCGGTTACACCGTGCCCAATCTGCTCATTGAATACGCCATGCGCAATACGCATGTGCCGGTAGGACCGTGGCGCGGTGTCAATACGAACCAGAACGGTGTTTACATGGAATGCTTTATCGAGGAAGTTGCGCGCGCAGCCGGCGCCGACTCGCTCGAGTTCCGGCGCGCCATGATGAGCAAACATCCCAAGCACCTGGCAGTGCTGAATGCAGCCGCGGAAAA
>Ga0207683_10006233_pt1 | contig 10224 bp, 13 predicted proteins | sample KBSM73metaG_FD_184333 | JGI IMG/M metagenome (GOLD analysis project Ga0207683, IMG submission 184333) | Miscanthus rhizosphere microbial communities from Kellogg Biological Station, Michigan, USA - KBS M7-3 metaG (SPAdes) (version 2) | ecosystem: Host-associated > Plants > Roots > Rhizosphere >...
TAAGACACGCGAGCCTCGTCGGCTTACGGGGATGATAAACATCCTACCAAAGTGAATCGATGCTGAATCCGCGACTAGTTTTTTTTCATAGATAGGAGACAGCAAGATTTGCTCCGACGTTAGCGGGTGCGTTTCATCTCAGCGGAAGCTATTTTGGTTCTGCTTCAGGTGCTTCTCGAAAAATGAAACGACGTCATTAATACTGTCGACCCACGCTTGAGGATCGTCGCCCGTCGTTGCACCACTTTGTGGGCACGGTTCCGCAGGCGTCCAATCATCTTTTTCTCCGATGAGAATAAGCAATGGCGCAAGAGGCTTATAAAGTCCGACATAGCGAATGATCAGCGTGCCCGATCCCAGAGGTGCGAACTATCCGCCAGTCGCCATATTGAACAGCACAAGGGGGATAGAGCGCAACGGCCGCAGCAAATATATCCTTCTGGTCATGGCCGCAAAATTTACAGTCTCGTTCGGAACGTCGGACTGTTTTCGCCGCATATCGGGCAACGCTTGCTCGATTTAACGAAATAGATGCCGGTAACGGTCAAGATAACCAAATAAGGATAAGAGCATTTTGCAAACCGGCAAGCGTAATCTAAGATTCAGGTAAATATCGGCGAGCACAAAGATAAAGATTGAGCCGCGGATCACAAGCAAGCCCGCTTTAAGCCTGAAACTATCACACATGACAATGGGAGTTTTCTCTTGGGTGGAATTAGGTCGAGGCTGTTATAGATTTGGGTGAAACACGGGCTGCCGTGCGATCTCCGACACCGATGCTGATTCCTTTTGTAGCCGCTCGGGCTCTGCCGCTCGTTTTCCAGTACGACGTGCATGGGTCCATGCAATCTCGTGCGGGTCTTCGGTCCACGAGATGGGCTGGCACCATTTGTTCACCACTAATCACTCGTTATTGGTATGCAGCAACGCTGACTCATCCTTCAGCCATCAGTTCATCAAAAACGGAGCTGAATGAGCTACCAACGCCTTGCTCACCACGCCGTGTGCTAACCCGAGAAAAGCTTCAAAACGCTGGGGAATTCTTCGTACTCGAGGGTCAGTGATCGGCGGCAGTATTACGGCAGAGTCGAGAAAGCTTCCCACAACGCTAGCTAGCTCGGGCACCTCTGAAAAGGACACGAAACGACGGAGACCCTGAACGCCTTGCTCGGCGAAGCATGGCCTCGGAACTAAATGCCAGTAATGTCATCACAATCCTCAGGACTGACAAAAATGGCAGAGTTTAGACAGCTCTTCGGGAGATATCTAGCTGAATTACAAAGGAACTGAGCGCACCGCCGTGAGGGCATGACTCGTGCTCTAGCACAGGATTCGGGGAAGCGGTTCCTTTATCAACATCTTCGGTTCTCGCTGAGCCGCTTCCCCAGCAATCCGTTTCACGTTTGGATGATCGCGCCCATGTGCAAGCGAATTCTGGTTATCGTGCTTCTCTTTGCGTGGGTTACGCTGTCAGAATTCGATCATACGGATTTTCCAGTTAAGAGAGTCTATTCCAACCCCACGTTCAATCTCGATTTTATCGTTCGCTCAGCACATCACGCAGTCCTTCAGCACATAATCAATTTAGCTGTCATTATAGTCCCGTATTCCGTCGTTTTGGTTAGCACATTCCATAGGCAATTTCGGCTTTATTGGCTGAATCACACACTCCTGATCTAAAAAAGCTTCGCCCTGCTCTCTTTCTTTGTAACCTGCAGCGTGCTCGCACGCTCTAGCTCTCTATTTTTCCCCTCAGCCCAGGAGGGCGCATTGATACAACTGCGAGCGCATCCTTTGATGTCTTATCGCGGAGTCTCCACCTGGCCACCCCCGTGGCGGCGAATTTCAGGTCCAGGCGATGGTCCCGTTGGCGAAGTCGGCATTTTAGAAGAGGTTCATCTCTCTGATGTATCATCTAACCATTGTATTCTCGTAATTCAGCACGAGCGAAGCCGCTACATAGGCTCACTTATTTTTGACGATGATCAATTCTGCACAAAGGTTTGTGACTTTCTGAGCCGCCATTGCGGTCAATCACTTGACATTGTTGCCGGACTAGAGATGGGCTTTTAACTACCTGCCGGTAGAGATTTTACTAGGTCAAATCAGTCGATTCTCATACCGGATGAGGAAAAAATTTAGAGCAGCGATATGATTTGAGGTTATCCTGCCCCTGCTGTAGATAACGTTGTCGTGGTTGAACCATTGCAATTTGTGCTGCTTCATCAATAGGCTTCGGTATAAATTTCACCGAGCCGTTCATTCGCTTTCTCGCATCTGGAGAAAGATAGCCCGAGCTAAGAATGATCGGAATATTGCGTACTTTGCACGAATACCGCTCCGTGAGAGCGCATAGCGATTCAGATTGGGCATTAAGATATCAGAGATGACTAAATCGACGGAGTAGTTCTCTAACATTGTTAGCGCGGCAATCGCCGAACAATGTCCGCCAATGTTTTGCTTGTACAAAATCTCATCGGCTCGAGTGTCTATTAAGCCATTCGGGGGAATGGTCTTTTAATGCTGTGCTGGTCGGAAACATAAAGGAAGGAATTAGTCGAGTTCGTAGTCCGACAAGATCGCCCTGTATGTAGGATATTCTGAGTGACAGATCGTGGCGCAATTTGATGTGATGTGTTGGGAGCCTTCTTAATTGCGCATTAGTAGCTTGCTTTAGATCACATCGGATGTTGTCGTGACGATCATGAACATAAGCGTTCTAACACCCCAGCAACTAAGACGAGCCGCCACGATCAAAGAACAGTTGGATAGTTTGGCCAAAGAGCTGCGCCGGCTTCTCGACGCTGCTGCGACAGACGAAGGTACAGGTAAGAAGCGCGCGATGAGTGCGGCGGCGAGAATGAAAATTGCGGCGGCGCAGCGCGCGAGGTGGGCGAAGGCGAAGCGCGGTTAAGTATCAACCAAATTGTCTCACCGGCGCCATCTTTTCAGCGCAGCAGCTGTCTGACTGATTGTTGAAGATCATCGCCCGCACCATCGGCCACGATCTGAACAAGAGATCCGTTCGCCAATCAACTGGTTACTCACGGATTCCGTAACCGCCTGATCTGCGTCAGTTCCGAAAGGCTTTACCCCTACTGAATGCTGTCCACGTCGCACTGGTTCGCGACATCGGTTTTGATTTCGCGAGGACAAGCCAGCAGCTCCGTTAATATCACTGATCAATATCGCTTAAGTCACTGAATCGAGTATACGTGTGGATCGTTTGGGGTTAAGCTTTCCTTGTACGCGCTAACACACAACTCATAAAGTGCGGAGCCTTTAAAAATCTCCACAACCGGGTCGGTCTCAACTGACGTATATTTGACTATGATGATTGGAATTCTCGGCGTCGAGGCGGTGTTAGAAATGCTAATTATGCGACCCTGTTTTTTGGTTACATAACTTCCAATTGCTAATAAAATTTCCGCAAGACTCGAAAAATCCCTTGCTGCTGATAGGCAATCGTTGTTCTTTGCGTCGATGAGCTGGCGGTCGATATCGCTGGAAGCATAATGCACTGTCACCGGCATAACAGAGGGAGGAGGTTGGTAGCCACCATTAACTACAAAACCATTTCTATCGCACCGAATGATAAACGTTCTGATACCGCGGAGATCCAGATCGCGACCGACAATGCGTAATGCTTCTGCAGCAGGGTTACCTGACACCGCGATTCCTCGGGATTAAAGAAGAGTTATCCATGCCTCTAACTTCGCTGGAATAAAGAAAAGCATAAGAAGTGCCACGATTGAGGCATGAAACCTGAAGGGGAATACAACGGCAAAGTATTACAACGACAACCATTTCCGTCACACTTTGAACAAGGATCTGAAACTTCTACGGTTTTTGGCGCATCTTGATTGGCAAAATTACGACGGCTGCTTTGTCACATTGTCATTCCTTACTGAGCCAAATTCCATGCCGCTCACACCATGAAAATGCCGGGACTTTACCGGTTAGCGAGCGACCCTCGGTCGTTTCTATTAGCTAAAGTGTCCTGCGCCCGGGAATAATAGCGAAATAGGGGCCGGCAAGAAATTCAGACGAGATCCCGCTTAATGCGAGCAAACCACTCGCGCCTGAAGAACTGTTCGCCATTTTCATATGCTGTAACTTCCGCTTGCAGGATGAAATCAGCGGAACTGGAGGAGAAGTAGGTATGCGTTTCGATCCGTGGCTTCCAATTTCCGCGACAAAACCAAGTCTTGTGAATCACTTCAGCGTGAGCCGTCGCCGGGTCGTCCTCCGCGATCCGAAAACGCTTGAACAACGTATAGCCGACGTTTAGATCGATAGCCTTAATGTGTAGTAGTTCGGGACTGTCGAGGTCACCAGGTGCGCTGGAGATGGTATAGACCGTCTCATCTGTTGCACGGTCACGCTCAACGATCCGCTTCACGGCGGCCAGCCGTAACTCAGTTACTTCACTGGCGGCACGTTCAGGAGATTCGAAAAGTCTAAGAGCACTGTCACTCGGGTCCGGTGCTCGCATGGGAAGATCGACAAAACTGTTGGCGGTGAAAACGCTTAACGTTACAGGCTGCGGCGCTGGCCAAGCGATTGGCCAATAACAGGTGGATAGAGCCAAGCGCACTCTATGGCCGGCAGGAAATGCGTGAGCGATAGCGTTCATTGTGACGGTTACGACGTAGCGCTTGCCCGGCTCGAGTGGTTCTGGTGTCTCGTGAGCATCGCGGTGAGTAAGATTTAGCAGTCCATAAGTCACCCTAGCTGATGTTCCCTCGGGTGCGACATCGTTCAAGCGGACGGTAATAAGAGCCACAGGGCGGTTCGTGGCAACCTCCAAAATTGCCATGGGGGCACCGAGAATTTCGAGGCGCTCCTGAAGGATCTCGGAGTCGAAAGTTAAAGAACAACCATCGTCAGCGCGCTGATCGGGCGGCGCTTCTCCCGGCGCACCAAATCCACACCATTCGCCGGCGCGGAGCCCGGTGGTTTGCGGCGAGCAAATGTCAAGTCGTATGTCTTCCGTCGGTGCTTTGCTCAGTCGATCCTGATTAAGCCAGTACCGTCCCAGTGTAATCCGTGGCGAAGGCCACTGTTTTTCTGCTACCCACCGGCCGGGGCGCTGTTTGTGAAACGGGCGTGGTCGAACGCTTTCCTGCATCCAAACGCGCAGCATCGGTTCCGCCATGATTCCCGTATCTTTGCCCCTCAACCATTGATCCCACCAGCGCAACGCCTCCTGTAGAAAACCTATAGCTGGACCTGGAACCCCGTCATGGGGGTAGAGATGAGCCCATGGCCCGATGAGACCTTTACGCGGGACTTTGAGCCCAGCCAGCAGCCGCGGAATTGCGTTGCTGTAAGCATCGGACCAGCCGCCGATGGCGTAGACCGGACAGGTGATCGCGCTGTAGTCCTCACAGACGGAGCCATGCTTCCAGTAGTCATCTCTGTGCGGATGGCTGAGCCAAACCTCGGGAAAGAATACCGCGTGTTCGAGACGATCGCGCCACATGGTGCGCCATTGCTCGCCGACGACCTCAGGATCCGGCGGATAGGCGTTATGGCTCATGAGCACCGAACCCCAGGTTAGGTTTTCATTCAGAAGGCAACCACCCATGTAATGCACGTCATCGAGATAGCGGTCATCCGTAGAACAGACCGTGATGATCGCCTTAAGCTCAGGCGGGCAACGGGCAGCCACTTGTAATGAATTAAATCCGCCCCAGGACTTCCCCATCATGCCGACGATGCCGCTACACCAGGGTTGTTGCGCAATCCAGCGGATCACTTCTATTGCATCGTCTTGTTCCTGTTTCAAATATTCATCTAATAACAGGCCGTCTGAATCGCCCGAACCTCGGAGGTCAACTCGCACCGCGGCATATCCGTAACCGGCGAAGTAATAGTGCATGGGCTCGTCGCGTGCGCGCGTGAAGTCTCGCTTGCGGTACGGAATATATTCCAGGATTGCCGGCACTGGAGTGGTCTCGGCATCCGTCGGCAGCCAGATACGCGCCGCGAGACGACAACCGTCCGACATCGGAATCCAGAAATTTTCAATTACGCGAACAGCGTGGGGAAATCGATGGATGTTTTTCATTCGGACTCTTTGCTGAAGTATTATACCCGTCCGGATGATTCACGCGAGCCTTCCATGCGTGACGGTGGAGGACAGAGGATTTGTCGAACAAAATCGGTGAACAGAACGCCAGCTAACGACCGGCCACAAGGAAGTTTAGTGGGAACTGGTTGATCGAGCTTTGCTATTTTTTTCGAAATTCAATTCTATGCGGCGACTTTGGTGGTGCAAAGGTTCGATTGGAAGTAATAGGCGAGTCGTTCGCGGACTTTGAATCCGATTTCGGGATTCCAGCAATTGACAATGGCAACTCTAAATCCGCCAGGCGGCATCGAGTGCAGCTCCGGAGCTTTGTCTTCGTGAAAGGTCATCTGAATGCTAGAAATTCCCTCCAAATTGAGAAGTTCATTGACTGCTGAAGGATCGAGCTTTTTGTACCGGCGCCCGTGCGGTGCGAAGAGCACGATACTGTAACCGGTCCGACGATCCTCATCGCGATAACGCCAGTGGCCGCTCGCATAAAGCTCGACCACCGCGTTAATCCAACCCGAACCGTAGAGGTCCGGCCACTGGTCGGCAAAACGCAGGTGCGCTTCGATAATCTTGGTGCCGATCGTCTCGAAGTTCATGCACCCCGTATAACCTTTGAGATGGCGACGCAGCCAGTCTCCGCAATAACTTTCGATTTCGGGTTTTGATTCGCTAAGGACAACCCAGTGATCGAACATCCCCTGCTCGAGAGTTTTGCCGATGGTATGCCGCCACCAAACCGGCTCACCATCGATCACTGCAGCATCCGTGCTAACATGCTCGCCGACGAGAAGGGGCATCCACATATGACCCGGCTGTACCGCAGCTCTGAACTGCTCTGGCGATTCAACAATTTGGCTACCCAAACCCATGCCGCGCATATTGTAAATTGGCTTGCTAAAAACAGGGAATTGCCGAGGCATAATGTCATGCGGCGCGTTGTCAAGCCCCTGTGTGTCACATATGAGAAGCTTGTTATAAATCCAGCGATGCCGCGGGAATTGCTGATAAGCCAGTTCGTCATCGGTTGGAATGACCACATGCTCGGGGCAAGCAACTGCCATGAAGTACTGAGTACGCCATGGATCTGTTTCTACAATCGGCATGGTTACACTACTGAGAGAGATCGAACGAGCATCTTAACTCGGGAAAAGCGCCGCACGGATTAAAATCAAGGGGACGATGTTCATGTGTCTGCGTTTCCCTTCTTTCCTACCCCACAAGTTTATTGACACGGCCGATTTTGTTCCCCCACTGTCTCCCATGGTAAAGACAACGTCGCGTCCAAGGGTCAAATAACACGTAAATTGATCTTTTGTTTCCAGTTTTGGTCCGTACAGTTCAAAATACTCGCAGCTCTCGACCTCAATGTAGCAAAGCGAGGACCGGCATACTGATCTGTTTGGTTACACCCCACGATGGCGTGAAGGCTCGAAAATTGGAAAATAATTTCGTTGTGAATTCTCGGCGGGCAGGAGGCCCTAGACAAAACCTATTCTTAAATGGCCAGCATCGGCTACATTTTTGGGCGGCCCATGTGGTTGCCGTGGACCATGTTATAGTTAATTTGTTGGGTGCGGAGTGCCGAAACCTCGGAAAACAATTCTAGTGTACCCAACCTCAACGTGAGCCCACGTGTTTTGAAGTGACCTGGTCCGATATCCGAGCTCGGCCGGCCCAGCAGCAAGCTGCTTGAAGTGATGTCGATTTTCGATTCAGCGGTCTTTTAGCCATTTCTCGAAACCCGCGTTCCGAAAAGCGGACGATCTTTGACCCGAGCTTTTTTGTAGGTTGAGCAACCGCGCCGGCACTTATGTGGACGAGATCCTGCAAAGGCTCGAGACCCGCCGACCTGCCACCCCGAGAGCCGAAAAAATTCTCAATCACCAAACCGCCAAACGGACTGACATAATAATTTCGTCAAGTCTCTTGGAAAGGGCGGATAATGATGAAGTAGCGCCTAGTGAGAAGCTACGGCAAGAAAGCCGCTGCGTTCAGAAGCGGCTCGCTGGATGATTCGATTAGGATGCCGACTCGGCGCGTCTTGTTTACGTGCAAGAGGGCACGTTGCTAATCTTGATCGAACCAGGGGGTTTCTTTTCGACGAAACAGATCGAGAGAAGTTGCGATTTCATGGGCGGCATCGATAGATATTTTAGTCGCCAATTCAAGGACCTGTTTTGCTTCATCCTCTTCGCATAGAACCTCCGCCACGCGCTCGACTTGTTCTCCCTTTTCGCGACTGTCGATGCAGCCACTTATCAGAATTTGAAACTCATGGGAAGATCGCTCGCACCTTCCAAGCAGATGGTCGAATTCAACAGCGGAAATTTGTAGCAGGACCTTCATCTCAGCAACGATAAGCACATTTATCCTAAAGTCAATTGAGTCTTGAATATTTATTGGCACTTTTTGAGCCGCACCGGCCAGATCGTAGTACCACGATTGAACCCTTTGGCGCCGACGCTCGCAATGTCTCGGAAATTATTCCCCTTTGCAAATGGGTGCAGAAAAAGTTGAGTCCACCGTCAATCATTATTGTTTTTGAAACCAGCTTACGCCAGCTAAATCTGGCATAGGATTTCGGGACTTCATCGGCGATGCTTGGCCGGTTGGTAACTATAAACACTCTTGCAAATGTCCTGTCTGCAGTCAGATTTCTAGGTACGTTGCAGTCCCGACGAAACTGGATGGGGATTAGTGCTGATCGCTTTGACTTGCTGATTGTGAGAATAATTTAGTTTGATCCTTCCAGCGAGCATTTATCAGTCGTTCTAAAATCTCATCAGGAAGTTAAAATGATGACGCCAGAATGGAAAAAGAAACGAAGTGAAGCAGCTAAGAAAGACACTAACCGCATCAGTATGAGAAATCCCGTTTCTGTTGCGGATTCAACTAACAATCTCAGTTGGCCAGCGCCATATTGCCCCCCTAAAGAATTTTGAAAGTTCTTCGAGAGCAGAACAGCTTGGCCGATTGTCGGCATCTTACCCGAATGAAACATCAAGCTCAGCAATTTTGGCAATGGGCTTTCCCCGCTGTCGTCGCACGAAATCAATGAACTTCCGGCAAAAAGCGTCGTCACTGAAAGTGAGTGCACCAATGTATTTCGTGCCGCGAAGGTCGATCAGGACAAAACAGCATCTGGACAGTCGGGATGGACGAACGTCATCCAGCACGCCGATCTCCCCCGCAATGGGAGCAGTCGATCCGAAAAAGGGCTTCCATTTCGGTGGCCAGTGCTTTTTCAATAATGGGTGCTCGCGCAATTTCATATCCACAAACCTTCACAGGTCCGAAGAAGCGCGACCGGAGGAAGTTTCCACCGGTGTCAGTCAGTTTCCTCTAATATTCGCAATGCAACTCCCAGAAACTGGCTTCGCCTCAGACACACTCAAGCGATTCCGTAGGAAATCTCTGGTTTTCAATCTCTACAATCGATTCTCTGCAATCGATTGGCCATAATGCTGTTGCAGTACCCCAATAAGTATTGGCCATAATCGATTTTGATGTTTGAAGAACCGACGACAGACTTTTAGCACTCGATCAGCAGGAAGAGTTGTTTTTACTACTCGATCGATAGAGCCGCACAAATTCCCAGCTCCCCGCGTCGGGAACCATTTCTCAGCACGATCCAGCCAGGCGCCAGCTTCGTTTTTCTTGATAAAGGAACGGATGCTCACGTAGTTTCATACCGTCGGACTGCGCCACGCGCAGGGTACTGAGGGCAGTGCCTACTTCGAAGCGCTCAGCCAGACAAGAATCCCGGCAGGGTCCCGGTTCCCTGGTCAGAAGGTTTTGAAGAAAACACGACAGTTCGGAAAGGAACTTTCTCAGGAAGCCCGACTTTGTCGCATCCATCATGGCAAACGTATGTGCTGTTTAGCCCTGATTGAAAAAACTGCATCCATAAGTATTTCGTCCTATCGGAATCGGTCGGACAGAACACAATTGGGCTGACATTAAGTAGTTGAAAAATAAACCGTGGAACACGCCTTGCTTCTGTCCCAACAGTTGTTAGCGGTTAAGGGGAGCAATTGTCTGAGTAGACGGATATCGAAAGACGAGCGATTTGCCGTCTGACCGCTCACAATGGCCCACAGCGTTTGTTTCTGTGCGACACCTCCCGAGGACTCAAGATG
>Ga0207683_10006235_pt1 | contig 10223 bp, 9 predicted proteins | sample KBSM73metaG_FD_184333 | JGI IMG/M metagenome (GOLD analysis project Ga0207683, IMG submission 184333) | Miscanthus rhizosphere microbial communities from Kellogg Biological Station, Michigan, USA - KBS M7-3 metaG (SPAdes) (version 2) | ecosystem: Host-associated > Plants > Roots > Rhizosphere >...
CACCTGGGCGATGTCCGGATTGGTCCCGGGCTCGAACGTCAGCGTGACCGACGAGCCGCCGTTCGCGCTCGAGGTCGAACTGAAATACATCAGGTGATCAAGGCCGGTCAGCTGCTGCTCGATGACCTGGGTGACGGTTTTCTCGACCGTTGCGGCATCGGCGCCCTGATAGGTCGCGCTGACGACGACTTGCGGAGGCGCGATCGAAGGATACGATTCGATGCCCAGCGTGGTTATCGCAATGACGCCGCCCAGCGTGATCAGGATCGCGATGACCCAGGCGAAGACCGGCCGATCAATGAAGAAGTTGGACATCTATGGTTCCTTTGCGCCGATCGACCTTGCTCTTGCGTCGCGCACCTTGAAAGATTGAACCACGGAGAACACGGAGAACACGGAGAAAGCCAGATAAGAACTTGCGGGTCCACAGATCCTGCGCACGCATAGCTCGGCCGATTGTTTTTCCGATTTCTCCGTGTTCTCCGTGTAAATGCTTTTGCCGATTAGTGCTTGTCAGCGGCCGCTGGCGCGGGCTTGGCGTCGGCTTGCGCGTTTGCCTGCCACGGCGTGCCCTTGGCCGGCGAACCGGGCCTGGCTTTCTGGATACCGGAGACGATGACCTGATCGCCGTCGGCGAGGCCGTCGGTGACGATCCAGCTGTCGCCGCGCATGCTGTCGGCGCTGACGCGCTTCTGGGCGACCTTGCCGTCACCGCCGATGACGAGCACGAACGCACCGGTCGCATCGCGCTGCACGGCCGCCTGGTTGATCAGCCAGGCATGCTTGCGCTCGCCGACCGACACGCGCACGTTGACGTACATCCCCGGCAACAGCGTGTGGTCCGGATTCGGCACGATGCCGCGCAGGCTGACCGCGCCGGTGGCCGCGTCGACCGCGGTGTCGGAGAAATCCAGCGTGCCGCTGGCGTAGGCCGATCCATCGGTGCGCAGCAGCTCGACCTTGGCCTTGCCGGCCTCCGCGAGTTCGACGCTGCCGGTCGCGGCCGCGTGGCGCAGTTGTTCGATCTCGCCGACCGCCTGGCTGAAGTTCGCATAGATCGGATCGATCTGTTCGACGTGCGTGAGCAGCGTCGCTTCGCCCTGGCCGACCAGCGCGCCCTCGGTAACCTGCTGCTGGCCCGCGCGTCCGCTGATCGGGGCGGTGACGCTGGCGTAGCCGAGATTGATCCTGGCGGTCTCGACATTCGCCTGCGCCTGCTTGACCGCTGCCGCCGCCGTGCGTTCGGCCGCCTCGGCATTGTCCCAGTCGGTCTTCGACATCAGCCCCTTGGTCGCAATCGAACGCGCGCGCTCGGCGGCGACGTGATTGTTCTGGTAGGTCGCCTGTGCCGCGGCGAGATTGGCCTGCTGCGCATTCAGCGCGGCTTGCAGCGGCGCCGGATCGATCTGGAACAGCAACTGTCCTTCCTTGACGTCGCTGCCTTCGGTGTACACGCGCTTGTGCAGCACGCCGGCGACGCGCGCGCGCACGTCGGCAGTGCGCGTCGCCGACAGGCGGCCGACGAGATCGCGCGTCAGGGGCACCGCCTGCGCCTGGGCCGTGACGACACCGACTTCGGCCGGCGGCGGCTGTTGTTGCGCCGGCGGCGTGCTCTTGCCGCATGCGGCCACGAGCAAAAGGACACCCGCGCCCAGTAGCCCACTGCGTAAAGTCCGTGTTCGCATGTATCTGGTCTCGATGAGGAGCGTTCGATTGCCGTGCCGCACGTATCTTGCGCTACCTGCCCCGCGTGCCGGTAACGCGCCGCGCGGCGCCGACGAAAACGATTACTGAACTGAGCAGTATAGCATAGTGGCTTAGACGGGCCCTCGCAAGCGCAATTGGTCATGCAGTGCGCCGGCGACGAGACGCGGCCACTTTCGAGTTACGCCAAGGCGATGGAGGCTGCGGCTGCGCATTTCAACCGGCGTTGCACTGCGATGGCGCGCGGCGTCCAACGCCCGCCCCGCTATTGCCGGTGTGCCCGCGCAAGGTAGTCGGTGCTCTGCATTTCGATCAGGCGCGACTGCGTGCGCGTGAATTCCGCGCGCAGCCGGTCGCCCTGGTAGAGGCCGTCAGGCGGCGCCGCTGCCGACAGCACGAGGTTCACGCCATGGTCGTAGAATTCGTCGATGAGGTTGACGAAGCGCCGTGCCGCATCTTCCATTTGTGGAGAAAGCTGCGGAACGCCGGAAATCAGCACGGTATTGAAGCTCTGCGCCAGCTCGATGTAGTCGGCGACCGCGCGCGGACCTTCGCAGAGTGCGGGGAAGTCGAACCAGATCACGCCCTCGGCGCGGCGCTTGACCGGCAAACCGCGTCCGTTGACGACGATTTCGGCGTCCAGGCGGCGTGTGCCTGGTGCTATGTGCTCGAAGCAGGCGTCGAGCGCCTGTTCGGCGGCGTCGCCGAGCGGGGTGAAATAGACGCCGGCGCGAGTGAGCTCGCGCAGGCGATAGTCCTGCGCCGCGAGCAGCTGCACGATGGCGCAATGGCGTTCGATCAGTGCGATTGCCGGCAGAAAACGCGCGCGCTGCAGGCCGTCGCGATACAGCAGCCCCGGCTCGATGTTCGAGGTCGTGACCAGGGTCGTGCCGCGCGCGAACAGATGCTCGAGCAGGCCGCCGAGGATCATCGCATCGCCGATGTCGGTGACGAAGAATTCATCGAGGCAGAGTACGCGCGCCTGCCGGGCGAAGTGCGCCGCGACTTCGCGCAGCGGATCGCTGTGGCCCTCGAGCTTGCGCAGTTCGGCGTGGACCCGGCCCATGAAGCGGTGGAAATGCAGGCGCAGCTTGCCGGGAGAACGGGGTGGTTCCCCGGCGCGCCGCGGATCCTGGATCGGCGAGTTCGCGGACTCCGAAGGCAGCGGCAGCGACTGGTACAGCAGGTCGACGAGAAAGGTTTTGCCGCGGCCGACGTCGCCCCACAGGTACAGTCCGCGCACGGCTGACGGCCGCGTCCTGCGCACGCGCCACCACGGCGCCGTGTCGCGCGGCGCGGCGAGCAGTTCGGCATGCACGCGGTCGAGCTCGACGAGCGCGACGCGCTGCGCGGAATCATCTTCCCAGCGCCCTTGCGCGACGCCTTGCGCATACAGCTCGCCCGGCGTCGCAACGCCGCCAGCAGTCACGGCGTCGTTCATGCCTGGGCCGGCGAAGGTTCGTCGCTGCGCGGCGGGAGGTTCGCGCGCACGCCGTTCTTGATTGCCCCGCGCAGGTCCATCAGCCGGCGATGAAAGAAATGGCCGGTGTCCGGCATGCGCACGAGCGTCGGCGGATTCGCCTGCGCGGCGACGAACTCGTACACGGTCGCGGCATCGACGACCTCGTCGCTCTCGCCCTGGATGACGAGCCACGGACAGGCCGGCGCTTCCAGCGTCGTGAAGTCCCAGCGGCCGACCGGCGGCGCGACACTGACCAGCTGGCGCAACGGCAGCACTTGCGCCGCGCGCAATGCGACGTAGCTGCCGAACGAAAATCCGGCCAGCCACAGCGCGTCGCCGGCACGCACGGTCTGTACCCAACGCGCCACGGCGAGCAGATCGTCGGTCTCGCCGCGACCGTCGTCGAAACTGCCGGCCGAGGCGCCGACGCCGCGGAAATTGAACGTGACGGTCGCCAGTCCCGACTCGCGCAGCGCGCGTTCGATGATCGTGACGACCTTGTTGTGCATCGTGCCGCCGTGCTGCGGATGCGGATGGCAGACGATCGCCGTGCCGTGGCGCGCGCAGTCGGGTTCCGGCACGGCCGCATACGCTTCCAGCGCTCCGGCCGGGCCCTGCAGGACGAGGTTTGCCGCGGCCAACGGGAACGCGTCGGGTACCTTGAGGGAATGCTGGGTCATGAGGCTGCGCATGATACCCGAGGCGGCGCGCGGCGATGCCGGACTGCGCGACAATGTCGCCGATGAACCATCTGGCACATGCGTTTTTGGCTGGCGCGGACGACGAGGTCCTGCTCGGCGGCCTGCTCGGCGACTTCTGGCGCGGCGCGCCGGATCCGCAGTGGCCCGCCGGGATCCGCGCCGGCGTCGTGTTGCATCGGAAAATAGACGTCTATACGGATAGCCTCGCGGAAGTCGCGGCCGCGCGCGCGCTGTTCGCGCCGCCGCTGCGGCGCTATGCCGGCATACTGCTCGATGTCTACTTCGACCATGTGCTGGCGGCAGACTGGCCGCGATACGCACACGAACCACTGGCGGTTCTGTCGGCGCGCGCGCAGCGGTTGTTGCAGGCGAACCGACAGTGGCTGCCACCGCAGTTGAACCGGTTCGCCGATTATTTCCAGCAGGCCGGATTGTTCGCGACGTACGCCGAGCGCGACATGATAGAGCGCGTTCTCGCCGGCATCGGAACGCGCCTCAAGCATGACAACCCGCTCGCCGCCGCGGGCCCCGCGCTATGGCAGCGCGACTCAGAACTCAATGCGGTGTTTGCGCGGTTTTTCCCGGACTTGGTTGCGTATGCGGCTGCGAAACGCACGGAGTTGCTGAGTACATCCCAGACATGACTAACCGTTCGCGTTGAGCGTAGCTCGCGCAGCGAGCGAAGTCGAAACGTAGGACTACCCTTCGACTTCGGCGCTACGCGCCTACGCTCAGGGCGAACGGTTTATTGGAACGCTCGTCGGATCACTCCGAAGTGCTTGCAGGCGCAGAAAGGGCTCTTTCTAGTCCCTGGTCCCTGGTCCCTCGTCCCTGCTCACTTAACCTGCGTCAGCATCCACTCGACGGTGGCCTTGACCTGGGCGTCGGTCAGCGACGGATTGCCGCCCTTGGCCGGCATCGGATTGGGGCTCTTGCCCTGGAAGCCATCGATCGCATGCTTGACCAGCGTATCCAGGCCCTCGGCCACGCGCGGTGCCCAGGCGGCCTTGTCGCTGATCACCGGTGCGCCGGTCGCAGCGTTCGTATGACAGGTCTGGCACAGGTTGTCGAAGATCGTCTTGCCGTCGAGAGTGCCACCGTAGGCAACCTGCCCCGCCGCGGCCTTCTTCGCCGCGTCTTGCGCGGCCACGAGTGCCGCGCGCCCGGTGTCGCCCGCATAGACCGCGCCGACCGGCGCGATACGCGCTTCAGTCTGCGCCCCAGCCTGTGGATTGCCCGGCGGCGGGTGGTGCGAATACAGGTAAAGCGCCAGCCCGATCAGAGCGAACATGACCAGCAGGAGCAGGCCGATCATCATCGAGAAGTGCTTGAGGAACACCCGGTCGGTCGGGCTAACGGGATTGGTCACTTACTCACCTCGTGGCAGCGGCCGGCGCGTAGGTACGGCGAAAAAGGCCTGCAAGTATAGCGGTGCGACCGCGGACGCGGAAGCGTGTCCCGCGCGGAGCGCGCATGTCGCAGAACTTCGCCAAAGGGCGTTCAACGGCCTGTGCAGGCAGGCAATGTAGCTTCCTGGCGATCAGACCGTTCGGCGCCAGGCCGCGTGCGGCATCCAGGTGTCAGAACCAACCGGAGGGTCGAATGGCAACCAATATGTCGCGGCGTCCGTACTGGCAGGTGGGTCGCCTGGCCGCGCTCTGCGTCGCCGCGCTCGGACTCGTCGCGCACGCCGCGGCGGCCACGTTCGCCGTCAACAGCATCGTCGATATCCCTGACATCAGCCCCGGCAACGGTATTTGCGAAACGGCCTTCGGCAGCGGCGTCTGCACGCTGCGCGCCGCCGTGCAGGAAGCGAATGCGCATGACGGCGCCGACGAGATTGTTCTCCAGTCCAACACGACGTACCTTCTCGCTCGCATCGGCATCGACGACACCGCTCTGGACGGCGATCTCGACATCACCGACAGCGTGACGATCACGGGCGGCGGACCAGCCACGGTCGTCGACGGAAACGGCCCGCTGACCCAGGAGCGCGTTTTCGACATCCCCGTGGGTTGCATCGACAACGCCGGCTTTCCGCCCAACTGCTCAAAAGGCGCCCTCGTCGCGAACCTGTCCAGCTTGACGATACAGCACGGAACGGCCATCACCACCGGTGGCGGCATTCGCAACTACGCGGCGCTCACGGTCGACCACTGCGTCATCGCGGGCAATTCGCTGACCGGTGCCACAACCTACGGCGGCGGCATCGAGAGCCTCGGCTCACTCGTTCTGAAGAACAGCGTCGTTGCGAACAACACCGCCGCTGGCAGCGGCATCGGCGCGGGCGTCTACACCGCGGGCCCACTGACCGTTGATGGAACCACCTTCGTCGGCAACCAGGCCGCCGGCTTCGGCGGCGGCCTCGGCATGTATGGCGCCAGCTTCAAGGCCTTCGTGCGCAACAGCACGTTCGATGGCAACGACGCCGCGCTCGGCGGCGCGATTTACGATGACCAGGCCGCGCTGACGCTGATCAACAGCACGATCTCGGGAAACACGTCGACCGGCGGAGGCGGCGGACTTTTCGTCGGCGCCGGTTCCACCGCGAAGCTGTTCAACATGACGATCGCGAGCAACCGCGCCAATCGCGACGCGGCCAACGGCGGGGACGGGGGCGGCCTCTACAACGGCGCCACCACGATTGCCGTCCAGGTCGTGAACAGCATCATCGGCAACAACACCCGCCTGATCGCAGGCAAGAACGCCCCACCGATAGTCGATGCCGACGATTGTTCCGGCACGTTCACGTCGCTCGGCAACAATCTGCTCACGTCGGTCGATGTAGCGCATTGCGCGATCAACGGCGCCTACGTGCAGGCCGCGGCGAATATCGATCCGTTGCGGGACAACGGCGGACCGACGAAAACGCAGTCCTTGCTGGTCGCAAGCCCGGCCGTCGATGGCGGAAATCTCGGCGGCTGCACCGACAACCTCGGCGGCGCGCTGATGACCGACCAGCGCGGTTTCCCGCGACCGAATGGACCGCATTGTGATATCGGCGCGTTTGAACTGCAGGAATTCATCTTCGCCTATGGTTTCGAACCGGAGCTTTGACTGCCATGGCATCCACAACACGATTCGCGTTGCAACATCGCATTCGACCGCACATGTCCTGGTTGCGCCGGCCGACAGCCGCCAGCCCGACGGGCATACTGTGGCTCCTGATGCTCGCCTGCGCGCTTGCGCCGGCGGTCGGTGCCGCCGCCCCGCTGACCATAATCGTCAACAGCCCGGCTGATATTCCGGATGTGAATCCTGGCAACAGCATCTGCGAGACGGCCGCCGGGAATGGCACCTGCACGCTGCGTGGCGCGGTCCAGGAAGCCAATGGGCACTCCGGTCCCGACACGATTCAATTGCAGGCCGGCGTGACCTACCTTCTGACGCGCGCCGGCACCGACGATACCGCGTTGTCGGGCGATCTTGACATCCGCGACAGCGTGACGATCGTCGGTGCCGGTGCCGGCACGACGGTCGTCGATGGCAATTCGGCTGTCGTCAGCGACGGCGTGTTCCAGGTAAGCCGCTGCATCCTGGGCATTACTTCCCCAAGCGGATGCTTTCTTGGCGATGTCGTGGCCAGCATCTCCGGCATCACGATTCAGCATGGAAGAAGAGCCGTCGGACAGGGCGGCGGCGTGGCCAATGCCGGCAACCTCGTGATCGACGACTGCATCATCACCGAAAATACGACCGATGGCGGCACTAACGGCGGCGGCGGCATCTACAACCAAGGCACTGTCGAGCTCAACCACAGCGTCGTTTCGAACAACACGGCCAACGGAATCTACAACGTCGGCACGCTAACTGTCATCGCCAGCACGATCAGCGGCAATTCCCAGCCCGCGACAGGCGGCGGATTGACTCAGCAAGGCGACGCGGCGACGATCATCGACAGCACGATCAGCGGCAACTCGGCCGGCACGGGCGGCGGAATCTTCGTAGGCTACGCGCCGCTCATCATGATCAACAGCACGATCTCGGACAACACGACGGCCGGCTCCGGCGGCGGCCTGCACGTCGTCGGCGCCGGCTCCGTGGCGAAGCTGTTCAACGTGACGATCGCGAACAACCGCGCCAATCTCGACGCGACCGACGGCGGAGACGGCGGCGGCGTCTACAACGGAGCCGCCGCAACTGCCGTGCGGTTCGCGAACAGCATCATCGGCAACAACACGCGCCTGATCGCGAGCAAGAACGGCCCACCGGTAGTCGATGCCGACGATTGCGCTGGATTGTTCACGTCGCTCGGCAACAATCTGCTGACGTCGGTCGATATGAGCCATTGCGCGATCAACGGCGCCTATGTGCTTGGCGCGGCGAACATCGATCCGTTGGCGGACAACGGCGGACCGACAAGGACCCAAGCGCTGTTGCCGGGCAGCCCTGCTATCGACGGCGGAAACCTCGGCGGATGCGCCGACGACCTCGGCACCGTGCTGGGGACCGACCAGCGCGGCGTTGCGCGGCCACAGGGTGCCGCCTGCGATATCGGCGCATTCGAACAACTGGCGGACGAACTCTTTGCGGACAATTTCGAGCCGCAGTCGTAATGCATCCTTCGAGTGTCCATGAGGCTCCCGAGGGGAGGTCCGCCGTGTCTGCACGAACCGATCTGTTCGCACGACCCAGTCGCCGCTTTGCCTGCCTTGCCGTGCTTGCCGTCGGCCTGTTTGGACTCGATCGCAGTGCGTTCGCGTGACACGCCGGAGGCGAGGGCTGAGGGCTGAGGGCCGAGGGCCAAGTGCGAAAAGTGCCGTCGCTCTTGATCTTCGGCCCTCAGCCCTCAGCCCTGCTCCACTTACCCCATGCCGCCGTTGATGCCAATGACCTGGCCGTTGATGTAGCCGGCGCCATCCGAGCACAGGAAGGCAATCAGCGCTGCGACTTCCTGCGCCGTGCCGGCGCGGCCGGCCGGGACGAGCTGGCGGATCTGCTCTGCGTCGAAGGCCGCATCAGCCAGCGCGCCGGCAATAACGCCGGGCGCGACGACATTGACCGTGATGCCACGCGACGCCATCTCACGCGCCAGCGATTTTGCCGCGCCGTGCAGGGCCGACTTCGCCGCGGCGTAATTGACCTGGCCACGGTTGCCGAGCACGGCCGCGACCGACGACACGCACACGATACGGCCGAAGCGCGCGCGCGCCATCGGCAGCAACAGCGGCTGGACGGCGTGGAAGAAGCCGTGCAGCGACACGTCGATGACGCGATGCCATTGCTCCTCGCGCATGCCGGCCAGCGGCGCATCGTCGTGGATGCCGGCGTTGTGCACGAGCACGCCGATCGGCCCGCTTTCGAGCAGCGTTTCAAGCGCCGCGCGCGTTGCCGCGCCATCGGTCAAATCGAACACGATCGGGTGCGCCCCGCCGCCGGCCGCGCGAATCTCGGCGACGATCTCCTGCGCGCGCTGCGGATTCGCGTGCGCATGCACATGGACGGCGTAGCCTTGTGCCGCAAGCTCGCTGCAGATTGCCGCGCCGATGTCGCCGCTGCCGCCGGTGACGAGCGCGTGACGCAGCGGCTGGTTTGCTGGGATCGGGGTCATGCCGGCATTTTTGCACGATCGTGCCGCCGGAACTAACGTCGCTGGCGCGCGGGCTCGGTCGGCAGCGGATTGGGCTCTCGCTTCAAGCCGGATCTGCGAACGCCGCGGCTTGCCCGCCGGCAACCTGCACGACCGCGGCGCGACCTTCGGCCAACAGCCGCCCATCGTGTTCGACACGAAATGCGTACTGCCAGCTGGCGCCGGCATCGAGCAGTTTTTCCGCGTGAACGTCGAGATCGCCGCGCAGGTCATCGACGCTCGCGACATGCAGCTTGACGGCGCGCAGCGAGACCAGAAGGCCCGGCGCGGCAACGGCGCCATCGCGCTGCGCGAGCAGGCCGCCGTGCACGGCCATCGCCTGCGCGCCGTACTCGCACAGGTGCACGGCACGCAGTACGCCATCGCTGCGCAATGGATTGTCGGCGCTCCGGTGCGAGCCGGTAGCAAGGTGGACGCGCGTGTCATCCCAACTCACGACCGTATCGAGCAGGCTCATCGCGCCGCGATGCGGAATCAGATGCTGCCATCGAGGCTTAGTTAGCATTGTGGATTTTGTGCCGCGGCCTGGCCATCTGCGTCGACAGGCAGAAGTGAAAGGCGACTCCGAGCGCCACCGTGAGGCCGATCGCGCGCAGCACCGGCAGGCTCGAGGCAGCGAGCAGGCCGAACACGAGCACCGCCGAGAGCACGCAAACCAGCGTCGCGTGCAGCGTGCGCCGCTCCTCGGCAATGTCGCCGGTGCGGCGTTCGAAAAACAGCGCGTAGTGCAGTCCCAAGCCGGCCGCGAGCGTCAGCGCGATCAGAT
>Ga0207683_10006236_pt1 | contig 10222 bp, 15 predicted proteins | sample KBSM73metaG_FD_184333 | JGI IMG/M metagenome (GOLD analysis project Ga0207683, IMG submission 184333) | Miscanthus rhizosphere microbial communities from Kellogg Biological Station, Michigan, USA - KBS M7-3 metaG (SPAdes) (version 2) | ecosystem: Host-associated > Plants > Roots > Rhizosphere >...
CCGGCGTCGAGCGCGTGGTGAAGCCGAACGCCGAGATCTTCCACATCCTGCTGCGGCGCAACGACCTCGTTGCCGCCGAGGCGGTCTTCATCGACGACTCGGTCAAGAACGTCGAGGCCGCGCTCAAAAAAGCCAAAACAACAGGTGACCGTTACCTGTTCTACACGCCGAGGATGACCTCAACGGTGGCTGGCAACCTCACGCTCGAAAATCAACTGCGCAGGGCCTTCGAGAACGAAGAGGTGGCCCTCGCACAAGATCCCCAGCCGCTCGGTGCCTTGCAGGTCGGTCCGGACGTGCATTGCCCGGATCTTCGACGGGAACGGCGGCAGCGCCATCCGCTCCCAGCCTGAGATCGGCCGCATGCGGCCGAGGATCCAGCGCATGAGGTGGCTATCGTACCACTGCGCGCCGATGCCGGCCGCCGTCGACGTTCGCACCACGCCTGGCGCGAAGGTGATCGGGATCGTCTGCGGGCCGTCAGCCACTGAAGCCCCGGATCTTCATCAGGTAGCAGGCGGTATAGTAGGGCAGGTAGGCTTGGTTGACACCGGACGCTGCCGAGTAGAGCGCCGCGCCACCGTAGTCGATGTCGAACTCAGGCGAGCCGGTGACGCCGAGCGCGCCGTAGTTGGTGCGGGCGTGGGTGTGCAGACCGAGCCCGGTCTGCGGCGAGCCGCCGAACTGTCCCGCCGGGTGGTAGTCACCCGTCCCGAGGATGACACGGTCCTTGAAGTTCGGCGTGCCGTTGGTGCCGTCGCAGAAGTACCAGCCGTGGGGGAACATGATATCGATCCACTGCTGGATCGTGCCCGACCACATGATGATCGTGCCGATCTGGAACACGGCATCCATCAGGCTCAAGATGCGGTACTCGACCCAGCCCATGGTCGCCGCGGTTTGGGCGGTGAAGTAAGTTGCATCGGCACCGACCGGGACATGGGGCTGTGACGGCAGTTTCAGCCACAGCCCCATCTCCTGCGGGTTCGGCGCGAGTGCTTCCGTATCCGAGCCGGACTGGGTTTTGACGACACGGTTGAAGAGCAGCTCGTCGATGGTGCCGAGATCGGCGTTGAGCTTGCCGCCCCAGGTGTTCTGGGATGCACCGACCTCTGGCTGGGTCAGCGTGTAGTGTGGGGTCGCTGCATCAGCCATGTCGTCGCTCCTTTAGAAGACGGACTTGCCGCCGCCCTTCACCGTATTACGCTTGGCGTTCTTGGCCTTGGCGATCGACTTGTGCGGCGCCTCGCTCGGAGGCGGGCCGCCCATCATCGAGGCCGTGGCCTTCTTCGGGGTCGCGGTGAAGGGCGTGCGCCCGCCACTGCCACCGCCGAACTGCTTGCCCGCTCCCTTGGCGCGGGGCTTTGCCGTGAAACCTGCCATGTCGCTCTCCTCAGTAGACCTCGAAGGGATCTTTATCGGCCCCCTTCATGCCGAGCTTCTTCTTCGGCAGGCGCTTCTGCGCCCGGTCCGAGCCGGGAACGGAGTTGAACTCCATCTCCAGCGGGGACGCCTTTCGTCGCGGTAATGACGAGCCACGTCCGGGGTTCATGCCGAGGCTCTTCGGATCGAAGAAGTTCGTAGCCTCCATCGACGGAAACTCGCCACCGCCCTTCTTCGCACCCCCGAAAGGGTTCGACGGCTTCTGCTTGGTCTTGAGCTGGCTCATCTTCAGGCCGGTAGGGCCCAGACGTTCACGCGGCATCACCGTTCTCCCTCTGTCTTAGAGTTTCTATCAAACGATCGTGTAGGTCGACCGTCTTGCGCAGACCCTTGGCAAAACGGTCGATACTCTCGTCGGAAGTGTCGGCGTTGACGACCTCGAAGAGGTTCATCACCGATAGGGCCATGGCCTCATCGAGGGCGCGCAGGACGATGCGGCGGGTCTCGGCAGTCATACCGGCACCTTCTTGAGGACGCGCTGCTGAACCGCCTTGATCAGCTCCTCAATGTCCTCGACGCGCCCCGAGCTGGACGCGGCATAGAGGTCACCATCCTCATGCCAGCCGAGGACAAGAACATCGACCAGCCTCTGCTCTTTGGCACCGTCGAGCACTTGATCGGGCGGGATATGCCCCCGGTTCATGCCCACACCTCTGCCTTTTCGAGCGCCGCGAGGAAGTCAGCGTGATAGCCGGCGATGAGGTCGTCATCGTCGTTGCCGTTGACGATCTGCCGAGCGTTGACGGGGTCGTTCTTGCTCTCGTTGAAATACTGCCCGAGCTTCTTGCCGGTGAACCAACCCTCGGCCATGCCCCGGAACAGAATGCGCGCCGAGATCAGGCTGTCGAGCGCCAGCTCGGGGTGCTCGACGAGGTCGCGGCTGCCGGTCAGACTGAGCTGCTGCGAGGCGTTCCGGTAGTTCTCCTCCCAAGTGATCATCACGAAGCCGCGGCCGATGTAGGGCCAGTACTCCTTGCCCTGGAGGTAAGACTGTGAGCCGTACTCGGTGATCGGCCACATCGTCGTCGCGCACTCGTGAAAGACCGTGGCGAGGATGTAGGCGAGCCAGCGGATGTCGGTCATCGGCGTGCCGGTGTACTGACCTTCCCACAAGCCGAGGATGACGCCGCAGCCATCGACTTGCTGCTGCGTCAGCGCGCCGTCGAACAGCTTGCTGCGCACGTTGTCGAAGAAGATCTCGCGGTCGAAGCGTACCGACATACTCATCTCCGGAACGCGAAGTAGGCCGCGGTGATCAGCACCGCACCGACGACGATCACAACGATGAAGGCGGTCTCGGTGCTCACAGCTTGCCCCCGCACATCTTCATCAAGAGGTCGAAGCGTGCCTGCTGCGCCTCGGCGAGCGTCTTGAGGAACCAGAGCGCACCGGCACCCATCATCATGTTGAGCATGATCAGGGCGAGCAACGTCGGCGACCCTTTCAGGCCAGCAGCCATCTCGGATGCAGCGCGGGTGAGGTGCTCGACCATCAGCGGCCTTTCTTGGGATCGATCGGCGCCCCACCTTCAAGCTCGGCAACCCGCGCCCGCAGCGCCTTCAGCTCCTGGAGAATGACCGGCACATATTTGGAGTAGTCGACACCCCACCAATCATCTTTCTCATTGTGGGTGATGGCTTGCGGGTAGACCTCGACCGCCTGCTGGGCAATAATACCATAGGCTCGCTCAGACGTGTCCTTCCATTTGAAGTCGTAGACCTCGGTGTCATCGATGATGTTCCCCGCGTCGAAGGACTGGAGGTCTTCCTTCAGCTCAGCACTAGACGAGGTGTTGTAGGTAGTCGCGACATTCGTTGTCACAATATTACCCACACCTGCAAATGAAGAACCACGCCGAAAATACAATGAAACTTGAGCGGCTGCCGTATCATCCATATTGTCATAATATGTTAATGCCCCGACAGCACCACTACTTCTAACCACAGCATTTGGTATATTTAGCATACCTCCAATACCCACACCCCCCGCGACGGTGAGCGCGCCCGTCGTCGGTGAGGACGAGGCGGTGGCGCTATTAAGAAGTAGATCACCCCCCGTTAGTTCAAATCTAGTTGAACCATTATACCAGAAATATTTAGTATTTGTCTGACCGAAGAAAATCGCTCCAGTTGTTGGCGCCGTCGGGCGCGCCACAGTCATGTCGGCATTGACGCTCACAGCCCCTGTGGCACGATCAATAACCCAAGGCTGATCGATATAAACACCTGTGTCGTTGTAGCGATAAACACCGAAATTACTGCCCGTATTACTCCCTGTCTCAGTGGTGGCATCACCTAAAGCCAACGCCCAACGATTATTATTTTGGACGCCCCCAATAATAAATGACCCTTGCCCCGCGGCACTCGCGTAGAGGTCAATTGTTGGTGTGACTTTATTGATCGTAAGATTGCCGGTCATCGTATCGCCGGCCTTAGCCACTGCTGCTGCTTTGACGAAAGCGGTCGTGGCAATCGACGTGTCATTATCAGCCGTCGCCGGCGTCACCGCCCGCGCATCGCCGATGAAGACTGGGCTGTCGAGCTGAGCATAACGGGTATCGGCATCAGCCCGCGTCGGGATCGATGTCGGCGCCGCAATGCCGATCGTCCGCTTGACGAAGACGTCGAGCCCGGTCTCCTCAATCAATCCGGCCGTACCGTCGAGGAACGCCAACGCCGACAAAGTTGGATCAGACGCTTGGAAAGCCGTTGCAGCCGATGTTGCTGCCGTGCCGAGCCCCAACGTCGTCCGCTGTGCAGCCGCGTCAGCATCGTCGAGCAGCGCCCGGCCCGCTGCCGTGCAGGGGATCTCCTGCATCACACCTGCTGTCGCTGCACCGAGCAGCTTGTTGGCACTGACGTTCTGGATCTTGGGGTAGGTGATGACGCCGGGATTGATCGTCCAGATCTTGTTTATGCCGACGGTGACATCGCCATAATTGCCAGTCGGCAACGACACATCGGACAGATCGAGCGTCCACTGCGTGCCGGAGGCCGAGACGATAATGTCGCCGTAGTCACCATCGGGCGGCAGGCCGCCGCCCCCACCTCCGCCGCCGGTCGAGGCAATCGTCATTGTATTGAGGACATCGTCATAGGTGAGAACGATATTCGCCCCCTCCGTCAGCATCGTCGCAATACGATCATCGGTCGCCTCGGCAAAATCTGTAATCTCCACCGCCGTGTGCGTGTGGGTGTCGACCACAGTCGCTAACGCATCGAAGTCAGTCTTCATGACCGTGCGCGACCAAGCACCCTGGCGGCGGCCATAGATGTCGCCGTCGAGCGGCGCATCGGTCGTCGGCAGCTCGGCCAGCTTCGCATCGATCTTGTCGAAGTTGGCGTTGAGGTCGAAGCCCCAGACGTTCTCCGTCTCGACACCATTGACCTCCGGCTTGACGAGGCCGAGGTACGGGGTGGTTTCGTCAGCCATCATTTGCTCCTATGGCGCCGTCAGCGCCTGCAGCTCGGCGTCGGACTTGGCGGTGTTGAAGAACTGGATGCGGCGGACGTGGCCGTTGAGATAGTCGGTCGCCACGCGATCCTGGCCAATGCACAATTGCGTAGGCACCGGCACTGTGCTCGAAGTGTTCGTGTCTGTATTGACTGTGCCGCCGTTCATGCAAGCTGCAACATCATCTACCGTCTGAGAAATCCCGATCTTATTGATAACATTAGCGGCAACAGTCCCGAGGACCATGTCGGAAGTCACGAGGTTACTGTGCCGGGTACCGCCGTGCGGGGCGGTACCACTTGTCCAGAGAGCGATATATTCTCCTGTGGCGTTATTATCGGCCTGCATGATTGCGCGCGTACCCGTCGCCGCCAGCAAATCAAACTCGGCAACGAACGTCCCGGCGCTCTGGTTGTACCAGCTTGAGAAGTTCGTGCCGGTCATCACGGCTATGTCGGCGGCGCGACCCGTTACGCCAACGGTCGGAACGTAAGAACTCGCGAAGGTCGCGTTAGCCTCATCCTGCGCGCCCCAAAGATAAACGGTTCGACCGACGGTGACCGCACTGTTCGCATCGGCGTCGCAAATGCCAGCCTGCCACGTCTCCGCGTCGGAGGTAGCGAGGCGAGAGATCGAACAGCGATACCATCCGTTGCCGACGTTCTCGATCTTTGCCGTCGTGATGGGACTGTTGACCGTTCCCACGGTTCCGGTGTTAAGATTAAAGTATGCCTTGGGTGTTGCGGGGGTCGTACCCGTAATCTTCGTGCAGAGATAAAACCAATCACTCGTCCCCTTCTTGGCATAGACGCTGGAGGCATAAGGAGCACCAGTGGCGTAGTTGCTCGCAAACTGCTCGATCGTCGCGGGGGTTGCCGATGCCGTAATCAAGTCGGCCGTTGTCGTCCCATCTGGGGCAACAGTCTGATCGCCGGTGACCGTCACGCCCGTCTTCGTCCAGGATCCGACGTTAGTGAAATCCTGGGATCTACCGATGTTATTATTGACGAGTGCCCCCTCGATCAGCAGCCCCTTGGCGGCGTGCGTCACCGGGTCGAAGTCGAAGCGCGGACCCCCTGCGATACTGGCAACCGTTGGCACGTACGCCTTCGGTGAGGTCTCTAGGGTTATGTTTTCAACCTGAGCACCCCACAGGTAAACATCACCGGGAGATGTGAGGTTGAAGTTGTTGTCCGCCTCTGCCACGCGGACCCAGATCCCGGTCACCGTCGCTACAACACCCCAGCATCGATACCAGCCACCGCCGACGCTCGCAATCCCCGTCGAGATCCAGCCAGAGCCTTTTGTTCCAACGACACCCGCCGCGAGATCGAACCAAGCATATGTCGACGCCGTGCCGGTACTCGTTGATAAGGTGAAGAAGTTCTTGCTCCCGGCCTTGGCATAGACACTGACGATGACCTGACCTACCACCCCCGAAATTGTCTGACTTACACCACCCCCCTGTGAGGTACCGGTCAGAGTATGATTGAGACGATCAGCCGTTAACGCGCCGGTCGGCGCCGCAATCACATCCGCCGTGACGGTGCCCGACGTTACCTTAGACCAGGTGCCCTGTGAAAAATCCTCTGACCAGAACGCCACATTATGCGCTGCATACTTCAGCAGCCCGTCGGATCCGTAGTACGTCGCGAGACTCGTCCGCGAGAAGGTGATGCGCGGGTCGAGCATCGACATGGTGGTGAAGTCGAGGTTGAGCGTCCGCGTCGGGTCGGTCGTCGGCCAGAACCGCTCCCAGACACCATTGCTCTTCAACCAAGCGCCAGCCGGTTCGACCCAAGCGCCCGCATTCTTGACGTAGATCTTCGACGGCTGCTTCCAGACCCCAGCATTGCGAAGAGAGAGTGTCGCAACCATCAGGGCACCTGATACCAGATGTCGCCGTTGTTGCCGCCCGACGGCGCCAAGGTCGAGATCGTCGCCGGGTTCGAAGGCACACCTTGAATACCCTGTGGTCCCTGCGGTCCGATTGCACCCGCCGGGCCCTGTGGGCCTGTGGCACCCGTCGTTCCTGTTGCTCCCGTAAGCCCCTGTGGGCCCGTAGCACCTGTCGCACCAGGGTCGCCCTGCGGTCCAGCGGGACCGGCTGGACCTACTGCACCAGCACTCCCCGGCGCCCCGGTGGCCCCAGGAGGGCCTTGTGGGCCTTGTGGGCCTTGTGGGCCCGGAGGGCCGACCGGCCCCGTACTGCCGCCACCTGCCTGCAGCTGTGAAACATCGGCTTGGAGCTGTGTGACTTTAGCGGGAAGCGGACCGAGCGACATGTCCAATTTGTCGAAGTTGCGATTGAGATCGTTGCCCCACACGTTGTTGGTTTCGACCCCGCCCACCGTCGGCTTGGTAAGTTGCAGGAGCGGTGTGGTGGCCATCGGTCATCATCCCCATCGGCATAGCCTGCGCCGTGAAACTCATCGCCGTGGCAGGCACCCCGCCATGACACTCCTGACTCGCCCACTCCGTAATCCACGAATACCGATACTGACTGTAGCGCCCTGTCCCAAATCTGTATGCCATCATCGCCTCACAGTGACAGGCTGACACTCGATTTGCGTCCAGTTCACCACCGGCGGCGCGTAGTAACTTTCCCGCACCGTCACGACCTGCTCGCACCCCGCCCCATGCCAACCAAGCGGCACCCAGACCGCGTACCAGGAGTACAGCCCAGCCGAGTAGATCCCCATGCCGTAGATAGAGCCGATCACCCGAACGACCTCACTTGGATGGTGACCGGAGAGCCGACGACACGCGAGGTATGAGCGTTGTCGTTCATGCTCTTGATCAGCGCCGTGACATTCGAGTCCCAGGTCTGCGCCCGCTGGTCCTCGACGAAATACGGCGCCGAGGCAGCGAGCGTGCCGTAGAGGTAGAGCTTCGGCGACTTGCGAAAGAGCGGCGTTGGATCTGTCGCGGTCGCAATCGACAGCAGCCGGCCATAGTAAGCGAGCTGCACCTCAGTTGGGTCAATGTCGGCTGAAGGCTCGGCCACAGTCGGGTGTACGAACAGCGTATTACCGATGAGCGCGTAACAATTACGCGCCAGCGGCAGCTCCGGTCCGCTGCGGCCCGGATAGTCGATGAAGGCGGGCTGGCGCGGCAGCGGGCCGAGCGGCGCGCCAGTCATCGGATCGAGGTAGGTGATCGCCGTCGTCTGCGGACCTGAGAGATAGAACTCGGCCGACGAGCGCAGCCGCCAATACTCGTCCGACGAGACGTAACGCAGCGGCAAGCCGCTGCCGGTGTAGCGCACCGAGATGATCTCGAGAAAATCGTCCGGCAGCGGAATGCACTGGTCGGCGAGCATGATGCCCCGCATCTGCACCATCTCGCGAACACGCAGCTCGTTGTTGAGCCGCTCCTCGCCCATGACGACCCAGGAAAGCAGCAGCTCATCCGACAGATCCTCATCATCGACCCACTCCTTCAGGGTCGACATGAAGTCGGTGACGAACTGCGCGACCATCACTGACCCCCCGACTGTAGCGGTGTCGGTGTCGGGCCACCGATATACTGTTGCGTGTACCCCGCCCCATACGGGTTGCCGTAGACCTTCATGTTCCAGTCGTAGAGGGCCTTCGACATCGTCGGCACATTCGCGGTGCCCTTAGCGACAGCATCCCCCGGCTTGTAGCTCATGGGTGTCGGCTGCAAGCCTGACTCTTTCAGAGTTGTATTTTGCTGATACGACACCGGATCGAGCCAGCTAAGCTCCTGCCCCGCCCGCTGTCGCCAAGGGTCGTTCCCGCTAGCGACGCCCTCGATCGAGATGCCGTACGGGTTGTTAATCGCCTGGGTCGAGCCGTTTGGCCCAGCTTGCTGTTGATACGTATGCTGCGACGTGTTGCCAAACACGCCGCTGGCAGTGCCGAAACCGTAATCGCCGCCGGGCAGATAGACCGCCACGCGCGCGTTCGGATCTTCCTTCGGGGTCGTGTCCACGGGAGCCGTTGGTGCGACCGGCGCCGCGCCGGCATAGGTCGGCACCGCCGCCGCCGCTGTCGGATACGGGTCGTGATGGAAGCCCATCGGCTCAGCGATCGTCTGCGCACTTGGGAAGCCGAGATTCTGCACAGGCGCTGCCGTCGCACCCGCGCCGGTACTCGCCGTCGCCAGCTCATAAGGCCGCATCTCGGCCGGCGCTGTCTCAGTCGGCGGCGCCCAGGCCGGTGTCACGGCGCCGGGCGCTTGCGCCGTGCCGCCCGTACCGGCCGCGCCGCCGCCCTCGACCGAGGTCGATAGCCCCAACGCCTTGTTGGGGTCTTCGCCCGTGTTACCGGTGCCGCCCATGGCTTAACCTCACTTCGGCCGCGCCGGATCGCCCGGCCAGTAGACCTTCTGCCCCCCTAACATCCCTGGGTTCGCCGGGTTGTAATTGCCCTGTGCAGCAGAGGTGCCGCCGTAACCGGTGCGGTAATCACCCCCGGCATCAGCGACCGCTTGGAGCCATTGCCGCACCGCCTCCGGATTGCTCGTCCAATTCTGGTCGCTGTAGAACAGCCCCTTACCACCTGTTGCCGCCGTCGCATCCGCGACCGCGTCGTAAATCGGCCGGAAGGACGTCGGTGCGGCGAACTCCTTCGGCACCTCGGGCGCTGCCGGTGCGACAGGTGCCGGTGCGGCGAACGTGGCGACCGGCGCCGCAGCTGTCGGGTAGGGATCGTGCTGGAAGCCCATCGGCCCGGTGATAGTGTTCCTACCGGCATTGCCCGCGCCTGAGGGGGCCAGCAAGCCCGTCTGAGGCCCGGCACCCGCTCCGGTGCTCCCTACAGTCTCCTCATACGGCCGCAGCGATGGCGGGGCCTCTGTGAGGGCTGGAAGGCCCTGCTGGCCGGCGACTGTCCCGGGAGCGGCCGCGCCGACGCCCCACTGCGGCAGCGCCGCATTGCCGCCCGCAGTGATCGCATCCTGCACACCCGCCTGCTTCTCGGGCGTCGCTCCGGTATTGCCTGTGCCGCCCATCAAAGCCTCCCCGACCAGACCCGGAAGTCACGGTTCGCTGGGTCGTTCAGAAACTCATTCCATTTCCGCTCGTCCCAGCCCTCATGGTGCGCTCTTTCCCAAACGGTGAAGGGCACGCGGGCGAGCGTGGTGGTGGCGTGGCGGGCGCTTTCGCGCTCGCCCTGCCAGCGATTGAGGGCCGCCAAATGCGTCATGTCCGCTTCCGCGTACACGCCGAACTTGTCGGGCTCAGCCTCGTCCCAGACCAGGGTCCGGCGAATGCCGGACCCATCCTGGTAGTCGAACTTGCGCTGCATTAGCGCCGCTCGGGGGTCTTCTCGCGTCCACGCTCGAGCTGCGGCGCCGTATC
>Ga0207683_10006237_pt1 | contig 10222 bp, 10 predicted proteins | sample KBSM73metaG_FD_184333 | JGI IMG/M metagenome (GOLD analysis project Ga0207683, IMG submission 184333) | Miscanthus rhizosphere microbial communities from Kellogg Biological Station, Michigan, USA - KBS M7-3 metaG (SPAdes) (version 2) | ecosystem: Host-associated > Plants > Roots > Rhizosphere >...
CATTTCCCTCTGTTTCGGAGCATCGCGGGCCGCACCGTCACCACGCTGCACGGCCGCCAGGACCTGCCCGATCTGCATTCGCTTTATGCAGGCTTCAGCGACATGCCGCTGGTATCAATCTCGAACGCCCAGCGCAGCCCGGTACCCAACATAAATTTTGCGGGCACCGTCCTCCATGGCATCCCGGTGAGCTTGCTTCGCGCGGCTACCGAGGCTCGCGGCGGCTACCTTGCCTTTCTCGGCCGCATCTCTCCGGAGAAACGCCCGGACCGGGCTATCGCGATTGCGCGGGCGCTGGGCATTCCGCTCAAGATCGCAGCCAAGGTAGACCACGTCGACGAGGCCTATTTCCGCGCGCAGATCGAGCCGCTCCTCGCGGGAGGTGGCGTCGAATTCATTGGCGAGATCAACGACCACCAGAAATCGCAGTTTCTTGGCGGTGCGCAGGCGTTGCTATTCCCTATCGACTGGCCAGAACCGTTCGGGCTCGCCATGATCGAGGCCATGGCCTGCGGAACGCCAGTCCTGGCCTTCCGATGCGGCTCGGTGCCGGAAATCATCGAGAACGGCCTCACCGGTGCCATTGTTGACAGTATGGAAGAGGCGATCGTGGCGCTGCCGCAGGTCATCGCGCTCGACCGGAAAAAGGTGCGCCAGCGGTTCGAGCAGCGTTTTTCCGCCACACGGATGGCGAAGGATTATGTCCGCGTCTATCATAAGCTGCTGGCATCGACGAAAGCCGGCGACCGCCGCGAACAGGATCGCCAGCGTGCATTGCCGGACGGCGAGCATGCCACCGACCTAAGGCTTTAGATTGCTTAGCCCAAGCACGACCGAAACGCTGATCGAGGAGACTCCGGAGACCCCGTTCTACATCCCCGGGACGGGATCCTCGACACGGCCCCGCCGCACCCTCAAGCAGGGCGACTGCTTCGCCGTGCTCGACAGTCACGCCGACATCGGCGCAACGCCTGGCGGGCCCGACGGCATCTTCTTTTGCGACACCCGCTATCTGTCGCACCTCGAAATACTGCTCAACGGCTCGCAACCCTTGCTGCTGGGTTCGAACGTCCGCGACGACAACTCCATCCTTATCGTCGATCTGACGAATCCCGACATCTTTCTTGATCAGAAGCTCAGCCAGCCGAAAGACGTGCTGCACGTCGTGCGTACCTTTTTTCTTTTGCGCGGTGTCGCCTATCAGCGTCTGCGCATGCACAACCACGGCAATGGCCCCTTTGACGTCCGGCTTTCGGTCGCGTTCGGCAGCGACTTTGCCGACCTCTTCGAAGTGCGGGGACTACGCCGCGCTCGCCGGGGCATCGCAAACCTCGACGTCGGCGAGAGCAAGGTTACGCTGAATTACCAAGGCCTCGATGGCAAACGGCTGCGTACGACGATGCTGTTTGACCCAGTTCCAGAGCAGCTATCCGGCAGCACTGCATCCTACGTCTTCGAGTTGCAGCCGAACGAATCCCGGTCGGTCTATGTGACGGTCAAATGCGACCCCGGCGTCGAGGAAAACGTCGCCCTTCCATTTCGCAGGGGCCTGCGGGCGGCGTTCCATGCGCACCAGACCGCCAGCCGCGGCATGGCCACGATCACCAGCTCAAACCAGATTTTCAATGAGGTGATGTGCCGCTCGATGGCGGACCTCGCGATGTTGACCACCGACACGGCCCAGGGTCCTTACCCTTACGCCGGCATTCCCTGGTACTCGACCACATTCGGCCGAGACGGGATCATCACCGCGCTGCAAATGCTGTGGTGCGATTCCCGTATCGCCAAGGGTGTGCTGCGGCGGCTCGCCGCTTTTCAAGCCACCGCGTTCGATCCGCGCTCCGACGCCGAGCCCGGAAAAGTTCCACATGAAATGCGTGGCGGCGAAATGGCGGCGCTACGCGAAGTGCCGTTCGGTCTTTATTATGGCAGCGCGGATGCAACGCCGCTTTTCGTGATGCTGGCCGGGCTTTATGCCGAACATACCGGTGACATCGAGACGCTTCGCGAGCTTTGGCCCAACGTCGAGGCAGCGCTCGGCTGGATCGATGGATCGGGCGATCTCGACTGCGATGGTTTCGTCGAGTATCGCCGTGCAGACGAGAAAGGCCTCGTAAACCAGGGCTGGAAGGATTCGCACGACGCGATCTTCCACGCTGACGGCTCGCTCGCGCAGGGACCAATCGCGCTCTGCGAGGTGCAGGGCTATGTTTATTTGGCGAAACGCCTGGCGGCGCGCGCGGCACGTCGGCTCGGCATGCAAGCGCGAGGTCACGCGCTCGACGCTCAGGCTACCAAGCTCGCCGAACAATTCGAGGCGGCGTTCTGGTGCGCCGACATCGGCACCTATGCGCTCGCGCTCGACGGAGAGAAGCGCCCATGCCGTGTACGGACGTCGAACGCCGGGCAGGTGCTGTTCAGCGGAATTGCAGCGCCCGAGCGCGCGGACGCGGTGATGCGCGACCTGATGCGTCCGTCGTTTTTTTCCGGCTGGGGAATCCGTACGGTGGCGCGTGACGCGCCGCGTTACAATCCGATGTCGTATCACAACGGCTCGGTCTGGCCACACGACAATTCGTTAATCGCGGCTGGCTTTGCACGGTACGGGCACAAGGACGCGATTGATCGCGTGTTCAAAGGCCTGTTCGATGCCGCGGCCTACATGGACCTGCGCCGACTCCCCGAACTCTATTGCGGCTTCCAACGCGGTCGCGAGCGCGGGCCGACGCTCTATCCGGTCGCCTGCTCGCCGCAGGCCTGGGCCGCAGGTACGCCGCTCCTGCTTCTGCAATCTTCTCTCGGCCTCGAATTCAACCCCGCCCAAAACGAAATCTTATTGCGCAAACCGCGGCTTCCGCCATTCCTCGAAGAGGTGACCCTACGCAATCTGCGTCTTGGTCGATCTGTCCTCGATTTGATGGTGCGTCGGCATGGAAACGACGTATCGCTCCAGGTGCTGCGCAACGAGGGCCAGATTATGGTGGCCGCGGTTTATTCGTAACACCAAGTGTGGGTTCAACAGCACTGTGCGCTTTGGGTCATTGATGTCGTGACAACCGCGCGGAGACGGGCGCATGCACACCCAATCGATCGACGCGTTCCGTCATTCACACGTGTTCCTCGGCTACCGGGCACGACTGTTTCTCAAAAACCAATTCCCCAACAGCAGCCCGAATAGCGGCAGGCTGTTATCCTGCCGGTCGCAGGTATTTGTTTAGCCAGTCCAGCGTGCGCTGCCAGGCAAGTTTGGCTGCGGCATCGTCGTAACGCGGCGTCGTATCGTTGTGGAAGCCGTGATTGGCCCCGCTATAAACGTATCCCTCATGCGGCACGTGTGCAGCGGTGAGCTCCGTATCAAAGGCCGGCCAGCCTGATGTAATGCGTGTGTCAAGTTCGCCGTATTGCGCAAGCACTGGCGTTTTAATCCTGGCTACATCGGCGGCGCTGGGCTGACTTCCGTAGAATGGAACTGCCGCATCGAGGTCAGGGCCCATCCGCACGGCCAGCAGATTGACGACGCCTCCACCGAAGCAAAAGCCGACGGCACCGAGCTTGCCGGTGCAATCCGGGCGCGATTTCAGCCATGCGGCCGCCGCCAGAAAATCTTCACTCATCATGGCGCGGTCGAGCTGAGCGAAAAGCTTTCCGCCATTCTCATCATCTCCGGGGTATCCCCCGAGGGATGTCAGCCCATCCGGAGCGAGTGCCATGAATTTCGCGACGGCCAACCTCCGCGCGACGTCTTTGATATACGGATTGAGACCGCGGTTCTCGTGGATGACCAAAACAGCGGGCAGTTTTCCGGTCGCGTCCGCGGGCTGTGCCATATAGCCCGTGATGGTCCCGTAGCCTTTTGGCGATGGTATTGTCGCAGACCCAACCTTGATCCGGTTGTCGCTTTCCGGAACTTGTATCGCCCAGGCATAGTTCGGTCGGAGCATCTCGAAGAGGGCTGTCGCAGTCATCCCTCCGACCGCAAACTTTTGTGCGCCGTCGAGAAACTCGCGGCGATGAATTTCGCCGTGCACGTATCGGTCGAACAGGTTTAAGAGATCCTGTGGGAAATCGGATGCTTTCTTTCGTTCCATCGACGTACTCCGAACGGCTGTGCCAATAGCCGACACCTTAAAGAAATCTCCCGCCTATGGGACATCAGTTAATTGTGATTGTTGGCGTGTGGAATTAGGCTCATCGGTAATGTGTCTCCATCGGGCAGCCCGCGGACCAGAATTTGCGACCGCTCATCGAAAACGACGTAGAATGGGCTCGATCCACCATATGGGTCATAAGCAGGCATTTGGCCAATTGCAGACGTCGTGGCCGTGGTTCAAAATGAAATTTCGATCGTGAGAACCGTGTATTCCGGGGGGAAGCCAATGACGATGTCACGTTTATTTGGAGTGACCATTCTTGCGGGTCTCATGGCAGGGATCGCATCGGCTAGCGCCCAGGATGCGAATGTAGCTTATGTCGTCAGCTATATCGAAGTTGCTCCATCCTCCGCGCAGATTGCGGCAGTCTCTGTGTTGCGCGCGCTACGGGATGCGAGCCGGAAGGAGGCGGGAAACCGCGGCTTTGAAGTTCTCCAGCGCATCGGGCGGACGCCGCAATTCGCCATCCTGGAAGTCTGGAGCGACGCCAAGGCGCAGGCGAGCCACGCCGCTGCGCCCGGTACGGCGCAGTTGCGTGACAAGCTTAAGCCCTATCTTGCAGCGCCGATCGATGAGCGTCTGCACACCGGCTTTGCGGTCGGCCCGTCCAGGGCATCCGGTGCAGGCTCTGTGTATGTCCTGACGCACGTGGATCTCATTGGTGCGAAAAAGGATGAGGGCCTTGCCGCGATCAAGCAATTGAGCGCCGACAGCGCGCAGGATGCCGGTATCCTGCGCTACGACGTATTGCAGCAGAGCAGCCGGCCCAATCATCTGACGCTGGTCGAGGTATGGCGCGGAAAGACTCCCCTCGCAAAACACGAAGTCGCGGCACACACCCGCAAGTTTCGCGAAGCCCTTCTTCCGATGAGCGGCAGCTTGTATGACCAGCGGCTGTATCAGACGGTCAATTGACACTACATGAAATAATGCGGACGGTTGTGGCACCGCCCTGATGTCCATTTTGACTCGGTGACTGTTGCTCCAGTAGCGAAAAACGGGTGCGCGACAGGATTGTCCGCTTTACTCCCGGACATTCGCGTCAGACTGGCTCTTTAAAGTGCACGCACCATTTTGGTCTGAATCGTTTCGCTACATTGAGAGAACAGTTGATCTTGCAGGACGTCGTGACGCAATCCATTTTTCCGCCACCCCCGCTCGTGTCTGTTTTCGGTGCTGCGAATTTTGCTGCCGGAGACAGGCTTGGTGGAATGACCTGCTTGGGCTCGCAGGACCCCCCTTTTCCGCTGATCGTTGCGCGGCATTGTTCGATGGTGACGAAACCACAATTAGTGCCGCCGCCGCTGTTATCGACAGCACACCATTTATAGGGATCAGCACAGGTTGCGCTGGCCGTGAAGAACACTGATGTAGCAGCCACGACAACCACCATCAGTACTCTGACGCGGCGCGCGTGCGCGGCGCGCGGTCGCATGGGCGCGACGCCGCCAATAAGGGTAATGAACTCGCGCCGTCTCATTGTTTCCCCCCAAGGTCAGGACAATGCATCGTACCAGCTCAACCGGGTGCCCTTGAAGGGGATTTGCCTTCAGGCGTTCGCGCGGATGTTGCTCCGGCTCGATGACTTCCTGCGGCGCCTCAATCTGATAGGCTCTGACCGAAAACGGGCGTCGTCCGGGTGTCTCAGGGGGGCGTTGCGTGCACCGGCGCATTTCGTCGATGTTATTGCGGGAGCCTGAGCCGTTCGCTGTTCGCCCGCAGCGATCTTAGCAAGTGTGGCGCACGCCGCTCAGGGAGAGCCGCGCGTGGCCGAGGGAAAAATAGAGGACGCCATGACCAGACAGATCACGAAACGCGATGTGCTCAGAGGCGCCGGGGCGCTTGGCCTCAGCGCCTGTGCGGTGCGGGTTGCTGCGGCGCCTGCGGCGGAAGCGGTGACGCCGGCCTTGATCGAGGCGGCAAAAAAAGAAGGCAAGATCTCCTTTTACACGGCGATGGACCTGCAGTTCGCGGAACGCCTGGGCAAGGCGTTCGAGGCGAAGTATCCCGGCGTTGCCGTGCGCGTGGAGCGATCCGGCGCCGAGCGCGTCTTTACCCGCATCGGCCAGGAATATTCCTCCAATATCCACACCGTCGACGTCGTCAACACCTCAGACCAGGCGCATTGCATCATCTGGAAACGCAATGGCTGGCTCGCGCCGTACCTGCCGGAAGAGGTCGTGAAGCATTACGACAAACGCTACTACGACCCCGAAGGGCTGCAGGTCACGACACGCATTCTGATCTCTCCGATTGCCTACAATACGAACCTTGTGAAGAAGGAAGACGCGCCGAAGAGCTTCAAGGACCTGCTCGATCCGAAATGGAAGGGCAAGCTGGTCAAGGCGCATCCGGCCTACAGCGGCACAATCATGAATTCGACGTTCGAGACGGCGCGCGACCTGGGCTGGGACTATTTCGTGAAACTGGCGGCGCAGAACGTCATGCAGGTCCAGTCGGCGACCGATACGCCGAAGAGAATTGCGCTCGGCGAACGCGCGGTCATGGTGGACGGCGCAGGCTACCTTGTCATCCGCAACAAGGAGGCAGGCCAACCGGTCGAGATAGTTTATCCGGAGGAGGGCACGCCGCTCGCCACCGGTCCGAGTTCGGTCTTCAAGGCCGCCCCCAATCCGAACGCCGCGCGCCTGTTTCAGAACTGGATGCACTCGCGCGAGGGCCAGCAACTCATCGTCGACGACGCCCGCCAGTATTCGCCGCATTCCCAGACCGTGGAAAAGCCTGGCGTTCGCAAACTCACCGACATCAAGTTGATGACGGAAGATCCTGAAGGCGTCCTTGCGCAAGGGGAGGCGGTCAAGAAGCGATACGCAGAGATTTTCAAGGTGTGACGCTAGTCATCTTGGCGGACATGCGAGGATCGCCAGGCAATGTCCGCTTTCGGCGGTAAGGCGGACATCGCGCAGACAAGCGCCAATGTACGCTAATGACGCAGCGGATATTCCCCGAGCAGCTCAGCGCGGTGCGTTAGCCGACGTAGGTCCACGCGAAGACCAGGAGCACGATCGTCGCCGCGCCTATGAGCATGAGTTGTTCGAAAATGCCGGAATGATGGCTTTGCTCACTATGCATTGTCATGAGCGGTCCCCATACCCGAAACCTTGTCGGGACAATCCGATCATATCATTTCGTCATGACATTTGCGTATCACGGCTTCGGCACTGGAACGCAATTGCTTACGGTATGGTGGCGGATAAGGCGTTGGTGCTGCAGCTGACGTGGCCTAATCGCTTTTGCCGATCCGGGTTTCAATGTTTTGACACCGGGGGCACTCGAAAGAGAGCAGTTCGCGGCCGGAGCTCTCAGCCTCAATGCCAAACAGGAACATTGCCGTCCCGCATTTGCAGCAGTCGGGTCGCTTGATCGAATTGGAATGCGGCGTGGCTGGCTGATACTTGGTCATCGGGCTCCGACAAATTTATTTGATTGGCGGGAGTATCAGGCTCTCAGTCACCGGGCGCATGCCAAAGGTAGACCGGCGATAAGTGACTTTATCACTTAATCTTCAAATATTTAGCTGGAATATTTGCTTTATTCCAAACTGCTGTCCAAGGAGATAAATGAGTAATTGACATATTGAACTTCTTGTTATAATCATGAGTTATGTTACTAGATTAATAACTAGCCTAATGGAGGTTCCCATGGCCACCGAGAATGAAAACCTCAGCAGAGGCGAGCGCTTGCAAATCATGCTGTCGCCGGAAGAACTCAAAGCGGTGGACGATTTTCGGTTCAAACAACGAATGCCCAGCCGAGCCGCGGCGGTGCGGGAGTTGTTCAGGATCGGCCTTGCCAACATCGGGCTCATGGTCGCCGCCGACGAAACGCGGAAATCGTCTGATTTTGGTGTGCTTTCGCCCAAGGGGAATGGTGGCAAAAGTCCCGACGGTCGGTAGTCCGTATAATGAGTAATGGCTGCAGATGTCAGTGATGATGATTTTTGCTCTTAGCCTACGAGCGACTGGTTAGCTTCTAACAACAGGCGCACAGTTCATTCTTACTGGAGGTGTGTCGTGCCTACGATCATCAACCACGTTCAAAGCCCCGAGGCTTTTGACCCCGAAGCAATCTCTGTAATGGATGATGCTTACGAGCGCGCCCTCAGAATTTTTCCTTCATTGACCTCCGAGAGTGTCAGACAGGTGATCGCCGCACGCATTATTGGACTGGCTCGAACTGGCGAACGCGACCCTCATAAACTCTGTGAACAATCTCTTGCAGACTTAGACGGCCCTTTTGAATCGCGCTGACGAATGGCCACGGCGACTTGGGTGTACTGGGGGATTTGTAATGACCGCGCTTGGTGCCAGTCCTTGGTCCAACAATTCTCTGCAAAGTCGCCAGGCGTCATTAGATGATGACCTTATTTCTCTTTGCGACCACGTCGAGGCACTGGCTCCCGGTTCGATCGCCGGTCTGACGATTTGCAATTCCTCTCGTACTCATCTCGAACGCGCCGTCTTTCCACAACTGCCCCAGTTTGCCGCTGCGATTACGGCAATCCCGTTAACGCCGTCTGACTTTGGCAGCTGCGTACAGGCCGTCGCGCACGGCGAGATCATTACCTGTCCCGACATTGCGGAAGAGAAGCGCTTCGATCCACAGTGGCAGAGCCTGTGTCTCGATCATGGTATCCGCTCGCTGCAATCGCGGCCGGTCTATCTTCGTGGGCGGCCCTATGCCACGTTCGTCCTTGCCTATAGACAGCCCCGCGAGGAAACCGCCTGGAATGTGGCATTGATGACGTTTGCCGCAGATGCAGCTGGTCTGATTATCCAGTCCGCCCTCGATCGCACCAGCATCGCTGCCGAATAGCGAAGCGGCGATGTCCGCTCTCGCTCACGCGATGTTCAGGCCGTCAGCTGAGGCGGCTTACGCGACTTTCCTGACCGCAGTTTCAATGTGTTCACACTCAGGGCACACGAAAGTAAGTAGCTCGTAGCCAAGGCGGCCTGCAGCTTCAATTCCAAATAGCTGCGTCGCTGATCCGCATTTGGAGCAGGTTGGTCGCTTAGTGGGATCAGAATGCCGAATGGCTGGTTGGTAAAGGATCATCGGGATTGGATCCTGGCTGAGAATTGCAGTGAACATCTGTCCGCCTCCCGCAATAGTCCTAGTTGAACTTGACCATCATTGTTTCGGAGTGATCACATTGCGGACATTCAAACGTCCGTTGATCGTAGTCAGGCTTGTCGGTTGGCTCGATGCGCGCGAGCCACATAGGGTATCCGCATTTAGGGCACGGTGGTTGCTGTTGCGGCGCCTTGTTCGGATAAGAAGTGTGGGATTGCGACATAGCGCATCCTCCTAACAAACACAGGCGGGAGCGCGATTTGTCTCTCAGCCACCGACGCCCAGGACTGAGCCGCTGTCGATGATGCTGGCAAGGTGCTCGAAACGAACGGAAGAGTCGATCCGCGAAAGGCCTGAAACCCGTCAAAGACGGAGAATGAGTAAGTCGAATCCGAAGGTAACGCCAACACGCAGCACCTGGTGGCCAGCAAAACTAAACTAAAGGCCCGGCACAAACGCCGGGCCTTTTCTTGTGTGGCGTACAGCTCGGACGTTCAGGCGGCTTCCGCCTTCTGGTTGACGGCGCTTTCGGCGATCTCGGTCAGGGTCGCGTCGGTCTTCTTTTCTTCAGCGAGAGTCTGATCCAGAAGCCCGACCGCACCGCTCAATCCGAGCTCGTTGGCCCAGGTTTTGAGTGTGCCGTAGCGTGAGATTTCATAGTGCTCGACCGCCTGCGCGGCGGCGAGAAGACCGGCGTCGAGGGCGGGTGAGCCCTTGTATTCTTTCATGATTTCGGCGCCTTCTTCGGTAATGCCGACGATGGCATCGCAGGTCTTGCCTTGCGGCTTCTTGTCGATGGCCGCGAAGACCTTTTCGAGCCTTGCTACGTGGCCCTCGGTTTCAGTTTTGTGCTTGGCGAAGGCCCTTTTGAGCTCTGGCGCCTGCGCCGCCTTCTCCATCTTCGGGAGCGTGGCGAGGATCTTCTTTTCGGCGAAGTAGATGTCCTTCAGCGTGTCGTGGAATAACTCGTCGAGTTT
>Ga0207683_10006242_pt1 | contig 10219 bp, 13 predicted proteins | sample KBSM73metaG_FD_184333 | JGI IMG/M metagenome (GOLD analysis project Ga0207683, IMG submission 184333) | Miscanthus rhizosphere microbial communities from Kellogg Biological Station, Michigan, USA - KBS M7-3 metaG (SPAdes) (version 2) | ecosystem: Host-associated > Plants > Roots > Rhizosphere >...
ACCGCCAGCACGACTGGCACGACCACCGCCGCCTCGGCCAACCGAATGTCCGCGCCGACCGCCAGAATGTACCGCCCCGAAATGCCGTTCGCGGTGTGGACCGGCTGCAATTGCGGCAAGGCGGGAACGCCCGCCGCCATCCGGTTGATCGTCCCGCGCGCCGTCGGGTCGTCGGTACCCGCGATCCGCGCGAGCGCATAGATCGCCTCGCGCAGCAGCTTCGCCTCCTGAAGATCGGCATCGGTCGCATCGCGCGCGGGCAGGCCGGCCGAGTCGAGCCATCGCAGCAGATCGACAGGCCGCTCCAGCAGCTCGCGCGGCTGTGGCTTGGCGCGCGCTGCCAGCGTAGCGGTCAGATCAAGCGCGACATGCCCGCCGCGGAAACGGAAGCCATCGCGATCGGTAGGCAGGCCAGGCGCTTCACGTAACATGAAACCCGATTGACAGGTTTCTCGGCCCGGCGCAAATAATGCTAACCTGTTTGACAGGTTACGGGAGAGTCCGATGTCGAAATTGGTTGTGCTTTCGCTTGCGGCGGCGGGGATGGCGACGGCGGCTACCCCGCCGCCAGAGGAACAAATATCGTCGCTGCAAGGAAGCTGGCGGATGGAGGCGGCTTATGAGCGCCGCGCCGACAGCAGTGTCACGCACAATTATGGATTGCACCCAGCGGGACTGATGATGGTGGATTCGGCCGGCCGCTACTCGATCCAGATTTTCCGGCCCGACCGCGCCCCTTTCCGCTCCGGCGACAAGGCAGCGGGCGAGCCGGCGGAATATCGCGATGCGGCGATCGGCTCGAGCACGCATTACGGCACGGTGCGGATCGATCCCGTGCACCACCAGCTTATCTTCGCGGTGGAGGCAGCCTCCTTCCCAAACTGGAACGGCAAGACGCAGGTCCGCGATTTCACCTATCGAGACGGGCTGCTCAGTTATGCCGTTCCCGCCAGCGCTTCGGGCAACGGAACCGTCGCTTATTCGGTCTGGCGGCGGATCGGCTGAACGGTAGCGTCAGGCCTGGCGCGTCACCGCCGGCGCCCTGGCGTGAAAGTAGCAGGATTCACGTCAACAGGCGGCGCTTCGTCACGCACCGATCGTTTACTCCAGCGGCCATGCTGGAGAGTGACATGAGCGACGACTTCCCAACCTTCCTCGAAACCGTGCGCCGCCCTGCGGCCTCAGCCTTCGTCGCGGGGGATAGTGCGCCGGTCGAGCGCCTTTCGGCGCAAGGCGGGCAGGCGATCTTCTTCGATCCGGGGGGCGGCTTCACCGAAGGCGCGGAGGCGGTCAACCGCGCCAACCGCAAAGGCGCTTCGCAATTCGGCCCCAGCGGGACCACCGAGCTTCAGGTCAAAGACCTCGGCGAAAGCGGCGATCTAGCTTTCTGGACCGGATTTCAGGCGGCCGATATTGACACCGGCGGCGAACAGCGGTCGATGCGGTTGCGCGTGACCGAGATATTCCGGCGCGAGGACGGCGGTTGGAAGATGATCCACCGACACGCCAGCGTGGCTTCAGACAATGAGCAAGGATCGGGCGACTGAACAGGACCGCCGTCGGCGACAAGGGGGACGGCGTGCGATGGTGGAAACGATCAAGGTCCGGCTGTTGCGCGAACCGGCGCCGCCCAGCCCTGACGGCAGCACGGTCCGCTTCGGGCTTCAGGACAAGAAGGGCGCAATGCACGAGGGCGTGGGGCGCGCTGACGGCCTCACCCAATTCGATATCGAACTGAGCGTCGTCGAGGCTCCGGACGGTTCGCCCGATTTCGGGGGGCCGTTCGTGAGCGGATCACGCGGTGCGCGGTTCGTATATCTATCCTGGCAGCGCCTCGATGGCGGCGGCTTCCTGAACCGGATCAAGGTGCGGCTGGCGGATATCGACTGGGCCCTGATCCGCGCGGTACGAGCGAGGGGCGGAAGCCTGGAAGTTGATCTGCGCGGGGCGGCGGCTGGTGGTGGTAACAGGCCCGTGCAATGGGCTGTCGCGCAGGATTGAAGCGCTCCTGTCCGCCGCAAAGGATATTTCAGCCGCCCTGGCCGGGATTTTGCCCGACCGCATGACGCTTTCGAAACTGGGATGCCTTGGCGCGGTTTCCGCACGAAGCCATGTCACACCAGCGACGTGACTTGTTCTTCGTCATATCGAGAAACAGCCAGTGACAATCATCCTGCGGGCACATCCTGAGCCTCGCGAACATGTCGCCGCGCAAGAGATCGACGGCCGCCAGCGCGATCGGTCCAAGGATGTCCGCAGGGGAAGCGTGGAAAAGAATGCGTGCGGGGCTGCCCTCGAAACGCGCTGAAGCCAGGCATTCCTTGAACACGTCCAAAATGACTGCTGCGGCCTGCGGCCTGTTCTGCTGCGTGATCGCTGCTTCGATTACCGTCCGGATGGCGGTTCTGAGCGCATGCGCCGTCGCAAGCGCGTCGTCGGGAAAATGGGCTTTGCCGGCGTCGATCAGTCCGTTGTCGGCCGCCCAGCGAGCCAGCCCTTCCGGGCTAGCGATATGATCGGTCTCCCGATCTGTCGCACGCCAGCTCACCGTATTCGCGAAATCTAGCGCAAGATTCCCGCCGACGCGGTGGAGTGGGGGTTGAGAGGGGAGTGAAAAGGGAGTAACCGTCAAAATCATATTGACCGGTTACCCAAGGAGAGAGGTGTTGGCAATAGGTCTCCCATTTTCAATTCTGGCATTAGGCGCGCTGCTTACGTCTCCGGTCGAAGGTGCCGTGGGACATAAAGCGGATGCAACCGAGATCGTCTCGCTCGAACGGGCGCTCGGGCGTGCCATGATCGCGCGCGACACAAGGGCGTTGGCGCGCATCGTCGCGGACGACTGGCTGTGCCAAGGAGCCTCCGGAATCTCGACCAAGAAAAGCTTCATCGATGATGTTGCCACGGGCAAGCTGGTCGTAAGGCTTTTCGTGCTGCACGACGTGCATGTTCGCGTGATGGGCAATGTCGCCTATCTGATGGCGGCCGATGACGAAGACAGCGCTTATGGTGGCACCGACAATAGCGGCACCTATAATTGGCTCGACATCTGGGAAAAGCGCGGCGGTCGCTGGGTCTCGGTCGCGACCCAGATCACAAAGGTACGCGCGGCCCGCTAGCGCCCGATCCAGTCCGCGACCTCGTCTGCGACGCGATTTGCTGCCTGGTTGAGCGCGGCGGCGACCGCTTCGGGCTTTTGTGAGGCGACCGGCACGCGCGCCGAGAAGCGGCGGCTCTGGATCTGGTCGCTGCCTTCGTGGCTGAGCGTCGCATCGAACGTCACGATGACCGCATTGCCGGGCGCGTCCAGCCCGAACGACGAGACCTGCCCCGCCAGCCGCGTACTGGGTTGAATCTGGAGCAGGCGTGGTTCGGTGACGACACGGCCGGTCTTGACCGTGATTGTTTCCGCCAGCAGCCCGCGGAACAGGTCCGCCGGCGCGGCCGACCATAATCCGTCTTTGAGATAGGCGATCGCGGTTGGCCCGTCGGTCACCAGCACGCGCTGGGTGCCGAGCGCGGGAATGGCAGAGAGGCGCGCGATCTGGACCGCCTGCTTGTCGCCGGTCGTGACCGCGGGACCGGCCGCGAGGGGCGTCGCCGCAGTCAGCGTCATCAGGCGCGGCGGCGGCTTGGGGCTGAAGCTGATGCAGCCCGAAAGCGACAGAGTCGCGATGGCGACCGCGAAGGGACCGAGCAGGGTGAGGGCTTTTCTGTTCATCACTTCCTCGGCTTGTAATCGGGCAGTTTGGGTCCGCCGATCAGGCTGCCCGCGCCGCCATTGTCGAGCTTGCCCGACAGGGCGCGGAGCGACGCGGCCGTATCGCCCAGATCGCGGACGAGCTGGTTGATCGCGGGCACCGTCTGGGTTGAGACCGCCTTGAGGCCGGGTTTGGCGTCGTCGATCGCCTCGTCCAGATTCTGCATGCTATGCTTGGCCGCGCCGACCGCGTCGTTGAGGTTGGCGAGCAAAGGCTTGATATTGGCATTGGTAGTGTCGGCGAGCGCGCCGAACTTCTGTGCGGCCTCGCCCGCCTGCTGGATCGCGACATGCGCGTCCGCGAGCGTTGCGGCGATGTCGCCGCTGCGGTTGGCGAGAGCGCCAGAAATCGTATCGATATGCGCGAGGATATTGCTGATCGACTTCTGGTTCTGCGGGTTGAGCAGATCGGTCAGCCGCTCGGTGAGCGTGGTCAGCCGGTCGAGCAAGGCCGGCGCATTGTTGAGGATCGCGCCGAGGCCGCCCGCCTTGGGCGGGATCAAAGGCAGGCCGAACGGCCCTGGCTGGTCGATCGCCGGCGCGCCGGTGACCGCGCCATCGAGGTTGATCTGGCTGACCCCGGTGAAGCCGACGCCGGCGATGGTCGCGGTCGTGCCCTGGAGGATCGGCGTATCTTTTTTGACCGAGATGCGCACGCGGATCAGCTCCGGCTGATCGGGCATCACTACGATATCGTCGACCTTGCCGACGGGGACGCCCGAGAAGGTGACCTGCGAGCCCTTGGCGAGCCCATCGACCGAGGTCTTGAACAGGATGTCGTATTTCTTCTCGTCGGCGCCATTGCTGCCTGCCATCCAGATCGCGAACGCGACGATGATGCCTAGCAGCACCAGCACGATGCCTCCGACCAGAACATTGTTCGATCGCGTTTCCATCAGCGCGTCAGAGCCCCCATGCCATCATCCGGCGCCCGGTTCGGAAGCGGTATCGCCTCCGGCGGATTCCAGCGCGGCCTGCCGCCGCTTCATACTTTCGAGCGGATCCGCTCCGGCTTCCCGGTCGGCCGCGTCCTGTGCGGCACGCCCGCGCGGACCGTTGAAATATTCCTGAATCCACGGATGGTCCAACGCCAATAGTTCCGGGATCGTTCCGACCGCCACCACGCGCCTGTCGGCGAGCACCGCGACGCGGTCGCAGATAGCGTGGAGCGTGTCCAGATCGTGCGTGATCAGGAATACGGTGAGCCCTAAAGTCTCCTTGAGGCTTTTGATCAGATCGTCGAACGCCGCCGCACCGATCGGGTCGAGACCCGCGGTCGGTTCGTCGAGGAACAGCAATTCGGGGTCGAGCGCGAGGCTTCGCGCGAGGCCCGCCCGCTTCCTCATACCCCCCGACAATTCGGACGGGTATTTGTGCCCAGCCTCGGGCGGCAGGCCGGTCATCGTCACCTTGTAGGCGGCGATCTCGTCGAGCAACTCCTGCTCGATACGGGGAAAATATTCGCGGATCGGAACCTGCACATTCTCCCCAACCGTCAGCGTCGAGAAAAGCGCGCCGCCCTGGAACAGCACCCCCCAGCGCGCGCGAACATTGCGCGCGTCAATGTCCTCCCGGCCGATCATCGATTCGCCGAACACCTGGACTTCGCCCGATTCCGGTGTCTGCAGCCCGATGATCGACCGCATCAGCACCGATTTGCCTGTGCCCGATCCGCCGACGACGCCCAAAATCTCGCCGCGATGCACGTCGATATCGAGATTCTCGTGGACCAGCTGATCCCCGAAACGGTTGGTGAGCCCGCGCACGCAGATGACGACATCGTCCGCGCCGGGCGTTTTGCGGGGCGGCTTCATATCCACCCGATCGAGGCGAAGAAGACGGCGAAGAAGGCGTCGAGCACGATCACCAGAAAGATCGACTGGACGACGGCGGCGGTGGTGCGCAGGCCGACCGCTTCGGCATTGCCCTCGACCTGCATGCCCTGGAAACAGCCAGCGATTGCGATGATCAGGCCGAATACCGGCGCCTTCAGCAGCCCCTGCCACAGGTCGGTCATTGGCACGACCTCCCGGATGCGGCTGACGAAGGTGATCGGTGGAATATCGAGGCTGAACCAGCAGAACAATCCGCCGCCGACCAGAGCCACCATCGCCGAATAGAAAGCAAGCATCGGCATCATGCAGAAAGCGGCGACAACGCGTGGTAGGACCAGGGCCTGCATCGGTGAGACGCCGATTGTGCGCATCGCATCGACTTCCTCGGCCAGCTTCATCGATCCAATCTGCGCGGCGAAGGCCGAACCCGACCGGCCCGCGACCATGATCGCGGTCATCAGTACGCCCAATTCGCGCAGCGTGAGACGTCCGACGAGGTTGATTGTGAACACCTCAGCCCCAAACTGGCGCAGCTGGATCGCGCCCTGCTGCGCGATGACGACGCCGATCAGGAAGCTCATCAGGCCGATGATGCCCAGCGCATCGACGCCGACAACCTCGAACTGGCGGACGAGCGCGTTCCAGCGGATGCGCCGGGGGTGGCGCAGTACCGCGAACAGGTCGATCAGCACCGCGCCGAAAAATCCGACCAGCCCGACCAAGGTCACGCCGGCGCGGATCGTCGCTTCGCCCATCTGGTTGAGCACGCGCTGGAAGGACGGGACCGCCGCCGGTGGCTCCTTGAGCGGCTGGTCGGCGGCGGCGATCTGCTTGAGCAGATGCGCCTGATCCTCATCCGCGCCCTCAACCGGAATATCATGGTCGCGCGCGATGCGGTGGATCAGCCAGGCGCCGACCGTGTCCATCCGCTCCACGGGCGCAATGTCGATACGGTCGGGCGATGCTTCGAGATCGTCGAGATGCTGCGGCAGATCGCCCAGGCGCGCGAGTATCAGCGAGCCCGAGAAACGTAACGTCTTGCCATTGTCGGCGAGATCGAAATCGGCCGGTGCGCTCATTGGCTGCAGACTGTTTCCCGCGGAATAGGGTGACGAACCATCGTCTTTTGGAGACGCTTACGCCTGCGTAATGTTCCCTTTTCGCTTGTCCCGCCAGCCTGAATCCGCTGTGGCGCTTGCCGATGCGCGAGCTTGCCATTTACGACATGGACCGCACGGTCACGCGGACCGGCACCTATACGCCTTTCCTGCTCCACGCTGCGAAGCGGCTGGCGCCCTGGCGGCTGGCGCTGGCCGCGTTGGTGCCTTTCACGATGGCCGCCTACGGGATCAAGTTGATCGATCGGCGGCGGCTCAAGGAATGGAACCAGCGGCTGCTGCTCGGCGGCGCCATGCCGCGCGCGAGGCTGAGGCCGGCGGTCGATGCCTTCGCCGAGCTGGTATGCAAAACCAACATCCATCCCGGCGCGCTCCGCCAGATCGCGGAGGACAAGGCTGCCGGCCGCCGGCTGGTGCTCGCGACCGCTTCCTATCGATTCTATGTCGAGGCGATCGCCGATCGGCTCGGCTTCGACGACGTGATCGCCACCGGCAGCATCACCGGGCTCGACGACATCATCCATGCCAAGATCGACGGCGACAATAATTATGGCCCGGCCAAATTGCGGCTGATTGGGGCGTGGATGGAGAAAGAAGGGATCAAGCGTAACGACGTGGCGATCCGCTTCTATTCGGACCATGTTTCGGACTGGCCCGTGCTCGAATGGGCCGATATCGCGATTGCGGTCAATCCGAGCAAGGGCCTGCGGAAGATGGCGGCCAAGCGCGGATGGCAGGTGGTCGACTGGGGGTTTTAGGCTACGGCCATACCCGAGGCCGCCGAGTTCACGAAGCCGACAAGTTGGCAGCGGGCGGCGCTTATTGCGGGACTTTTGCCTTCCCTGAAATTGGCTGTAAGCAAGCGCAAAGGCCTGACGGGATTTGGCCCGATCTCCAGTGGGTCGAGCCCGAAACGACGACACGCTTTTTCTCAGGGTAGGAAAATGGCATGTTCGGACGCGCGCGCACGCTTTTGCGAGAAGCCCTATCGGCGCGGCCGCGTGCCAACAACGCGCAACCGTGGACGGGATCAAAACTTCCCGAGGGCTGGCCGGCGGGCCATTTTTATTCGCCGATCCCCGCACTCGAAGAATTGCAACGGGACGAACACAAGCTGTTCGCTCCGCCGCCACGTAATCTGCCCGACATCGACCTCAACGAGGCCGGTCAGAAGCGCCTTTTTCAAGAGATGCTTCCCTATTACGTCCGCCAGCCCTTCCAGGCGGAAAAGCAGACGGGCCTGCGCTATTTCTTCGACAATCCCAATTTCGGCAGCGGGGAGGCGATCATCCTCAGCTGCCTCATGCAGCGGCTGAACCCCGTCCGGATGGTCGAGATCGGCTCCGGTTACTCGTCGTGCGCAATCCTGGACATCGACGAGCTGTTCCTGGGGAGCTCGCTCCAACTCACCCTGGTCGAGCCCTATCCGGAACTCGCATTGTCGCTGATGAGGCCCGACGACGCCGCCCGTATCCGAATTTTTCCGAGCCGCCTTCAGGACGTGCCGCTCGATCTATTCGAAGATCTCCGCGAAAACGACATTCTGTTTGTCGACTCCTCGCACGTTTCGAAAACCGGCAGTGACGTGAATCATCTCTTCTTCGAGGTGTTTCCGCGATTATCTTCGGGCGTCTATATCCATATTCACGATATTTATTACCCGTTCGAATATCCGAAGCAGTGGGTCTATCAGGGCCGGTGCTGGAACGAAGCCTATATGCTGCGTACATTCCTGCAGAACAATGCCGCTTTCGAGGTCGCCTTCTTCAATGCGTGGTGGGGGATATTCGAACACGATCTGCTCGCGCGCGACATGCCACAGCTCGCGAACCATCAAGGTTCAAGTCTGTGGCTCCGTAAACGATAGACAAAGCGGACCAACCGAAGCGGAGAGACGCGCGATGCCCGGTCGCACTACCGCGATCCGGTCAGTGCCAGGAGCCCGGCCTCCAATCCCGCGCCCTCACCCTCGATCCGCAAGATTTTAAGCCGTGCGTTCGCGCCCGATCGCAGCGTGATCGCCGTGCGCGGCAGGTTGAGCTGCTTGGCCAACCACGCGATCAGCGCGTCGTTCGCCGCGCCATCGACTGGCGGCGATGCGATCCGAACCGCCAGCGCAAGCCGCCCATCCGCTTGCGGCTGAACGCCGACAATCCCGCTTCGCGACGCGCGCGGCGTGACCTTCACGGCAAGAGTCACGCCGCCGGCATCGGCCGACCAGGGCTGCTTATCGCCCGTCGCGGCGGCCCAGCAGGCGCAGGCGCAGCGCGTTCAGCTTGATGAAGCCCGCCGCGTCGCGCTGGTCATAGGCGCCCTGATCGTCCTCGAAGGTCACGACCTTCTCCGAATAGAGCGAGAAAGGCGATTTGCGGCCGGTGACGATCACGCTGCCCTTGTAGAGCTTGAGGCGGACGGTGCCGGTCACCTTCTCCTGGCTGTGGTCGATCGCGGCCTGCAGCATCTCGCGCTCGGGCGAGAACCAGAAGCCGTTATAGATCAGCTCGGCATAACGCGGCGCAAGCTCGTCCTTGAGGTGCGCGGCGCCGCGGTCGAGCGTGATCTGCTCGATGCCGCGATGCGCGAGATGATAGATGGTGCCGCCGGGCGTCTCGTACATGCCGCGCGACTTCATGCCGACGAAGCGATTTTCGACCAGATCGAGCCGGCCGATGCCGTGCGTCTTGCCATATTCGTTGAGCTTCGCGAGCAGATCGGCGGGGCCATAGCCGACGCCGTCGATCGCGACCGCGTCGCCGCGCTCGAAGTCGATCGTGATGACCTGCGGCGTATCGGGCGCATCCTCGGGATTGTCGGTGCGCGAATAGACATAGTCCGGCACCTCATCCCACGGATCCTCGAGCACCTTGCCCTCGGACGAGGTGTGGAGGAGGTTGGCGTCGGTCGAGAAGGGGCTTTCGCCGCGCTTGTCCTTGGGCACCGGGATCTGGTGCTGCTCGGCATATTCGATCAGGCGGGTGCGGCTGGTCAGATCCCATTCGCGCCACGGCGCGATCACGCGGATGTCGGGCGCGAGCGCATAATAACCGAGTTCGAAGCGAACCTGGTCGTTGCCCTTGCCGGTCGCGCCATGGCTGACCGCGTCGGCGCCGACCTGCTTGGCAATCTCGATCTGGCGCTTGGCGATCAGCGGCCGCGCGATCGAGGTGCCGAGCAGATAGAGGCCCTCGTAAAGCGCGTTGGCGCGCATCATCGGCATCACGTAATCGCGCACGAATTCGTCGCGCAGATCGTCGATGAAGATATGCTCTTCCTTGACGCCCATCAGCTTGGCCTTGGCGCGCGCCGGCTCCAATTCTTCGCCCTGGCCGAGGTCGGCGGTGAAGGTGACGACCTCGCAATTATAGGTCTCACGCAGCCATTTCAGGATCACGCTCGTATCGAGCCCACCCGAATAGGCCAGCACCACCCGCTTGACGTCGCTCATCTTCAAGAACTCCCAGGCCCGACGCGGCGTGCGCGAAGCGGGTTACGCTTTCGCAACCCGC
>Ga0207683_10006244_pt1 | contig 10218 bp, 7 predicted proteins | sample KBSM73metaG_FD_184333 | JGI IMG/M metagenome (GOLD analysis project Ga0207683, IMG submission 184333) | Miscanthus rhizosphere microbial communities from Kellogg Biological Station, Michigan, USA - KBS M7-3 metaG (SPAdes) (version 2) | ecosystem: Host-associated > Plants > Roots > Rhizosphere >...
GAGCGCCTCGCAGAGGTCGGCGCCGATCTCGGCGACCTCGCGGTCGGAGAGCTCGCCGGCGTGGGCCAGCCGGGCCAAGGTTGAGCCCTCGACCAGCTCGGTCACCAGCAGCGCGTTGCCGTCCTCCTCGCCGAGCTCGTAGAGGGTGACGATGCCGGGATGGTTGAGCCGCGCCGCGGCCTGGGCCTCGCGCAGGACGCGGCGACCGGCCTCCCCACGCTGCTCGATCGCCTTCACCGCCACCGGCCGCTCAAGGCGGCCATCCCAGGCCTCGTAGACGACGCCGAATCCGCCGCTGCCGATGCGGCGCTCGATCAGAAAGCGGTTGAGCACCAGAGAGCCGACCATCGCTCTTCCCAGTTCGCCGGTCAGCGATGTCTTCCTGCCGTCGCGGCGTGGGAAAAACGCACCGTTTGCGGCGTCTACTGGCGGTTCGGCCACCGCAGTGTTCATACTCTCGGCCCCGTGGAGGACTTCACCTCACGACGCCCGCCCCGGCGCGAGCGGCCCAAACGTCGACCCGAGCACCAGCAGATCTTGCTGCGGCGGGCGCTCGCCCTCGGCGGTGGTCTCGTCCTCCTGATCCTGGTCGTCCTCGGTATCAAGGGCTGCCTCGACGCGCGCGCCAACCGCGAGCTCGGCGACTACGCCCGCAACGTCACCCAGATCGTCGAAGAGACGAAGCACACCAGCGACTCCTTCTTCGAACTGCTCGAAGAACCGGGCGGCGCCTCGGTCACCGACTTCGTCGAACAGGTCAACGCCGACCGCAGCGCCGTCGACGCCTACGCAACCCGCGTCGACGACCTCAGCGCCCCCGGCGACATGTCGAACGCGCAGTCGAACCTCGAGCTGAGCTACCAGCTGCGCGCCAACGCGATGGACGAAATCGCCGAAAAGATGAGCACCGCCCTGGGCGACGCCGGTGCCGAGAAGGCGATGGCGGGGATCGCCAAGCAGATGCAGAAGCTGCTCGCCTCCGACGTGATCTACGAACAGGTGGTGCGGCCGGAAGTCGACAACGTCCTCGCCGCCAACGGGATCTCCGACTCCGACCTGCCGAAGAGCACCTTCCTGGCGGACGAAAAGTGGCTCGACGAAGGCACCGTAAGCGACGCCCTCGGGGCGATCAGCGGCGGTGCCAGCAGCGGCGACGCCTCTGGCCTGCACGGCACCGGCATCGCTGGCGTCAGCGTCGGCGGCACCGAACTGATCGAAGGCGCCCCGACCACGATCAGCGCCGAAGAAGGGGTCGAAGTCGAAGTCCAGGTGCAGAACCAGGGCGAATCGACCGAGAACGGCGTCACCGTCGGCGTGACCTACGAAGGCAGCACGGTCAAGGGCGAAATCGACGAACTGCCCGCCGGCGAAGTCGGCACCGCGATCATCCCGCTGACGCCGACGCCGAGTGGCGAAGTGACGCTCGAAATCGAAGTCGAAGCGGTCGACGGCGAGCAGGTCACCGAAAACAACGAAGCCGTGTACTCGCTGTTGGTCGAATAGCGAGGAGTCCGGGGGTGACTCCTACCGGACGCCTTCGGCTGAGTGTCCGTACGGAGTCACCCCCGGACTCCCTATCCGGCCCTCTGCTTTGATCTGAAGATGAGGATTGCCTACCTGGGACCGGCTGGGACCTTTACCGAGGACGCGCTTCAGGAGGCACTTCCTGGGGGGGATTACGAGCCGCTTCGGACTTCGACCATCCATGACGCGGTGCTTGCCGTCGAGCGGGGCGAGGTCGAGCGGGCGCTGGTGCCGATCGAGAACTCGATCGAGGGATCGGTCCGCCCCACCCTCGACACCCTCGTCTTCGAGGCCCCGACGGTGGCGATCGTCGGCGAGCACGACTACCGCGTGCGGGTCCACCTGATCGCCCGCCGGGGGACCCACGTCGAGGACGTCGAGGCGATCCTCTCCCACCCTCAGCCGCTCGCCCAGTGCGCGCGCTTCCTGCGCGAGTCCTTCGCCGGCGTCGAACTCCGCAGCGTCAGCAGCACCGCGGCGGCGGTCCGGATGGTGAGCGAGTCAGCGCGGCCGTGGGCGGCCCTCGGGGCAAGGGCGGCGGCGGAGCTCTACGAGTGCGATGTGCTGTTGGAGGGGGTCGAGGACTCCGACGACAACGTCACCCGCTTCGTCTGGATCGCGGCGGCGGGAGCCGCCGCCGAGGGCGAGGGGCCGTGGAAGACCTCGCTCGTCTTCTCCGAGGTCGGCGCCGACCACCCCGGCGCCCTGGTCGAGTGCCTGAGCGAGTTCTCCGACCGCGGGATCAACCTGACCAGGATCGAGTCGCGGCCGCTGCGGCAGGGCCTGGGCCGCTACATGTTCTTCTGCGATCTGGAGGGGAAGGAGACCGATCGGCAGGTCTCCGAGGCGATCGCGGCGCTGCGAACCAAGGCCGCTTCGGTGCGGATTCTCGGGTCCTATCCCGTGGGGTGAGGCCGTATGCCTACAATTTCCGGCAGTTATGGCCAGGGTTCTGGTACTCAACGCGACGTATGAGCCGATCAACGTCTGCACGTTGAGACGAGCCGCTGTCCTCTTGCTGAAGGAAAAGGCCGAACTGCTGGAGCAGCGCAAGGGCGCGGCGCTCCACTCCGAGCGGATGACGATGGAGCGGCCCGACGTGATTCGCCTCGTCAACTACGTCCGCATCCCGCGCGAGGCGCACCGCCGCAAGATCACCCGCCGCGCCGTCCTCGCCCGCGACGCCTGGACCTGCCAGTACTGCGGCTCGACCAAATCCGGGCTCACCGTCGACCACGTGATCCCCCGCTCGCGCGGCGGCCTCTCGGTCTGGGAGAACATCGTCGCCGCCTGCGCCCCCTGCAACCGCCGCAAGGGCAACCGCCTGCCACGCGAGATCCAGATGCATCCGGCGAAGACTCCGAAGGCGCCGCCGCCGACGGTCTTCATCCAGGTCGCGAGCCCGAAGATTCCGGCCGCCTGGGAGCAGTACCTGCCGCAAGCGGCTTAGCGCCGGGCCGCGAGGAGGCTTCTGCGCGCGGAGCTAGAACCTGGCTCTGATGAATGCGAGGTCTGGCGGGACTAGGCGCGCGGTCGCGGCGATCGCGCTTGCCGTGCTGCTCGTCTTCGCCGCGATTCCGGCCGGCGGGGCGAGCGCGGCGCGCAACGGCATCTGGGTCGGTCCCACCTCCGCCCGCGAGGCCGGCGCCTTCTGGACCGTCGCCCGGATGCGAGCCGCGAAACCGCTCGAGCTCAACCGCTCCGCCCCGCATGTGCGCTCCGGCGGCAAGCACGGCCACCGCGGCAAGCCGCACCGGATCGCGCCGCGGGTCGGAGCGTTCGGCGCCGACTTCGAACAGGTCGCCGACCCGACCGCTCCCGAATTCCGCGTCCACGGCGCGATCTTCCTCTCGCTCGGGGACCTCGGCTACGGCCGCTGCTCCGGCACCGCCGTAGCCTCGCGCAACCGCAGCGTGGTGATCACCGCCGGCCACTGCCTCAACGGCGGCGGGAAGCGCGGGCGCTGGCTCGGGGCCAAGAGCGTCTTCGTTCCCGCCTACCGCTACGGCCAGCGGCCCTTCGGCGTCTTCCCCGCCCGCTGGATCGACACCACCAAGCAGTGGCGCGCCACCGGCAGCGAGAACTTCGACGTCGGGGCGATGGTGGTCAAGCGCAACGAGGCCGGCCTGAAGCTCACCGACGCCGTCGGCGGCGCCGGCATCGCCTGGAACCTGAGTCCGGGCCAGACCTTCGACGTCCACGGCTATCCGGCCGAAGCTCCCTTCGACGGCGAAACGCAGCGGATCTGCCGGGGGACGCCGTTCCTCGGGCACGACGCCAACTCCTTCCTCTTTGCCGGCCCGCTCAACCTCGCCGTCAGCTGCGAGCTGACCGGGGGCGCGTCGGGTGGCGGCTGGACGATCGAAGGCGGCACCCTGAATGGGGTCACCGACTACGGCTACTTCGACGAAGGCTCGCCCGCCTACGGCGCCTACTTCGGGAAGGAAGTCGCCCGCCTCTTCGGCCGCGCGGCAAAGGTGCGGGTGCGATGAGGTGGTTAGGGATCCTCGCTCTCCTGGCGCTGGCGCTCCTCGCCCCGCCCGCCTCTGCGGTCGCCGGCCAGGCGCGGGTGCACGACCAGGCCGAGCCGCAGCCGTTGCGGCTCCTGCCGCCGATGCCGCGCAGCCAGCTGCTGACCCAGCACGGGAAGAAGGTCGCTCCGGCGCCGTTCTTCCGCTCCGGCTTCGTGCTCAAGGCCGACGGCTACCGGGTCGGCGTCAGCACCTTCGGCAGCGCCGTCTTCATCGAGGTCTGGCGCGGCCGCCAGGGACACCGGACGATGACCGCGTACTTCGCTCGCGGGGTCGCGAGGCCCGAGCGGCTGCAGGCGACCTTCGGCAAGTTGGGCAAGGTGAAGATGCGCTTCCGCGAGTCCCGCAACCGCTCCTGGGTCGGCAAGCGGCGTACCTGCCGTGGCGCGAACCGCTTCATCAAGCGTCGCGGCGTCTTCCGCGGCAACCTCCGCTTCAAAGGCGAAGGCGGCTACGTCTCGGTCCGGATTCACCGCGCCAAGGGAGCGGTGGTGACGACGGCGCCCAAGTGCCTGCGCCGGCGCGGACCCGGACCCGCCCCGGATTTCGGCGCCTTCCTCGACGAACCGCAGGGGGCGCTGCTGGCGATCGCCCGCAGCGGCGTCGACTCCACCTCCCTGCTCGCGGTCGAAAGCCGGCGCAGCACCCTCTTCACCGCCACCGCCGAAGAAACCCGTCCGAAGCTGGCGATCATCCGCATCGCCGCGCTCCGCAAGCACAGCCCGATCCGGGCCAACGAATCCCTCAGCGCCGCCAGCGTCTCCCCGCCGGCGCCGTTCCGCGGCACCGGCCGCTACAACGCCCTACCCGACGGCTCCAGCACCTGGTCGGGCAACCTCAGCGTCAACTTCCCCGGCGCGCCGCACTTCCCGCTCACCGGCCCGAGCTACGAAACGTTCCTCGAAATCCCGTTCTAGGCCGGCGCGGGGTCAGGCAGGAATGAAGCACCAGGGTTTCTGACCCTGTTCGGCAGCCTTCAGCGAAGCCTTTTCAGCGGCGAGCACAGCTTTGACGTGACGGTACTTCGCCTGGGCCTTACGCCTGACTCGACGCTTCCGGGAGTACCGAACCTGCCTCACCTTCGCTTCGGCTTTGCGCAGCTTTTCTTCAGCCGCGCCAATCTGAGCCAGGTAGACGCTGACCGGCGCGGTCGCGCTGGCGCATGCGGCGGCAATTACCGCATAGTCCCCCAACGCGCCGTCGGTGCCGCTGACGTCGAGTCGGTAGGACTCTCCGTACTCGGACGAGTAGTCGTTTTCGATCACGACGAAGTACTTGCCGGCACTCAACGTCACGGACCTCGTCGCATAATCAGCTGGATCGATGTAGTTCTCGATGCTTTCGACGTAGTTCCCGTGTGAGTCGGCCAGGTGGGCGCTGAACGACGGTTCGTACCCGACCCCGCCGCCCAGATTGGTCACGGTGAAGGTGAGCTGCGCCGTACTGGTCGACGTCACGTAGAAATAGAAGTAGTCCTGATCGTTGCCCGTCTCCAGTGCCGCCGTGTAGGAGGAGTTGTTCGCGAGCGGTCCGTAGCCGGTCAAGATCGAATCGTTGGGCTCGTAGGCGGGCTGTGCGGCGGCGGTGCCGGTGAGCGGGGCCGTCAGGGCCACCACGGCCCCCAGGACGAGCAGCAGTCGTTGTAGTCGGGTCATACGGCGGATTTATATACGCCCGGAGTTCTCAGTCCCTCCCTATTACTAGGAGAACTTTTTGATCTCGGGGAAGCCCTACTCGCCCGCGCCGTCGGCTGATGCGCCGTCGACCGGAGCCTCGGCCAGCTCGGCCTGACCGTCGCCGTCGGCGCTGACCGGGGCGCTCGCGTCCTCGGACTCGACCACCAGGGCGACGGCGCTGACGCGGTCGTCGTCCTTGATGTTCATCACCTTGACGCCCTGGGTCGAGCGGCCCATCTGGGAGATGCCGCTGACCGAGGTGCGCTGGACCATCCCGTTCTGGGAGATGAAGAGCAGGTCCTGGTGCTCGGCGACGATCAGGGCACCGGTAAGGCCGCCCTTCTTCTCGGTCATCTTCACGGTGAGGACGCCTTTGGTGCCGCGGCCCTTGACGGGGTACTCGGAGACCGGGGTGCGCTTGCCGTAGCCGTTCTCGGTGACCACGAACAGTTCGGTGTCGTCGCGGGCGACGTCCATCGCCAGCACCCGGTTGTCCTTGCCGGAGACGTTCATGCCTTTGACGCCGCTGGTGTCGCGGCCCATCGTCCGCACGTGCTTCTCGGAGAAGCGGGAGGCGTGGCCGGAGTGGGAGACCACGAGGATGTCGTCTTCGCCCGAGGTCAGCCGCACCTGGACCAGCTCGTCGCCGTCGCGGACCTTGATCGCGATGATCCCGTCGGCCCGGATCGGCGTGTTGTAGGCGAGGAACTCGGTTTTCTTCACCAGGCCTTTGGCGGTGGCGAAGGCGAGGTATTTGTTCTCCTTGAAGTCCCGGGTCGGGATCACCGCCATCACCCGCTCGCCTTCGCGCAGCGGCAGCAGGTTGTTCAGCGAGCTGCCTTTCGCGTTGCGGGAGCCCTCCGGCAGCTCGTAGACCTTGAGCCGGTAGACCTTGCCGCGGTTGGTGAAGAAGAGCAGGAAGTCGTGAGTCGAGCTGATGTGGAGGTGGGCGATGTAGTCATCGTCTTTGAGGTTCATCCCCATCACCCCGACGCCGCCGCGATGCTGCTGGCGGTAGGTGGCGAGCGGCAGTCGCTTGACGTAGCCCGAGGCGGTCAGCGAGATCACCATCTGCTGGTCGGCGATCATGTCCTCGATCCCGACGTCGCCCTCGAAGTGCGCCAGCTCGGTGCGGCGTTCGTCGCCGTAGGCCTCGACGATTTCGGCCAGCTCGTCCTTGACCAGGCCCATAACCCGGGCTTCGTCGCCGAGAATCGCCCGCAGCTCGCCGATCCGCTCCATCAGGTCGGCGTGCTCGGCCCGCACTTTGTCGGCCTCGAGCGCGGTCAGGCGCTGCAGCCGCATGTCGAGGATCGCCTGCGCCTGCTCGCGCGAGAGCTCGAATTTCTCCATCAGCCCGTCGCGGGCGGCGTCGGGGTCGGTCGAGCCGCGGATCAGTTTGATTACCGCGTCGAGGTTGTCGAGCGCGACCAGCAGCCCCTCGAGGATGTGGGCGCGCGCCTCGGCTCGGCGCAGTTCGTGCTGGGTGCGGCGGGTGACGACCTCGCGCTGGTGGTCGACGTAGTGCTCGATCAGCTCCAGCAGGCTCAGCGTCCGCGGCACGCCGTCGACCAGCGCCACCATGTTGGCGCCGAAGGTCGACTGCATCGAGGTTTTCTTGTAGAGGTTGTTGAGGACGACCTTGGCCGGCGGACCGCCGCGTTTGAGCTCGATCACGAGCCGCATCCCGGAGCGTTCGTCGCTCTCGTCGCGGAGGTCGGAGATGCCCTCGAGTTTCTTGTCGCGCGCGAGGTCGGCGATCTTCGTGATCAGCCCCCCTTCGCCGCCCTTCTTGACCATGAACGGGAGCTCGGTGACGATGATCGCCTCCTTGCCCCCCTTCAGCGGCTCGACGTGGGCGCGGGCGCGGACGCGAATGCTGCCGCGGCCCGAGGCGTAGGCGTCGCGGATCCCCTCGCGGCTCATCAGCCCGCCACCGGGGAAGTCCGGGCCCTTGATGTGCTCCATCAACCCGGCGAGGTCGATCTCCGGGTTGTCGATGTAGGCGGCGACGGCCCCGGCGACCTCGCGCAGGTTGTGCGGCGGAATGTTGGTCGCCATCCCGACGGCGATCCCGGAGGTGCCGTTGACCAGCAGGTTGGGGAACCGGGCCGGCAGGACCTGGGGCTCCTGGGTCGATTCGTCGTAGTTGGGGCCGAAGTCGACAGTGTCGGCGTCGATGTCGCGCAGCAGCTCAGTGGCGAGGCGGCCGAGGCGGGCCTCGGTGTACCGCATCGCGGCGGCGGGATCGTCGTCGATCGAGCCGAAGTTGCCCTGCCCGTCGACGAGCAGGTAGCGCAGGGAGAAGTCCTGCGCCATCCGCACCAGGGTGTCGTAGATCGCCGAGTCGCCGTGCGGGTGGTACTTGCCCATTACCTCGCCGACGATGAAGGCGCACTTGCGGTAGGGACGGGTCGGCTGCAGCCCGATGTCGTGCATCGCGTAGAGCACGCGGCGATGGACCGGCTTGAGGCCGTCGCGCACGTCCGGCAGCGCCCGGCCGACGATCACGCTCATCGCGTAATCGAGATAGGACGAGCGCATCTCCTGCTCGAGACCGCGGTCCTCGATGTTGCCGGTCAGTGCGTCGAGCGCCATCAGCGGCACCCCCCGTAAGCCATTCCGAACTCAGACTCAAACGTCAAGGAACTTGACCTCCTTCGCGTGCGCCTCGATGAACTCCCGGCGTGGCGCGACCTGGTCGCCCATCAGCATCGAGAAGATCGTGTCGGCGGCGGTCGCGTCTTCCAGCGTGACCCGGGCCAGCGTGCGCGAGGCCGGATCCATCGTCGTCTCGCGCAGCTGTTTGGCGTTCATCTCGCCCAGTCCCTTGAACCGGGTCAGCTGCACTCCCTGCCGTGCCAGCTCCAGCACCGCCCCGCGCAAGGCCTCGAAGGAGAGCGCCACGCTGCGGCGCTCACCCCGCTTGACTTCGAACGGAGGTCGACCGACCTGTTTGAGCAAAGCCGCGTGCACCTCCGCGAACTTGCGGTAGTCGTGGTGGGCGAACAGCGCCGCCGGCAGACGGTGGGTCCGCGCCAGTCCGCTCTTGCGCTCGATCGCCTTGACGGTGACGCAGTCCTCGTTGCTGTCCAGCACCTCGGTGTCGAACGGCTCGTTCTCGCCGCCGCCGCGCTGGAGCTCGTCGCGAGCGGCGGCCACGGTCGCCACCTGCTCGTCGAGCAGGCTCGACTCCTCGAGGAAGCGCACCACTTCGTGGCCGAAGTCGGCCTGCAGCGACGAGCCCCATCCCTCGTACTCTTTCGAGCGACGGATGTAGGCCTGCCAGCGGCTCGGCGTCAGCTTGCGGCTCTCGCCGCTCGCGTCGGTCAGCTCGAACTGCTCGAGCTTGTCGCGGAGGAGCAGCTCTTCGAGTTCGGACTCGCGCTCCAGGTAGGTCTCCTGGTTCCCCTGTTTGACGCGATACAGGGGCGGCTTGGCGATGTAGACGTAGCCCTGGCTGATCAGCTCCGGCATCTGCCGGTAGAGGAAGGTCAGCACCAGGGTGCGGATGTGAGCGCCGTCGACGTCGGCGTCGGTCGCCATCACGATCTTGTGGTACCTGGCTTTGTCGATGTTGAACTCGTCGTGGACGCCGGTGCCGATCGCCGTGATCAGCGCCTGGATCTCGTTGTTGGCGAGGACCTTGTCGATCCGGCTCTTCTCGACGTTGATGATCTTGCCGCGCAGCGGCAGCACCGCCTGCGTGTTGCGGTCGCGGGCCTGCTTCGCCGAGCCGCCGGCGGAATCGCCCTCGACCACGAAGATCTCGGCCAGGCTCGGGTCCTTGACCGAGCAGTCGGCAAGCTTGCCCGGCAGGGTCGAGTTCTCGAGCGCCGACTTGCGGGTCAGGTCGCGTGCCTTGCGGGCCGCCGAGCGGGCGCGGGCGGCGTCGATCGCCTTCATGATCACGCGTTTGGCGTCGGCGGGGTTCTCCTCGAGGTACTCGCCCAGCTTGCGGTTGGTGATCTCCTCGACCAGGCCCCGGATCGGCGGGTTACCGAGTTTGGTCTTGGTCTGACCCTCGAACTGGGGGTCGTGAAGCTTGACCGAGATCACCGCGGTCAGGCCCTCGCGCACGTCCTCGCCGGCGAGATTGTCGTCTTTTTTCTCTTTCAGCAGCCCTTTGTTGCGGGCATAGGCGTTGAGGGTCCGGGTCAGGGCAGAGCGGAAGCCGGAGAGGTGCGAGCCACCCTCATGGGTGTTGATGTTGTTCGCGAAGCTGAAGATCGACTCCTGGTAGGAGGTGTTCCACTGCATCGCGATCTCGACTTGTCCCTCCTCTTTGCCGCCATCGAAGTAGATGACCTTTTTGTGCACCTCGTCCTTGTTGCCGTTGAGGTGGCGAACGAAGTCCTCGATGCCACCGTCGTACTTGAAGGTGACGGTGTTGGTCTCACCGCGCTCGTCGACCAGGTCGATCTTCAGGCCGCGGGTGAGGAATGCGGTCTCGCGCAGGCGCTCGACCAGGACGTCGAAGTCGAAGC